>Ga0169931_10001523_pt1 | contig 38212 bp, 38 predicted proteins | sample Kivu_15m_20L_FD_129675 | JGI IMG/M metagenome (GOLD analysis project Ga0169931, IMG submission 129675) | Freshwater microbial communities from Lake Kivu, Western Province, Rwanda to study Microbial Dark Matter (Phase II) - Kivu_15m_20L... | ecosystem: Environmental > Aquatic > Freshwater > Lake...
AGAAATAGGCGAAGTTTGGGTAGAGTTTTATTTCTGTAGTAAATTATTTGGGGCTATGGCGCAGCTGGTAGCGCACTTGCATGGCATGCAAGGGGTCAGGGGTTCAAATCCCCTTAGCTCCACCAAATTTAAAAATTTGTGTTAATGTACTTAGTAAGTAAGCCACGGGAGTTCGGAGTTTTTCCGGACTGAGAGGGCGACAACCAAGAGTCGCCGACCGTTTAACCGTTTGGGTAATGCCAGACAGGGAGAAGATAAATATGTTTGTTCTATTTTCAGCTTGGAATTATCAAGTAACAATTCTGGAATTATCAGCAGTAATAACAGGACTAATTGGAGTCTGGCTAGGTACTACGGGGAAAAGATTTACTTGGCCATGGTGGGTTTTAAGTTCTTTGCTTTATGGTTATTTATTTATTCAATACCAACTATTTGCAAGTGCAGCTTTGCAGTTAGTTTTTGTTGCAGGTGGCATCTGGGGATGGTTTGGTTGGGGAAAAACTGGAGCCAAACCTGGAAAGTTACTAACTAAGCAAAGATTACTTTGGTTAGTGGTATTACTTGGATCCTGGATAATTTTGGCACCTTCGTTAGCAAGAATTGGTGCTGCTGCAACGTGGTTGGATTCTTTTATTTTACTGGGAAGCATTGTGGCACAAATTTTGATGATTCAACAAAAATTTGAAGCCTGGCCAATTTGGTTTGTTGTTGATGTGGTTGCAACTATTCACTATGCCAGACAAGATTTATGGTTTACTGCATTACTTTATGTAGTATTTACCTTTATTGCTCTTGTTGGCTGGAAAAAATGGTTTGAGAAAGCAAACAGCATTTGACCCAAGTTAGCCCAATAACTGAATTAATCCATCAAATTGATTCATCGAGTGTCATTTGTGGAGAAACAAAGTTAATTTGCATTGATGGGCCAGCTGGTTCTGGTAAAACCACCCTGGCCACATCTTTATCTAAATTGTTAGACAAAGCACATCTAATTCATATGGATGAAATTTATGATGGATGGGAACAGGCCTTAACAAAAAAAACCACTAATAACTTAATTAAGTGGATTATTTCACCTTTAATAAGTAAACAACCAATTGAATTTCTAAAGTTTGACTGGAATTTGATGAAAAGAAATCAGAAAGTGAGAATAGAAAATTCAAAATATTTGATAATCGAAGGAGTTGGGTCAGTTATTGATCCAGTTATTCAATATTGTGCCTTAAAAATATGGGTTCAAACCAAGCCAGAAGTTGGTCTCTTGCGCGTATTAAATAGAGACGGTGACCAAATCGAAGCAGAGATGAGAAAGTGGCAAATACTTGAAACGAAACATTTCTTGAAGTATCAGACTAAAGAAATTTGTGATGTTTGGGTTGATGGGGATTTTAAGGAGAATATTGACACCAGTTCGCAATTCGTGAGGACTAATCGGTAAGTTTTACCTCGTGAGTAACCCAGATATAAACCAAGAGTCAAATACAACCTTGGATATTGAGGCTGTGCAAGCAAAGTGGTTGCCAATTTGGGAGAAGAAACAACCATTTAATGTTTCTAATGATCCAGATGATGATCGTCCGCGAATTTATGTTTTAGATATGTTTTCATATCCCTCTGGTGATTTACACATGGGTCATGCTGAAGCTTTTGCAATTGGTGATGTTGTTTCAAGATATTACTTTCAAAAGGGATATAACGTTTTCCATCCAGTTGGTTGGGATTCGTTTGGTCTGCCGGCTGAAAATGCTGCTATTAAACGTGGTGAAAATCCTGCTAAATGGACTTATACAAATATTGAAACCCAAGCAGAATCATTTAAACGTTATGCAATTTCATTTGATTGGCAGCACAGACTCCACACATCAGATCCTGAATATTACAAATGGACACAATGGTTATTTTTACAATTTTTTAATAAAGGTTTAGCTTACAGAAAAGCAAGCAATGTTAATTGGTGTCCTTCTTGTCAAACAGTTTTAGCTAATGAACAAGTTGTGGCAGGGGAATGTGAAAGATGTAGTTCGGTTGTAACAAAACGTGAATTAACGCAGTGGTATTTCAAAATTACTGATTATGCTCAGAGACTACTTGATGATATGTCACAAATTGAAGGCAAATGGCCAGAACGAGTTTTAACCATGCAAAGAAATTGGATTGGTAAGTCTGAAGGTGCCTATGTTGACTTTAAGATTGATAAAATACAAAAAACGGTTACTGTTTTTACAACTAGACCTGATACTTTATTTGGAGCAACATTTTTTGTAGTAGCAGCAGATTCAAAACTTGCTCAAGAACTAGTTACGAAAGAGAAAAAATCTGAATTAGACAAATACGTTGAAGAAGTCAGGAAATCTACTGACATTGAAAGACTTGCAACAGATAGACCTAAGACTGGGTTATTTCTAGATCGATTTGCAATAAATCCAGTTAATGGTCAAAAGATTCCGGTTTGGGCATCAGATTATGTTTTGGCTGATTATGGAACTGGTGCAATTATGGCTGTTCCCGCCCACGATCAGAGAGATTTAGATTTTGCTAAGACGTTCAAATTACCAATTCAAGTCGTTGTTAAAACAGAAGGAGAAGATCCAAGTATTTCAGGTATAGCAACACCTGGAGATGGAACACTTGTTAATTCTGGACCATTAGATGGCCTTAATAAGCCAAGTGCCATTAAGAAAATTAATGAAATTTTAGAGAAAAGTAAGCAAGGAAAAGGTGCCGTTAATTTTCGTTTAAGAGACTGGCTAATTTCTCGCCAACGTTATTGGGGAGCACCAATACCAATAATTCATTGCCAGGATTGTGGAGAAGTAGCAGTTCCCGAATCTGATCTTCCAGTGCGCTTACCTGAATTAGTTGGAGAACAACTAGCTCCAAAAGGTACTTCTCCTTTGGCAGCAGCAACAGCTTGGGTTAATACAAATTGTCCAAAGTGTGGCAAGAGTGCTCAACGAGACACAGATACGATGGACACATTTGTTGATTCATCCTGGTATTACTTACGTTATCCATCAGCTCACGATAACTCAAAAGCTTTTGATCCAACTTTATTAAAAAGATGGCTTCCTGTTGAGCAATATGTGGGTGGAGTAGAGCATGCTATTTTGCATCTGCTTTACTCAAGATTTTTTACAAAAGTATTAAATGATTTAGGATTAGTAGATTTCAATGAACCTTTCACAGCACTTCTTAATCAGGGTCAAGTAATTCTTGATGGTGCTGCCATGAGTAAATCAAAGGGAAACATGGTTGATTTAGGAGACCAAATTGCAGAGTTTGGTGTTGACGCTGTTCGCTTAACAATGGTTTTTGCAGGGCCCCCCGAAGACGATATCGATTGGGCAGAAGTCTCACCGAGTGGATCTAAAAAATTCCTAGCAAGAGCTTGGCGACTTGCCAAAGATGTTAAATCAGAAGTTAATGCTGATATTTCCAAAGGTGATTTAAGTCTTAGACAAACAACGCACAGAACCATTGATGAAGTGACAACTTTGATTGAATCATTTAGGTTCAACGTGGCAATAGCTAGAACTATGGAATTAGTAAATGTGACACGAAAAGCAATTGATTCCGGATGTGGTCCTCAAGATCCAGCAGTAAGAGAATCAGTGGAGGCAATCACAGTTATTTTATCCTTATTTGCTCCCTACACTGCTGAAGAAATGTGGCAGATTTTAGGACACCCACAACTTGTTTCAAAAGCAGGTTGGCCAGAAGTTGATCCGAAATTATTAGTTCGAGAATCAGTGGTTTGTGTTGTACAAGTTTCAGGAAAACTAAGAGCAAGACTTGATGTATCTCCAGATATTTCGGCACAAGATTTAGAGAAACTTGCCCTGGAATCACCAAATGTTATTAAAACCCTTGATGGTAAGGGAGTTAGAACAGTCATTGTTCGAGCACCAAAATTAGTAAATATAGTTCCAGAGTAATCCACAGGCAGTACTTTTCCACAAAATAATTATTTCTTTTTAGTCTTTTGCCACTTTATTCAATAATAGTTAGATGCCTGAAAATTATGATCAAAATAATGAAAAATTAGTAACACAAGAGGTTGAATCAATTCCAAACAATTCGAGTGTCGTTAACTTAATAACAATAAAAAATGCATCTTTCTTGTTAACAGGAGATATTGAACCCCCAGCACAAGAAGCTATTAGAAATCTTTGGAAAATCCCTCCAGTAGATATTGTTAAAGTTCCTCACCATGGTTCGAAATTTCAGGATAGAGAATTTCCCTATTGGACAGGGGCAAGACTGGCGCTTGTCAGTGCAGGTAAAGAAAACTCTTACGGACATCCATCAAGTCAAGCAATAGATTTGTACCAGGATTCAGGTATGAAAGTGTTAACTACTGATGTAGTTGGTTCAATTGCGATTAAAGTAAGTGACGACGATTCGATCCAAGTCAGCACCCAAGACTAGTGTTAGTTTCGAAGACTTATGACAAACCTACCCAGATTGACACTCATAACTGGTAACACAGATTTATTAGTTGGTAGAGCTATTGAAAAAATATGGAATAGCTTAAGCAAAGAAGTTTCAGAAATTGAAAAAAGAGAAATAGACGCAAGATCTGAAGACGCACTAACCCAATTTGTTGACGCTATGTCACCTAATCTTTTTGGTAATTCGAATCTAGTAATAATCGATAACATCAATATTGCTGAGGATAAACTAGATGAAAAGTTCGTTGAGATTTTGAAGAATGTGAAAGATCATTTGTCTGAAGATAATTTTTTAGTTGTAGTCCATAGAGGTGGCGCTGGAGGAACTGGAATCTTAAAAGCTTTACTGAAGCAAAATGCAATTGAAATAAAGTGTGAATCAATTAAATTTCCAGAGCAATATCTATCTTTCATGAGGTCAGAATTTAAGAAACATAAAAAAGTTATAAAGGAAGATGCATTAGTTGCACTTCGAGATTCTATAGGTGAGGAATTAGAAGTATTATCAAGTGCGATAAGTCAAATCTGTTTTGACGTGGTAGATGAAGTTATAACTTTTGAATCAGTTAAAAAGTACCATCAAGGAAATGCTGCAGTTAAAGTATTTGATATCTCTAATGCCCTATGGAATGGTGAGACTAGAGAGGCTTTAAAAAATTTAAACGATTTATTAGAACAAGATAGTAATTCAGGTGTTCTGATCGTTTCAATTCTGGCAAGCTCGCTTCGAAAACTTGTTAAATTAGCTGCCCTACCTTCAAGTGCTTCAGATTTTCAAATTGCACAAGAACTTGGAATTGATCCAAAGCAAGTTAAATACCTTAGGCCGCAATTAAAAAATTGGACACCTACTTCTTTAGCAAATGCTGTTGTTGAGTTAGCCAGGGTAGATGCCTTTATGAGAGCAGGCTATGAGGGAGTTTACTTAGATATTAATCAGAAAAGATTTTTACTTGAGAGCACAATTCAAAAAATTGGTGCTTCAGCTAAATAGTAATTACTTCTTTTTTGCTAATTTCTTTGCAATAGCAGATTTGCGATTTGCGGCTTGATTTTTATGTAGCACACCTTTTGAGGCAGCTTTGTCTAATTGCTTGCCCACTTCTTTCGCAAGTTTGGATGCACTAGCATCGCCTTTTTCTAAAGCCTCATTAAAATGACGAATTGCGGTCTTGATAGATGAACGAACACCTTTGTTACGATCGCGCGCAGCATTGTTTTGTCCGATGCGCTTAATTTGCGACTTTATATTGGCCACAGTTAAAAACTCATTTCCTTTTTTAGATTCTGCGTGAGGCACATGTGCACACCACAGCCTCTCAAGGGTAGCGTGTGACTGTAATGCAAGGGGAGAGCACCCTTAAGCATGCTCCGTTAATAAGAGGAAAGACCACCAGGATCATCGTGACCATTGAGATAAATCCGGCTGGCACAACTCCGCCTGAATTAATTAGAAATTTTTGCGTCATCGCTCATATTGATCATGGAAAATCAACACTTGCCGATCGCATGTTACAAATTACCGGGGTTGTAGAAGAAAGAAATATGCGTGCTCAATATTTAGATCGAATGGATATTGAACGTGAAAGAGGAATAACAATTAAATCTCAAGCAGTGAGATTGCCTTGGGTTGGATTAGATAATAAAAATTACATTCTTAATTTAATTGATACACCAGGTCACGTTGATTTTACCTATGAAGTAAGTCGCTCTTTAGAGGCCTGCGAAGGAACGATTTTATTAGTTGATGCAGCGCAGGGAATAGAGGCGCAAACTTTAGCAAATCTTTATCTTGCACTAGAAAATGATATGAAAATAATTCCTGTATTGAATAAAATTGATTTGCCTGCAGCTCAACCAGATAAATATGCAGCTGAGTTAGCAAACATTGTTGGTTGTAAACCAAGTGATGTTTTGCGTGTGAGTGCAAAAACAGGAGAAGGAGTAAAAGAATTACTTGATTTAGTGGTAGTCGAAGTTCCAGCACCCATTGGAGATCCAAAGGCTCCAGCGCGAGCAATGATTTTTGATTCTGTTTACGACACCTATCGTGGAGTAGTAACTTACGTCAGAGTTATCGATGGCAAACTAACTCCCCGCGAAAAAATTAAAATGATGTCCTCTGGTGCAACTCATGAACTATTAGATATCGGAGTTATTTCACCAGAACCAAAATCAACTAAAGGTTTAGGTGTTGGGGAAGTTGGATATTTAATAACTGGTGTAAAAGATGTGCGCCAATCAAGGGTGGGTGACACCATCACAGATTCGATAAAGCCTGCTACCCAAGCTTTAGCTGGATTTAGGGATCCTAAGCCAATGGTTTTCGCAGGACTTTTTCCAATTGATGGCAGTGATTATCCACTACTAAGAGATGCTCTAGATAAATTACAACTAAATGATGCCGCACTAGTTTACGAACCAGAATCTTCTGTGGCACTTGGTTTTGGTTATCGGTGTGGATTTTTAGGTTTACTTCATTTAGAAATTGTGAGAGAAAGATTAGATCGAGAATTTAATTTAAGTCTTATTTCAACTGCTCCCAGTGTTGGTTATAGAATATTATTGGAAGATGGTCAAGAAATTTCAATCACAAATCCAAGTGAATTTCCTAGTGGAAAAATCACAGAAATATATGAACCTGTGGTAAAGGCCACAATTCTTACACCAAGTGACTACATAGGTCCAGTTATGGAACTTGCTCAAGATCGTCGCGGACAAATGCACAATATGGATTATTTATCTGAAGATCGGGTAGAAATTCGATACACCCTACCTCTTGCTGAGATTGTTTTTGATTTCTTTGATCAGCTCAAATCAAAAACTAGAGGTTATGCATCTTTTGATTATGAGCCTTCCGGAGAACAAGTAGCCGAATTAGTTAAAGTAGACATTTTACTCCATGGCGATCCAGTGGACGCATTTTCTTCCATTGTTCATAAAGATAAAGCTTATGCATATGGAGTAGAAATGACGGGAAGACTAAAAGAATTGATTCCACGTCAACAATTTGAAGTTCCGATTCAAGCAGCCATTGGGACAAGAATTATTGCCAGGGAAACACTTAGAGCAATTAGAAAAGACGTGCTTGCAAAATGCTATGGAGGAGACATAAGTCGAAAGAGAAAACTATTAGAAAAGCAAAAAGAAGGTAAGAAGCGAATGAAGATGGTTGGAAGAGTTGAAGTTCCACAGGAAGCTTTTGTGGCCGCTTTACAAACAAATGCCGACTCAGCTTCCAAAGACAAGTAATCTAGCATTTGAAAATGATTAATACGTACTTAAATAAAAAGGATTAAATGGCGGCATTACCTGAGGGTGATCCAGCACCAATTGATGGAGAATTACCTAATAAGAGTGATTTAAAAAGTAAACCATTTTCTCTTTATGTTCATGTGCCTTACTGCGCAAAACGATGTGGATATTGCGATTTTAATACTTATGTTCCATCAGAATTAGATAAGGACGACCAAATACAAAGTTGGTTAACTTCTGCGATCAAAGAACTTGGTTTAATTAAAAAAGTCACTAAGCAAGATCTGGTCATTGATACTATTTTTTTTGGTGGAGGAACGCCATCTTTGCTCGAACCTGAAGTGATAAATGAATTTCTAGAAAATGTTTCAAGGAGATATTCTCTAAAACCTAAGATTGAAATAACTCTAGAGGCAAATCCTGACACAATTACCCAAGAGAAATCTGATTATTGGTTAGCTTCAGGTGTTAATCGAATTTCAATTGGAATGCAAAGTTCCACGAAGAATGTGTTGCAAACTCTTGATAGAACTCATAATCCAGAGAATGTTTTTAACTCTGTGAAAATTCTGAAAGATTCTGGATTTATAAACTATAGTTTAGATCTAATTTATGGTACTCCCGGAGAGAGTTTAGAAGACTGGGATAAAACTTTAAATGACGCTCTTGCATTAGAACCTCCACATATTTCTGCCTATTCACTTGTGATTGAACCTGGAACTAAAATGGGTGCTCAATTAAACCGTGGTGAAATAAGCAATGTAAGTGATGACGATGCAGCAGATAAATATAGTCTTGCTGAACAAATTTTTTCAAGCCGCAAATATGAATGGTATGAAATTTCTAATTGGTCTAGATCTGAAATGCAGTGTCAGCATAATTTAAATTATTGGCGTGGAAATAATTGGTGGGGAATTGGCCCTGGTGCACATTCACATATAAATGGAGTGCGTTGGTGGAATGAAAAACTTCCAAAAAATTGGCGTGAGAAATTAACTCGAAATCAAAGTCCTGCCCTAGCACGTGAAATACTTTCAGAACGTCAAATTAAAGATGAAAAGTTAATGCTTCTGAGTAGATTACGAACAGGAATTAAGTCTAAAGAGGTTAAAAGCTCTGCGAGAAATAGTTTGATTGAGCAGGGCCTTATTTTTGAAGAATCCGAAAATATCGTTTTGACACTAAAGGGCAGATTTCTGGCTGATGTTGTTTTTAGGCACTTAAGCGAGTAAATATCTGAATTGGCAAGAAGTATTTTCAGCATAATTTAAGAGTTCAATTAGCAGAAATAGTGAAGAACAAGTAATCTAGCACTTAGAAGTCTTGAGTGCTAAAGACATGTAGAAGTGGTGATTGCCAAAGTGGATGAGAGAAAATTTGCTGTTCTAAAAGCAATCATTGAAGACTATGTAGCAACGCAAGAACCAATAGGCTCAAAAAGTTTGGTAGAGCGCCATCGCTTAAAAGTTTCACCTGCCACTGTCAGAAATGAAATGGCAGTTTTGGAAGAGGAAGGCTACATTGTTCAACCTCACACCAGCGCAGGAAGAATTCCAACTGACAAGGGTTATAGAACTTTTGTTGACAGATTAAATGAAGTAAGACCTCTTTCCACCGCAGAAAGTAAAGCGATCACCCAAGTTTTACAAGGGGCAGTTGACTTAGACGATGTCATGCAAAAAACCGTAAAGCTTCTAGCCCAACTAACAGGTCAAGTATCAGTTGTACAGTATCCAATTTTATCTAATTCAGTTGTTAAACATATTGATCTAATATCAGTGACTGATTCTAGAATTATGATTGTTTTGGTTGCGAATTCTGGTCGACTAGAGCAAGCAACTGTAGAACTATCTAAACCAATTTCTGTCGTTACCCTGGATACTTTAAGGTCAAAATTAAAATTAACTTTAACGGATAAAAAGTTTTCAGATGTTGCATCCTTAACTTCAAATCTTTCAAAAATAGTTGATCTCTCAGAAATAAGTAGTTTTGAACAAATTATTGATAAATTAAAGTTTTTAGCTAAGGAATCTTCTGATCAAAAAGTAATGCTTGGTGGTGCAGGTAATTTAGCTCGCCTAGATTCTTCATTTAGTAAAAATCTACTTCCAGTTTTGGATGAGATTGAAGAAAATGTTGTAGTGCTTAAGCTCTTAGGTGAAATGGCTAGTACTGATGATATTTTTGTTCGAATTGGGCATGAGAATAAAGCCTCTAATTTACAGTCTGCTTCCATAGTCGCATCTGGCTATAGCAGTGGTGATTCACTTTCAAAATTAGGAATAGTTGGACCAACGCGTATGGATTATCCAGGAACAATGGCTGCTGTAGGAGCTGTTGCAAGATATCTTGGTCGAATTTTAGGAAATAGCTAATGGCAAACGATTTTTATGATGTTTTAGGTGTTGATAGCGAAGCTAGCTCTGACGAAATTAAGAAAGCTTATCGAAAACTCGCGCGAGAATTGCATCCTGATTTAAATCCAGATCCGGCAGCTTCAGAAAAGTTTAAAGAAGTAACAACAGCATACGAAACTTTAAGTGATGATCAAAAGAGAAGAATGTATGATTTGGGTTTTTCTGGAAACGGTCCTTCTGCTGGTGGATTTGGTTTTGGTGGTTTAGGTGACTTTGTTGATGCATTCTTTGGGTCAACACAACAAAGAGGACCAAGATCTAGAACACGAAGAGGTCAAGATGCACTAATCAGATTAGATATAGAGCTCTTAGATGCACTAACAGGAATAAATAAAGATTTAACGGTTGAAACAGCTGTAGTTTGTAACATTTGTAATGGCTCATGTTGTGCTCCGGGAACTTCTCCAAGTATGTGTTCCATGTGTAGAGGTCGAGGAGATGTTCAAGCTGTACAAAGATCATTACTTGGTCAAGTAGTTTCTAGTCGCCCATGTCCGCAATGTTCTGGTTTTGGAACCGTTTTACCAAGTCCTTGTGCTGAATGTTCTGGTGAAGGAAGAGTTAGAACACGAGCAACTTTAAATGCACAAATTCCACCTGGAGTTGATACTGGAACAAGAGTGCAACTTGTTGGACGAGGTGAAGTTGGACCAGGTGGCGGAGATGCAGGTGATTTGTATTTAGAAATAGTGGTCAAACAACATAAATCATTTCATCGCTCAGGAGATGATTTACAAAGTGTTGTCACAATTCCAATGAGTGCTGCTTCTCTGGGAACTTCTTTTGAGTTTAAAACTCTAGATGCAAGCGAGCAAATATTAGTAAAAGCAGGAACCCAATCTGGCACCGTAATTTTATTACGAGGTAGAGGAATGCCTCGTTTAAGAAGAGAGGGCCGCGGTGATTTACACATAGAAATAGTGGTGCAAACTCCTACTGGGTTAAACGATGAGCAAAAGGGCATACTTAAGAAATTTTCAGAATTGCGTAAAGAAGACTCATTAGTGGTTGAACCAGAGAAACTTAATGATTCAGGTTTATTTAGTAAATTAAGAGACGCGTTTACTCGTCCATAAATATGGAACCAGCCTATTTTTTAGTCACATCAGCTGATTTAGACTCACCTGTTTTTAATATTTCAGGAACTGAGGCCCATCATGCTCTACGGGTTAGAAGGGTTAGGGAAAAAGAGATTTTATTTGTAACCGATGGAATAGGCCAAGTAGGCGAAGTTGAAGTATTAAACCTTGGTCCTGGAGAACAATTAACTGTAAAAGTTATTAATAAAAAGACCAAGGCACCTCAAAAACCAATTGTGAGTGTTGCACAAGCTTTAGCAAAAGGTGAAAGATCTGATCTTGCAATTGAATCGTTGACTGAAGTAGGAGTCGATGAGATTATTCCTTGGCAAGCAAATAGATGCATTGTTAAATGGGATACGAAATCACATAAGGGAATAGAAAAGTGGAAACAGATTACTAGAGAATCATCGAAGCAATCAAGAAGGGCGTTCTTTCCCGAAATTTTAGAATGTGTTAATAGCAAAGAGTTAATCAATATATTCAATAATTATTCAAAAGTTATTTTGTTAGACCCAGACTCAAAGATTTTGTTTAATGATTTAATTGAGGAAATTGATGAAAATGTTTTACTTATAATCGGACCTGAGGGAGGAGTGGATGACTCAGAAATAGAACTTTTTACCTCAGCCGGTGCACAGAGTGCAACGTTGGGGGAAACTATTTTAAGAACATCTACTGCTGGTGGAATTGCTGCAGCAATTTTACTTTCTAAAACAAGATGGATAAAGTAATAAGATGAGTGATTGCTTATTCTGCAAAATTGTTAAAAAGGAAATACCTTGCGATTTGGTTCTTGAGAGTGAAAATTATTTAGCTTTCAAAGACATAGACCCTAAAGCACCTATTCATATATTAGTAATTCCAAAAAAGCATTTTGAGGACATTACAGAACTCAGTTTTCAAGACTTAGATTTGACGGCAGGTCTGATGGAATTGGTGTCAAAAGTTGCTCATTCTGAAAATCTTGAAAAAGGATTTCGAGTTGTTTTAAATACTGGACCGGATGCAGGTCAATCAGTGCAACATGTGCACGCTCATGTCCTGGGTGGGCGAAGCCTCACTTGGCCACCAGGCTAATTAGACAAAAATTAGTAACTGAATACTATTAATAGACGATGACAAGTGTGAGTAGCGACTTCCAATCGAGAATTGTTGTGCCCCCATCCTTATCAATGCCAGCACTAGTTGGTAGTAGTGATGAATATTTAAGAACCATTGAAAATAGTTTTCCTCGGATCAGTTTACATGTCAGAGGAAACGAAATTAATCTTTCTGGTCCCGCAGATGAAGTCAAATTAGCTAATCAATTATTTTCTGAGTTAATAACAGTTTTAAGAACTGGTCAAGCATTAAGTGTTGAAACAGTGGAGAGAACCGTTGGAATGCTTAGAAGTGAAAGTGATATAAAACCAAGTTCTCTGCTTACTGCAGATATTCTTACATCTCGAGGAAAATCAATTAGACCTAAAACTATAAATCAAAAAGCTTATGTGGATGCCATTGATAAACACACTGTAGTCTTTGGAATCGGTCCAGCCGGTTCGGGAAAAACATATTTAGCAGTTGCAAAAGCAGTTCAGGCATTGCAAGCAAAACAAGTTAACCGAATTGTTCTGACACGTCCTGCAGTTGAAGCCGGTGAACATCTTGGGTTCTTACCTGGAACATTATCTGAAAAAATTGACCCATATTTAAGACCCCTCTACGACGCTTTACAGGAAATGATTGATCCTGAAAAAATTCCTAAACTGATGACCAATGGATCCATTGAAGTTGCACCATTGGCTTACATGCGTGGTCGAACTTTGAATGACTCTTTTATAATTCTGGATGAAGCTCAAAATACATCCCCAGAGCAAATGAAAATGTTTTTAACTAGATTAGGTTTTGGCTCAAGAATGGTAGTTACAGGAGATGTGACTCAAATAGATTTACCAAGTGGAACTAAATCTGGCCTTAAAGTAGTTCAGGAAATTCTAAATCAAGTTGAGGATTTGGCATTTATTCAATTAAATTCTAAAGATGTTGTTCGACATAAATTAGTCAGTCGGATAGTTGAAGCATACGAATTCTGGGATGCAAAAAAAGAAAAACCTTGAGGCTAAATAACTGAATGATTGATATTGAGAATTTAAGTTCTTTTTCTATTGATGAAAAAAATGTTAAGAATTATGTTGGGCAAATGCTTAAACATTTAGGTGTAAATAAAGAGTCATATGTTTCAATTTTGTTTGTTGAAGAAAACGAAATGGCTAGACAACATCTAAAATGGATGAAAGAACCAGGACCTACTGATGTAATGAGTTTTCCTATGGATGATGTTTTACTATCAAATAAAAAAAGTTTAAAAAAACAATCAATGTTGGGCGATATCATTATCTGTCCCTCTATTGCATATAAAGATGCAATCAAACAATCTATTCCTCCGGCTAAACATTTAGTGTTCTTGTTGGCCCACGCAATTTTGCACCTGCTAGGCCAAGATCACCAGGCTCCAGGTCAGCGGGGCATTATGCAGAAAAAGGAGCAGGGTATTATGAATTCCTTGAGGATCGTGAAAAAACGTTGACTAATTTAACCCTATTTATTTCCCTGGCAATTCTTGTTGAAGTTCTGGCTGCATTTTTTATTGCAGGAAGAACCGCTATTTTAAAAGTTTCTGAATCAAGAGTCGAGCAACTTAGAAAAGAAGAAACCAGAGGTGTTGAAAAACTTCAAAAAGTTTTTGCTGAGAAAGCTAAGCATGTTGCTGTGTTGCAATTAGTTGCACTTGCTCTAACTTCAACTGGAGGAGTTTTACTTACTTTCGTATTTTTGAAATCTAATTTAAATGTAAATTCGGCATTAATCATGGCTATTGTTGTTGTTTCACTTCTTGGATTTATTGTTTTGGGGGTTGCACCTGAAACTCTTGGTAGACAAAAATCAGATCAAATCTCTATTTTGACAGCACCAATTTCTCTGGTTATTAAACCAGTGATTTGGCCTGTTGCACAATTACTAGTAGCAATAGGAAATGCACTTACGCCAGGAAAAGGTTTCAAAGAGGGACCTTTTGCCACTGCTGAAGATCTAAGGGATTTAGTAGATCAAGCAGAACAAGCAGATGTGATTGAAGATGAAGAACGTCAAATGATTCATTCTGTTTTTGAATTAGGAGACACTGTTGCTAGAGAAGTTATGGTGCCTCGAACTGACATGGTGTGGATTGAAAAAGGAAAAACCCTAAGACAGGCTATCTCTCTTTCTCTAAGATCTGGTTATTCACGAATCCCCGTTATAGGTGATGATTCAGATGACATTGTGGGCGTTGTTTATCTGAAAGATATTTCCAGAAGAATTTTTGAAAATTCAGAAGCTGAAAGATCTGAATTAGTTGAACAATTAATGCGTCCTGCCTATTTTGTTCCCGATAGTAAGCCAGCAGATGAATTATTAAGAGACATGCAATCTGCCCGAGTTCACTTGGCTGTTGTTATAGATGAATATGGTGGAACAGCAGGCTTAGTTACAATTGAAGATATTTTAGAAGAAATCGTTGGCGAAATCACAGATGAGTATGACACTCATCTGCCAGAAGTAAATGAACTTGGGCCAAATGTTTATCGAGTAAGCTCTCGAATTCATCTTGATGATTTAGCAGAATTAATCAATCTAGATCTATCTAGTGATGACGAAGGTGTTGATACACTTTCAGGTTATCTAGCAAAGCAATTAGAGAGAGTTCCGATTCCTGGTACTTCTATAGATATTGAAGGGTGGGAATTTGTGGCCGAGAGAGCAGCTGGCCGTCGAAATAAAATTGGCACAATTCTTATTCGAAAAAGTGAAGTAAAAGAAACTGAGTAAATTAGTAAATCTTCACGTTCATCTCTTGGCTGAAAATAAAGTAAATAACCTATCTGCGACGATATGACCATGGAATCGTTTAAAAGTGGTTTTGCCTGCATCGTAGGTCGACCTAATGTTGGTAAGTCAACTTTAACCAATCAACTAGTTGGTGAAAAAGTTGCAATCACTTCAAAGCGTCCCCAAACTACTAGGCATGCTATTCGAGGATTAGTTCATCGAAAAGATGGACAACTTATTTTGGTTGATACACCAGGTGTGCATAAACCTAAAACACTTTTAGGCTCCAGACTCAATGATGTTGTGAGAGACACTTGGAGAGAAGTAGATGTTGCAATTTTTTGTGTCCCAGCAGATCAAAAAGTTGGCCCAGGAGATAAATTTATTGCGCAAGAATTAAGTAATGCATCAAAGAAACCAAAAATTGGTGTTGTGACGAAATTAGATTCTGCCAGTCAGGCGGATGTAGCTGAAAGACTTGTTGAATTAGATCAATTAGGAAAAGAATGCCAAATCCAGTGGCAGGAATTAATTCCGGTTAGTGCAAAAACAAGAGCAAATTTAGATAAACTTCTGGATTTAATAATTCCTTTATTGCCCGAAGGTCCTGCCTTGTATCCTGAAGGTATTTTGACTGATGAGCCAGTTGAAACAATGGTTGCAGAATTTATCAGGGAAGCAGCTCTTGATGATTTGCGTGATGAACTACCGCACTCATTAGCTGTAGTTGTTGAAAGTATTGAACCAGATGAGCAAAGGCCAAGTGATAGACCATTAATGCGCATTCGCGCCAGTATTTATGTTGAAAGAGATAGTCAAAAAGGAATTATTATTGGTCATAAAGGATCTCGGCTAAAAGAAATAGGATCAACGTCAAGACGCCAGATTGAGAAACTAATTGGTATGCAAGTGTTTTTAGATCTTCATGTCAAGATTGCCCCTGAATGGCAATCTGATCCAAAAGAACTTTCTAAATTAGGTTTTTAAGGTTTAGTCTCAATATTGTGTAATTCAGGAATTAATTCGTATCGTTTGCCATAGGTTTGGACAATTGAGATTATTGCTGCTGCTATAGGAATACCAATTAATGCACCAACGGCCCCAAAAAATCCTGCAAATATAATTACTGAAGCAAATGCAACAGCTGGGTGGATATCCATTGTCATGGAAGAGATCCTTGGGGTAAATAAATAATTTTCAATTTGTTGATAAATTGTGACAAAAATAACTACAAATAATCCGTCTTTTGGATCATTGACTACTGCCACTACTGCAGGAATTATCCCACCAATAAAAGCTCCCACTGTTGGAACAAATTGACTAACAATTCCTGTGAATATTCCCAAAGGTAGCCAGTAGGGAACACCGATTAGTAACAAAAATGTGGAAGTAAAAAAAGCATTTAGTGAAGCAAGAATTACACGACTTATGACAAATCCACCAGTTTTTTCAGTAGCAACTTGCCAAACAGTTGTAAAAATAATTTGTTGTCTGGTAGGAAGCCAGCTTCCAATAGTTTTTTTCATGTTAGGTGCTTCAGCTGCAAAGTAGAATGCAAAAAGTAATAACGTAAAAAGATTAAAAATGAACCCAAAAATGCTTGTTACCACTCCAAAAATTCCACCAGCTAGATCTTGTGCAATACCTGCAACTTGCGAATTAGATATATTCAAAGATTGCTCTATAGAAACAGGATCTATTCCTAAATTAAAAGATACATTTAACCATCCAATAAAACCCTCTACAAGTGTCGGAATCTGAAAAATTAAACTTGCTAATTGAGAAGCTAATAGTTGTCCAAAGGCTGCAATAAACCCAACTGAGAGTAAAACCAAACCCAAGAGCGTAAGAAATGTACTTAAACCACGTCTCATTCCCCGCTTTGTTAAAAACTCAACTAATGGAGTAATTGCAATTCCAAGAAGCCAAGCAATAAGAAGGAGAAATAGAAAGTCTTTACTTTTACCAAAGGCCCAACTAACTAGTTGGAATGCTATGACTAAAACTAAAACCGTAACGACACTTCTTTGAAGAAATCTTCTATTTACTGAAAAGTTCCAAGCACCACCAGTTGAACCCTTGGCGGAAATATCGGGTGCATTTTCACCGCTACCTTGAATACTCAACGATTCTCCTTGGTCTAATTCATAACTCTACTTAACTTGTTTAACCTTCAGGGTGTTGTGGTGGTGCTGGCTTGTTAATTTCCAGCACAATTAGTCCTATGCCCCAATACCGCGACGAAGGAATAGTGCTCAGAACCCAAAAACTTGGGGAAGCCGATCGAATCGTCACAGTATTAACCAGAAACAGTGGACGAGTTAGAGCAGTTGCTAAAGGGGTAAGAAAAACCACTTCACGATTTGGTGCTCGAGTTGAACCTTTTGGTCATATTGATGCACATTTTCATATTGGAAGATCATTAGATATTTTGAGTCAAGTTGAATCTTTTTATTCTTATGGTGCAACTTTGTCGCAAGACTATGCCAAATGGACAGCTGGACAAGCAATGCTTGAAACAGCAGAACGTTTAACTCCGGAAGAAAAAGAACCAGCAACTCAACAGTATTTGTTACTAATTGGGGGATTAAGGGCATTAATTAAAGATGAACATGATCCAAATTTAGTTCTTGATTCATATTTGTTACGTTCACTATCTCTTGCAGGATATTCACCATCTTTTTATGAATGTGCCAGGTGTGGGAAAGAAGGACCTCATAGAGCATTTTCAGTAAGTGCAGGTGGTGCCACATGTGAAGAATGTCGACCACCAGGTTCTGTTGTTCCTGCTCCAGCCACAACTTCTTTAATGTCAGCACTATTAACTGGTGATTGGGAAACAGTTGATGCTTCAGACGTAAAGTTTCGTAGAGAAGCAAGTGGAATTATTGCTGCCTATCTACAATGGCATATTGAACGAGGCTTGAGATCTTTAAGAATGGTGGAACGATAAAAGTGGCTAGAGCAAGAAAAAAATTTCCAGCTGTCCCAAGACATTCAAGTGGAGTTAAACCTCCAGGAATTTCTTCAACATTTGTTCCTAATCATGTGGCAATTGTTATGGATGGAAATGGTCGTTGGGCGAAAGAAAGAGGATTACCAAGAACTGCAGGCCATGAGGCTGGCGAATTAGCACTTTTAGATGCTGTTTATGGTGCATTAGAAATAGGGGTTAAGTATTTAACTGTTTATGCTTTTTCAACAGAGAATTGGAAAAGAAGTCCCCAAGAAGTTAAATTCTTGATGAATTTTAACAGAGAAGTAATACACAGAAGAGTTGAAGAGATGAATCAATATGGGATCAAGGTTCGCTGGTCAGGAAGAGAAGCAAGACTTTGGAAGAGTGTGGTTGATGAATTAAAGAAAGCTGAAAGAAAAACTTCCAAGAATGACCAATTGACTTTAACAATGTGTGTTAATTATGGGGGAAGAGCAGAAATTGCTGATGCCATGATTGAAATTGCACAAGATGTGAAAGCACGCAAACTAAAACCTGTTGCTATTACAGAGAAAAAAATCAAAAAATATCTATATGAACCAACATTGCCTGATGTTGATTTATTTTTGAGAACTTCAGGGGAACAAAGAACTAGTAACTTTTTGTTATGGCAATCGGCTTATGCTGAAATGGTTTTTATGGACGTATTGTGGCCCGATTTTGATAGAAGACATTTGTGGCAAGCAATTGAAATTTATGCCAAAAGGGAACGTCGTTTTGGAGATGCTAAACCAAATTAACGACAGTTTTTGCACACACCAAAAACTTCAATAGTATGACCTGATATCAGATAACCTTTTTCACGAACTATTTTTTCAGTCCAAATTTCAACTTCAGGTGCACAAATTTCAGTAGTTTTACTACATACTGTGCAAACTAAATGATGATGGTGATCTGTACTACATGCTCGATAAAGTGCTTCACCACCATCATTTCGCAAAACATCAATAGTTCCTGTTTCAGCCAGTGCTTGCAAGGTTCTATAGACGGTAGCTAAACCAACTTTTTCTCCACGAGAAATTAAAAGCGCATGAACTTCTTGTGCTGAGCTAAATTTAGTTATTGAGGCAAGAATTTCAGAAACAGCTTTACGCTGTTTTGTAGATCTAAGATTAGTTGTTTTCACGGTGATATCTCATGTTCATGCTTCACAACCTTTGGCCTAGTTCTTCTATTTATTGGAGCAGCAAGGACAGTAAATATTACAAATATTAGTAGGGCAAGTATGACAATTGTTGGACCTGGAGGAACATCGACACTAAAGGAGATGAGAAGGCCAACAATTGATGAAATCAGACCAATTAGTGACCCGTAAAACATGGTGGACTTGAAAGATTTAGTTAATTGTTGAGCTGCTGCCACAGGCACAATCATGATTGCACTTACCAAAAGTAAACCAACAACTCTCATCCCGACAACGACTGTTCCTGCTGACAAAATTGCCAACAAAATCGCGTTGAATCTGACAGGAATTTTAAGGACTTTTGCAACATCTGTGTCGACTCCCACTGCAAACATTTGTCTACCCCACAAAAACAGAGCCACAATAATTGCAAAACTAATTAGAACTAAGGCTAATAAATCAGAATTAGATGCTGTAGTAAGTGATCCAAAAAGGTAAGAATTTAGTGTTGTACTGCTACTTGCTGGAGCAAGTGAAACAAACATCACACCACCTGCTATTCCACCGTAAAACATTAGAGCTAATGCTAAGTCGCCAGCTGCTTTGGATTTATCGCGAATAATTTCAATTGAAATAGCACCAATAGCTGCAGCAAGTAAAGCCATAGGAATTGGTGCCCAATTAAAAAAGATAGCCAAACCTACACCAGTCAGGGCAACGTGACCTGTGCCATCACCTAAAAGGGCTAATCGTCTTTGAACCAAAAACACCCCAATAATAGGAGCAACTAGTCCAATGAGCACAGCTGCAATTACAGCACGTTGCGCAAAATCATATTGCAAAATTTCTATCATGCGTTGTTCATTCCCAGAATTGATTTTGTATTAATTGTCTCTTCGTGACTGTGGTGGGCAATACTATTTAGGTGTTTAGGTACCGGGAGGCCTCCATCATAAATTACAGAGCCCCTGATTTTCGTTCCTAAAACTATAACTCGGTCAACTAGTGGTTCCAAAATCTCCAGTTCATGAGTTACTAAAATAATTGTTTTTAAATTCTTTTTGTAATTTGATAATATATCTTTTAAACTTTTCTGACTTTCAGAATCTATCCCAGCAGTTGGTTCATCTAAAAGTAAGATATCAGGATTTGATATTAATGCTCGAGCAATCATAACTCGTCTTTGTTGTCCAGCAGATAAATTATATAAATTTGAATTCTTTATGCTTAACAATCCAATTGTATTTAATACTTGAGTAATTAGTTTAGATTCAAAAGATTTAATCCAAAATGGATTTATCTTTTTTACTCTCAAACCAGTGCTGATGTACTCTGCTACTGAAATCGGTACTCCGCCTTGAATTGGTAGGCGTTGGGGAATATAACCAATGTTGTCAGAATTAGTTGACACACTTCCATGAGCAATTGGTAAGAGCCCTAATATCACTTTTAATAAAGTTGTTTTACCTGTTCCGTTAGCACCTAAAATAGCGACAAACTCACCTTGGTTAATATCCAAGGTGAGTTGATCAATAACTCTGGTGTTTTCGAGATTAACACAAATTTTTTCAAGTTCGACTTTTCCTATGAGCAGACCTGTCCTTTAAATAGTGCCCCTAAATTCTCTTGCATAGCAGAAAGATAGTCACCAGTTGCAGGCGGTGATTCTAGAGGATCTAACTTCGCGGCTGAAATCTTTAGTTCCTCAGCAAGAGTTTTTGCAACTTTAGGATCCACCAAAGTTTCATAGTAAATAGTGGTAGCTTGTTCGGCCTTAGCAATCTTGGCGACTTCAGCTAATCTTGCTGGACTTGGTTCTGCTTCTGGAGATAAACCACTAATCCCCACTTGTTCAAAACCATATTCTTTTGCCAAATAGCCAAACGCCTCATGACTGACAATCATTGCTTTGACAGAGCAATTCGCTAATTTTGTTGAATATTCACCAGCAAGTGCTGTTAGGGAACTTTCAAAACTAGCTTGATTTGTTGCAATTTGGTCATTTGCTTGGATTGCGCCAATGGCTTGAGCAATTGTTCCCCCTAATGTAATCATGTTTTTAGGTGTTAACCAAACGTGAGGATCACTTAAACCTTCGTCTGAATGTTCATCGTCTGAATGTCCTTCATGACTGTGTGAATCAGCTTTACCCTCAAGAAGTGTTATTCCCTCTGTAGCATTAATAACTTTGCTTGAATCAAGTGTTTTTATAACTGCATCAAGTGCAGGAATAAAATTTGGAATATAAATAACTAAATCAGCATCGGTAATTTTTGCTACATCACTAGCAGTTAGTTCTAAATCGTGAGCATCTACTCCAGGACCAGCTAATGAGATTACGTCAGCTAAATCACCAGTAATACTTTCAGCAGCGTAAGCCAAAGGATAGAATCCCGCCACAATTTGAATTTTCTCTGCAACAGTTGTTTCTACAGGATCTGCAGTTGGGCTAGTGGTGGTTTCTGTTGATGCGCATGCGGCAAGTAATAAACTTGAGGCAAATAAAATACTAACTATTTTTTTCATGGTTATACTCCTAATTGATTTTTGATAATAGATTTTTGCTTAAAGAAAAATTGACAACCCATTTTGCGGGAATATCTAATTTTTCACCAGTTCTGGGATTTCTACCAGTGCGAGCACTTCTTTGTTTTGGCGTTAGAGAAAAGAAACCAGAAACTTGAATCGCTTCACGTTCTTGTGCGGCTTCTAGAATTACTTCTGCCAAAGAATTTAAGAATTTGTCACTCAATGATTTGTCTACGCCCATTTTGCGAGACAAATTTTCAATCAATTCGACACGATTCAAAGACGCTCTCCCTAACCTTGTATTCTTTGTTGATAATGATTATCATTTCATATCAAGGGAAAGTCAAGTCAGGCAAGGGGGAAGTTGTGGAGGAAATTGAGCAACAACCAATGGTGAATCTTCTTATTGATCCGGTCAAGGATGGGCCTGATTTGAGATTTGCTGGACCTTTACATAAATGCGTTTGTGGGTGCGATTTGTGGCATGGGTTAGTCAAATTCGAAGAGGGAGAAATAGCTTTTTACTTTCTAGACGTGCTTTGTGCTGCCTGCGGAGCCCACGCAATAGCTCCTACCCAGGTTGCGTGACTACAAAATAAATTTATCTAAGGTAATTCCCAGCAAAACAAGGGCAACTAGCGACCTAATCATTTTTGAAGAACTTGAAAGCAATGGCCAAGAAAGAGCCAACAACCAGGTCAGAATTAAGACAATTATCAGCATCGAGACCAACCCCAGGAAAAACCCTGTTTGAGATTGCTCATTAGACATCAAACCAATAAGTAACAAAGCAGTCATCACAATCGGTAAAACCCACCGAGGCATCGAATGCAACCTAGCCAAGTAGGGAACACTTACTTTTTCCAGTTTTTTTCTGAAATCAGACATATTTAAACTCTCATTTCCCCAGACTTACCCCTAGTCTGGCGGATATGTTCGTCATAACAAGACATCAGAGAGTGGATTTGCAGGAGTTTCGTGGTTTGGTTAAGTCAATGTCACAAGTTTTAGCACAAGAACCAGGATTTCTAGAACTACGAATGGGCAGATCACCAGATGATGTCACCACTTTGGTGGTGGTGCAGCGCTGGGACTCAATTGGCAATGCTCGCAGGGCCATTAATTCCAGCAAGAATCGAATGGATGTTTGGCCCGTTATGTCTTCTGCGCAAGATGAGTCAACCATGTTTGAAACATTGCTTGAGTTCAAAAATGGTTCAGCATACGAATATGATTCGGTGCTTAACCAAGACTAACTAGGTCTTTAAGTAGGCTTGAGGTTCACTACTGAGGTAAAAAGGATGTGTTTTGTGGCCACAGATCGCGTTGAAGCCATCGTAAATTTGGCTAAACGTCGTGGATTTGTTTATCCCTCAAGTGAAATCTATGGCGGTACTCGCTCAGCTTGGGATTATGGTCCATTAGGTGTGGCCCTTAAAGACAATGTTAGAAATCAATGGTGGCAAACAATAGTTAGATCCAGAGAAGATGTGGTGGGCCTTGATTCATCAGTGATTCTTGCTCCCCAAGTTTGGCAAGCATCAGGACACGTTGAAGCTTTTGTTGATCCTTTAACAGAATGCAAACAATGTCACAAAAGATACAGAGCAGATCAATTAATAGAAAGCTTTGTTGCAAAAAATAAAAAAGAACCAACAAATGGACTAGCAGATATTGCTTGTGCAAACTGTGGTACAAGGGGACAATTCACAGAAGAAAGAATGTTTAATGGAATGCTTCGCACCCATATAGGTGTGGCAGAAGATGATGGAGCCCTTCACTACTTAAGACCAGAAACAGCTCAAGGAATATTTGTTAATTTCAGTAATGTGTTGACAACTTCAAGAAAAAAACCTCCTTTTGGTATTGCCCAAGTTGGTAAAGCGTTTAGAAACGAAATCACCCCCGGTAATTTTATTTTTAGAACCAGAGAATTTGAGCAAATGGAATTAGAATATTTTGTTAAACCAGGTGAAGATGAAAAATGGCATAAATACTGGTTAGAACAAAGATGGAATTGGTATGTTGATTTAGGAATTAAACCTGAGAACCTAAGAAAATTTGAACATCCCAAAGAAAAACTTTCACACTATGCAAAAAGAACTGTGGATATCGAATATAAATTTAATTTTGCAGGATCTGAATGGGCAGAACTTGAAGGAGTTGCTAATAGAACTGATTATGATTTAAAGACTCACAGCCAAGCAAGTGGTACAGATTTAAATTTCTTTGATCAAGAAAATAGCGAAAAATACATTCCTTATGTGATTGAACCTTCAGCCGGATTAACTAGAGCTGTCTTGGCATTTTTACTTGATGCATACGATGAAGATGAAGCCCCTAATGCAAAAGGGGGAGTAGATAAAAGAACAGTTCTTAGACTTGATTCAAGGCTTGCCCCAATTAAAGTTGCAGTGCTTCCCTTATCGAGGGATGAAAAATTAAGTCCTTTAGCAAAAGAAATTGCACAAGAATTGAGAAAGAAATACATGGTGGAATTTGATGATTCTGGAGCAATTGGTAGACGTTATAGAAGAGCAGATGAAATTGGTACACCATTTGCTGTCACAGTTGATTTTGAATCATTAGATGATAAAAGTGTCACAATCAGAGAACGAGACAGCATGGAACAGGTAAGAGTTCCCATAACTGAATTACCAAATTGGTTAGGTTCACGATTACTTGCGTAAAATAGTTTTACCTATGTCATTAACCACCTCAAGATTTATTGTTGACCCATCTGTTGTTTTAGCACCCATGGCTGGAATCACCAATCAAGCTTTCAGAAGATTGTGCCGTGAATATGGTGCAGGACTTTATGTAAGTGAAATGGTTACTAGTCGCGCCTTAATTGAAAGATCTCCTGAAACAATTCGCATGGTCACCCCAGATCCAGATGAACAAATAAGAAGTGTGCAGCTTTATGGAGTTGATCCTGAAGTTATGGCAAAAGCAGTTGAGATGTTGATTCGGGAAAACAGAGCAGATCATATTGATTTAAATATGGGATGTCCTGTGCCAAAGGTTACAAAAAAAGGCGGAGGTGCAGCCCTTCCGTGGAAACAAGATTTATTTAAATCAATATTAGAAAGTGCAGTAAATACTGCAAATAGCGTCGCTACAGAATTAGGTGTTAAACCAGTTCCAGTCACTGTGAAAATGCGAATGGGAATTGATGATGATCATTTAACCTATTTGGAAGCAGGCAGAGCAGCAGCTAATGCTGGAGTTACTTGGGTTGCCTTACATGCAAGAACAGCAGAACAAATGTATTCGGGAAAAGCACGATGGGATGCTATCAAGAATTTAGTAGAAGAATTAAAAGATTTAAATGTTCCAGTTTTAGGAAATGGCGATATTTGGTCAGCCCACGATGCATTAGACATGGTTAAGCAAACAGGATGTGCAGGAGTAGTAGTAGGTCGAGGTTGTTTGGGAAGACCTTGGTTATTTGGTCAACTTGCTGCAGCTTTTGCAGGTAAAGAAATTCCAAAAGATCCTGGTTTAGATGTAGTGGCACAAATAATTAAACGTCACGCAGTTTTGTTGTGTGAACTCTATGGGGAATACAAAGGAATAAGAGATATTAGAAAACATATGGCTTGGTATCTAAAAGGATTTTCTGTTGGCAATCAATTGAGAACTTCTTTAGCCATGGTTGAAAGTTTAGATAATTTAGATTACTTGCTAGCAAAATTGGACACCAGTCAAGCATTTCCAGAGATTATTGTTGATAAACCAAGAGGAAGAGTCGGATCACAAAAGAAAGTGTCTCTGCCACATAATTGGCTTAATAGTAGAAGTATTGAAAAAAATGAAGTCAAAGATTTACGTGAAGCAGAATCATTAGTTAGTGGTGGGTAAGTGTTTAAGTTAATTAAGTTTTCCTACATTTTAATAAAGTGGATTATTACCATAATTATTGTTGCTGTTTTAGTTTTTGTAGGCTACAACGCATATGGTGTTTGGAGTAGCTCAAAATATGATCAAAGAGACAAAACCGATGCAATTATTGTTTTAGGTGCGGCACAATTTGATGGCCAACCTTCACCAGTTTTTAGTAACAGACTAGATCATGCAATAACACTTTTTAATGAAGAAGTTTCACCCATTGTCATAACTGTGGGAGGAAAACAATCGGGGGACAGATTTACCGAAGCCGAAGCTGGATTAAATTACTTAAACAAAAATATTAAAAAAAGTAATATCAAAGCTATAACAGACGGTAAAGACACATTAGAAAGCTTTCAATTGATTAGAAGTGAGTTTCCAGACTTAAAAACAGTGACCCTGATTAGTGATCCAGCGCATTTGTGGAGAAGTAAGTTGATGGCAGAAAATTTAGGTTTCGATGCAAAAATTTCTGGTACACAAGATGGGCCGGGAAGTTTGTTGAGTAATTCTTATTTTGTGAGAGAAGTGGTATCTACTTTGAGATATGAATTCAAGAGCCATTTCTCAAGTCAGTGGTCATTACTAAGATCGATTGTGTTATGACATTTCAAAATGATCAACTTTCTCCGGGGTATAACCAATTTGATGAGCAAAGATTTGCAGAAGAGCAACCTAAACGACATGGGCGAAGAGCCTTTGCCAGAGATAAAGCACGTGTCTTACATTCGGTAGGTTTGAGAAGACTTTCGGCTAAAACCCAAGTTATGTCAGCAGGTGCTGATGACTTTCCACGCACTCGACTTACTCATACTTTAGAAGTTGCACAAATTGGAAGAGAATTAGGAGACGCACTAGGTTGCGATGCTGATTTAGTTGAAACCGCTTGTTTAGTTCACGATATTGGTCATCCACCATTTGGGCATAACGGAGAAGAAGCTCTTCATCAAGCTGCTTTAGCTATTGGAGGGTTTGAAGGAAACGCTCAAACTTTTCGATTGCTCACCAGACTTGAATCAAAAACAATTCGAGACAACAGATCTATTGGACTTAATTTAACCAGGGCAACACTTGATGCTGCCACGAAATATCCATGGGCATTTGATGGTAAAAATTCAAAATTTGGTTTCTACCAAGAAGATCAAGAAATATTTGACTGGGTCAGAAAAGATATAACAACAAAAGATAAGGTCTTTGAAGCTCAAGTAATGGATATAGCCGATGATATTGCTTATAGTGTGCACGATATTGAAGACGCAATTTATGGCAAACACTTCAACCCAAATTCATTAGGCGCCAAGGAAGAATTCGATGAAGTGGTTAAAGTTGCAAAATCAGAATATGCTGCTGATCTTTCTAATGATCAATTAAGTCAAGCTTTAAATTACTTAATTAGGCAAGAATGGTGGGTAAAAAGCTTTACAGCTACCCAAGTTGAAATGGCTGCGCTTAAAAATATGACAAGTTTTTTAATTGGTAAATTTACGGAAGAAATAGAGCGATCTACCAAACTTGAGAATGAATCATCGAACCTCACTAGATATAATGCAAACTTAGTTGTACCAAGTAACACCAGATCACAAATAGCAGTACTAAAAGCAGTAGTAAATCTTTTTGTGATGCAAAGAAAAGGTGCTGCTGAAAATTATGCGAAAGAGCAAGACTTAATTTTATCAATTGTGGCAGGGTTGGAGAGAAATCCAGATAAACTAAATACACAATTTAAGTCTCAGTTCGATGATGCTACAAACGAAAAGCAAGCCAAAAGAGCAGTAATTGACCAGGTTGCAAGCCTCACAGACTCTTCAGCACGAAGACTTGCCCAAGAATTTGTAGGCTAGGAGTCATGCCAGGCAGAATCCAAAATGAAGACGTTGTCTTAGTTCGCGAACGAGCCCGTATAGATGAAGTTGTTCGAGAACACGTTTCTCTTAAGAGCGCTGGTGGGGCAAGTTTAAAAGGACTTTGTCCATTTCATGACGAAAAGTCACCCTCATTTCATGTCACACCATCTAAAGGATTTTGGTATTGCTTTGGATGTGGAGAGGGTGGAGACGTAATTGGTTTTTTGCAAAAAATTGAACACTTAAATTTCACTGAAGTTGTTGAGAAATTAGCTGGGAAATATAATATTCAACTTAGATACGATGAAACATTCAATAAATCGGGTTCAAATACTGGTCAAAGAACAAGACTTGTTGAAGCAAATAAAATTGCTTCAGATTTCTTGTCCCAAAATCTGAATTCACCAGAAGCTGAAACGGGAAGAAAATTTTTAACTGATCGAGGATTTGATAAAAATGCAGCCATTAAATTTGGAGTTGGTTATGCTCTTAAAGGTTGGGATTCATTAACTAATCATTTGAAACAAAAGGGCTTTACAGAAAATGAATTAACTTTAGCTGGGTTATCTGTGGCAGGTCAACGAGGAATTTATGACAGGTTTCGGGGCCGTTTAACCTGGCCAATTAGAGATGCAAGTGGAGATGTTGTTGGATTTGGGGCAAGAAGACTTTATGAAGATGATCAGGGTCCAAAATATTTAAATACACCTGAAACACCTGCTTATAAAAAAAGTCAGGTTTTATATGGAATCGATTTAGCAAGAAAAAATATTGCCACAACTAAACAAGCTGTAATTGTCGAGGGCTATACAGATGTTATGGCATGTCATTTGGCTGGGGTAACAACTGCAGTTGCCACTTGTGGCACAGCATTTGGTGAGGATCATGCACGAGTTTTAAGAAGATTTTTAATGGACCAGGAACAGTTGCGGGGCGAAGTTATTTACACATTTGATGGAGATGAAGCTGGAAGAAAAGCTGCCTTAAAAGCATTTAATCTTGATCAGTCCTTTGTTGCTCAAACTTTTGTGGCAGTGGAATCAAGTGGTTTGGATCCTTGCGAATTAAGACAAAAAAGTGGTAATGACGCCATACTTGCATTAGTTAAATCTAGAGTCCCTCTATTTGAATTTGTTATTAAATCAACAATTGCAAGCTTTGATTTAAACACTGCCGAGGGAAGAGTTGCTGCTTTGAGATCTGCAGCTCCTGTGGTGGCAGGTATAAAAGATGTGGCACTAAGACCTGAATACACCAGAATGTTAGCCGGTTGGTTAGGAGCTGACTCTAACACTGTTGTTCAAGCAGTTGGAAGTGCTTCAAATAATCGAGGACGTATCAACGTTGAAATTGATTCAAACAAACCTGAAAAGAAAGAACTTCATTTAGACACTCTGGAAACATCAATGGAGCGAGAATGTTTAAAACTTACTTTTCAATTTTCAGATTTAGTTAAAACTTGGTTCACCCAATTAACCCCTGATTGTTTTTCTCATTCTAAATATAGAGAAATCTTTGAATCAATTTCAAATGCTGAAATAAATGAGATTTCAGCAAACATAGCCCATGATGCAACAGAGGATGATGATCAAAGAGCGTTAATTGCTGCACTCTCAGTTGAAGAATTCAAAGCTGATGTTGATCCTCGATATATTGATTCTGTGTTCGCCCGAGTTTTAGAAATAAATACTGGACGAACTATTGCTGATTTAAAGAGTCAATTACAAAGGCTTGATCCAACTGAGCAAAATACTGAGCATGATCGCATGTTCCAAGAACTTTTAAGCATCGAAGAATTTAGAAGAGCGCTTCGTGAGAAGTCTTTGGGCACATCGTGAGTAGCCTCGAAGTACGTAACTTCGGTGTTCTTGGTAAGTTTGCATTCGCATTAAAAGTCAATCCCGCATAGCTCAATTGGCAGAGCACTCGACTGTTAATCGAGTGGTTCCTGGTTCGAGTCCAGGTGCGGGAGCTTAAATTAAAGAAAGTTAAAACATGAGTGGCACCATAGCCCTAGTTGGTTCAGGTGAATGGTTACCTGTGATGGCTGATATTGAAAAAGAACTTCTTGAAAATAAACCCCCGGTGTATGTGCAACTTTCAACTGCGGCAGGTCAAGAAGGTCAAAAAAGTTTAAATCATTGGAATACTTTAGCAATTGAACAAGCTAACAGGTTAAATGTTGAATCTAGGTGGCTTCCAGTATTTGACAAAGAAAGTGCTAATGATCCTGATTTGGCAAAACAAATTGTGGGGGCAGGTCTAATTTATTTAAGTGGTGGAGACCCAACTTATTTAGCTGAAACTTTAAGAAATTCAATTGTATGGAAAACTATTGTTGAACAATGGGAAAGTGGTGCTTCCTTAGCAGGATGTAGTGCAGGTGCTATGGCATTAACCAATTGGGTTCCAACAATGAGATTAAAAATAGGAAAAAATAATAAAGATGTTGCTGGACTTGGAATGTTGCCAAACCTAAGAGTAATTCCTCATTTTGATCGCATGTTGGGCTGGATTCCAGATATCATCACCAGATATTTAATAAATACCCCAAAAGGTGTAACACTTGTGGGAATTGATGAAAATACAGCATTGGTTGGTAGTGAAAACGAGTGGATTGTCAAAGGTAAACAATCGGTTTGGGTTTTATCTAATGAAGGTAGAACTGAATTTAAATCCGGTCAAGTCCTAAAATTAAGTTAAACTTTATGTTTATACCAATCCACATAAATTGGATCTAGTGGTTTTTTACCTTGAATTAAATCAGCTGCTCGTTCAGCCACCATCATGGTTGGTGCATAAATATTTGCATTTGTGACATACGGAAATACTGAGGCATCAACAACTCTTAAACCCTGAACGCCATGAACCTGCAAAGTATCTGGATGGACTACAGATGTTTCATCTGTTCCCATTTTTGCGGTACAAGATGGGTGGTATGCCGTCTCACTATCTTTAGCAACCCATTTAAGTATTTCTTCATCTGTACTCACGTTTGTTCCTGGAGAAATTTCACCACCATTAAATTCATCCATAGCTCTCTGAGTCATAATGTTTCGCGCAGTTCTAATTGCCTCCACCCACTCTCTTTTATCTTGAGCTGTAGAGAGGTAATTAAATAAGATGGCTGGTTTTGTGTAAGGATTTTTGTCTTTAATTTTTACATGTCCACGTGCATCTGAATACATTGGTCCAATATGAATTTGGTAACCATGTCCCTTAGCAGTTACAGTTCCGTCATAGCGTACAGATATTGGTAGGAAATGAAACATCAAATTTGGATATTTAACCTCATCATTACTTCTAGCAAAACCTCCACCTTCAAAATGATTTGAAGCACCTGGTCCTTTTCTAAAAAATAGCCACGCAGCACCAATAAAAGGTCTTCTCCATAATTGCAAATTTGGTTGCAGTGATACTGGTTTCTTACATGAATATTGCACATAAACTTCTAAATGATCTTGTAAGTTTTGACCAACACCTGGAAGATCATTTACTACAGGTATACCAAGAGAAGTTAAATGCTTAGCATCACCAATACCGGAAAGCTGTAAAATTTGTGGTGTATTAATTGCTCCACCGCATAAAATAATCTCTTTACCTTTGATGAATTCTTTTTTCTTACCAAAAATAGTTCTAAAAGTCACTTCTACACCAACGGCTATTTTATTCTCAAAGACAACTTTTTCAACCATTGCTCTAGTTCTAATAGTAAGATTTTTTCTATTTTTAACAGGGTGAAGATATGCACGAGCAGAAGAAAGTCTTTTTCCTTTTCGAATATTTCTGTCAAATGGCCCAAAACCTTCTTGGCGATAACCATTCACATCATCGGTTAGTTCAAATCCTGCTTCAACTGCTGCTTTGAAAAATGATTGAAATAACGGATTTTTGGCAGGACCTTTTTCTACTTCAAGAGGTCCACTGTGTCCCCTAAATACAGGGTCAGAAACATGAATTGAGTTTTCCATTTTCTTAAAATAGGGAAGACAATGTGCAAAATCCCAGTTTTGTACACCTTTATCTTGGGCCCATCTTTCGTAATCCATCGGATTTCCGCGTTGAAAAATCATTCCGTTTATTGATCCGGAACCACCTAAAATTTTGCCGCGTCCGTGATTAACCTGTCGATTATTCATGTAAGGCTCTGGTTCTGATTGATATTTCCAGGCATAAAATTTGCTGCCAAGTGGAATAGTTAGCGCAGCTGGCATGTGAATAAAAACATCCCACCAATAATCAGGACGACCTGCCTCTAGAACTAACACTTCATTAGCAGGGTTTTCACTAAAACGGTTGCCTAAAACAGATCCAGCACTTCCACCACCAACAATTATGTAGTCATAAACTTTTGTCATTTAGTCCTTCTTTCAGCATTCTCTACCACATTTGTGATTAGCATAGTTCTTGTCATGGGACCAGTTCCACCAGGCATTGGGGAGAAATAACCAGCAATTTCTTTCACACCAGGATCAATATCTCCAACCAACCCTTTATCAGTTCTAGTGATTCCTACATCAACAACTGCAGCACCTTTTTTTATCATGTTTGGTTTAATTAAATGGGGTACTCCCGCAGCTGCCACAACCACATCAGCATTTAATAAATGTTGAGTTAAATTCTTTGTGCCGGTGTGACAAATTGTGACAGTTGAATTCTCGGTTTTTCTAGTCAGAATTAAACCCAGGGGTCTTCCTACGGTTACTCCTCGACCAATTATCACAATGTTTGCACCATTTAATTCAATCTTGTAAGCACGAAGCAGTTCAATTATTCCTCTTGGTGTGCAAGGTAGGGGAGCGTTTTCTCCCAAAACAAGTTTTCCTAAATTAACTGGATGAAGTCCATCAGCATCTTTTCGAGGATCAATTTGTTTTAAAGCTAAATTTGAATCTAAGTCATTTGGAAGAGGTAATTGCACAATAAAGCCAGTGCAATTTGAATCAGTATTTAACTGGGTAATTGCATCAGTTACTTGTTGCTGTGTAGCATTTGAAGGCAAATCAATTCTTATTGAATTAATCCCAACTTCAGCACAGTCTCGGTGTTTGCCACCAACATATGCATGCGAACCTGGATCTTCACCAACTAAGATTGTTCCTAAACCTGGGTTTATTCCTTTTTGTTTTAAAACACTAATTCTTTTAGATAAATCATTTTTAATAATTTGGGCTTGAGCTTTACCATCAAGAATTATTGCTGACATAATTTTCCTCTTTATTTCTTTAAGTATTCGGTTGCTGCATCTGATAAGAAATTCCATAAATGTTGGGCAAATGAAGCTCTTACGTAAAGATGATAGACCCCTACTGGTCCGTGATAAATGATTACAGGAGATCGAGAAAGCACACCTTGAACACACATTCCTGTTTTGAATACTTTGGGATCTAAATTATTTTCGAATCCGTGCTCTAAAACACTTTGAGCATATTTTCCTGAGACTTCCACAAAAGTTCTTTGAGCAGATGAGTCAACAATTGAAGCAAATTCATTTCCAATTGCTGTTCTAATTTTTCTTTCGTTATTTAGATTTGCTCCAACAACCATCCACCAATCTGGACCTAATGTTAAGATAGTGAAATCCTTGGACTTAAAAGTTTGTCCAACTTTGTTAGGAAACTTAATTTTTAAAACCTTTTCAATCTTTTTTGCTGTGGAAGAATTAGGCTCTACTCTAATTTCTAAAGTTGTGGCAAAGGGTTTTTCAGCTAGATAAATAGTTTTTTTATTACCAAGTTCGATATTGTTTAAAGGACTTTTTCTGTTTTGCACTAAGTTATCCATCACGACGAGTGTTCTCCTTATCAAAGAAAACAGAGTCGACAATTTCAACTTGGGCAACTTTGTCACCCATTGGCACCTCAGCAAATTGACCTATTTTATTTCTGCCATCAGCAATCATGGCCAAAGCAAATGTTCTACCCAATGCATCTGAATGATAAGAACTAGTTACATATCCAATATGCGGAATTTTCCCAGAAGTATTTGAGCTACCTTCATTAACGATGTAGGCACCTTCAGGTAACAGTGTTTGAATATTAAGTGGCAAAACTCCAACTAGCTGGTGTCTTTTTTCCCGAGCAGTATCTGATCTGCTAAATGATCTTTTACCGATAAAGTCTTTTTTCTTTGAAACTATCCAATCCATACCTAGGTCTTGTGGAGTTTGGGTGCCATCTGTTTCTTGGCCAACGATTACAAATCCTTTTTCAGCTCTTAAAACGTGCATAGTTTCAGTGCCATAAGCAGTGATATTGAATTCTCTACCCTTATTCATTACTTCTTCCCAGATATGTAAGCCATACCAAGATTCAATATTGATTTCATAAGCCAATTCACCAGAAAAAGAAATTCGAGCAATACGGGCTGGAATACCTGCTACATCTGCAAATCGATTTTCCATAAAAGGAAAAGCTTCATTTGAAACATCTAATTTTGGAGCAAGTTTTGTAAGCAGAGTTCTTGATTTTGGACCAACCATTGCAACAGTGGACCAGTGCTCAGTAACCGAAGTACAGAAAACTTTTAAATCAGGCCATTCAGTTTGTAACCATTCTTCTAACCAATCAAGAACTCGAGCAGCACCACCGGTGGTAGTTGTCATTAGAAATCTATTTTCACTAATTCTGGTAGTGACTCCGTCATCAAAAACCATGCCATCGACACCACACATCAAGCCATAGCGACTTGATCCAACTTTTAAAGTTGAAAACATGTTGGTGTAAACACGATCTAAAAATATGGCAGCATCTGGTCCTTGAATATCAATTTTTCCTAAAGTGGATGCATCCATCACAGCAACGCCTTCACGAGCCGCTTTACATTCTCTCAATACTGCTTCGTGCATATTTTCTTTTTCAATTGGGAAATACCAAGGTCTTTTCCATTGGCCAACATCTTCCATTGGAGCATTTGCATTTAGATGTGAAGAATGAATTGGAGTTGTTCTAATTGGATCAGATAAGATTCCTAAATCACGACCAGCAAGAGTTGAGAATGGCACACCAACATAGGGTGGTCTAAAAGTTAAGGTGCCCACTTCTTGTGGTTCTTTATCAATAAGTTGTGCCAGTAAACCCATGGTGGTTGTCCCACTTGTTTTTCCCTGGTCATGAGCTGTACCAATTGTGGTGTATCTCTTAATGTGCTCAACTGAAGTTAATCCTGCACCAACTGCTCGTCTTAGATCTCTAACATTTGCATCTCGTTGAAGGTCAATAAATGACACTTTTGCATCCTCACCATCAGGAATTATTCCAAAGAATTTTGCGGGAAGATTTTCTACCTTGTCAAACTCACCATTTGCAATTCCGGTTGAACTCAATCCTTGAGGAAGTTTTGGCATTTTAAATGCCGCAATTTTTTTATCCCACACAGGTTTTAAATTCAAATATGTAGCTAAATGAACAGTTGGTGTCCATCCACCAGAAATTGCTACGAGATCTGCTTTAATTTCTCTTTTGTTGCCAATTACTTCACCATTCAGTTTGGTTGCTGCAACAAATACTGAGGCAACAGCACCAGTTTGATCTGCAGAAGTGTCTACGACGGTGGAATTTAGAATTACTTCGATTCCTAATTTACTTGCGTCTTTTACTAATTTTCCCGATACTTTTGCTCGGATATCAACTATTGCTTCAACTTTAGTTCCAGATTTATGAATTCTTATTGCGTCTTGGTATCCATTGTCATCAACTGTGACCACCACGGCAGATTTAAAGTTACCAACTCTGTATTTATGTAGGTAAGTAGCTGCTGCGTGTGAAAGTATGATTCCGGGGCGATCGTTATTAGGGAAAACCAAAACCCTTTGAAACCCTCCGGTTGCAAACACTATTTCTGAAGCCCTGATATGCCAAGTTCGCATTCTTGCAAAATTAGGGATTACTTCTGAGCTTAAATGATCAGATCTTCTTTCAACTGCTACCACATAATTTTGATCATATAAACCAATAGCAGTAGTTCTTTGTAAATGAATAACATTATTTTTTTTAATATTTTTTAGTAATTTTGAATCAATTTTTTCATTTTTATCATTTAAATATCCACCAACTTGGGCTTGATCATCAAGAATAATTACTGATTTGCCTTTATTCGCTGCTTTTGCAGCAGCTTTAATTCCACTTAATCCTGATCCAATTACTAGAACATCAACATGTTTAAAAATTTTGTCGTATCTTGCTTTATCAGGCGAAATAGGTAAATCACCCACACCTGCAAGGCTTCGCACAACTAATCCATCAACTAATTCAATTTTGGTGGAGGGAACCATTGGTTCACCACTTCCAGAATCAATCTGGACTAATGCGCATGGTTCTTCATAACCAAGACCAACAACGCCCCTTGGTCTTAAAAGGTAAGAGCTTTCAGTGACAACTTTTATGCCATTTCTTAATAAAGCAGCTGATAGTGGTTCGCCTTTGTTACCGCGATAATCAGTACCATCAAATGTAAATTGCACTTTACTCATTTGGGCCTACTAGGTTGCTTAGTAAAAGGTTTGTAACTTGGACCAAACTCATGAGTTTGGGTATTTCGCCAAATATTGAACCACCGCCTGCATCCAACGCTATGCACCCAACGTTCAGCAAACCAACCTTTAGTGTTTTCACGGTAAAAAATGTATTCAGCCCATTGGGTATCTGTTAATTCATCAGGTTTTTCAGGGTAACCAATATGGGCTTGACTGCCGTAATGAAATTCTGTTTCATCTCGAGATCCACACCAGGGACAATTAATTAGTAACATTGTTATATTTTCCTAATGTGCCACACCGGCTGCGCCGTGTTCATCAATTAAGTGACCAGTTACAAAACGATCAAGTGAATAAGGTTTAACTAAATCATGTGCTCTGTTATGAGCAATGGTGTCTGCAAAAGCCCAACCAGATCCTGGTGTTGCTTTGAATCCACCAGTACCCCAACCAGAATTAATATATAAATTTTCTACCGGAGTTAAACCAAGAATCGGTGAAGCATCAGGTGCAATATCTACAATGCCACCCCAAGTACGTAATAAATGTGCTCGAGAAAAAATTGGAAACAGTTCTAGTGCTGAAGCTAATTGGTGTTCAATAACATGAAATCCACCACGTTGGGCATAAGAGTTATACGCATCCGTTCCTGCGCCCATAACTAATTCACCCTTGTGTGCTTGGCTCACATAAACATGCACAGCACCGCTCATAATTACTGTATCTAAAACTTGTTCCAACAATTCAGAAACTAAAGCTTGTAGTGGTCTACTTTGTAATGGAACTCTAAAGCCTGCCATCTCGGCTAAAACTGAAGTATGTCCTGCTGCTGCCATAGCAACTTTATTGGCGGAAATAAAACCTTGGTTTGTGTCAACACCAATAACTTTTCCATTCTCGACTTTAATTTTCTTTACTTCGCAACCCTGAATTAGATGAACACCTAAATCACTGGCCGCTTTGGCATATCCCCAAGCAACCCAATCATGTTTTGCGATTCCACCTCTTGCTTGGTAGGTCGCACCTAAAACTGGATATCGAACATCAGGTGAAATATTGACAATGGGTGCAATTTGTTTAACTTCTTCTGGAGTTAACCATTGGGAATCAATTTTGTTAACTGCATTGGCATAGAAATTTCTTTGTTTGCTTCTCAGATCACTCACACTATGGGCAAGTGTCATAACACCTCGTTGGTCAAAATACATTTCATAACCAACTTCTTCTTCTAATCCCTCCCAAAGTTGAAGTGACTTATCATATATTCCAGCACTTTCATCCCATAAATAATTTGAACGAATAATTGTGGTGTTTCTTCCCATGTTGCCACCAGCTAGCCAGCCTTTTTCCAAAACAGCAACATTTGTGATACCAAAGTTTTTTGCTAGGTAATAAGCAGTAGCTAAACCATGACCCCCAGCACCGATAACAATTACGTCATAAGATTTTTTAAGGGCAGGGTTTTTCCACAAAAAATCTGGATGCTCAGGAAGATGTGCGGTGTGTCTTCTTTTAGTTGTCATTTAATCAGGATTTCAATCTAGTCATATCAGGATCAAATTGTGGATCGTTACCAACTTTGGCTTTGATAAATTTATTAAAGTATTGAATTTCAACTTTGGTGCCAATTTTGCTGAGTTCAATCGGTAACCAGGCATAAGCAAGTGGTGCTTTAATGCTATGGCCGTAATAAGCAGAAGTGGTGTATCCAACTACTTCTTTATTTACTAAAACTGGTTCTTTGCCCATAACTACATCTAAGTCATTTTCTATGACCAAGCAACTTAGTTTACGAGTGATAGTTTCAGGATTTAGTTTTGCTAGAGCTTCATGACCTATAAAACCACCAGATTTTCTAACGGCAAAACCTAAACCTGCCTCATATGGATTATGTTCACTTGTCATCTCCGCACCATAGGATCGATAACCTTTTTCAAGTCTCATACTGTTAAAAGCACCCCTACCTGCTGGTATTAATCCATGTTTTTTTCCGGCTTTAAATAGGGTGTCCCAAAGTTTTAACGCCATATCGGCATCGGCATATATTTCATAACCAAGCTCTCCCACATAAGACAATCGCCAAAGTGTGACTGGGACTTGACCAAGATAAGTTTTTTTAGCTTTGAAATAACCTAAAGACTCATTAGATAAATCATCTTCACAAATAGATTGAGCATGTTGTCTTGCTTTTGGACCAAAAAGCCCAAGCCCAATTGTTCCGGCAGTTATGTCTTTAACATGCACATTATCTGGTGCAGCATTTTGTAATCGAATTAAATCAACATTTCCATTGGCACCCA
>Ga0169931_10001524_pt1 | contig 38208 bp, 25 predicted proteins | sample Kivu_15m_20L_FD_129675 | JGI IMG/M metagenome (GOLD analysis project Ga0169931, IMG submission 129675) | Freshwater microbial communities from Lake Kivu, Western Province, Rwanda to study Microbial Dark Matter (Phase II) - Kivu_15m_20L... | ecosystem: Environmental > Aquatic > Freshwater > Lake...
GCTGGCCGGCTCCCTCACCCTGGCTTACAACCTGCTGGGAGAGGAAGGCACCTTTCAGCCCGATACCTTTCAGGTGAAGCCCGCTTGGCTAATCACCCATGTGCTGGTGGAACTGGCGTGCGGACTCCTGGCCGGACTGGTTTCACGGTGGCTGGGCGGAACTCGGGCAGTTTGCTTGCTGGCTGCTCTCTTGTTTTGACTGGGTGCGTGGGGCGCTTGGGGGAAGATCACCGAGGGCGATCCCGGCAACGAGCGATTCCCCGGTGAAACCGATTCCATGGAAGCGGCCAATGTCGCGGTCAGCCCCACCTGGAAGCACCTCCTGACCCCTGTCAGTCTGGCTGGCATGGCACTGTTGGCCGGCCTTGCCCCCTATCGCCTGCGGGATGGCTCAAAAACCTGAACCCAATCACGGTTCCTTCCCGGCCCCATTCCCATTAACCGGCTTCCTTTCCAACGTTTTCTGCTCACGCGCCTGGGCCACCACACCGGCTTGCGCGGGAACCCGTCCATCCTGGATCAGCTTGCGCCAATTGGCCGTGGCGGCCCGCCGGGCCGCGATCTGCGCCCGACTGTCAAAACGGACCAAAGCCTGACCTTCCAAGGGCTTCCCGGCCAAGTCTTCCAGATACCGCTTGGCAGCCACCCGTATCATCAAATGGTCATGCTGCAACAGCTCGGCCACCTCCAGCAGGCCCCGCTTGTCCTGAATTTCCTCCCAACTGGGAGGATGAAGCAAATCCACCAGGATTCCCGCGTCCGCCGGAGTCATCCGGAAACGGTCAACCAGAACGCCGCCATCCGCTTTCGGGTTGTGAAGGATCAGCCCCCTTCGCGCCTCCTCGCTCACCCAGTGCCTGAGCGCCCCGGCAGCCGCCTGACGACGGTCCTCGTTGACGGTCTCGTCCGACATGTCCATCAGCAGGCGCTGGTGGTCACCCATGCAGCCAAGCGCCAAGAGCGCCACGTGACGGAGTGCCGGGGTGGCCCCCTTGGCGTTCAACGCTAGGTCCATCCCCACCGAGGGAATCCTCTCGCCCCCCAGTTCCCCCTCCAGCTCCGAAAGCGCCGCCTTGTAGATGGCATGTTGATCGGCATTCCCAAGCCATCCACGTTCCCACAGCGGCTCCCGGGCGTTCAACGGGAAAGGGCCCCGGGCCATGCCCTGGGCACTGTTCCAGAGGGCGAAGGCCGCGGGCGATGGCGCGGCCGCCATCTTCCACTCCACACCTGTCTGGGGCTTTACCGTGGCGCTTCCGCGCGTCACCGCTAACAGGGCCTCGACCACCGGTTCCTCCCCCTGCCGCCACGTGGCGCGTCCTGCCGGCACGGGCGAAACCTCCACCATCACCTCCGCGCGCCCGTCGGGCAGCGCCACATCCCACGCCTGGTCCCGGAAACGAACCCTCCATGTCACCGGGCCCGGCATATCCCCCGACAGGTAAACCCGTCCGTCCAGCAATTCCATTTCCCCGGTCGCTCCAGCCCCGGCCGGCAAAAGATTTATTTCAGATTCCAATAATACTGGTATGTTGCTCGCCTCGGGCAGGTTGCCCCACAAGCTGGCCTTGGCTCCACGGTTCAAGCTTACCTCCGAGGCGTAGCCGGGCAGGGCCATCAGATGATCCTGCGAACGCACCACCCCGCGGTCAGGCACCCGCCGCCACAGGTTGGTGTCCGGTTCCCGCCGCAACAGCACCTGCCGGTCGGATACCACCTTGCCCAAATCCTGCCGGGTATCCCGGTCCACCCCGGGTGGAGCAGGCAACACAGCCGGTGGCGCCTCCGCCCGGGCGGGTGGGGGAACCGGCATCGGGGCAGCCTCCTGGGGCATTGGAACAGGCATCGGCACTGGCATGGGCATCGGAACCACCGGGGGAAGGGCAACCATCCCCTCGCCGGTTTGCTGTTTGCCTTGGGCCGATTCAGCCGTTGATGGTGGGGTACCCTCAGGTGCCATGGATGCCTCCTCCTGGCGGAGAAGCCCTTGGCGCGGCACCCCGGGCCTGGGCCGAACCGTCAGCGCGAAGATCGAGACCGCCAGCACGACCAAGGCACCCATGGCCACCAGAACTTGTTTGCGGTTGATTCTCAGGAGCACACGCTGGCTGCGGGGTCGCACCAAAACCGGGTCCACTTCCGGCCGGCGCTTGGGCCGATCCCTGCCACCCTTCACCAAATTGCGCATCCGCTCCCAATCAATCCCTTCCGAAACTGCCCAGGCCTGACCATTTCCGACCGCGGGCGCGCTGCTTTGGCAATAATGGCTGGCTGCCAATTCATGCAAAAGCAGATCCTCCTGCAGGGTCTTCCGTTCCAGGTCGGCGACGGTTTCCGGACTCAGGACCCCATCCAGATAGGCAGCCACCAGTTGGGGGTCTGGCAGCGATTCCTCAGGGGGCACCCCGCGGATGCGCAAATGCTTCTCCACCCGGTCCATCAGGGACTGGGCCTCCGGATGCTGTTGCAAAAACAGCGAAAACTCCTTCACTTCCCCGGCCGACATACGGTCTTCGAGGTAGCGCAGGATTTTTTCCAGGGTCAGGTCCATGGGGCACCATTTCCAAAGGATTCGGGTCTCACTTCTGTTAGTGGCCCCGGAGCCCGCTTTTCGTGCGATTTTCTGGAATGGAGCCATCCCTGCGCCACAAGATTTTTGGTAGCAACAGGTTACATTAAGGGAAAAGGCAGGCTATCCCTCCGGGCCTTTTCGGAAAGATGCGGTTCTGACAAGATTGGCATCTAGGTTTTCGCGGTGGGGGCACCCCTTCGCGCCACCGACCGGCAGGCCGTTGCCGAGTCTGCAGTTTTTCTGTCGGGAGCCTTTCCTTTGGGCGGAATTTGCCTGGTTACCGGCGCCACCGGCCTTTTGGGCAGCCATGTGGCCGAGCAACTGGTGCGCCGGGGGGAACAGGTCAGGGCTTTGGCCCGCCCCGGAAGCGATCAGGAATTCCTGCGTGGCTTGGGGGTGGAGATAGTTTCAGGCGATCTGGAAAAGAATCTGGGCCTTGATGCGGCCTGCGCCGGCGTGGACCGTGTCTTCCATTGCGCCGCCCGAGTGGGCGAATGGGGCGACCCAGCACTAATCCGGGCCCAGATTGTCGATCTGGCCCTGAACCTCAAAAACGCTTGCGTGCGCTCTGGCAATCCGCGCGTGGTCCATGTCAGTTCCGTCACGGTGTACGGTAAACCGGATGGCCCGGGCCCCTGGGACGAGTCTCAGCCCCTGGGCAAGAACGTTTACCGCTCCAACCATTATTGCCACTCCAAGATCGCGGCCGAGCGGGTCTGGGCCGACTACCCGGGTCAGGTTGTGATCGTCCGCCCAAGCTGGATCTACGGGCCACGGGATCGGGTCACCCTGCCCCGCGTGGTGAAGGCCTTCCTCAGCGGCCGACTCGCCCTGATCGGGGACGGCTCCAATCCCCTCAACATCATTTATGCCCCGGATGTGGCCGATGGCTGCATCCGTGCCATGGACAAGGGGCCCGATCGCCATGTCTACAACCTCAGCAGCGGTGGCCAAACTTCTGTCCGGTCTTTCATGGACACCGTGGCCGACGAGTTGGGGCTGCCACGGGTCAAAAAACGCTACCCTCTGGCCCTCGCCAAGGCACTCGCCGTTTTCAGCGAGTTTGTCGGCAAAATGATCCGGTTGAAACGCCCCCCGCACCTCACCCGCTACAACCTCGGCTTGCTGACCCGCCCATGCCTCTTCTCCACCGAAAACGCCCGCCGGGAACTCGGCTGGCAAGAGGGCACCTCCGTCCACGACGGACTGCGCAAAACCCTCGAATGGCACTGGCGCGACCTCCCGCCCACCGCCCCAATCCGCCGCCGCAAGGAAGCGGAATCTTCCGCCAATCAGTAAGGAACGCATCACCATGGCATTCGGCGAAAGGCTCACCGAGGCGACGCGGAAGGTCGGCACACCCCTCTGCGTCGGCATCGACCCCCGCTGGGAATCCCTCCCACTCGAAATCCGGGCAGGCAAAGGCGGCGCCGCCCCCGAATCGTTGCAGGCCGTGGCTGACGCCTACGAGGATTTCTCGCTGGCCGTGCTCGAACTGGTCCGGGGCTTCACGGGGGTGATCAAGCCCCAAATGGCGTTTTTCGAGGCGGCGGGCCCACCCGGCCTCGCGGCCCTTGGCCGGGTCATGAACCGTGCGGGGGAACTGGGCTACCTGACTATTCTGGATGGCAAAAGGGGGGACATCGCCAGCACCGCCGAGGCCTACGCCCAGGCGGGCCTCGGCGGGGCGCGCCATGCCGGTGTGAATTTCCCGGTATGGCGGGCCGACTCGCTGACAGTGAACCCTTACCTCGGTGCCGACGCCGTGGAGCCGTTCATCCAGGAGTCCCGCAAGGTGGACGGCGGGCTGTTCATCCTTGTCCGCACCAGCAATCCCGGCAGCGGCCTGTTCCAAAATCTGGAGTGCCAGGGCGAACCTCTCTGGCAACGCGTTGCCCGTCAGGTCGGCGCATGGGGCCGCGCGGATGCTGGCGGCCTGGCCGATGTGGGGGCCGTGGTCGGTGCCACGCAACCGGCTGAACTGGCCTGGATGCGTCAAAACCTTCCCGCGGTTCCCCTTCTGGTTCCCGGTTATGGGGCACAGGGTGGAGCCCTGGACGCGTTGAAGCCTGCTTTCGGCCCCGAGGGCACCGGCGCGGTGGTGAACAGCTCCAGGGGAGTCCTGTTCCCCTTCAAGCCCGAGGCCTCCGACTGGCGCGACAAGATCCGCCAGGCTGCAGCCCAATCAGCCTGTGAATTGGCGGGGGTCAGCGGTATGGGTGCCGCCTGATGCCCGCCAACCCGCGGTTCGGCGTATGCACCGGGCCAATGGTTTCCCTGGCGGCCCTGCTCTTCATGCTCGCCGCCCTGGCTCGAATCGGTAAGACGGTGCCACCAGCCAGTCTTGTACTCACGGCCTATGGGCCCGCAGCAGGCGCCCTGATCACCCACCCCGACTACCCCGGCCAATCCGTCATCACCAACCAGGCGGGCGAATATCGCTTACCCGTAAGGGACAAATCCGGCTGGATGATCGCCCTGGAGAACCATTACTTGGCCAATACCGGACCGGGCGCTATCCGCCTCGACCCGGTTCCACCGGACAACGCCGACACTCCCTGGATCGACCCGACACCAGGAACCTCCCCACAAGCCTGCGGGTCCTGCCACCAGGAAACCTATCGACAGTGGCAGGGATCTGCCCACCACCTCGCCGCCCAAAGTCCTCTTTTCTCAGCATTGATTCAACCGGATGGTCACTCCCCCTGGCATATGGGGGCAACCTACCCCGAGGCCCAGGCGGCCTGTGTCGCCTGCCATTCTCCGGGCGCTTCGGCGCTGGAGGCCGAGTTACCCGGCCAGGGTCCCTTGGCGGGGGTCCACTGCGATTTCTGCCACAAAATCAGCGGCTTCGGGTCCGGCACACCAGGGCTCACCCACGGACGGGATCTCTTCAACCTGGCCCGGCCGGCCCCAAACGCGAGGCCCGTGGTGATCGGCCCTTTGCCCAATTCCCGACGGGAAAATGTGGCTTATTCCCCGCTGTACAAGCAAAGCCTATTCTGCGCCCCCTGCCACGAGGGTACCGTGCTGGGCACGCCTGTTTACACCACTTTCTCCGAGTGGACCGCCTGGGCCGGAACGGAGTCCTGTCAGGATTGCCACATGCCAGCCGATGGCCCCAGACGCCACCACCACGCCATGGCTCTGCGGAAGAACTGTGTCCCCGGGGGCCTTCGTGCTAGCTGGTACGTGCACACATCACCCAAAGGACCGGTAGTGGGGATGACCCTTCAGGCAGACCGGGTGGGCCATGCGCTTCCCACCGGCCATATCGACCGCCACATCCTGGGCTGGCTGGAAGTGTTCGATGCGGCCGGCAAACCGGTGTTGGTTGACAATATTCCAGGTACCCTGCCCGCCTGGGCGACCGGCCAGTCAAAGCCTGTGTGGGGTTTCCTGCTCGCCCGCTGGCGGGAGAAGGGCCTGGAAGGCCCCGTCCCGTTCTGGTCACCGGAAGGGGAAATCAGGGATAACCGGTTGCTGCCGGGTCAATCGCGGGCAATGGAGTGGCCACTTCCCCCGGAAGCGCGTTCCGTGCGCCTCCGCATCGAACACCGCAAGGCGTGGCCCGCCATGCTGCGGGCCCATCAACTCTCCCTGCCCTCAGCGGTCCTTTTGGATGAGACCAGGCCGGTGGTCAGCGAGGCATCAGGCCGATAGCCTCCCTGATCCATCCCCGCGCCTCCTCCCCGGAAGAACTCTCGGCGATGATCCGCGCGATCGGCTCGGTGTTGCTGGCGCGCACCTGGATCCACCCGGCGGCGCACTCCAGCCTCAGCCCATCCCGCTCGTCGGTTGTCCAGGACGGCCAGTGAACCTTCAGGGCCGCCAGCCATCCCGGTAGCTTGTCCCGTTGCAAGGGTGTCTTGTCCTTCAGGATGACCTGCGGCGGCAACACCGCAATAGCCTCCTGCAGCTTTTTGCCGGAAAGGGCCAGGCTGCCCAGCACCAGTGTCATCCCAACAAACGGATCGCGCACCCAGCCCACGCGTGGATCCATCACACCCCCGTTCCCCTCACCCCCCAAAATGGCTTGGTTCGCGATCATTCCGTCCACCACATGTGCCTCGCCCACGGGGGTCCGCACACAGACACAACCGCGGGCCTTGGCCACTTCTTCTGAAAGCCGGCTGGTGGAAAGGTTGATCACCAGCGGTCCGGGCCGGCGCGCCAGTATCCCGTCTGCCGCCAAGGCCAGCGTGTACTCCTCGCTGGGGAATCGACCTTCCGAATCCATAAGCGCCAGCCGGTCCGCGTCCGGGTCCAGCACGAAAGCCAGATCCACCCCCGCCTGCCGGACCACCGGCCCCAGCGAGGCCAGGTTCTCCGCCGTCGGCTCCGGTGGATGGACAAAGTCCCCATCCGGCTCGCAGTGCCAGGCAACCACCTCCACACCCAGTTCATGGAGCAGTTGCAGCGCCAGCGGCCCACCGGCCCCGCCGTTGCCGTCCACCAGCACCCGGAACTTTGATTTGCGGATCGGTTCGAGGATACCGTCCGCCGCGGCCGCCTTCAAAACCGCCTCGGAGTGCCATTGTGTGGCATCCCCACAGGATCGCACCCGACCGCAGCCGTCCCACCGGGACGGCAGGAATTTCTCCGTGCCCAAATAGGCGTCGCGTATGCGGCCAGCCGGCCCCGCGGGGAGCACGCGCCCATCCGGCCCGAACAGTTTCAGCCCGTTGTAGGGTGCCGGATTATGGCTGGCGGTCACATGCAAACCGCCGGCGGCTCCCAGATGGCGCACCGCCACCCCAACCGTCGGCGTGGGAATGATCCCCAGTTCAATCACCTCACGCCCCGCCGATTCCAGCGCTGCCGATGCCAGCCGGCGCAGCCAGCGCCCGGAGGGACGGCTGTCGGCGCTCAGGGTGACCGCTCCCGGCTCAAGGGTGGCGGCAAGTGCCTGGGCAAACCGCAAGGCCGCGGAGGCATCCAGGCTTTCGCCCACAATCCCCCGCACCCCGGAAATACTGACAATCAATGGTTCCGACATGACCCCACCCGCTCCAACCATGGTTTCATTGGCCCGATACGGACAAAATCAACGCAATTCCTTGGACCGGGCCTTGGCCATAGCCACCCGATCATTCACTTCCCTTCCATGGTCAGGCGTGGGCAACCGCTTGAATGCCTCGGCTTTGTCCTCCTCGGCTTCCTTGTCCTTACCCTGAAAGGCTCGAACAAAAGCACGATTGGCCCAAGCATCATAAGGCTGGGCAAGCATGGGATTGGCTTTGAAGAGATTGATGGCACGGGTGAAATCGTCTTCCGCCCTGACAAATGCTGACCGGTTCAAAGTCCCTTCCCCAGCCGCAAGAAAACACAGGCCACGAAGCACATAAATGGTCGGATTATTGGGTTCCGCATCCGCCAGCATTTCAAACTCTTTAAACCAGGGGCCTGCGTCACTTCGCAGGCGAGATTCGAGGCTTCCCTCCAAGGACCGCCAATTCAGATACAGTTCCAGCCCATAATCCTGGGACAGTGCCTGCCGCAGGTCGTTTTTGGACTTTTCCCTGTCGCCGTTTTTCCCTCCCAGAAACCCTCGTTCATAAAGGGCCTCCGTCCATTGGGGACGCAGCGTCAGGCACCGGTCGAGGTCGCCCATCGCCTGCTGGGGTTTTCCCAAGGCCACAAGGCACCGACCCCGCTCCAACAGCACCTCCGGCTGGTCTGGCTGACCCGCCAAGATCCGGTTCACCGCCTGGAGGGCCTCCTCGGCCCGCCCTTGGGCCAAGTCTAGGCGCACTTTTTCCAAGGGAGACAGGCTTGTGTCCGGTGCCTTTTGCTGGCCCTTCGGAACCCGCTTGGCGCACCCACCCAGGGTGGCCACCAAGGAAATAAGGGCCCAAGGCATCAACCTGTTCATCGTGCCCATCCCATCAGCCCTCGCCATGGACCATCCAACATCACCCTGGTGCGGATGGCCCGACACCCCTCAAAGAGCGGGTTATCAACAACTATCGGTTTCAGCTGGCATTGGAAACGCCGGAACTGGTGGCGTCTTGCCAAAAATGCCCGGCATGGACACCTAAAAAGACTTAGATGCCCGACTCATTCTTCTCAATCAGCTTAAGCTTCCCATTTCGCCAAAAACCTGCGCAGACTTGAGGCTTTTCAAACCAACCACAAAAACTCAGGCCCTTACTAATCGGAAAATCTGGCAATCTTGGAAAATTGGTCGCCAAGCTACCCAAACCGCTTTTTTATTGAAAGACTACTCAAATTCACTAGAAAACCAGAGGTATCACTTTAGCCAATCATCCAAAATGATTCGAAATTGCCAAAACTACAGCAACGCAATCATTTTATTCTTCCCACTTTGCACCTTGACTCCCCAGCCACCCGGATTAACTTTACAGTGCAGCAAGCGCAGAGGCTCCAGATTATCCATCTGTCCAAATCGCTTGTAGTTCGTCGAAGCAGGTAGGTTCCTGCTCTATTGGTTGAGTTTTTTACATCTGGAGAGTCCCTACTCATGTTCAACGCTGTTTTGATGGCTGCCCTGGCAACCGGTACCCAAGCTCCCGACTTCTTCTTCAAGAACCGTCGTTCTTGCAAGAACGAGACCGTTGCTTGCACCGCCGAAGTTGTGGTCAAGGGTAGCGAAGTGAAGGGTGGCCAGGCTCCTGGCGCCAAGGGCGCTCAAGGGGCTCAGGCTCCTGGCGCTAAGGGCGCTCAGGGCGCACAAGCTCCCGGCGCTGTGAAGGGTGGCGAAGGCGCTAAGGGCGCTCAGGCTCCCGCCGCTGGCGCCAAGGGCGCTCAAGGGGCCCAGGCTCCTGGCGCTAAGGGCGCTCAAGGCGCTCAGGCTCCCGCCGCTGGCGCTAAGGGCGGTCAGGGCGCGCAAGCTCCTGGCGCTGTGAAGGGTGGCGAAGGCGCTAAGGGCGCTAAGGCTCCCGCCGCTGGCGCCAAGGGCGCTCAAGGGGCCCAGGCTCCTGGCGCTAAAGGCGCTCAGGCTCCCGCCGCTGGCGCCAAGGGCGCTCAGGGCGCGCAAGCTCCCGGCGCTGTGAAGGGTGGCGAAGGCGCTAAGGGCGCTCAGGCTCCCGGCGCTGGCGCTAAGGGCGCTCAAGGGGCTCAGGCTCCCGCCGCTGGCGCTAAGGGCGCTCAAGGGGCTCAGGCTCCCGCCGCTGGCGCTAAGGGTGCTCAAGGGGCTCAGGCTCCCGCCGCTGGCGCTAAGGGTGCTCAGGGCGCGCAGGCTCCCGGCGCTGGCCACAAGGGCCACGGCGTTCAGGGCGCTCAGGCTCCCGCTGGCAAAGGCTCCAAGTAATAGCCTTAATTAGGAACTCAACCAAGCACGGACGCCAGATGGCAACCGGGGGCTCCCTTAAGCGGAGCCCCCGGTTGTTTTTTATCCCCATCCCTTTCCCCGCTGCCCTGCCCGCGGTAGACCAACATCTCGCGTGGAATCGGACCACCGCTCCCCACCAGATCCTGACGGGTACTGTCGCATGGGCAAGATGACCCTTGCTGCGCTCCTCACCGCATGGGGCGCCGTGCTGCTCATGTCGGTCCAGCCCTTGGCGTCCAAGGATTGCCTGCCTTTGCTGGGTGGAACGCCAGCCGTCTGGGCGGTGGCACTCGTTTTCTTCCAGATCACCCTGCTTGCCGGATACGCCCTGGCCATACCGCTGGCCCGCATTGGCCCCGTTGGGCGCCTCTGTCTGGCCGGCCCGCTGGTCGCGCTCGCCCTGTGGCTTTTGCCCCCCCGCATCCAACCTGAAATCCTGCTGGCCGCCATGGGTGAAACCTGGCCTTGGTGGCCCCTGGCATGGTCGCTCACACGGGGCTTTTTCGTCCCGGTCCTGGTGGTAGCCATGTCCGCCCCGCTGGTCCAGGCCTGGTTGGCACGGACCAGGCCTGGGCTCGACCCAACCCCGCTATACGCCGCCAGCAACACCGGCAGCCTGACTGGGTTGCTGGCCTATCCATTGATTCTGGAACCCCTTTTGGACCTTTCCCAACAGCGTCTACTCTGGTCCTGGGGCCTGGCCCTGTGGGCGTTGGGCCTGCTGGCAGCCGCCATGTGGTTCCGCCCCCAGGTCGAATCGCTGGAAACAAGAAATAGTGGGGACAAAAAAACGCTATCGGCCCACCCATGGAACACCTGGCTGCTGGCTTCCGCCTTCCCTTCCATGCTGATGGTGGCCATGACCACCCATTTGGTCACCGACATCGCCGGTGTGCCCCTGCTGGGTATAACCCCCCTTGCGCTCTATCTGGTGGCGTTCATTCTCGCCTTCGGATTCTCCCCCGCTCGAACCTCCGCCTGGCTCCCGCGTGCCCAGGTCCTTTCCGCGCTGATTCTGGCTCTCCTATGGGGGGTCGGAAGTGTGGAGGTGCGGGGCGGAATGGCGCTGCCCCTGCTGTTGGCGCATCTCATCTGCTTCCTGTTGCTCGCCTGGGGCACCCTGGCCAGACTGGTGGAGACCCGGCCCGCACCGGATGCCCTGCCCTGGTTTTACTTGGCCATCGGCTTGGGTGGGGTGATTGGTGGAGTCTCCGCAGCCTTGCTGGCTCCCATGCTTCTCTGTCGGGCCGGCATATGGGAATACCCCATCGCGCTGGCCGGTTGCTGCCTGTTCCAGATAGGCGGACCCAAGGCATGGGTAAACGGCGATTTGGCCCGGGTGGCCTGGGCGGCCGTGCTGGCCGCCGGTCTGGCAACCTTGGCTTGGCTGCTGAATTTGGGGCCGGGCGGGCCCCGCTGGGCACTCATCATCGGGTTCCCCCTGCTGGTGGCGCATCTGGCCTCTTTCCGACCGGGCCTGCACGCCGCTTTGATGGCTATTGCCCTGATGGTTGGCAAACTCGCCCCCGATCCCACCAGCAAGCTGGTCTGGCAGGAACGTTCCTTTTTCGGACAGGCGCGGGTAGAAATGGCGAGCGGTCCCAAGCCCGGGGAGACGGTTTTTCGTTTGGTGCACGGTGGCACCATCCACGGGCAAGCATGCGCTTCCTGGCGTGATGCGGCCGGAAAAACCCTGCCCTTGGGTTATTACCACCCCCGCGGCCCCGCGGGCGACCTGTTCTCGCTGCCACCCGAGGCCCTGCCCAGGAAAAAGGTGGCCGCCATCGGCCTGGGTGTGGGGGCCCTGGCCTACTACGCCCGACCAGGGGAGGAATGGACCTTTTTGGAAATTGATCCGCTGATGGAGCGTATCGCAAACAGGAAGGATTGGTTCCCCTACCTCAACCAGTCTGCCGGAAACTGTCAGGTCCGCCTCGGCGATGGCCGACTGCTGATGACCGCGGAGCCGCCGGCCTCCTTGGACCTCATCATCCTCGACGCTTTCAGTTCCGACTCCATCCCCACACACCTGCTGACGCGGGAGGCGATGGAGGTGTACCAATCCCGATTGCTACCCGGTGGCCGGGTCCTCGTTCATATCTCCAATCGCTATCTCGAATTGTTACCGGTGCTGGCCGGGCTGGGAAAAGGGTGCGGCATGGCGGTCCACTCGTGGTGGGATTCCTCCGCCCCGGCCACCGGCTCATCGGGTGACGCCGGTTGGATGGCGTCCCACTGGGTTTTGCTGGGTGACAAGCCCGCCGGCCTGCGCGGGCCATGGACCCAAACGGATAAGGGTACAAAGCCGGCGCTCTGGACAGACAACCACGCCGCCCTGTTGCCGCTGGTGCGGCTGGGCGGCGTGGAGGATTGACCCGGATTGGGGCGACCGGCCCTACCGGCGCACGCCTGCCAGCAGCATCCGCTTCGACAGCGGCGACGCCACCGCCGTCTGGATCAGGGCGAAGTCGTACTGGATGCCCTGCTCGTTGGTGGCCAGGCTGACGGACAAGGCAGAGCTGCTCATGACCATGCCACCCAAGTTGCCTGTCTTGGCGGAGCTGGCCATGTACCCGGTCGGGGTGACTTGGGTGACCGTATAGCTGCCCGAACGGAGCGGATTGAACGAATAGTTTCCACCCTGTCCCGAAACCGTCGTCAGGCTCACGATCTGACCCAGATCGTTGTTTCCTGTCAGCCGCAGCGTCACTCCTGACACACCGATCTCACCCGCGTCACGGATACCGTTCTTGTTGGCATCCACGAAGACCACGCCCGAGATCGAGGATTTCAGCCCCTTGCCAAACAGGTAGTTCTCGCCCAGCGATCCCGAGGTCAGGGAAACCTGCTGGATCTGCTCGTAGGAGTTCGTGACCACTCCCCCGGAGGTACCGGCTCGGGCCGACTGCGCCAGCCAGTTCCCCGAGGTGGTGTTGATCAGCGAGTACGAGCCCGGTTTCAGGTCGCCGAAGTCAAACCAGCCCAGTTCGTCGGTGACCACCGAGGCGCTGCTCGCGCCGGCCAACTGCACGGTCTGCCCGGCGATGCCCTGTTCGTCGCCGTCCTGCAGGCCGTTCCTATTCAGGTCCGCGTACACGGTCCCTGAGATGCCGCCGGGGGCATACTGGCCGAATTGGTACTCGATGCCCGCGTCACCGCTCTTCACCTTGATGCCGCTGACAGTCAGGGTGGTCACAGAGCCACCCAGCGTGCCGGCCTTGGTGGCCCCGGCCACATTCTTGTCCACCAGGGTGGAGGTCAGCTTGTAGGCGCCAGGTCGCAGGTTGGAGAACTCAAACAGCCCGTCCTGGCCCACCAAGATCTGCTGGTTCACGACGGTGCCGGTGTCAGCGACGCCGGTCAGCGTCACCACAGCGCCCTGGGCACCGTAGTCCGAGGCGTTGTAGATGTTGTCGGCCAAGGCGTCTATGTAGGAGACACCCCGCAGGCTGGCTGCCTTCACCTCGCCGAAGTTGACATTGGCCATTCCGCCCGCGGTGAGGCTGATCCCCACCTTGTCGGTGCCGATAGTACCCGTAATCACCGTGTTCCCGATCGATTCCAGGCCGTCCAGATAACCTGAAGGCTGGACGATTTCCACCACATCGTAATTGCCCACCTGCAGGTTGCGGGAAGGCAGGTAGGTGTAGATCACCTCCAGGTCCAGACGGCCTTGGGTGGTGATGGTGCTCATGAGGTTGGTGTTCGACTCCTGGATCGAGGAACCCCGGGCGGCGGCCCGCAGGTTCACCGTGCCGGTGCCGGTCCAGGCGTTCAGTCCTGCGACGGCGGAGACCGTGGCGTTGGTCATCACCTGGCTGGTTTGGGCACCGGTGTTGTAGCCGCTGGTGCCGGCGAAGTCGGCCGTGCCGTCATAGGCCGAGAGGTTGGCGTTGTACTGGCTGGGCGGAGCCACGCCCTCCAGCGTGCCGCCGGGCCCCAGAACGAAAAGCTTGTTGTTCAGCGATACCTTGGCGGTGGAGGCGTCGGTGTCCAGGTTCTCCACCTTCACGGTGGAGGTGATTTGGCCGTTCACCTTCAGGTCCACCTGGGTCAGGGTACCCAGAGCGGGGTTGAAGGCGTTCACGGCGGCCTGGCCGCTCCACGCGCCCTTCAGATTCTCAAACGAAACCTTCTGGGAAGTGGATTTCAGGGTATTGCCGGCCGACTGGTCCTGCGTGAACAGGTACTGGCCGGAGGAATCCGTCAGGGCGGTGGAGACCGTCACTCCCGCGGGGGTGCGCAGCTCCATCATCACGCCGGACAGGCCGGTTTCACCCGGGTCGCGCAGGCCGTTGCCGTTCAGATCGTTGTAGACATAGCCGCTCACCACCGGCCCCAGTGTGGCTGGCACGGCGCGCATTTCCAGCGACTCCAGCCCCGGGCGGGTTTTGCCGCCGGCCTGACGCCGCCCTGCCTTGGCGGCGTTGAGGAGGGATTGGATCCTGCTAATGAAACGGAACGGGTTGAACATGGTCCCGGCCTCCTTGCCTGGCGGCGGCCCGTCCATGGGCCGCCCGGGAAAGTTGCAAAGGATCTGGGTGCGAATCAGGGTGGGTAAACGTGGCCGCCTTCAAGCGGCTTCCGGTCAGTACTTGATTTCCAGCCCAAGGGAGATGCCCTGCGCCCAGAAGTCGGTGGTGTTGAACTGGCGGAAGGGAGGGCCGGCTGTCACTGTCGAGGGCGGCAACTGGGCCGTGTTCACATTGGTATCGATCAGGTTGCCCGCGCGGACCACATTGGTCCAGTAGATCAGGTTGTAGCCGAGCATCATCTTCACCCGGGGGGTGAAGTTATAACCGACCATGAAACCCAGTTCGGGTACGAACGAGGTCTCGCTGAAGTTGAAGGCGCCGATGTTCGAAGCCTGTCCCAGCAAGCCCCCTGTGTAGTTTGTCACCGCCCCACCGGGCCCGGTCACGGTGGTGTTGCCAAGGATGTTGGCATGCACCTGGTTGGTGCCCACCGCCAGCTTTAGGGTGGTGTCAAACGACCAGCGGTTGACATGCAGCCCCAGGATGCCACCGATCTGGCCGCCGTAGAAGTTGTTCTGGGCGGAGAACTGATCCAGCACCGTGATGCCTGAACCTGAGGTCCCTGCGGGGAACCGGTTCGACTGATCGGAATACAGGTACAGGTTCTCCTCCAGGCTCAGCCGGTCGCGCAGGCTCAGGTACTTGAAGCCCGTCACCATGTCGAAGGTCCAGTACTGGCCGCGGATCAGCCCGTACCGCAGGTTCAGGTCGCCGCCATAAAACTGGGTGATTTCCTGGATCTTGAAGCTGCCACCCACCAGGCCCGGGGCCGCCACCAGTTGGGCGGCTTCATTGCCGGTGGCCGCGTCGATGAACGGCCTGCCCAGCGCGGGTGCGTTGTAGGACTGGAATATGTCGGTACTGGTGTTCTGCTCGACACCGAACAGGCTGGTGTCAAAACCAATGCCCTGGTCGGCGGTGAACCACATGCCCAATTGGCCGCGGGCGCCGGACAGCACATCGTTGTTCACCGTGGAGGGACTGATCACGGTCGGCCCGACGAAACTGTTGGTAGCAGGGTCCCATGGGCCCTGGATCGCCAGGTTGGGCAGGCTATCTCCCTGCAGACCCCAGGCGATGTACTCCAGGCTACCGAAGAACCGGTTGCGGTAGAGGTTGTGCTTCTCGTCCCCGAAGCACTCGGGGCCGCAGGCCTCGCCGCCGATCAGCTTCGCCTTGGTGCGGGTCCACCAGGAGACGGAGGGATCAGCCCCTGTGATGATATTGCCGTTCTCATCAATCACCGTCCCGGCGGGCAGGTAAGAGATGTTGCCGGGCACCGTCATCCCGCCGGAGATGGGGGATGAAATCACAGGGCCCTCGACGATGGTCGGGCCGTTAACCACCTCGCCCGGCTGTATGGGGCGCGGTTGACCGGCTGTCCGGGTGCCGGTACTGAACATCCCGCTGTTGCCCGTGCCGTTGCTGAACAGGCGCATGCCGGACTTCGGTTGCTCGATCACCGTGGTTCTGGGAGCGACCGGGTCGATGATCTCGTTGGGCAGGGGTTGGCGGGTGACTGCTGACGGAGTGGACCCCGGCTGGGCCGCGGTGCCCATCGGGTAGAGAGGCCTCGGCATCGGCGCGGTGCCCATCGGCGTGGTGGGCATCGGGATGGAACCGGCAACGGGCGGCTCGGTTCCCATCGGCTTGCTGGTGGCGAGCGGTTTGGACTGGTCCTGGCCAAACCAGTTGAGCAGGCCCGAGGCCGGGGTGACAGCGGGATCGATCTGCAGAACCGATGGGGTCTTTGCGGCCGGTTCATCAGTGATCACCTGAGGCTCGCCCAGGCTGACGATCGGGGTGCCCAAACGAGCGATGGGTGCCCTGTTGGCAACGACAATATGAGTGGAAGGCGGGGTCACAACGGGGGTCGATCCGGGGCGAGCCACCGGCAGGACAGGTTCAGCCGCCTGAGCCATGGGAATCACGGCAAGGCTGAAGGTCCATCCGGCCAAAACACGCTTCCATGCGCGGTTCATCCGTTGCTCTCCGTCCGTGGGTCGGGGTGCCGGTCTGGTTGCTTGCTCATCTGTGGCGGGGCTTCATCTCCCCGCCGGGTCCATCGGCGCGCAAACGCCAACGAACTCATCCCCTTCATTTGGAATCGACCGATGGGCTTCACGCCAACCACGGTGACAAGTGACAGGGAGGCCGATTCCCTGTCACTGGCTCGGTCGATCCGGCAAAAATGGCGCGACCGGATGAACCGTTTTTTTTTCGCTAAATTGACATTCATTCTTGGGCGAATAATTTTTTTCGCTCAAGTCCCCGCCCTTGGGGCCCACCGGAAACATGCCATGACAGCCACCCTTCCCCTGCTTCTCGGTATCCTGGCTAACGCTTTGCCTGGAGCAGATTGGCCAGAATTCCGCGGCGCCGGCGCCGCCGGCTTGGCACCAGGGCGTTTTCCGGTCCAGGACGGCAACTTCCCCGCCCCGGATTGGACCGTCCCGGTCCCGGGACAGGGGTGGTCCTCTCCGGTGATCCGGGACGGGCTCCTGGTTCTCACTGCTGCCGTTCCGGAGGGGGACCCGGCCCGACAATGGATCTTTGTGGTTCTGGGCCTGGACCCCGCCACCGGCAAACAGCGTTTTCGCACGACAGTCTTCGAACGCCCGGCAGATTCCCTGCCCAAGATCCACAGCAAAAACAGCCATGCAAGCCCCACCCCGGTCCTCACCGAACGGGGGATCGTGGTCCACTTCGGCCATGTGGGCACAGCCCTGGTTGATAACTTGGGCAAGGTTTTATGGCGTACTGAGGGTCTTTATTCCAAGCCGGTGCACGGCGGTGGTGCCAGCCCGGTGGTGGTGGCGGGAAAGGTATTGATTCCCTGCGACGGCTTGGACCTCCAGGCCCTGGTCGCCCTGGACCTAAAAACAGGCAAGGAAGCCTGGCGGCTGGACCGCAAGGCCGGAGCCTCCAAGACTTTTTCGTTCGCCACCCCCTGCCCGAACGGGGAAAACAACGGCAAGGTCCTGTCTGCCGCCAGCGACATCCTGCAACAGGTGGACGCCGCCACCGGCAAGGAGATCTGGCGTTTCCCCTACAGCGGGTATTCGGTGGTGCCCCGTCCTTATCAGGTTTCGGGGGATTTGGCTGTTCTCAGCACCGGGTACGACAAGCCCAGGCTGTTGTGCATCCGTTTGGGAGACCTAAAGGCCGGACAGGATCGACTGGCTTGGTCGATCGAGAAAAACGCTCCACTCACCCCCACCCCGCTGATGGTGGACGGCAGGCTACTGGTGCTGGCTGACAACGGCGTGCTCTCGGCGTTGGAACCCGAAACCGGCAAGCAGCTCTGGCAGGAACGACTCCAGGGAGCCTACTCGGCTTCGCCCATCCTGGCCGGAAAGCAGGTGCTCTCCGTCAGCGAGACCGGCAAGGTGACCGTGTTCACCGCCGGCGATAAGTTCAGTCGAGCGGCATCGTTCGAGCTGAAGGACCGATCGCTGGCCTCACCGGCGGTGGCCGGCGGCTGGCTGTATATCCGCGGGGAAAAAGGATTGGCAGCCTGGAAGATGCGGGCGGACTGACCACTGGTCCTCGAGCCTATCAAGCCAAGGCGGCTTCACTCCGCCGAGGAGCCTTCATCCAGGGCCTTTTCCAGAAGGCGGATGGTACTGACAATCCCGTCCATGTGGGGATTGATGCGGTAGGCGGCGCGGAAGGCCTTCAGGGCGGCATTGTGTTTCCGCATATGCATGTAGGCCTGGGCCATGCCCGCCTGGGCCCCGAAATGCCAGGGGTTCAGTTGCAGGGTGCGCTCGCAATCGCGGATGGCGTCCTCAAACCGCTTGGCCTTGAAGTGCACGATGGCCCGCTGGTTCCACGCCTCGGCAAAGTCTGGCGCCTCCACGATCAGGGTGTTCAGACCCTCCAGCACCTTGCGCCGGTCGCGTAGCCGGACAATCCGTCTCAGTTCCTGGCAGTTGCGGGGCTCGTGCGAACGAAACCAAAGGCTCCACATCGCCTCGGCGGCCATCTCCCGGATGGCGGGGTCGGCGTCCTTCAGGGCGGAGGCCAAATGCGGGTTCGATTCCCAGGTGCCCAAAATGCCCAGGCAGAAGGCGGCGGCATCCCGCCCCACCAAATCCCCGTTGGCCAAAAGCCGTTGCAGTGTGCACTCCTGGTAACGAGATGTCACCAGGCTCTGAAACTGCTCGATGGCCTTCTTGTGGTTCTTGAACCAGGAATGGAAACTTTCACGGGTGCGGGGGCGGGGTATCTGGCGATACCACTGCACCAAAAGAGCGCGAGCCATGCCTCACCCCGCGGGGACTGGAAACAACTCTCCAGACGGCGTCTTGGCGGGCAGTAAGCCCGGGCCAAGCCTCAACCGTGCCGGTTTGCCTGTGAGGTCATGCTACGGATTGCTGTGCCCGTTAGCCAAGGCTGGGCAAGCCAGCCCAACGGGTGAAACCCAGGACAGTCCCCGATCCACAGGACCGACCGTGGCTTCTTGTCCATTTGACCCATTTTCACCTACCGAGGCACCTCCTTATTCTGATAGGAAACCGGCTGGCCCGGGTTGCCGGGCAAACACTGCCTGAGGTGGAATGAAGCTTCAGGGCCAACGGGGACTTGGCCGCCGGTGTTTGACTGTTGTCGGTGCCCACTGCCCGCGAGGTGATGCGTGCCCTTGGGAAAAGCTGTCGCTGACCAGGCCTGCGAGGCCCCGGGCCAAAGTCCGGCCGGGGACACCCAGCTGGTTTTGGCCGCCCAGACGGGAGACCGCGCAGCCTTTGGCGCGCTGGTCGAGCGCCACGGCGAGGCACTGTTCCGTTGGCTGTGGCACCTCACCCGTCGGCATGAACTGGCCGAGGACCTCACCCAGGAGATCCTGTTACGGGCATTCACCCGCCTGACCCAGTTTGAGGCGGGGACCAACTTCCGGGGCTGGCTGTTCCGGATCGGGCACAACACACACGCCAATTGGTGCCGCTCACGATCCCGCCGGCGCGAGGAACCTCTGGTGCCTGGAATCGAGGGGGGAATGGCGGAAAGGCGGACAGGAGCGCGCGCGACCGATCCCACCGCCCATCTGGAGGAGGATGACACCCGCGAGCACCTCCTCGGCCTTCTGGACGGCATGCCGGCCGATTACCGGCAGGCTCTGCTGATGAGGGTGGAAGGCGAACTTTCCTTCAAGGAGATCGGCGAGATCGCCGGGGTGTCGGAAGAGACGGCACGCTGGCGCGTCTTCAAGGGGCGGCGATGGCTGGAAGAGCGGGCCCGTTTGCAAGGGGTCCCCGGCCCCGCATGAAACAAGACCCGGCCGCCAGCCGGGGGACGACGGTATGGGAGTTTTGGGATGGACGCAGAAACGATGACTGAGGACACCGAACTGCCGGGCGAATGCCTGCAAGCGCGGCTCCACCGGGACGAGACGCGCCCCGCGGATGACCGCCACCTGCTGAACTGCCCCGAATGCGCCGGGTGGTTCGCCACCACAGGCGCCATCGAGCGTTCCCTGCGGCACCTTCCGCCCGGGGGGGCGCCGGACCGGGCCCTGCGCGTGCTGGCCCGCGCCGAGAACTTGAACCTGGACTGGCCGTTCCGCATCGACACCCGGGCCGGGTTGGCCGCCGAAGCCGCCTCCCCCAGTGGGGTCAGCCGGCGGGCCAAGGGACGCAGCCAGGCAGCCCGCAAAATCTCCGTGGCGGCAGGCATCTTGGCGGCTCTGATGCTGCTATCGGTGGGCATGTGGCTGGGCCGACACCAGGCGCTGGTGCAACGCGACCGCGCCCCCGTGCTGGATGGTTCGGCCCGTCTGGCGGCCTACCTCGAGCTCTCGCGTTCCTGCAGCGACGAGGTGGAAAAACTGGTCCGCGCCGGCCCTGCCGTTCCAACCCTGGCCAGCAAACTCGCCGAAAGCCCAGCCATTGCCATGGACACAAACAACCGGCCCGATCCGGTGAACGGGGAACTCGAACGGCTGGCGGTGGCCCTGAAACTGCTCGCTCCCAAGCTGCTGAACGCGGCCAGCGCGCTGCCCGAACCGGCCCGCAAGGATTCACTGGCCAGCCTGGCCGCCGATTGGCAGCGCCAGGAAAGTCTGTACCTGCGCCTGGCCAGCGACCACGCCGACCGACGGCCCAAGCTGGAGGAACTGGCCGCCATCGCCCGGGGAGCGCGGGAAGAAGCCCTGCGGGAACACGCGCTGGTCTGAAAACACGGCTAAGCCTTCGATCAATCCCTTCCCATCGCCTCCTGGTTCAACAATCCGGTGGAGACTCCGGCCACTGTGCCGGGCAGCCTCTTTTTTCTCCAACCAGTTAACCCGGATCAGTTTGCGATTGCACCCGCCGGCCATGACAAAAAGATTCTTGCTCGCGCCGACTGTGGCATGAGCCTCTCCCTGATTCAGTTTTTTCTCGGTCCAAAAACCGTCACCGCCATTGAATTGTCATCCCTCCAACACCCGGATTTTCCGCCAAGCGGGTTGGCGGAAACATTCCGGTCGAGGGAGGGTGCGACGATGGACAGGAAGGCGGGAGAGCAAGACAAGGGACGACGGCGGGATCAGGAGGCTGGGGCGCGCGACCCAGTCTATGATCCGACATCGCTCGAGATGATGCGGACCCTGGATGGCACCGAGAACCCGCCCCCTCATTTCACCCAGCATGTCTCCGGATCCATCCAAACCGGCCTGCCGGATCTCGAGGATTACCTCGCCCCGCCGGAGTCGGGTTCGATGGTCATGCCATCGACCATCCCCCTGCTGAACACCGACCTCGCCGACCCTTTGCAGCGGGAGGCCGTCCACGGCGTCGACATCGTCTTCCAGGACAGGGAAAGGTCCACTCACCTCATGGTGATCGGGCTTACTGGCACGGGCAAGAATGTCCGGGTGATCGATCCTCTTCGGGCTTCCGCCATCGCCGACCCCGGACAGATCGTGATCTCCCTGTCGCTGAAAGCGGCCGACATCGGCCCGATCCGGGAGATGTGCAAGCGGGCAGGGAAAAGTCTGGTGATCGTCAACCTGGGAAATCCCGAGCGAAGCATTCGGTGGAATCCCCTGGAGACCGATGATCCCGATGAGGCCCGGGATCTCATCCGAAGATTCGCCGACGCCGCCAAGAACCCCTATTCCAAGGGAGATTCGGAATTCTGGACCCAATGGGTCCGGTGCGGGCTGCAGGGCTGCTGGGAAGAGGGCATCCGCTCCTTCCCGCTGATCTTCGAATTCTTCTCCCAACCCTACGACAGGGTCATCGACCAGTTGAAAGGTCACCGGAACACTAGCTCCAACCGGCTGGCCGAATACCTTTCCGGCCATTCCCAAAACGCCGAAACGGTGATGGCGTCGATCCTCGGCACCCTCACCAGCCTCATCTCGCGCAACATGCTGAAGGTCCTTTCCAAAAACGAGCTCGACCTGAAACGCATTTTCCGCAAGCCGGTCTGCCTGCACATCGAGATCAACGAGGCGGAACTGGAAACCCAACGCCCGATGATCCAGATGCTGGCGCGCTGCGTGATCGACAACCTGATATCCACCTCCGAGTACATGGGGGCCAAAAAACTCCCGGCGACCCTGTTCATCGATGATCTGCCGTCCATGGGCTGCATTGTCATCAACGAAAGGGTTCTCACCCTGCGGTCTCGCCGTGTGGGCATTGTCGCTGTCTGAAATACATCTCCGTTGTGATGTTGGTCATGTTCTCACCCTGCGGTCTCGCCGTGTGGGCATTGTCGCCGGGGTGCAGTCGATCAGCTCCCTCGATCTCGCCTACGGGCCGAACGCCCGGTCGTTCCTCGATGCATTCAGCCACAAGATCGTCCTGGCCGGATGCTCCCAGCCCGATGCCGACTATTTCTCGCACGCCAGCGGCGAGAGTTTCGTCATCCTACCGGGCCATGAGGGCCAGAACCCGGTCTTCGCCAACCGCCCCCTGCTGTCCTCCGCTGAAATCCGCAGGGCGAATTGCCGGCATCCCCTTTTGGATTTGCCGGCGACCCTCTTTTTCGGCCCCGTCGCGTTCCATGCCTACCTCCAGCGCTTCCACGAGATCCCGAGGTTCGCGGAAATCCTCCGTGTCACCAGGGGCGTGACCGGCCGGGAACGCCTGCGCCGCAAGCTCCCTCCGTGCCCGACCCTTGCGGAACTCTGCCTCAAACGGCCGACCGGCATCACCGACACCCTGGGTTGGGACCCTAAACGTTTGGAGGCTTACCTTGAAAAGCTATTGCCCGCCCTGGGTTTGCCCGAGGCGAAATGGTCCCTGGCGGGGTGGTGGTGGAAGAATCTGAGGACCACCTACCGCGAAAAACCGGAAATCATCGTCCAGTTTTCCGAAAAGCTGCTCGCCTGCGAGGGCTCCCTGAAGGAGTTCTACGACGCGACCGACTTGAGCGAAACCGAAAGCATCGAGGGCAACCTCTTCTTCATGCAATACCTGCGGTATGTCCCCAAGGACCGCCTCGCGAGGAAAAGGCGCACCCACTAACGCCAATAACTCCGAAACCAGGGTTACCAACCCAAAAACCTCCAGGATCGGCCCATGCGCAAGCCCAGAAAAAAGCATTGCCTCATGGCCGTCACGGCCACGGGGGTTCTCATCGGCCCCATCCGGTCGAGGGAAAACTGTTGCAACTGGTACCTCGCCCTGGTGCCAAGGCCCGTGCTCCGCGGGGTTCGCCTGACCCTGCTCTTGGATCCTGGAGAAACAGACAAACTCCTGGTCGAGATAACCCGCCAACTCAACCGCGAACTGCGCGGGGGGTCGCCTCCCCGCCGGTGCGCCGGCTGGTTGGCCCTGCGCGATTGGATCGAGGACCACCTTCCAGAGGAAGTGCTGGCCGATTTTGACATCGTGGATGAAAAATATGGCTCCACCGAGAAATCCTCGGCGGAAATCGAGACCTACGAGATCTGAACTTTTGGAAATGGCTTCTGGCCAAAACCTTGCCAAAATTGCCCGTACCATGATTGGAAAAAATCATGAACCCCGCTGGCCCAAGGATTGATACCTGGCAACCCTTTCACGAATTCAAATGGCAAAACGGCAAAAAGGTCCCCGACGGGACCGGAACACGTCCCGAGGGTGACACGGTGGGATGCTACCTGTTCTCCTGCCGTTGCAAGAAAGAGGATGGAGGGATCTACTACACCACGTTCCCCGGCCTGCTGAATCCGCGCCTCGAAAGCAAACCCATTCTCTGGGGCCTGACTCCGCTCCATGACATCGAGGCCGTGGAGGCCTGGCGCGACCTGCCAGAACCACATTCATGACGATCCGCTGCGCCCCAAAGGCCGTTGCAAAGTCGCATTCCCTCCAACTGCCGTCAACAGGGAAGCCATTGAATTAAAGGCAATGCCTGGTTTGATAGATCCCGGCTTGCTGCCAGCCAATGGATCCCGGGCAATAGAGGGCGTTTGACTTGCCACCAACAGTGAATTGCAACCAAACAGGCAACATAAACCATTGCAGTGCATGATATTGTGTCAAATTTACGCAACCGGAACCCGGACAACAATTCGCATGCGAAAGCGACAGGAAAGTTGAAATAAGACAGGGTGGAGATTTTTCCTCCCCTACCGTTGGCCCATCCGGCAGGCGCGGTCCAATCGGCGTGCAAGGTGGCAAATCTTGACTATTTCCCACAGACTCCGGTTAGGCCCGGTGGTGAAGCCCGACAGCAAACCGTTAGGATGAACCTTGCTGTCTGCCAGGCGTTTGGGACGCCAAGCTGACACCTGTTAACCGAGGGAGCCCGCCAACTGATGGACAGCGACCGTCCGGTACCTGTGGCCTCCTTCTCCACCGCATCCTCCCTGCCGCACATCCACTCCAATGGGGGCCTGACCCGGGAGGACCTGTATCTGTTCAACGAGGGACGGCAGTTCCGGCTGCACCGACATCTGGGGGCGCACCCCGGCTCGGTGGGCGGAGTTCCCGGCACGCGGTTCGCCGTCTGGGCGCCGCACGCTCGGTCGGTCTCGGTCATCGGCGATTTCAACCACTGGAACCGGGGTGCCCACCCGCTCATGTCGCTGGGCGAATCGGGCGTATGGGCCGGGTTCGTGGCCGGCGTGGGCCAAGGGGCCAATTACAAGTACCACATCGTCTCACACAACGCCGGCTACGCGGTGGACAAGGCTGACCCTGTCTCGTTCCGCATGGAATGCCCGCCCCGCACGGCCAGCGTGGTGTGGGATCTGGCTTACGACTGGTGCGACAGGGACTGGATGGCGTCGCGCGGGGAGCGCCAGCGGCTAGACTCCCCCTGGAGCATCTACGAGGTCCATCTGGGCAGTTGGATGCGCTCGCCTGACAACCCCGGCCATGTGCTGGGCTACCGCGAATTGGCGCCCCGGCTGGTGGACCATGTGCGGAAGATGGGCTTCACCCATGTCGAGTTGCTGCCGGTGATGGAGCACCCGTTTTACGGCTCCTGGGGATACCAGGTGACGGGCTTCTTCGCCCCGTCCAGCCGCCACGGAACGCCGCAGGACTTCATGTTCCTGATCGATTCGCTGCACCAGGCGGGCATCGGCGTGATCCTGGACTGGGTACCCAGCCATTTCCCTTCCGACGAGCACGGGCTGGCCTACTTCGACGGCACGCATCTGTACGAGCACGCCGACCCCCGCCAGGGCCATCACCCCGACTGGAATTCCTGCATCTTCAACTACGGCCGGCACGAGGTGCGCAGCTTCCTGATCTCCAGCGCCCTCTTCTGGCTGGAGGTGTTCCACATCGACGCGTTGCGCGTGGACGCGGTGGCCAGCATGCTCTACTTGGACTACTCGCGGCGCGAAGGGGAATGGATCCCCAACCGCCACGGGGGCCGCGAGAACCTGGAAGCGATCGACTTCCTGCGACAGCTCAACGAGCAGGTCTACCTCTCCCACCCGGATGTGCAGACTATTGCTGAGGAATCCACCGCGTGGCCCAAGGTAAGCCGGCCGGTGGCGGATGGCGGCTTGGGCTTTGGCCTGAAGTGGGACATGGGCTGGATGCACGACACGCTCAGCCACTTCGGCCGCGACCCGATCCACCGGCGCTGGCACCACCGCGAGCTGACCTTCCGCGGATTGTACCAGCACTCGGAGAACTTCGTGCTGCCCCTGTCCCACGATGAAGTGGTGCACATGAAGGGGTCGCTCCTGGGAAAGATGAACGGCGACGACTGGCGCAAGTTCGCACAGTTGCGACTCCTGTTCGGTTACCAGTTCGGTCAGGCGGGCAAGAAACTGGTTTTCATGGGTGGGGAATGGGGCCAGCGGGCCGAGTGGAAGCACGAGAGCAGCCTCGACTGGCACGAGCTGGCAGATTCCCGCCACGCCGGGGTGATGGAATGGGTCTCCTGTCTGGCGAACTGGATGCGTCAGGAACCTGCACTCCACGAAGGAGATTGCGAGCCCTGGGGCACCTGGTGGATCGAACCCGATGATGCGGACAACGGGGTGCTGGTCTTCGCACGCCGCGACCGGGCCGATAGTTCCGTGGTGGTATGCGCCTGCAACTTCACACCGATGCCACGGCCCGGTTGGCGGGTGGGCCTGCCGTGGGCCGGCCCGTGGGCCGAACGCTTGAACTCCGACGCCGTCGAATTCGGCGGCACCGGCATGGACAACGCGGGGTGTGTGATGGCCGAGCCCCTGCCCTGGCAGGGCCAGGCGGCCAGCGCCGAGGTGAACATCCCCCCGCTGGGGGTGGTGTTCCTGCATGCCCTGAATCCGGCGGGCCCCATCCAGGCGAGGTGACTTGACGATGCGCGTGCTGTTGGCGGCCTCCGAGGTCGCCGGATTCGCGAAGACGGGCGGACTGGCGGATGTGGCCGGCGCCCTGCCCCGCGCGCTGGCGCGGATGGGTGTCGACGGCCAGGTGGTGATGCCGCTTTTCGACAGTTGCCTCCGCACTGGCCGGTGTGAGCCCACCAACCTGCGCTGCCGGGTGCCCGTGGGCCCCGGCGACGGGGTGGAGGTGGAGTTCTGGCGATCCACGCTGCCCGGCTCCGCCGTGCCCGTTTGGTTTGTCAGCTCGGGCGACATGTTCAACCGCGACCAGCCGGAATACGGCCGCAGTCTCTACCAGTTCGCCGGAACCGACGGCTCGCGTCGCGACTATCCCGACAACGGGGCCCGCTTCGCCTTGTTCGCCCGCGCCGCCCTCGAACTGCCCCGCATGCTCGACTGGTGGCCAGATACCATCCACGCCAACGACTGGCAGACAGGCCTGCTACCCGTTTACCTGCGCCAGCACCTCGACAACCACCCCGACCCCGGCGTCGCCGAGCGGGCTCGCAGGGTGTCCACGCTGTTCACCATCCACAACATCGCCTACCAGGGGGCTTTCCCGCCGTCCATGATGGAGTGGGCCCGGCTTGATTGGCAACTTTACAATCCCCTCCAGCTCGAGTTTTACCACCAGCTCAACTTCCTGAAGGCCGGCCTGGTCTTCGCCGACCAGATCTCAACCGTCAGCCCCACCTACTCACGCGAGATCCAGACGCCCTGGTTCGGCTGTGGCATGCAGGGGGTCCTGGTGGAGCGGGCCGACCGCCTCTCCGGCATCGTCAATGGCGTGGACTACGAGGAGTGGAATCCCGCTGTGGATCGCCACCTACCGGCACGCTACGACGAGTCGTCGTTCGAGACTCACAAGCCAGAATGCAAGCGGATGCTGCAAACGCGGCTGGGCCTGCCGGCCCTGCCGGAGCGTCCCGTTCTGGGCATGATCGCCCGGCTGGTGGAGCAGAAAGGATTTGATATCCTTCGGCCCGCGGCCCAGGCCTTCCTGACGCACGGCGCGCAACTGGTTGTGCTCGGCGTAGGGGACAGCCGCCACCGGCAAATGCTGCGCGGCCTGGCCGACCAATACCCCAACCAGGTGGGCGTGTACCTGGGATTCGATGAGAAGTTGGCCCACCTGATTGAAGCAGGGTCCGACGCCTACCTGATGCCCAGCCAGTACGAACCCTCGGGCCTGAACCAGCTTTACTCGCTGAAGTATGGCACCCCTCCCATTGTCCGCGGGACCGGTGGTCTGGCCGATACCGTCACCGACACCAACGAGGCCACCCTGGCAGACGGCACCGCCACCGGCTTCGTCTTCCAGGAGTACACCGCGGAGGCCCTGCGGGACTGCGGCCTGCGCGCCCTGCACCTGTGGAGCCAGCGGCACGACCAGTGGAACGCCGTGGTGCGCAACGGCATGCGACAGGACTGGTCCTGGTCGCGCAGTGCCCAGAGCTATCTCGCCTTGTACCGGAAAATGCGCCGGGGCGGTTGACCCATCCTTGCCAATGGCTCCCTCCCGGCAGTCTGGCCCCGGCGGATTTGGTATACTCCGGGCGATTCAATTCCCAGAGAACCGCCCGGGACACTCCCATGCTGCTGTGGCTACTGCTGTGTCTGCCATCCGACCCGAACCCCGTCGCCGCCGCCAAAGGCACACTGCTCGACCGCTACCTGCTGGCGCCCGATGCCAGTTACCGGTGGTCCAAGGAAAAGGTGGAGGGCAACTTCCTCACCGGCACCACTCACCACTTGAAGCTGACCAGCCAGACCTGGCAGGGCCACCGCTGGGACCATGACCTGCTGCTATTCGTCCCCCCCGGCGCCAAACCGGGCAAGACGGTGGTGCTGCTCAACACTGGCGGCAACCCGTCCGGCGGCAACCGCTTGCTGGGCCTCACCATCGCCACGCGGCTCAAGGCCCCGGTGGCGGTGCTGTTCCAGATCCCCAACCAGCCCCTGTACAACCGGACGGAAGATGCCCTGATTGCCGAGACATTCGTCCGGTACCTGGAATCGGATGGCAAGGATGTGTCGTGGCCGCTGCTGTTCCCCATGGCCAAGGCATGCGTCCGGGCCATGGACACCCTTCAGGCCTACACGAAGGAGGCATGGAAGGAGGACGCGGCGGAAAAATTCGTGCTCACCGGCGCCAGCAAGCGCGGATGGACCACTTGGCTGGCCTCGGCCTTCGACAGGCGGATTGTCGCCTTCGCCCCGCTGGTGATCGACACGCTGAATATGCAGGACCAGATGAAGCATCAGCTCGAGGCCTTCGGCAAGCCCAGCGAGCAGATCAAGGACTATGTCGAGCGCAAACTGGTTCCCTTGCCTCCCGGGGATACGGCCAAGAACCTGTGGCTGGGAGTGGACCCCTTCAGCTACCGCGACCGATTCCAGCAACCCAAGCTCATCGTCAACGGCGCGAATGACCCGTACTGGACCGCCGACGCGCTGAACCTGTACTGGGACAAGATCCCCGGGCCCAAGCATGTGCTGATCGTCCCCAACGCCGGACACGACCTGCGCGAGAAGAACCCCGATGGCACCAAGACCATCGACAGGGCCCTGGCCACCCTCACCGTTTTCAGCCGGCGCGCCGCGGCAGGCAAGGGGATGCCAAAACTGGAGTGGACCCACACCGGCGGGGCAACCGATGCGACGCTGACCGTGAAGGCGGAGCCTGCGCCCTCCAAGGTCACCCTGTGGCAGGTGAGCGCCCCCCGGCAGGATTTCCGCAAGGCGGAATGGAAACCCACCGATTTGAAGGTGGCTGAAGGCAAGGCGGAGGCCAAGGTTGCCTGCCCCGGGACCGGCGCCCTGGCCTTTTACGTGCTCTGCGAGTTCAACGACGACCTGGAACCCTACTGCCTGGCCACCCAGGTGCGGGTGCTGGAAGCCGCCAAGTGACCCTGTCCGCCAACGGATAATCGGGGCAGGCGGGCCGGCTAGCGGCCCGCCTGTTTTTCTTTCGTTAAAATCCCGCCAAGTCCGGCTTGAAACCGGGCGGCCATCCCAAAACCAACCACGGATCAATCATGTCCGCTACCCCGGCATCCGAGACGGTTGACACCATAGCCGCGCTGGCCACCGAGGGGCGCAACCCCGCCTCCGCGGGTCTGGACCAACTCGACGCTGCGGGCATCGCCCGGCTGATGAGCAGCCAGGATGCCGCCATCGCCGGCCAGGTCGCGGAACAGATCCCCGCCATCGCTCGCCTGATGGAGTGCATGGTGGAGCGCCTGCGCCGGGGAGGTCGCGTGTTTTTCACCGGCGCGGGCACCAGCGGCCGCCTGGGAGTGCTGGACGCTGCGGAGTGCGTGCCCACCTTCCAGTCGCCACCGGGGCAGATCTCCGGACTGATCGCCGGCGGGATGGGTGCCATGTTCCGCGCGGTGGAAGGGGCGGAGGATTCACCCGAACTGGCCGCCGCCGACCTGCGATCTCTGGGATTGGACGGGCGCGACTGCGTGATAGGCATCGCCGCCTCGGGGCGGACGCCGTACGTGCTGGGCAGCCTGCGGGAGGCGGCCCGAACGGGGGCCCTCACGGGCGCAATCGCCTGCGTTCCCGGCAGCCGCATCGGCCAATTGGCGGAGCATGTCATCGAGGTGGTCACCGGGCCGGAGGTGCTGATGGGTTCAACCCGACTGCGCGCTGGCACCGCCACCAAGCTGGTGCTCAACACGTTGACCACGGGCGCGATGATCCTGCTGGGTAAGACCCTGGGCGACCTGATGGTGGACCTGCGGGCCAGCAACGAGAAGCTGCGGCTGAGATCGATCCGCATCGTCGCCATGGCCACAGGCACCGATTCCGAAAACGCGGCGGGCGCGCTGAACCGGGCCAACGGCGAGGTGAAAACCGCTATTGTCAGTCTGAAAAGAAGTATGGAACCCGATCGGGCCCGCGCCTGCCTGAAAGCCGCCTGTGGTCGGGTGAGCGAAGCCCTTCAGGTGGAGCCATCAGCCAATACGATTCTGGCCCCGAACGCTGTCGCGGGCATCGATGGGGGAGGCTCTTCGCTGAAGGTGCGCCTGGCCGTGCGCGAAGGCGATGGCTGGAGGGACCTGCCGGTCAGCCTGGGGCCACCCGCCCTGCCCGCCACACACGCGCCCGACGGTGTCGCATTCGAGTGGCGGCGCCGGCTACATGGGGCCTTGGAGTCAGCCGGTTTGCCCCCGGAGGCTCTTGGAGCGGTGGTCGCGGGCACCTCGGGCGCAGGGGATGCCCGGGTCAGGGCCGGTTTGGCTGACCACTTGGCCCGCTGGTTCCCTACAGCCCGGGTAGAAATATTGGCCGACATCCAGTTGCTGGCGCGAGCCGCGGGCGATCCGCACGCCCTCTGTCTGGTGGCGGGCACCGGTTCAATCGCCTGGTGGGAACCGGAGCCAGGCGTGGTTCACCGGGCCGGCGGCTACGGCCCTGGGGTCGGGGATGAGGGGGGCGGACTCTGGCTGGCGGAAGAAGCTATCCGCGCTGTCTGCATGGCGGAAGATGGGCGCGGGCCCGACACCACGCTGCGGGAGGCACTCTTGGCGGAAACCGGCCAGACCGACGGCCGCGGCCTGGCCGCATGGCACCAGAAGGCCGGCAGCGGGGCCGCCCGCCTGGCAGCCATTCTGCTACAGCATGCAACCATCGGTGACATGGTGGCGCAATCGCTGCGGGCCAAGGCGATCTACCACCTTCGGGCCCTGGCTCAAACCGTGCTGCGCAAGGGGGCCGGCATAGCCCCCAAAACCCTGGTCGCCGGAGGGGGCCTTTTCCTCGATGAGGGTTTCTGGCAGGCATTCACCCAGACTTTCCACACCGGGGGGCATGAATTGCCGGTCTGGACCCGGCTGCCCCAGCCGGTGGACGGTGCGCTTCAATCCGCACGGAATTCGCTGCAAAAAACCGGCCGGATGACCGGCTGAGGCGGGTCGGATTCCATTTGGTGAAAGCCCCGCCCTGATTTATCATGGAAATTCCTGCCGCCGGCCTTTTTTGGGCCCGCCCAACGATTTTTCGGCATCGTCGAGGATGCTCCATGCCACGCGCTGAAAACACCCCCAGCCTGTCCCTGGACCGCCGAGGCTTTGTGGGGGGAATGGCCGCCTGCGGCTTGACCGGATTCACGCGCCAACTGTTGGCAGAAAACCACCCGCGGGCCACGGCTTGCGTCTGGATCAACTTGGTCGGCGGACCATCCCAGCTCGACACCTGGGATCCGAAGCCCGACGCCCCCTCCGAGGTCCGTGGTCCCTTCGCCTCCATCCCCACCTCCATACCCGGCACACGGGTGAGCGAACTGTTCCCACTGCTTGCGGGCAGGCTCCATCAGGTTTCACTGTTGCGCGGCATCCACCACCACAACCTGCCCACTCACGAGTCGGGCTGGCGCGAACTGCAGACGGGTGAATGTCATCCTTCCAACATCAAACCCACGCTGGGAGCCCGCATGGCCACTAGCGGGCTGAACGGCCAGCCCGGCTGGGTGGTGCTGCCCGGCCCGATCCAAACCGACGGACTCTGCCTGCTGGATGACGGGCAATCCCCCGGTCCATTGGGCCAGTCCCACGGCCCGGCAAACGACTGGATGCCCAGCAACGATATGTGCCAACTTGTGGACCGCGCCGCCCGCCGTGTTGAGGCGGGAGTACGGTTCGTGACGATCAACACAGCTCCCACGGTTTTCCACCGCCGCACTTGGGACTGCCACGCCGATGGCGGCTCCCTGCCCATGACCGCGGCCCAAACCCGCGAGTTGGGCCTCGAACTGGACAGGGCGCTGGACCTGCTGCTCGAACGGCTGCAGCAAACCGGGTTGCTCGATTCCACGCTCGTGGTGGCCACAGGCGAGATGGGCCGCACACCGCACCTGAACCGGCGCGGCGGGCGGGACCACTGGTCCTGCGCCTGGACGGCCTTGGTGGCAGGGGCCGGTACCCCCGGCGGGGCTATCCTCGGCAAAACCGATCCCCTGGGTGGTGAGCCGGTCGATGGACCGTTGCCCGCCACCGGCCTGCACCATCTGGTCGCCGCGCGGCTCGGCATCGCCTGACCTGCCTTTTCCGGTTTCACAAGTATTGGTTCAAGCGCGCCGCCTCGGCGTCTGGAGAAAAAAGCGATGTCTGAACTGCCCGATATGTCCGCCAGCGCCGACGACTACATCTTTGATGCCACCGAGGAGAACTTCGAGGCCCGGGTGGTGATGTCGCCCATCCCGGTGGTGATCGACTTCTGGGCCTCGTGGTGCCAGCCTTGCAAGATGCTGAAACCGCTGCTGGAAAAGCTGGTCGCCCAGCGCGGCGGCAAAATCGCCCTGGCGCGCGTGGATGTGGACAAGCAGCAGCGCATCGCCATGGCCTTCGGTATCAACTCCATCCCCGATGTGGTCGCCTTCTCTGAGGGACGCCCGGTGGACCGCTTCACAGGCCTGCTGCCTGAGAAGGAACTTGGTGAATTCCTCGACCGCCTGCTACCCACCGAGGCGCAGAACCTGGTGCAGCAGGCCCGCGGCTTCGAGGACGCCGGCGACACCGAGACCGCCGAGAAACTCTACCGGCAGGCGCTGGATGGCGAGGAATTCCTGGATGAGGCGCGCGTGGGCCTGGCCCGATTGCTGCTGGCCAAAGGGGAGCACGCCGAGGTGACCAAGCTGCTGGAGATGGTCAATTGCGGCGGCGAGATCGGCGACGAGGCCCTGGCCCTGAAGGCGTGCTCCTGGTTCGCCGGCAGGCCTGGCATCAGCACCAACCTGCAGGAATGCGCCGACCGCGCGGCCGACGCGCACGGCAAGGAGAAGGCACGTGCCCTGTACGAGCTGGGCTGCTGCCAGGCCATGCGGGGCGACTATCCCTCGGCGCTGGAGTGCCTCGTCACCGCCGGCGAGGAGGACGCGGCACTGCTGAACGGCCCGGTGAAGGAGGCGATGATCCAGTGCTTCCACGCGCTGGGCGACACCCACCCCGTCACCAGCGAATACCGCAATCGACTGATGATGCTTCTCTGCTGAAATCTGGCGCCGGGCGCATGTCGCCCGCCTTCCGAATCACACCCCACCCTCCCGGGGAATAGGTCATGCTCACCCTGCTCTGTGCCCTGTCGCTGGTCCTCTCCCAACCGGCCGCGCCCCCGGGACGCTCCGCCAGCCTGTTCGGCGGGGAGAATTTGGTGGCATGGTGCGTGGTGCCGTTCGACGCGAAGAAGCGAACCCCGCCCGACCGGGTGGCGATGCTGCAGGCCGCCGGCGTCCGCAAGCTGGCCTGGGACTGGCGCGACGAGCACCTCGCCCGCATGGACGACGAATTCGGCCTGCTGCGGAAGGCTGGCATTGAACTCACCGCCGTCTGGTTTCCAGCAACACTCATGGGGCCGGGCGAGAAGATCTTGCAGGCCGCGGCCAGGCATGGCCATACCCCCCAATTGTGGGTAAGCCTGGGTGATCCCGCCCCCGGCAAGGACCAGCCGGCCAAGGTGCGGGCGGCCGCGACTGTTCTCGCCCCCATTGTCCTCGCAGGAAATAAACAGGGCTGCAAGGTCGCCCTCTATAACCATGGCGGCTGGTTCGGGGAGCCCGAAAACCAGGTGCAGGTCCTCGCCGCGCTCAAGCAGTCCACGGGCATCGACGCGGGGATCGTCTACAACCTGCACCATGGCCACGATCACCTGGCCCGGCTTGCCCCCATGCTGAAGGCCATCCAGCCCCACCTGCTGTGCGTCAACCTCAACGGCATGGACACTGACGGAGACAAGTTCGGCCGCAAGATCCTGCAGATGGGCCAGGGGGCCAGGGATCTGGAATGCCTGCGCGCCATCCTCGACTCCGGCTACACCGGCCCCATTGGGGTGCTGGGCCATACCGAGCACGATGCCGAACTCACCCTGCGAGACAATCTCGACGGCCTGGCCTGGCTGAAACGGAAGCTGGCCGGCGGCGACGCCGGCCAGGCACCCCGCCCTCGTACTCCTGTTCCCGCGCGCATCGAGCCCAAACCTCCTGCCCCGCCCGGAGACCCGGGTTGGCTGGCCGAGGGGAAGGCCGAGTATCGCAACCCGCCTCTCACCGCTGAAGTGCGGGCCAAAATGGGCGATGCCTCCAACTTCCGCATTCTCCTCGCCTCCGACACCAAAAACAGTCCCACCCACTGGGAACTCTTCACAGCACCCGGCAAGGGAACCCTTTCGGTTTTCATGCCGGGACGCAAGCCGGACCATCTGCACTCGGACAAGGTGGTTGCTGATGGTGGGGAACACACCGTCGCGCTGGTGCTCACCGAAAACGAGGTGGAACTCTGGGTGGATGGGGCGCAAGTTGCCAAAGGCACCGTGAAGGGGGCCGGACTTAAGTCCCTGGAGGGCCATCTGGGCTTGGGCAGGCTGGCCGAAGGCGGGCTCGACACCGGCGGTGCCCTGCGGTGGGTACGAATCCGCTCCGGCAGGCACACCCCCCATCTGGCCGCCACATCGCCCGTTGCCGATGGCTCCACCCTTGGCTTGTGGGATTTCACCAAGCCCCCCGCCGACAAAGCCCACCCCGACGGATCCCGTCTGGCCAATCCGGCCCGGCGAGCGATCGACCCCAAGCCGCTGGGCAAGGCCCCCATCGGGTTCGACCCCGAGGTGCAAAAAAAACTCCTGGCCCTCAGCCTGGAGAAGGGCGATGCCGGGCGGGGCGCCGCCCTCTTCAGCTCGGCCAGGCAAGCCTGCCTCAGTTGCCACAAGGTGGGCGAGGCGGGTGGCAAGGTGGGCCCCGAACTCACCCTTTTGGGCACCTGCCAGCCTCCTGAAGCCATCGTCGAGGCGGTGCTTTGGCCCAACCGCACGGTCCGTCCCGAATACAAGGCCTGGCAGGTGGCCACCGCCGATGGAAAAGTCCTGCAGGGCTACCTCGAGGCAGGGTCTCCAGGCAAAATCCGCCTGCGCGAGTCGGCTACCGGAAACATCGTTGAAATAGCTGATTCAGATGTCGAGGAGAAAAAAGAAATCGGCTCGCTGATGCCCGGCGGGGTGATCGAATCGCTCGGCGACCAGGACCGCGCCGACCTGGTCCGCTTCCTGCTTGATCTGGGCAAGGATCCTTCCGCCGCGAGGCGCGTCGCCGAACACGCCTCGTTTTCCCACAAGGCCGAAGCCTTCCCCCTCGGGCGCGAACCCATCGACGCGCAGGCCAACCCCCTGTGGAACGCCTTCCCCAACCGCGAACGCCTGTACGACTTCTACGCGAAGGAGGCCCGCCACTTCGCCGGTCAGGCGAAACGCCCGTCGGTGGTGCAGGCCTTTCCCGGTTTGGATCAGGGCAAGCACGGCCACTGGGGCAACCAGAACGAGGACACCTGGAAAAGCGCCGAATGGACAAAAGCCGACTTGGGCCGGGTACTGGCAGGTGTGTTCCGTTCCCCCCGCCCCCGTCCGGAAGGGACCTGGGTGCCGGTGATCCGCGAGGCGGCCCTGCTCGGCTACCGGTCCGCAAGGGGCGAAAAGACCAATCCCCGCGATCTCGCCGCCGCGTTGCTGGAATCAAGGCGTCGCAGCGGCCAACCTCCCGTGCAGGTTGCCCCCGGTGACCTGGAGGTGATCCGCGGCGTGTGCGTTCGTCTGGGCGAAAAGGGTGAGCTGGCCGCTTGCTTCAACCCGGAGACCCTTGCTTATGAGGCGGTCTGGAAGGGTGGCTTCCTGACGCTGGGCACCATCCGACACGGGTTCATGGATGGCCTGAAACCCGCTGGCCCCCTGCTTCCACTGCAGCCCAACGCCGGCCCCTTGGCCAAGGTGGATCCCGCCAGCTCGCGGTATCTGGGGTATTACCGGCACGGCGATCGGATCGTTTTCCATTACATCCTCAACGGGATGGAATATCTCGATTCCCCCTGGGCCGAGGATGGCGCCTTCCGGCGCGAGGCTGGCCCCCGCTCATCCAGTCCGCTGGAGGTGCTCACCCGGGGCGGTGGCAAGCCGCGCTGGCCCGAGCGACTGGAGCGGGCCATACTGCAGGGTACCGGCACCCCCTACGCCATCGACACGTTCGAAACACCCCACAAAAACCCCTGGAATTCGCCATTCTTTCCCGGCGATGTCGCCCATCTTCCCGGGGGTTCCTCCCTGGTCTGCACCATGCAGGGCGATCTCTGGCGAGTGGACCACGTCACCCGCATCACGGGCACGGCAACTTGGCGCAAGGTGGCCAGCGGCTTGCATCAGGCCCTGGGCATGGTGGTGCACGAGGGTGTGCCCTATGTGCTGGGCCGCGACCAGATCACCCGCCTCGACGATTTGGACGGCGACGGCGAGTATGATCACCACGCCTGCCACTCCATGGCCTTCAAGCCCTCCGCGGGCGGGCACGATTTCATCTGCGGCCTCGAGCGCGCGCCCGACGGATCCTTCCTGCTGGCTTCCTCCAACCAGGGAGTGGTGCGCGTTTCACCCGACGGCCAGTCGGCCGAGGTGCTGGCCACCGGCTTCCGCAATCCCGACGGCATCGGCCTTGCTCCCGATGGCCGCGTCACCATCCCCTGCTCCGAGGGGGAATGGACCCCTTCCAGCATGATTTGCGAGATCAAAAAAGGCGGATTCTACGGCTACACGGGACCCAAAAATGGCGCCGCGCCAGACCTGCCCCTGGTCTACCTGCCCCGCGGCCTGGACAACTCCGCCGGTGGTCAGGTGGCCGTGCCCGATGACCGCTGGGGCCCTCTCGCCGGGCGCATGATCCACTTCTCCTTCGGCGCCTGCACCCACCACCTGCTGCTGCGCGACGAGATCGATGGACAAGCCCAAGGGGCCGTGGTTCCGCTCCCCGGTGAATTCCGTAGCGGCGCCCATCGCGGCCGCTTCCATCCCGCCGATGGTCAACTCTATGTGGCCGGCATGCAGGGCTGGGGCAGCTACGCTGTCGACGACGGTTGCCTGCAACGGGTCCGCCACACGGGTGCCCCCGTCCAACTCCCCCTCGAATACAAGGCCCACGCCAATGGCGTGATGCTCCGCTTCAGCCTGCCGGTGGACCGCGAGCTGCTGGCCCTGCCCCAAAGCTCCATCGCGCTGGCCTGGAACTACCGCTACGGCCCGGCCTACGGCTCTCCTGAATTCTCCACCCGACATTTCGGCCTGAAGGGACACGACCTGCTGGCCATCCGCAAGGTGCATGTGCTGGGCGACGGGCGCACCGTGTTCGTGGAGATTCCTGACCTGCAGCCGGTCAACACCCTGCACCTGCACCTGCGGGTTTCGCCAGCATGCCCGGTGGACCTCTTCGCCACGGTGCACAAGCTAGCGCCTGATTTCACGCTGCTTGCCGACTACAAATCCGGAGCCAAGGTGATCCAGCCGCACCCCATCCTGGCCGATCTGGCACTGGCCGGCAAAACGGTGCCCAATCGCTGGCGGCATCCGTTGCCCGGCTCCAAGGCCTTGGAAGTGAAGGCGGGCCCCAACCTCAGCTATGCGCCACGGGAGCTACGGGCCAAGGCCGGCGAAAATCTGGCCATCACCTTCACCAACCCCGACGTGGTCCCCCACAACTGGGCCCTCATCGCCCCGGCATCGCTCCCGAAAGTGGGCGACCTGGCCAACCGCCTGATCTCCGACCCCGATGCCGCCGCCCGGCACTACATTCCTGACAGCCCCGAGGTCATCGCCCACACCGATGTTGTCGCCCCGGGTGAAAAGTTCACTATCTACATCAAGTCTCCACCCAAGGGACGCTACCCCTTTGTCTGCACCTTCCCCGGCCACTGGATGGTCATGAACGGTGTGCTGGTGGTCGAATGACCTGAAAAACCGACCTGATCGCCTTCAGGTTCCTAAAATGACCCGTGTCGCGTCACCTGCCGCACGGGATTTATACATGGCTGAAAAATCACAGGCCTATTTGCTGCCCGGTGGAATCAGGGCGGCCGGATCAGTCCTCCAGGCCACCGACAGCCCCGAGTTGGTGGAGCACGCGATCCGCCGGGGGGAAGGCCTGCTCACTTCACGCGGCGCTTTGACGGTGCGCACCGGCCCCTACACCGGTCGCCAGCCCAAGGACCGTTTCGTGGTGGCTGATCCCGCCATCGCCGACACC
>Ga0169931_10001525_pt1 | contig 38191 bp, 28 predicted proteins | sample Kivu_15m_20L_FD_129675 | JGI IMG/M metagenome (GOLD analysis project Ga0169931, IMG submission 129675) | Freshwater microbial communities from Lake Kivu, Western Province, Rwanda to study Microbial Dark Matter (Phase II) - Kivu_15m_20L... | ecosystem: Environmental > Aquatic > Freshwater > Lake...
ATCTACAGTTGTATTTGGATGAATTTTGCTACAAACTCAATAGAAGATATTTTGGAAATGGTATCTTTGATCGAATAGCGGTGGCCATTGCCTCCAGTAATTGTATACAAGCGGACTAGCATAATCAACTTTATGAAATTTCAAATTTACTCCATTTAAAACTTTAATTATTGGAAATTTGCACCTTGCCAACCAGCTCAAAAATAGGAATGCGATTATTGGAAGCTTTAGCTATACTGCTCAATCTTGGCTTCACTTTTCTATACATCCAACAATCTGAGTTCGCTTTTATACTTGGGATTCTTGGCCCTCTGTTATTGGGGATTTTGAGCTATCAACGGCAGCTATTTGCGGATGTGCTCCTGCAAATATTCTATATCCTCATTACCCTGTTTGGCTGGCTCCACCTAGGCGGAAATTGGTCATCCATGGATGTTTCGTTTTCAACCCATCTGCTTTCAATTGGTCTCGCGCTATTGATAGGATTTGGAATAGGGAAATGGTTACAGAAAAAAACCCATGCGGCACTGCCATTTTTGGATAGTGCGATTACGACACTTTCCGTTTGGGCCACCATGCTCATGATGATGGGATGTCATGAAAATTGGATTTATTTCATGATCATCAATTCTGCCTGTATCTTTTTATTCATAAAGAGAAAGTTGTACGGCATTTCCCTTCTTTACTTTTTGTACTTACTTTTAGCCGTTGAAGGCTATTTTCAATTCGGATGGATTCCCTTATGACACAACAACTTTGGATCATTGCCGGTGCTGAAAGCAGCGGCAAAACCACTCTTTTTAATCAGCTAAAGTTGTATTTGCCTCATTGCTCTTTCATTCCCGAACTGGATCGAAAATGGCTGGAGGAGAGGAAACATCGACCTCCCTTTTCTAAGAACCTACTTACACAATTATTCAGCGACTGTCTCCATGAATACCAAAATTTGAATGTTCCTCTACCCTGCATCATGGATACGGATATTTTGAATCTGATGATATGGGCTGAACACCTGAATCATCCGATGCACCAAACACTTCATCAAGCCTATCAAGCGCAAAGCACCAGAAAGTACATCCTTTGTCCTCCGAACATCCCTTATGAATCCGATCCTTTGCGAACGGATGAAACCACCAGAAATTGGGTTTGGAAAAGACACCTAGAAATCCTCGATACTTCAGACTACATCATTCTGAAAAACGATTCAATCAAAGGTCGATGGGAAGAAATCAAGCACTTATTTATTTCGTCCTGATCGCCGCTATTCCCGGCAACTCCATTCCTTCCAAGGATTCTAACATCGCACCTCCTCCGGTGCTCACGTAACTTACTTCATCGGCCATGTTCATTTGATTGATGGCGGCAACAGAATCACCTCCTCCAACCAAAGTAAAGGCCCCCTTCTCGGTGGCGCGACCCAATGCTTCAGCGATGGCTTTGGTGCCCTTTGCAAAGGTTTCCATTTCAAAAACACCCATAGGACCATTCCACAAAACAATTCGTGCCGCTTCAATTTCCTTGCTGAATTTAGCAATAGAAGAGGGTGCAATATCCAAGCCCATCCATCCATCTTCAATGGCATCAATGGGGCAAACCTTTGTATTCGCATCATTGGCAAAACGATCAGCCACCAACGCATCAGTAGGTAATAAAAACTTAACTCCACGTTCTTTTGCCGTTGTCATTAAAGACAACGCCTGCTCCAATCGATCCTCTTCCACCAATGAACTACCTACCTTCCCTCCCTGCGCTTTGATAAAAGTAAAGGCCATGCCACCTCCAATAATAATGGCATCTACTTTTTGAATGAGATTCTCGATGATTCCAATTTTGGAAGACACTTTAGAACCTCCCACTATCGCCACAACTGGCTTCTCATTGGAATGAAGCACTTTATCGATACTCTTCACCTCATCTTCCATTAAATAACCAAAATACTTATCTGTAGGAAAAAAGTTGGCAATGATAGCAGTGCTGGCGTGGGCACGATGGGCTGTTCCAAATGCATCATTGATATAGCAATCGCCATTTTCTGCAATTTGTCCTGCAAAAAACTCATCGCCCTTTTCCTCCTCCGAATAAAATCGCAAATTCTCCAATAACAAAACGTCTCCATCATTCATTTTCTCCACTGCATTGGCTACCTTCTCTCCGATACAATCATCCACAAAAGTCACAGGTTTGACGATGATTTCGGACAATTTTTTAATGACATGTTGCATGGAAAACTTCGGATCAGGACCACCTTTGGGCCTACCCAAATGCGACATCAAAATAACTTTACCTCCGTCTTGACTGATCTTCAATATGGTTTTGGCAGCCGCTCGGATTCGCGTATCATCGGTAACTTCAAATTGATCATTCAATGGCACATTGAAATCCACTCTGATTAACACTCTCTTTCCTTTAAAATTTACTTGGTCGATTTGGTACATGTCTCTAATTATTTCGAGCAAATTTAAGCAATAAAAAAGGGAGCCACAGATGGACTCCCTTTAAATAAAATTCAATTTTTTACTTCACCACTTGCAAGCTTCTTGTAAACATGCGCTTACCCTCTACTACCAAACTGATCTCGTATTGGCCCACTTGCCATTCAGCAACAGGCAATTCGATGGTATTAAAACCAACGGGTTTCACTCCTAAATTGGCATAGCTCACCAACTTTCCCTGAACATCACGCACTTCATAAGCCACTGCCGCAGCCTTACTCAATTCATAGCGAACGGTGCTTACAGCTACTGCAGGATTAGGGAACAATTGAAAATTCTTCAAAGTTTCGTCTTTCACTTCATCTACACTCACACGATTAGACAAAATCAATCTTACCGCAGGAGAATAACTTCTAGAAGTAAACCATACAAAACTATTATCTCCTGCTCTTTCTAATTGTGCGGTAGAATTATCTGAATCTGAGTTAGCCTGGGCTAAGAAGGTTAATTCATAATTACTCGTGTAATTAGGATCATCCATGGCTGAAAGATCAGAAGCTATTCCAGCAAAATACACTTCACCTGCTAACACTTGAGCTGCATCAGTAAATGGTAAATAGTAAAATGGCTCTGCACCTGTAGTACCAATCATCGCTGGAAAAACCATAAATTCATTGGAAGCCTCCACACTAGGAGCGGTATTCAAACCACCAGTTGCATTGATCAAGAATGTCTGCAAATAGGCATCACTAGAAGTGGAAGGTCCGATCAAAGTGGTAATTCCATAAGCCGTAGATCCCTCGTATGGGAAATGATAAAAATTTCCTACACCTGTCGCTTCATATTCTACTGGATTAGATCCGTCCACTTGAGTAGGCAAAATTTCAATATCCAACACTGTATCATCATGTCCATACTCATCCGCTGAAAACTCGATCTCTCTTGATAACACATTATTCGCAGGAGTCTCATCCGTTGAATCAGAAGACATGGTGATGTTTATAATATAAGAACCCACCGCTGTAGGCTCCCAATTGGTAGTTACATACAATGTATCATTCACAAATGCCGGACATTCAGGGGCATTGGCATAGCTCGCCACCGTTCCAATATTTTCCGTTTGAGAATGAACAACATTGCCAGCACCATCGACAATCTCGATGTTTACATTAACGTTTGGCTGATCATTGTACCCGATATTTCTGTAAATAGCACCCACCAATAAACCACCATCTCCGGCAGTAATTTTCTGTTCCATGGGTGTCAAACGATATTCCCATACATTGAAAACATCACCATTGGTTACTTGACGTAATTCAATGTCATTGGCCTTTGGATTGCCATATACTGATATGTCATCCAATCCCCAGAAATAGTGAGAATAACCAGCAGCATTGGCAGTATTGAATCCAAAACGAATCAACACGGAAGTTTGACCAGCCGCTACACATGAAATATCCACTACTGTGTTCAAAGGATTGGCAGATCCTGAATTGGCGGCTGGAGAAAAATCACCATGACCCGGAAATACTACCCAAGTACCTCCATTATCTACAGAAACCTCAACGGTCAATGGAGACATAGGGAAACAACAATATCTAAAATATTGCTCATAATCCACCAACACAGAAGTCAACTGGCTACAATCAATCATGGGGGATTGTAACCAACCAGAGACATCAATCACTGGATTGGCAGCTGTGATAGGACCACCTTGAAAGAAATCCGCATCAAATATGATCCAACCATTCGATGCTGTCGTAGATGCCATCACAGCAGCGTTGACTGAGTACGCTCCATTGGGACTTGTTGCATTGGCCAACATCCAAATAGAAGTGTCTCCGCTATTGTCATAAGGAATCCAAGCGCCAATACCGTTGTTTCCGGCAAAGCCGTTATCAAAATCTTCCGTAAAGACAATCATCCCACCGCGACTTCCTGCGCTCGTATGAGAAGGATTTTGATTTCTTTCTTCCAAAGCTGGAATCATCTTTGGCTGTGCCAGAACGGATTCAATTTGCTTTTGAGCCAACACAGAGCTCAAAGACAGCAATGAACCGGCAATAAATAAAAGTTTTTTCATTGTTTCAATTTTTACAAATATATCTAAGATTCAAAAAAAAACAGCCAATGGCTGTTTTATTGTGCGCCCACCTGGGCTCGAACCAGGGACCCACAGATTATGAGTCTGTTGCTCTAACCGACTGAGCTATAGGCGCGGGGCTGCAATATTACACAATTTTAATCCTCAAACAAAATCTTAACTCTGCTAAAACCCAAAGAAATCAATAGTCCCAAGGCTGCCATTGAAAACCTTTGGTGCGAAGGCCTAACATGATCCATTGATCAGACCATGTGCGCTGGGAAGTCTTATCATTGCGCCAACCGACTTGCGCAAAAACCTCGCCCCAATTTCCTACTACCCGGGACAAAGAAAAATGTTGAAAAAGAAGAAAATGCCGATCACCTTGATACAAATAATTTCCAAATTGACTTACCGGATTCATGTATGTCAAGAATATATCTCCTCCGTAATTCTTATCCCCGGTATTCCTCCCAAAAATGTTGTAGTTCACTTGATATTGCGCTTTCCACAAACCCTTGGTGTATTGCAACATGTTTACCCATTCTGCAAAATTGGCTCCCGTTGGATGCGCCAATGGTTGATTCAAATGACCCCATGCTTGCAAAGAACTCGCATGTGAATAGGTAAATGGTCTAACCGCATTGATCTCACTAAGGCCGCTCAACCCTGGGATGATTTCCATATACCGAACACCTAATTGCCCCCCATACTTCAGTCCCCACCAACCATTCCGCGCACGAACGGCCGACAATAACCATTCATCCAATAAAAACTGAAAATAAAACTTCACCTTTTGACGATGGACATAACTGCCCGACATCGCTAACAAGACATTATCGGCAGAACCTTGAGCGTATTCAACAGGACGCCAAAACAACAATGGATTCAAATAATGTACATCTAAATTCCGAACGGAAGTGGAGTCATTTCTTTGCCACGTAACCATTTCATGCAAAGTGAGTTGGAACTTTGGAGTAATCTTCCAATTCAGCCCGTGAACAGCAATGTACTTCTTCCTCAAACCTCCCCATCCATTTTGGTTATCTCTCAGCTGACTCCAAATACTGTATAATCGGAAATCACCTGCTTTGATTGTGCTCCTAATAAAATAATACGGCGCTGCATTTCTGCTGACGATCAAGGAACGATATCCTTCACCGATCATCAACTTATTATGCCCACATTCAAAAGAAAAATGTCGATTGGGCGAATAGACCCAATTACCCGTCCAATTGAAAGCACTCACGCGCCCTCCCGATGACAACATCACCTTGCCCCAACCTGGCAAAATATTCAATGTGTCTATTCCCCTTTGGACATATTGCGGTAGGTGTCCGCCCATATACATGCCTCCGAGTTGCGCGTACCAATGATGCTTGTGGGCCCCTTCCAAAAATAATTGAGCAGTGCCCAATCCACCCGCACGCAATGCATCTTCCTTAAAAACTTCTCCTGCCAAACAAAGATCTGAAGTGACTCTAAAAAAACTTTGATTCTTATTTCCTGACTTTTCTTTCCCCCTAATCTCATCTACCCCCAATGCCCTTGGCGATAGAATGTGACAAAGTGTATCTGTCCTTTTTAAAAATCTGACTTCGGAAGTATCTAAAATTCCCATTTCCCTTACATCAAATTTTTGTCCTAAAAGACAAAGTCCAATGCCCTGAAAAAACAATAAGATGACTAACGCTATTCTCATCACGGGTAAAGTAAATACATTTTTCGCTTGTTTTTATACTCCTCTAATCCTTTCTGCCAACTCGACCGAATTTCTTGATCTGTTTTACCCGAACAAATGGCCAATCGCAATGCATCATTCCCCGCCAATTTATCAAAAAATGATGGGGCGGTAAACATTTTATCTCCCAATTCACGATAAACAGCAAGCAAAAATGATAAATCTATCTGTTGTGTTTTATTACCACATTTATTTCGTAAATCAACAGCATGGCACAGTTCATTTTCAAAAGGAGGATGATTGACTTTTCCTGTTATTGAAACGGGAGTAAAATCAAATTCTCCATGTCTCATTCCAGGATATCCATAGCAAGTAAATGGATCATTGGTTCCTCGACCTACACTGACAGAAGTACCTTCAAAAAAACAAAGAGAAGGATACCATTGAATAGCGCAATCCGACGATAAATTGGGGGAAGGCGGAATACTCAAAGAGTAGGACCCTTGATGCTCATAGTTCAGACAACGGATCACATGAAATAATGCAGAATCCGTTGATCCAGAAAGCCATTGTTCTCCTAAAATCATCCTTGCCAATTCACCCAATGTGCAACCATGCACCACTGGAATTGGGATTGCTCCAACCATGGATTTAAAACGCATATCTAACACAGGACCATCCACATAATGACCATTCGGGTTGGGCCGATCTAAAACAATCATCCTTTTTTGAAAACGATTACACGATTCCATGACATACTTCATGGTAGTGAGATAAGTATAAAATCGCACTCCCACATCTTGTATGTCAAATAATACAACATCCACATCTGCCAAATCCATCGAATCTGGTGCCACATGCTGTCCATACAAAGAGACCATTTTAAGTCCTGTTTGGGCATCGATCCCATTGTCAATTTTTTCACCGGCTGGAACAGCGCCTCTGAAGCCATGCTCCGGCGCAAATACCTTCACCACATCCACTCCCACCGACAATAGCGTGTCTACTAAATGGGCTCCCTTTAACATTGCAGTATGGTTGGCTACTATGGCCACACGCTTTTTTTCAATCAAAGGTAAATACTCCGAAAATTGCTCATCCCCATTGATCACTTTACCAGTGACCCTATTTTGCTGCGCACATGCTACGAAGCAACAATAGTAACACCACCACAATAACACCACTGATTTCATCGAATACAAAATTGGAACAAGTTGACATTCCTTCTACCTTTGAGGGCAAACTTTATGAGCCTAGCGCGTTTCATATCCCATAGAATCAATTCCCAAAGTAAAATGGGAGGAGCTCAACCTATCGTTTGGATTGCCAAGGGCGGAATCATCGTTGGCATGATGATGATGATCATTTCTATGGGTTTGGTAGGAGGATTTCAAAAGGAGATTCAACAAAAACTTACCCATTTCGGAGGTCACCTCAATATACACTCCAATTTTCAATCGGGTGGAGACATGAGTACTCCATTTGATCGAAATGATGCTTTAGAAACCATTCTGTCCGAACATCCACTGGTAAAAAAAATCAGTCCTACTGCCCATTTACCCGCCATCCTGGAATCTAAAAATGGCATTCAAGGGGTGGTGCTCAAAGGCATTGCGCAACCATCAGACACCCTTTCTTTGCATGACATGATGGCGGATGGAAAAATTCCTGCTTGGTCTTCTCATTTAGAAACAGACACCTCTCTTTCCATTGTAATTTCTCAGTTTCAAGCACAACAGTTATCGGTTGAAACGGGTGATAAATTGAGTATCTATTTTTTAAACAATAGTGAAACCCCTCAACAGCAGAACTATACCATTGCTGGCATTTATGAAAGTGGTTTGGAAGAGTTTGATCGTCAAATTGTTTTTATCTCCCTTCCACAGTTGCTCAAGTATTCGCATTTTGGAATTGAGGTCAAAGCAAATGTGGATTCTCTCAACCCCAATCAAAGATTAGTATCCACCTATATCACTGGGGCACAGGGACCCGTTTCAACAGCATGGAAAATCGGCGGAAACATTTATCGAGATGTCGATAGTAGCATTATAGAATTGACGCCCAATACTCCCCCTTTGACCATCATCGCTCAAGACGACGAGACCTTATCCACGGATTCCATCACCGTTGTATTCAATAGCAACAATTCGTTAAACACCATTAGCCTTAAAGATGTAGGTGGCGCCGCGCAAAAAATGATTGGGAGTTATGAGATTGAACTTCATCAAATGGAAGACATGTTAGCAGCTCAACGAACTTTATACGACATATTACCATATGATTTAGGCATTCAAACCGTTACTGAGAAATTCCCTGAAATCATCTCTTGGCTGGGAATGCTGGATATCAACGTGATCATCATTATCGTCATGATGATTGCAATCAGTATCATCAACATGACTTCTGCGCTTTTAATCATCATCATAGAGCGTCAGCAAATGATTGGAACTTTGAAAGCACTGGGAATGAAGAACGCTACGCTTGTGAAAACCTTTTTATATCAGTCCATTCACATCATCAGCAGAGGAATGTTATGGGGCAATGCATTGGGCATTTTACTCTTGTGGCTGCAAAAACAATTTCATTGGATTACCCTCGATCCGCAACAATACTTTGTCAAAATAGTTCCGGTAGAATTGAATTTCACTTCTATCCTTTTGCTCAACGCTCTTGTGCTTTTCATTTGTATTATTGCGATGTTAATACCCGCTGCTTATAGCACTAGAATTCAACCCATCAAGTCCATCAAATTCAATTGAATGAATTATTATAAAAACATACTTGAAACCATTGGAAATACACCATTGGTTAAAATCAATCAAATCACAAAAGACATCCCCGCATTGGTATTGGCCAAAGTAGAAACCACCAATCCTGGCAATTCCATCAAAGATCGCATGGCCATTAAAATGATTGAAGATGCCGAAAAAGATGGCAGATTACAACCCGGAGGGACTATCATTGAAGGTACTTCAGGAAATACAGGTATGGGATTGGCCATAGCAGCTATCATGAAAGGCTATCATTGTATTTTCACCACCACCGATAAACAATCCAAAGAAAAAGTGGATGCCCTGCGCGCTTTTGGAGCAGAAGTTATCGTTTGTCCCACCGATGTGGATCCAGAAGATCCTCGTTCTTATTACTCTGTCTCCAGCAGATTGGAGCAAGAAGTTCCCAACTCCTGGAAGCCCAATCAATATGACAATCCTTCCAATGCCAAAGCCCATTATGAATCAACAGGTCCTGAAATTTGGGAACAAACCGAAGGGAAAATTACCCATTTGGTGGTTGGGGTAGGTACCGGCGGAACCATTTCTGGAACCGGGAAGTTTTTGAAAGAAAAAAATCCCCATATTCAAGTGTTAGGCATTGACACTTACGGATCGGTGTTTAAAAAATACAAGGAGACAGGTATCTTCGATAAAAATGAAATTTATCCCTACGTTACGGAGGGTATTGGAGAGGATTTTTTACCGCAAAATGTCGATTTCAATATCATCGATTATTTTGAAAAAGTAACCGATGAAGCGGCTGCTGTGATGACCCGTCGCCTCCCAAGAGAGGAAGGTATTTTTGCAGGCAATTCGGCTGGATCAGCAATGGCTGGTTTGGTTCAAATGAAAGATCGATTTAAAGAAGGCGATGTCGTAGTGGTGATTTTTCATGATCACGGCACCCGCTATTTGGGCAAGATGTTCAATGATGATTGGATGAAAATGAAAGGTTGGTTGTAACCTACTTCAACACCTCCCCATTCTCATATTTTTTTCTCGAAATTTCTTTGCCGCTTTTGTCGTCAAAGACAATTTCCCAGCCGTGCTTTTCGCCCTGCTTGTAATGAGTCTCATGTATTAATTGTCCTTTCTCAGCATATTGTAAAGAAACTCCGTCGAGTTGACCTTCCTTGTAGCTGCAGGTGCGCAACAATCCACCAAATGGATATCGATATTCCCAATCGCCGTGTGGTTTACCCTTTTTGTAAGCGCCAACACTGACTACTTTACCTTGCACATTGTATTCAACATACTTTCCATCTAACCAACCTTGGTCATTGTACGTTTCCAATTTTTCTGCCACCCCTTTTTCATTCCAATATTCCCATTGCCCCACTTTCTTATCCTCTTTCCATCTTCCTTGGTATTTCTTCTTTCCATTGGGATAAAAACCCATCCACTCTCCGCTCATCTTTCCCTTTGTAAAATAACCTTGATCCAACTTTTTTCCAGATTCATAAAAACTCTCCCAAAACCCCTCCTCTTCATCATGGCTATACTGCCCTTGTTGTAATACCTGTCCATTCTCAAACCACGTGGTCCAAAGGCCTTGTTTTAGGTCGTTTTGATAACCGCCCAATTTATATTTTTGCTTTTCTGGATAAAAATATTGCCAATCACCTGTGCGCTTACCCTCTGCATATTGACCAAATGAGGCCAAATTACCATTGGTTTGAAAATAACGCCATTCACCTATTTGCAAATCTTCCTTGAAATCTCCTTCCATCTCCATCACACCATCTTCTCTGTACCATTTCCAATGTCCAGTTTTTCGATTTTCCAAGTGATTTCCCAATACCAATAATTGGCCTTTGTCTGAATATTCCTCTATACTACCAGTTAATAAATCCTTGTTATAGTGTACCACCCTTTTCAATTTTCCATTGACATAATAAGACGACCACCTTCCGCTCTTTTTTCCTTGAAAATACTCGCCTATCACCTTACCTCTTCCAATGGTAAAATACTCCCCATATTTTCCATTGGGCAATCCATTTTTATATTCAGTGCTCTCCCTTAACTTACCGTTTTCATAACGATCTTCTACACCATTCCCATTGCTCACTGCACATTCCAAACGCCTTAACCCTTCGTCATTAAGCCATTTACAAGATTTCCACAAATAGAGTGTGTCCCGTCTGTACTCCTCTTTGCGCAGGGTATCCTTCCCCTCATGAAAAATGCAATGAACTCCAATGCGCTTGCCATTTTGGTAACCCCCTTTGGAAATGATTGCGCCATTCGCGTTGTATTGTAATTCAACACTATCTTGTTTATCGAGAAAAAAATAAGCTTCAATTTGAACCTGCCCATTGGGGAAGTACTTCTTACTAGGCCCGTGTAATTTGCCATTCCAATACCAAGATTCCTCATGAAGAATGCCATTCTCATAAAACTTCCAAAGACTATCCTCCAATCCATTCCGATACCAACCCTCCGCAATCAATTTACCCTGCTCGTCTTTGTCCTGATAAAATTGTTTTTGTGCCATCAATGCGGATCCCCAAAAACAACATAAAAACCAAATGATCATCCTTGTATTCATCGCTCCTAATTTATTCCATAAATATCACCGCAAGAGGATAACCAAATAAACCTTTGAACATTGTGTTCTCAATGAAATTGGGGTATATTGCGGCATGATGCAAACGCAAAAATATTATTCAAATGTGCCCTGGATTGGGCTGTTTTCGTCACTTTTCATTTTACTCTGCGGCGTTTACCTTTTCCATTCCGCGCCGCACAAAGGTGGTTTGAGTGAAGAAGGCTATGGCATCAATCCGAGCAGTCGCAAGTATTTTGAATATCTTCGAAATCACGATCCCGAAGAAAATCTCCTGCCTACTCGTTGGAAACAAGACGGGCGTGATTTTGCGGAACATCTTCCGAAAAAAATGGGAGATCGTTCTGCCAACTGGACTCAACGGGGGCCCTTCAATATCGGCGGTAGAACAAGAGCCCTGGCCATTGATGTCACCAATGAAAACATCATTTTAGCAGGTGCCGTAACAGGAGGTTTATGGAGATCAACCGATGGAGGCAACAGCTGGACGCATTGCACTACGCCTGATCAATTGCACTCCGTCAGTTGTATTGTTCAAGATAGTAGACCTGGACACACCAACACTTGGTATTACGGAAGTGGTGAGGAATTTTATGGCGTGGTGAGCGGCACCAGCTTCACTTCATTGTTCAGCGGTGATGGGATTTTCAAAAGCACTGATGGTGGTATTACATGGAATCCTCTCGCAAGCACCCAAAGTGGAACACCAGAAAACATCCTACAAAATGGCAGTTATGATTTCATTTGGCGCATGGCCATTGATCCCACCAATACCGCTGAAGATGAAGTGTATGCGGCGGTGTACAATGGTATCATAAGAAGCACTGATGGCGGAAATACTTGGACCAATGTCCTGGGCTTTACAGCGGGCGCCTCTGAATTTACAGATGTAATGGTGACACCAGCGGGCGTGGTGTATGCCACTTTTAGTGATAACAGCACCAACGGCGGGGGATTCTTTAGATCAGAAAATGGAATGGATTGGGTGAGCATCAACCCCAACCAACCAGAAATTGCCAACCTTCGCAGAACCGTAATGACCTATAATCCTCAAAACACCAATGAGGTATTTTTTCTTGGCGAAACTCTGAATAATGGCCAATATGCATTGGATCACTTCCTATACAAATTTACTTATGACAGCGCAGATATCACTGGCGCAGGTGGAATGTGGGAAAATAGGAGTGCTAATCTTCCTGATACACCTTGCCAACTTTTTACGGGAATCAATTTTGATTTTGCCACTTTCCGCTCACAATACAGTTACGATTTAACCATTGCCCATCACCCCACGACCGATGCCCTATTCATCGGTGGAATTAACTTGCACAGAAGCGCGGATGGGTTTGCCAATGATAATGAAGATTGGATTGGAGGGTATCGTTGTAATGTAGCACAGCCGTATTTCTATGTTTATCCCGATCATCATCCTGATCAACATTTCTTATTATTCTCCCCCTCCAATCCCAACGTACTCTACAGTGCCAATGATGGTGGTGTATATAAAACTATTGATTGTATGGCAGACAGCGTGAGTTGGATTCCACTCAACAAAGGATACATCGGTAGTCAATTTTACACCTGTGGTTTTGAACAAGGATTGAGCAATTCTGACATCATCATGGGAGGAATGCAAGACAATGGAACTTGGGTTACGGATAATAACAATTTCTCCAGTCCATGGAAAGAGCTTCATGCCGATGATGGCTCTTTTTGCGCCATGCCTCATGGAGCAGAGTATGCAATAGTGAGCTCCCAATCAGGAAGAATGATGAAAAAAACCATTGATGCCCAAGCCAATTTATTGGCAACGGAGCGCATAGATCCTGAAAATGCACCCACCTATTTATTCATCAACCCTTTTATTCTCGATCCCTGGAATCAAGAAGATATTTTCATTGCAGCCAATCGCTCGATTTGGTATTTACCCAACACCTCCCAAATCAATACCACGGGAAATTACACCCAGCCATTGCCTCCCGGTTCTTGGGTTCAAATGCCCAATTCCACCGCTCCGCTCATTGCGGGAAGCATCTCTTGCTTGGATAAACCACTCACCAACAATACCCGCATTTATTATGGCACCACTCAAGGAAAAGCCTTTCGTATTGATGATTGCTATGGCACCGACCCTGTGAAAACAGCCATTTCTTCAACACAATTCCCCACCAACGGTTATGTATCCTCTATTGCCACCAACGATTTGAATCCAGATGAGGTTTTTCTTTCCTTTTCCAATTACAATAAATTGAGTTTATTCCACAGCTTGGATGCCGGACAAACTTGGATAGAAGTTGGAGGTAATCTAGAAGAAAATCCGGATGGCACAGGTTCTGGCCCAGGCGTGTATGCTGTGGAAATATATCCCAGCAATCCAACTCAATATTTTGTGGGTACCAGTGCAGGTCTCTTTTCCACCAGCAATTTGGATAGCACCAATACCATTTGGGAAATGGAAGGGGCTGCTACACTCGGAAATGTTATCATCAATCAAATTCAAGCGCGCCCCTATGATGGCCTGATTGCCGTTGCCACTCACGGTAGCGGGATGTGGAGCACCCATCTAGAGCCTGTATTGGGTGTCGGCATCAACCAACAAGATTGGTCCAATGAGACACGCATTTATCCCACTGCTTTTCAAGATGCCATTACCATACAATCGACAGAGGAAACAGGCATTTTCAAATTGTATGATTTGCAAGGGAAATGTGTGATGACACAAAAGATAAGTGGAAAAATACATGTCATTTCCGGGCTACAAATACTAGACAAGGGAATGTACTTGTACACCATCGAAAATAAACGAGAAAAAAAATCAGGAAAAATTATACATGAGTAACGAGATTATTTCATCTTCCAATGCACCCAAACCTGTGGGTGCCTACCCGCATGCAAGAAGAGTGGGAAATTTGCTATTTCTCAGCGGAGTGGGTCCCCGCATTGCAGGCAGTGATGCCAATGATAGCGGAGTACCGGGATTGACCCTAGATAAAAATGGCAACTTTTTAGAATTTGATTTTGAAGCACAATGCAGAAATGTATTTGATAATGTCAAGAAAATTCTGGAAAGCAGCGGTAGCAAATGGGAAAACTTGGTGGATGTCACTGTTTTCTTGGTGAACATGAAGAGAGATTTTCACACCTACAACAGGCTCTATGCGGAGTACTTCCAAGAGGCGCAACCTTGCCGAACCACCGTTGAAATCAATTCACTGCCCACTCCTATTGCCATTGAATTAAAGTGCATCGCCACGATCGAATAATTTTGGCAAAGCTTTTGCGTTACAGGGGGTATTATGAAAACAAAATGGTTTACAATGGCTTTGGTTATCATGATAACGCAAAGCGCGATGTCTCAATCTTCCAAACCAGTGAAGGTCAACATCAACAATCTACCCCAGTTTTCACTCAGAAATAAATCCAACACCGCATTCAAACCAGGAGAGCGTTTGGAATATCGATTACACTACGGTATAGTTGATGCCGCTACTGCGGTGATTCGGGTTGATCCCCAAGTAACCAAAATCAACAACAGAGACGTATATCACGTTATCGGAGAAGGAACTACCGTCAGCACTTTTGATATGTTTTTTAAAGTGCGTGATAAGTATGAATCATACATCGACAAGCAAGGAATGTTCCCTCACAAGTTTGTTAGAAACGTAGATGAAGGGGGTTATAAAATACAACAAGATTACACCTTCTATCCTGCCAAACGAGCATACAAAAACCAAAAGGGAGAAGGATACATGACGCCCGAGTTTGTGCAAGATATGATGAGCGCCTTTTATTATGCGCGCAATCTGGATTTCACCAATGCCAAGAAAGGTGATATCTTCAAAATCACCTGTGTGGTAGATGACGAAATCTTCCCGTTAAAAATTAAATACATGGGTAAAGAAACCATTGAAACCGATGCTGGTACATTCTACGCGATCAAATTTGCCCCTGTCATTCAAAAAGGAAGAATCTTCAAAAAAGAAGAAGATCTGAGCGTTTGGATCAGCGATGATAAGAACCACATACCCTTGATGGCTTCAGCCAAAATCATGGTAGGGAGTATCAAGATGGAGTTGAAAAAATACTCCGGACTCGCCAATCCAGTGGCTAAAGTGAACTAAGTAAAAATACATCTTAAAATAAAAAACTCCCTTTGTGGAGTTTTTTTATTTGATACCTTTGCGGCAATAAAATCAAGAAAATGAAAGCATTAGTAGAAGCTTTTCCGAAGCATTTAGAAGAAGCCATCGCGATTGGTCGTTCGGCTCAATTGAAGAAGTCTGAAACAAAATTTGAAAACATTGTGATCTCTGGTTTGGGAGGAAGCGGAATTGGAGGGAAGATTGTCTCCCAATGGGTAGCTGATCTATGTAAAATTCCTATCATTTGCACCAGTGATTATATCCTACCTGGTTTTGTCAATGAAAAAACTTTGGTGATTATTTCAAGCTACAGCGGAGATACGGAAGAAACAGTAGCTGCCATGGAAGAAGCTTTTAGCAAAGGAGCTGAAATCGCTTGTATCACCAGTGGAGGGAAAATTGGAAAAATTGCAGGAGAGAAAGGTCTGAATTGTATCACCATTCCAGGTGGAAATCCTCCTAGATCGATGTTCGGTTACAGCGCGATTCAGCAATTATATATGTTGGCTCACTACGGCTTCATCGGAATGGAATTTGAAACGTCTATTCAAAATGCCATTCAAACCATGCAAAATAACATGGCTGATTTGAGAGCGCAATCCCTGGATATTGCAAAAAAAATCGTAGATCGCATTCCTGTACTTTACAGCGAAGCCATGTATGAAGGGGTCACTATCCGCTGGAGACAGCAAATCAATGAAAATTCAAAAATGCTTTGTTCTCATCACGTTTTTCCAGAGATGAATCATAATGAACTGGTGGGCTGGACTGGTGGTGATAATAGAGTGGCGGTGGTAATCTTGCGCAATGAGGATGATCACAAGCGCTCACAAATGAGAATGGAAATTTGCAAAAAATTGATGGGTGAAAAATGTGATACCATCATCGAAGCTTGGAGCAAGGGAGGTGATAAAATTGAACGTTCATTGTATTTAGTGCATTTAGGAGATTGGATTAGCATCGATTTGGCAGAATTAAGAAATGAAGATGCGGTAGCCATTCCCGCCATTATCTTTTTGAAAGGCGAGCTAGCCAAAATGCAATAAGATGACCGATGATGTGATTCCATTGCCCATTGACTCCAAGCGCAAAGTACGTTTTGAGGATTTAGGAAAAATGGACTACAAAGCTTGTTGGGATTATCAAGAAAGACTTTTTGACGGCATTGCTTCTCGAAAGTTAGAACATCGGTTACACCCCGATCAAGTTGTCCCCAATGACAACAACTATTTGCTTTTTGTAGAGCATCCTCATGTCTATACGCTCGGAAAAAGTGGAGATCAAGCCCATCTACTCTTGAGTGAGGAACAATTGAAAGCAGTGGAAGCATCTTATTACCCCATCAACCGTGGAGGTGACATCACCTATCATGGTCCAGGTCAAATTGTGGGCTATCCTATTTTTGATTTAGAACTCTACTTCACCGACATTCATAAATACCTGAGATATTTAGAAGAGGCCATCATTCTCACTCTAGCTGAATATGACATCAAAGCGGGAAGAATATCCGGATTAACAGGAGTTTGGATCGATGAAGAACACCCATTAAAAGCCAGAAAAATTGCAGCATTGGGAGTCAAATGCAGCCGATGGGTTACCATGCATGGTTTTGCCTTCAACGTGCAACCCGATCTGCAATATTTTAGTAACATCATTCCATGCGGAATCACAGACAAGCCAGTTACCTCCATGGAAAAAGAGTTAGGTCATACTGTAGATTTTGAAGAAGTAAAAGAAAAACTAAAAGACCATATTCAAAACCTCTTTGGTTTTGAGTGGAGCTAATTACTCGTGATGATACGATTCGCCTTTTAGAATCGTGTGGGCACGATACAATTGTTCCAACAAAAACAATCTAACCATTTCATGAGAAAAAGTGAGGGCAGATAAACTCAACTTCACATCAGCCCTATTATAAAGAGTAGAATGAAATCCAAATGCTCCTCCAATGACCAAAATCAAGGTCTTGGTTCCAGCATTCATGGATTTTTGAATTTGCTGAGATAATTCCAAAGAAGAAAAGCTTTTTCCTCTTTCATCCAACAACCAAACTTTATCCTCGGCTTTTATATGTTTCAAAAACAACGGTGCTTCTTTTTCTTTGATCAATTCATGGGACATTCCTTTGGAAGATACGTCTGGTAGGATAATCCATTCCAATGTTGTATAAAAAGACAACCTCTTTTTATACTCCTCCTCGCCTTCTTGTAAATAGGAAGCTTTGGTTTTTCCTATGGTGAGTACTTTGATTTTCAATTACTCTCTTTTATCGTCTCTCGATTCTTTGATGTTTTGTTTCTGCAAGGGATTCATTCCAAATTCTTTGAAACGTCTTCTTGCATGATACACATCGCAAGCGGTGTAGATAGCGGCTCTAAAAGAAGATTCATCGGCTAGGTTTTTCCCTGCAATGTCGTAACCTACACCGTGATCAGGAGAAGTACGAACAATTGGCAATCCCGCTGTAAAATTTACTCCATTCTGAAAGGCCATGGTTTTAAAAGGAGCCAATCCTTGATCGTGATACATGGCCAACACGGCATCAAACTGTTTAAATGTGCCAGCACCAAAGAATCCATCCGCACCGAATGGTCCATACACCATCCATCCCTTCTCCACCATTTCACGCACTGCTGGTTGGATGATCTCCTTCTCTTCTGATCCCAACATTCCATTATCCCCTGCATGAGGATTCAATCCTAAAACCGCAATTCTGGGACTGGGGATCCCAAAATCCTTCACCAATGAATCTCGCATCATTTGGACTTTCTTGATAATGGCAGGTTTGGAGATTTTGGCAGCAACCTCTTTGATTGGAACATGTCCGGTTACAATTCCAACCCGCAAATCATCCGCCACTAGGAACATGAGCACCTCTTCGGTTCCTGCCATCTTCGCTAAAAACTCCGTATGACCTATAAATCCCGCATTTTTACTTTGAATTGTCTCCTTATTAATCGGAGCAGTTACCAAAACATCAATGGCGTTGGTAGCCAGATCTTGAGCGGCCACCTCCAATGATTTCAAAGCCCATTCACCGCCTTTGGTATCCGCCTTTCCCCATTCTATGGAAAAAGGAAGATCTTTAGATACAGTAACTAAACTTATTTTCTTGGGCTGGGCTTCTTTGGCAGAGGCTACATTGGTATAGAGCATCTCCTCCAAACGCAAAGACTTCTTGGTTTGTTTGAACCACTCTGGATGTGCATACAACACAGGGATTACAGAATCTAAGAGACGATTATCTGCCAAGGTTTTAAGCACCACCTCCATGCCCACACCATTGGGATCTCCGCAACTGATGCCTACTTTTAATTTGTTTTCCATTCGTCCTATTCTTTTATATCGAAGCCATCACAAAGATAAAGCGAACTAGGTCAGGAATGATGCCGCAATTTATTATGCACTGCGTTTTCTTTTGAATATGATATTATAAATGGCTTTAAAGAATAACTTGAAATCAGTCCAAAACGGGCTCCTTTCTTTCATCTCTAAATATTCCTTCTCGGCTTGTAAAACATCATCCTTTGATCCTTTTCTATCCAGGGCTACATAGGGCGGTATACATCCTGGCTTATGTTTTAATCTCAGTCTTTGAAGTTCCTCTGGAATATCTTGAAAATATCTTGGACTAACTGGACGCACGCCTAACAAGCGCATCTCACCCCTGAAAACATTGATGAGTTGAGGTAACTCATCCAACCAATACCTTCTCAAAAAAGGTCCATAGAAAGACAGTCGAAAATCATCGGCCGGCTTGCCCGTTTCTGCATATCCATTTTGCTTCAAAATATAATCATGAAGATACTCTGCATAGGGATGCATCGTTCGCAGTTTATACACCTTGATGATCTTTCCATTCTTTCCTACCCGATTTAGCTTGATCAAAGGGCCATAACTGGGATTATCTCCAACGATGGGATCTGAAACTTTGAATACCCGAAAATAGTGAATACCACCAATATTTTGAATATCCCTGATCTCAAATCCACAACTCACCAGTCTCCCCAAAACTTCTCCTTTGGATAGTAACCTATTTCTGCCTCTTGTGAGAAGAAAATAAATCTTTTTGAAACCCAAAATCTTAGGACTTATTCTGAGGAACAGAAACTCAAAAACAAAAACAAAGGAAAATAAAAATGGATTTAGTTTTTGCTTCTTTCGATAATACCTATTTCTAATACTTTCGAATCTCCCGACATAAAACTGACCCACCTCGAGCTTCTCATTGACTCGTATAAAAAATCTGTTAATGAAACGTATGTTATTGACCTTTCCCAGGTTAACAATTCCCTCTAAAGGCTCTTCTAAACTATCAATATTAAAAGCGTTACTTGTCCTTAGCAATCGAACTCCATCTTGGTTGGCGGGAATCCACGTAGCCAAGACCTTTAACTCCTCGTCTGTTAAGTTTTTACTTAAAAACGCTATTTTAGACTTTAGCTTCTGCACACTTTAATCGTTTCTGGCATTTCTTTGAACCACTTATAGACTCTAAACGAGAGAATTCTTGGGAAGTTACAAATAAAAGAAAAGAAACGCAGAAAACTCTTACTCCATTAGGAGTAATTTTCCTCAATGAATTGGAACAACATCCTTACCCCCACTCCAGTTCCACCCTTTGGACGATATGCTTGCGATCCACTGTTCCAAGCAGTTCCTGCAATATCAATGTGCACCCAAGGATAATCGGTGAAATGTTGCAAGAACTTGGCGGCTGAAATATGCCCTGCGTTCCCACCGCCCAAATTTTTCATATCGGCCACATCACTTTTAAGTTCATCTCCATAATCCGACCACAAAGGAAATTCCATTGTCCTTTCCCACACGTCAAAACCGGATTTTGCAATTCCCTTCATGACTTTTTCATCCGCTGTTCCCATGATCGCAGAGGCATAGGTTCCCACCGCTCTTACTGCAGCCCCAGTGAGGGTGGCCAGATCGATCACCAATTCGGGATTGTAACGCTTGGCATACACCAATGCATCCGCTAAAATCAATCTTCCTTCGGCATCGGTATTCATCACCTCAATGGTGGTGCCATCTGAAATGGTAATCACATCTTGCGGTGCCACCGCATTCATGCCTGGTCGGTTATCCGTGGCTGGGACTAAGCCTACCACATAAACGGGAAGTTTGCAAGAAGCAATCGCATGCATCAAACCCACTACGGCTGCCGCTCCGCTCATATCACATTTCATCTCATCCATTGAACCAGGAGTGGGCTTTAAAGACAACCCTCCTGTATCAAAGACCACCCCTTTGCCCACCAAGACGATGGGCTGCTTGTTCTTTGCTTTTGGACCTTTATACTCCATGATGGTGAAAGTGGGAGGCTCGATTGAACCTTTGTTAACCGCTAATAAGCCACCCATTTTCAAAGTCTCGATCTGCTTTTTGTGCAATACTTTTACGCTGAAACCCGCTTCTTTTCCGGCCTTCACCATTTGCGCAGCAAACTGCTCCGCACTTTGATGAGAGGAGGGTTCATTGATCAAATCTCTGGTAAGATGATTGGCATTGACCAAAGCAAACAATTTACGTTGCTTCGACTCCGATAAGTGAGAATCTTGAATGAACAAGTGACGCACTACCGTTTCTTTGCCCTCTTTCTTTGAGAAATGTTTGTTGAACTTGTAATTGCCCAATGCAATTCCTTCTGCAAACGCATAGGTAATATCCTCATCTACTCCGCTGCTCAACAATTGAATGGCCTCCCATTTATTGGCAGAAGCCCAAGACAACAGATCATTCCCCTTTACTCGCCATTTCTCAAGAGTTGCAGGTGCCTTGTCTTTGGTGTCCACAAAGTAATAAAAACGACAATCTCCGAAATGTTGAATGGTGAACTTGTCTTTTTTATTCTTGATTTCAGATTGAATAAAATCCACTTCTGATTTAGAGAAAGACCTTAAAAACTGCTTATCGGAGATATCCAATAAAGTTACTTGGATGGCTGCCGGCGATTTGGAGTTTTGTTTTTTCATTACTTGAATATGATTCTTTTGGTAGCGCTGAAGTTATTGTTTTGTATTTGTAGCAAATACATTCCTGGAGCATGATTCGGGATTTCTGTGATATTGTCAGATCCCAAAGAACTTGTTTTATTTCCGTGCCAAACCAATCTTCCTGAGGCATCCAATAACTGCATTTGACAATTGCCATCGGCCCATCCAGACAACTCAATTTTCATGGACGCTTCCGATGGATTGGGATAGGCATGAATATCCAAAGTGTGGGAATTTTCTGATATAGACATACCCTCAGGACCATATACATTGATGTCATCCAAAAATAAGTTGTTGCCACCTTTTCCTGTGAATTCAAATTTTAATTGGAACTGATCATTGAAATAAGCTGCGTTGGTGATGGTAATGACGTCTGAATCCCATTGATCCGTTCCGGTTGGAATAAAATTCCCGTTATTGTCAGGGGCAGTGGGCAAATTGGAAACGCCTTGTTTGGTTCTTAATACAGTCCATGTCTCTCCGCAATTTCCTGACGCGCTCACCCGTAACACATCGTTGGTGTTATTGGTTCGATTGGCCCAAGCCCATTTGAAACTGACATAGGCGGTGTCTTCATTGGAAAAATCAAATGGCGCAGAAATGATGGCATCGCGGGTTCCAATCACATCGGCCGAAACGTTTTGCAAATACAAAGATTGGTTGCCTGTATACGCAGCATTAGCCGATATTACTAAGCCTTCATCTCCTTGCTCATTCCAGCGGGCCCATCTTGCAGCATTGATTTGCGATTCTTCAAAACCATCCCAAATAGGAAGTGCCAATGAACCAGGCTCGTACACCGTGATCAAGGCATTTTTAGTTTCTGTCATAGATCCGGTGCTATTAGAGGCGGTGAGTGCGACATTATAAACTCCTACCGTGGTGTAAGTATGATAGGGGTTTTGGTGAATGTTGGGGATATTTCCAGAAAGGGTATTTCCATCTCCAAAATTCCAATTCCATTGAGTGGGGACGTTGTAACTTAAGTCAACAAAACCCACTGAATCTCCCACACAAACAACCACTTTTTGAGAGGAAAAATTGACGTCGCATAAATTAGGATTGGTTACTCCTGTGTTCAGTAAATTGGAAGCGGTGATTAGCTGATTGCGCTGAGCAACAGAGGAGGTTAATGCGGCGCGCATTCTGGTGGCTTGACCTTGAGTGAACATCCTTGAGCAATAGCTATACTCCATGTAATTTTGGACATTGTCCACTACATTGCCACAGGTGGCACCTGATAAGCTGCATGTGGTCCAACCAATGGTATTGGGCGTATCGTCCACTTCATCATCCATATCGCAATTGGAAGCCAATCCTGGCTCGTTGCTGTCTCCCCAAGTGTGCATCAAATTCAACCAATGGCCTACCTCGTGGGTTAATGTTCGAGATCGAGAAGTGGCACTTGTGCCAATACTACCGATATAATCCGATCGCATCATGATCCCGTCATTACCCGCACCCCATATTCCGGCGACATTTTCAGGTAAATTGGTGTATCCCGCCGCTCCATTCGCTGACTGACAAACCCATACATTCAAATATTTATTCCGTGGCCACATGATTAGATCTTTCACTTGATCATCTCCCAAGTATGTCAAATCGCTGACCGTACGGGTGATTCCGTTGGTGCAATTGCCATTGGGATCTTTGGTGGCCAATTTAAATTCAATTCCGATATCTGCAGCCAATTGGTCAAAGGCATCTACAATAGACATTGTATCGGCATTCTGTAATCTAAAATCACGATTCAAAATATTGACGGCATCATAGATTTGTGCATTATCAATGTTCTCTGTTCCATTGTTGTGCACAATGTGAAACACCACTGGAATCGTGTAGATGGTCATACCACCGCCTCTATTTTGAGAAAATAAACGAGTTTCCTCGTCCAATTGAGCTTTGGCTGCCCTCGCTATGGCTCTTTCTTCCGGATGACGACTAAAAAAATCTCCCATCGCTCTTACTTGTCCGCAGGGATGTATTTCTTGAGACCAACTCCAAAAGGAGCAAAGGGCGATGGCAATGGTAAAGTACTTTTTCATTTTGCTATTCTTTGCAGAGAGACAAAAATATCGGAAATCTAACCTTTACAAGACTTTTTTTTGGTTAAATGGTTGTATTTTCGCACACCTTTTAAAATCAACATGGATCACATTCGTAATTTTTGCATCATCGCTCACATTGACCACGGTAAAAGCACATTGGCTGACCGGTTGCTGCAAGTGACCAAAACCATTGACGATCGCAAGCTCGTCGCCCAAACTTTGGACGACATGGACTTGGAACGTGAAAAGGGGATTACCATCAAAGCGCATGCGATTCAAATGAACCATGAGCACCAAGGGAAGAAGTTTGTTTTAAACTTGATTGATACCCCTGGTCACGTTGATTTTAGCTATGAAGTATCTCGTTCCATCGCCTCTTGCGAAGGTGCGCTTTTGATAGTGGACTGTACTCAAGGGATACAAGCTCAAACCATCTCCAACCTGTATTTGGCGTTGGAGCATGACTTGACCATCATTCCCATTTTGAATAAAATTGATTTACCCAATGCGGAGCCTGAATTGGTCAAAGACCAAGTGGTGGAGTTGATTGGCTGTGAGCGTGATGAAATCTTGATTGCCAGTGGAAAAACAGGTCAGGGGGTGGATGATATTTTAGCCGCCATTTGCGAGCGTATTCCATCGCCGAAAGGAGATGTAAATGCGCCGCTTCAAGCCATGATATTTGACTCCGTTTTTAATTCATTCCGCGGTATCATTGCTTACTATAGAATTCTCAATGGCACCATCAAAAAAGGGGATCAAGTAAAATTCATGAGCAATGGGAGAACTTATCAAGCCGACGAGATTGGCGTGCTGGGTTTGGATTTAATTCCGAAAACCGAAGTGAAGGCGGGAGATGTGGGCTACATCATTTCCGGAATTAAAACCGCCTCTGAGGTAAAAGTAGGAGATACCATCACTACCGTACAAAATCCTTGTATGGACGCCGTGAAGGGATTTGAAGATGTAAAACCCATGGTATTTGCGGGTGTTTATCCGGTAGATACCGATGAATATGAAGAGCTACGGGCCAGCATGGAGAAATTGCAGTTGAATGACGCCTCTTTGGTATTTGAGCCTGAGAGTTCAGCAGCATTGGGATTTGGATTTCGTTGTGGTTTCTTGGGCATGTTACACATGGAGATCATCCAAGAACGTTTGGAAAGAGAGTTCAACATGACGGTAATTACTACCGTTCCCAACGTGAGTTATATTGCTTATTTGAAGGATGGAACCAGTCATGAAATTCACAATCCATCGGAGTTGCCAGATCCCAACAAATTGGAATATGTAGAAGAACCCTATATCAAAGCACAAGTAATCACCAAGGCAGAGTATATCGGAGCCATCATGACCTTGTGCATTGAAAAAAGAGGGGTTTTAAAAAATCAGATTTACTTGACCAGCGATCGAATCGAAATCACTTTTGAAATGCCGTTGGCCGAGATTGTATTTGATTTTTATGATCGATTGAAAACCATTTCACGCGGTTATGCCTCCTTTGATTACTTCCCGATTGGCATGCAGCAAAGTGATTTGGTGAAGATGGATATTTTGTTGAACGGAGATCAAGTGGATGCCTTGAGTGCCCTGATTCACCGGGATCACGCGTTTGAATTGGGTAAAAAAATCTGTATTAAATTAAGAGAGTTGATCCCAAGGCAACAATTTGAGATTGCTTTGCAAGCGGCCATCGGCGCAAAGATCATTGCTCGTGAAACCATCAAAGCCTTGAGAAAAGACGTAACGGCCAAATGTTATGGAGGGGATATTTCCAGAAAGAGAAAACTCTTGGAAAAACAGAAAGAAGGAAAGAAACGCATGCGACAAGTGGGCTCGGTAGAAGTACCGCAAGAAGCCTTCCTAGCCGTATTGAAACTCAACTCATAATTTCCGGAGAGCGCCAGGGATAGTAGCGGATATCCTTTTGGGCGCAGCCCAAAAGATAGGAGCGCATAGCCCGGCCCGAGGCTTGCCGAGGGGGCGCCCAAAAAAGCCCATACGCTCCCCCTTTTGATAACTATCTTTGAGGCATGATATCGCAACCCCATCCCAAAAAACTTTTTCTGCTCGATGCTTACGCGCTCATTTTTAGGGCCTACTACGCTTTCATTCGCAATCCTAGAGTGAATTCAAAAGGGCTCAATACCTCCGCGATGTTTGGGTTTACCAACGTGTTGCTAGACATCATGAAAAATGAACAACCCTCGCATTTGGCGGTGGTATTTGATGCGCCCGCACAAACCTTGCGAGAGATTGATTACGAGGCCTACAAGGCCAACCGTGAAGAGACGCCGGAAGACATCAAACTCAGTGTGCCCTTTATCATGGAAATCATTCGAGGTTTTGGCATTCCCATCTTGATGAAAGAAGGATATGAAGCGGATGATGTGGTGGGGACTTTGGCGAAAGTGGCCGAGCAAAAAGGATTTGTTACCTACATGATGACCTCTGACAAAGACTATGGGCAGTTGGTGAGTGAGAATATTTTTGTGTATAAACCCGGTTATCAAGGCGGTCCAGCTGAGATCCTGGGCATTCCAGAAGTATTGCAAAAATTCAATATCGAGCGCATCGATCAAGTGGTAGATATTTTAGGAATGATGGGTGATGCGGTAGATAATATTCCCGGTATTCCCGGTGTGGGTGAAAAAACCGCACAAAAACTCGTGAAAGAGTTTGGATCATTGGAAGGTCTTTTGGAAAACCCCCAGTCGTTGAAAGGCAAGCTCAAAGAGAACGTGGAAAATTTCAAGGATCAAGCAATTCTCTCTAAAAAATTGGCCACCATCTTACTGGACGCACCTGTTCCGTTTGTGGAAGAAGATTTGATTCTAAAAGAATGGGACAAAGAAAAATTGCAAGCCATTTTTGAGGAGTTAGAGTTTCGCACTTTGAGCAAGCGAATACTCGGACAAGAGCCCGCAGAGCCCGTGCAAGGAGAGTTATTTGCGGTGAGTAGCATCGAAACACCTGCCGAAATCCAATTCAAAACAATATTGGATGTGGAACATGATTATCAATGTATTCAAACCAAAGAAGGTTGTGCTGAGCTTTGTAATATTTTATTACAACAGGATGCTTTTTGTTTTGACACAGAAACTTCAGCCCTTGATGTGTTTCAGTGTCGAATTGTGGGGATGTCATTTTCTATAAAAGCCGGACAAGGATATTATGTGCATTTGCCCGCTGACGAGCATGAGGCCAAGGAATGGGTGCAAATTTTTAATCCGCTTTTTTCTGCAAGAGATAAAACGCTGATTGGTCACAATATCAAGTTTGATTTAAAGATCTTAAAGAAATACGACGTTGTCATTCAGAACAAAATGTATGACACCATGGTAGCGCATTATCTGATTTATCCCGATGGAAAACACGGGATGGATGAAGTATCTGAAAAGATGTTGCACTACTCGCCCATCAGCATTGACACTTTGATTGGTAAAAAAGGAAAAGGACAGGGAAGCATGGCTGATTTGAGCGCGCAAGAAATTTCCGACTATGCTTGTGAGGACGCGGATATTACTTATCAGCTATTTGAAAAAACGGCTCCTCTTTTAAAGGAATATGAATTACTGGACTTATTTGAAAAAGTTGAAATTCCCTTGATCCCTATTTTGGCAGATATGGAATGGGAAGGGGTGAATATTGCAGTTGATTTCTTGCAAGACTATTCGTCGGTATTAGACATCGATATCCAATCCATCGAAAAAGAAATTCATGAACTGGCCGGAGAGCATTTTAATATTGATTCGCCGAGACAATTGGGTCCTATATTATTTGAAAAACTGAAAGTGACCAACGAGGTCAAGAAGACGAAAACAGGACAATATGCTACCTCCGAAGATGTGTTGAGCAAGTATGCGCACGCGCATCCCATCATCGGAAAAATACTGGATTACCGAGAGCTCAGAAAATTGAAAAGCACCTATGTGGATGCCATTCCTTCCCTTGTCAATCCAGTTACCCAACGCTTGCACACTTCGTTCATGCAAACCGTAGCGGCCACTGGAAGGCTCAGTTCCAACCAACCGAATATCCAAAATATTCCCATCCGAACAGAACGCGGAAGGGCCATCAGAAAAGCCTTCGTACCCAGAGATAAAGAACACCTTATTTTATCGGCAGACTATTCACAAATTGAGTTGCGTGTGATTGCGAGTTTGAGTGAAGACCCCAACATGTGCGAAGCTTTTAGAAATGGATTGGATATTCACCAAGCCACTGCCGCCAAGGTATTTGGCGTGTCCATTGAAGAGGTTACCAAAGAGATGAGAAGCAAAGCAAAAGCGGTAAACTTTGGAATTATTTACGGACAAGGAGCGTTTGGCTTGGCACAGAACTTAGGCATCAGCAGAACGGAAGCCAAAGAAATCATTGACTCTTATTTCAAACAATTTTCGACTTTGAAAAATTTCCAAGCCGATCAAATTGAACGCGCTAAGAAGCAAGGATTTGTAGAAACCATTTTGAAAAGAAAAAGAGCCCTACCAGACATCAACAGTGCCAATGCCATCGTACGTGGTTTTGCAGAACGCAATGCCATCAACGCGCCCATTCAAGGATCGGCTGCGGATATTATCAAGCTGGCAATGATTACTATTCAACATGAATTGCAATCATTGGGATTAAAGAGCAAAATGATTTTGCAAGTGCATGACGAATTGGTATTTGATGTGTTACAATCAGAAATGGATGCCATTCAAACGTTGGTAAAACGCTGCATGGAATCCGCTGTCCAGATGAATGTACCCTTGATCGCAGAATCAGGAGTGGGGCAGAATTGGTTGGAGGCGCATTGATCGCAATTCACAATTGTTGGTAAGTCCGTTTTCTTAAAACACATTCCTATCCTTACTTTGCATTCAATTGTAAGCACTATGAATGTATTGATATTAGGTTCAGGCGGAAGAGAACATGCCATGGCATGGAAAATAGCGCAAAGCTCATTGATTCGTGATTTGTATATCGCTCCGGGTAATGGAGGTACGGGTCAGTTCGGTGAGAATATCAATGTAGACGTCGATGATTTCAAGGCCATCAAGAAAGTGGTTTTAGAAAAAAACATCAAGATGGTGGTGGTGGGTCCAGAAGTGCCATTGGTCAAAGGAATTGTTGATTTTTTTGAAAAAGACAAACAACTGAATAGTATTTGGATCATCGGCCCGAATCAATTCAGTGCGCAATTGGAAGGAAGTAAAAAATTTGCCAAAGAATTCATGCAGCGTCATGGCATTCCTACGGCAAAATATCAAAGTTTTGATCACACCCAAATCAAGGAGGCACAAGCCTTTATCGACAGCATCAAAAAAACCATCGTAATCAAAGCCGATGGATTGGCTTCTGGAAAAGGAGTATTGATCATCGATGATCATGCAAAAGCCAAGGAAGAAGTGAAGAAGATGCTCAGTGGAAAGAGTTTTGGAGATGCGGGTAAGACGGTAGTGATCGAGGAATTTTTAAAAGGAATTGAGTGTTCTGCCTTTATCGTCACCGATGGTAAATCATACAAAGTACTACCCGAAGCCAAAGACTACAAGCGCGTAGGAGAAGGCGATACGGGCTTGAACACGGGTGGAATGGGGGCAGTATCTCCCGTTGCCTTTTGTACTCCAGAATTTTTGGATAAGATCGAAACGCAAGTCATTATTCCCACCATGAAAGGACTACAAGCAGATGGGATGTTATACAAAGGATTTATTTTCTTCGGCATCATGAAAGTGGGAAATGAACCTTTTGTCATAGAATACAACTGCCGATTGGGAGATCCAGAGACGGAGGTGATTCTACCAAGATTGAAAACGGATTTGCTCAGTTTATTGGAAGGAGTGGCCACCGATACTTTAGGAGAATATGATATTCACATTGATGAAAAATTTGCTACTACAGTGATGTTGGTCTCTGAGGGTTATCCCGGCACATTTGAGAAAGGAAAAGAAATCAAAGGTGTAGAGGAAATCAAGGATAGTTTGATTTTTCATGCCGGCACCAAACTGAGTGGAAAGGAGCAAAAATTACTGACCAACGGAGGACGCGTGATGGCAATCACCTCTATGGCCTTGCGATCGGAAGACGCTACTTATTTATCCAACCGCAATGCGGCTGCGGTGAGATACAGTGGAAAGTATTTTAGAAAGGATATCGGGGAGGATTTGTTGAAGTTTACGGTTAAGTAATCAATCACTTCTTTCGGCGAAATTTAATCAGAGATTTCAAAAAATTAATAACTCCCTTCCCCGTCTTTGGTGTTGCTTCAAAATAGCCATAACCATAACCGTAGCCATATCCGTAGCCATAGCCATAGCCCACGCCTTTTGGCTTTTTACCATTAAAAATCAAACATAAATTAGTGACTTTTTTGGAATAATTTAACTCTTCAATAAGTGCAATCACTCTGCGATGACTCAAATTTTCACGTATTACAAAAGCCGTTAAATCCGCGAATTTCATTAATTGCATGGTATCTGCTACCAAGCCGACAGGGGAGGTGTCTACAACAATAACACTATAATTTAAACGAGTAAAATCAAATATATCCGCCATCCTTTGCGATAAAATGAGTTCAGAGGGATCTGGTGGAATGGGCCCGGCAGGGAGAATATCAAATATGATTTCATCACTTGCGGGCATGATTAAACTTTGAATATCATCGGTATTTCCTGATAGAAAATTAGTCATCCCAACTGCGCTTGGTCTGTTCAGATAATTATTGATCTTAGGATGTCTCAAATCTGTTCCAAGCAACAAAACTTTTTTACCCGCTAGAGCAATCGCTGCTGATAAATTGATAGCCATGAAAGATTTACCTTCGCGCGATACAGCTGATGTAATAAAAATAACCTGTCCATTTACTCCCTTCATCCCTTTAAAAAATTCGAGATTAGATCTTAGCATTCTGAATGACTCAGCCGCCATTGAACGATCATTCTTCGATATTACAATAGGCTTATCTGATTGGACATACGGTATCTCTCCGACAATTGGAACCCCAATTTTTTCTAATTCAGACTTATTCTGAACCCGTGCCCTGATAAGATAAATAAAGTAAATGATAATCATAGGTATGACAATACCCAAAATAAATGCTGTAAACCAAATAATCTTTACTTTAGGAGAAACTGGGGTTTTGAATCCATGCACCTCATCAATGATACTGGAATTAGAGACGGTCATTGCAAGTGCAATATTCGTCTCTTCCCTCTTTTTCAATAAATACAAATACAGTTCCTCTTTGATTTGCTTCTGTCTAACAATATCTCTAAGGAGTCTCTCTTTGGTTGGCACCGCCTTCAATTGCCCAAAGAGTTCTTTGTCTTTCTGAGTCAAATCATCCATCTGCACCTTAATGGATTTCTGAAGGTTCTTCAAAGAAGCCTCAATACTATTTCTCACAGAAATAGCTTTACTTGTATACAGAGAAAGCATTGGATTATCCTCCCCACCTGCCTTGACAAGTCGATTGATCTCTAGTACTAATTTATTGTAATCCGATACCAGCGATGCAATTTGAACATTTTCTACTCCGATGTTACTTGGAAATAATTCAAAATTACCCTTGTAAGATTTTAATTGCTCCATCATCATTTGCGCTAAACGCATTTCACTACCCAACTTGGTAATCTGCTCATCTAATTGCAATTGCTTTTGAAATAAATATTCTGACTCCTTTGATTGTCCACTGAAAATCTCATTTTTCTTAAAACTCTCTTCTGCCGCTTCTACACTTGATAACTCATCTAAAATAAACTCAATGCGATCATTGATAAAGTCAAAGGTATTTTGACTCATCAAATTCTTATCTTCCACCGCATCTAAACTTCTCTGATAGATCAATTGATTCAGTACATCCTTTGCTTTTTGCAAATGTGTGTCAATCAATGACATTCTGAGAATCGAAGAAGCTTTAGAGGAAGGCTCCAAGTTTAGGTTTGAAATATAATAGCTCACTACATTTTGGATCGGTAATTTATTGATTCGAAATTTTCTCTGAATGGATTGTTCGCTAAAAAAAGTAGTTTTATTGATTCTAATATATCCCCAAGAGAATAGTATATCCTCATGAAAGCTGTGATTTGCCTCGTTGATTTCCTTGTTTATATCACCTAAAATGAATTGATCATGATTCAAAATCTCAATCTCAAAACTATTAGAATAATCATCAAATGCTATTGAATCACTCGGAAACACTTCAATACTAAGTGGGAAATTATTATATTTTTCGTGATAAACAGGATTACCTTGAGAAAAATAAGAGTAATCCAAATCAAGGTTTTTCACCACTCTATACATAATAGAGCGACTTTTAAAAACCTCCATTTCATCTTCCATGGTGGATGCTGATTGCCCGAGTCCTAATTCTTTAAATACCTCTGCTTCTGCGGTACCAGAACCTTTGTCATTATCTTTCAGCATGAGGGTTGCAGAAACCTGATACTTGGGAGTTTGGAAACGAATAAAAGCAAAAGCGAACAAAAACGAAAATATCACCGCCAATAATATCCACCTCCAATGTTGAAATATCAACATAAAATGATCGGCTAAATGGACATCATCTTTTCTAAGAAAATTCTCGATAGCCTTTTCAGTATTTTCTTCCATAGATTTTATTTTAGAAGCACCAGCATAGATAAAACAACAGACAGCCCTGAGAAAATCAAACCAACATTGCTGATATTCACCAGCGCGCTATTCTGCTTAGCTCTATTAGGGGCAACATAGACGACATCATTTTGTTGAAGATAAAAAACCGGAGAGCTTAAAAAAGACGAAGAGGTAAGGTCTAAACGATGTTCTTCAATTTTACCTTGATTCTCTCTTATAACCAGTACATCCTTTCGCGAACCTGTAATTAAAAGATCACCAGCAATTCCCAATGCATCCAAAACGGTTACTCGATCATTAGGTATAGTGAAAGTACCTGGATTTCTCACCTCACCCAAAACAGTAACCTTATAATTTAAAATTCTGATGATTACGGTAGGTTCGTTCAAGTAGGGTGATAATTGTTGTTTTATCAAATCCACCGCTTCTTGCTTGCTCAAACCATCGAGTTTAATATCCCCAATCACAGGAAAATCAATGAGTCCATTGGCATCTATTAAATATCCGTTTTGAGGAGCCACACCTTGGGTATATCCGCCCATGCTTCTTTGTTCTGATACTGGAAAATTAAAGGGCTTTGAAGCTTCCACGTCTTGTCCAATAACGATAATACTCAATAAATCGTCCTTCTTCAAAGTGGGTGAGAAAAACTCACTTTTTGACTTTCCTTGAGGAGAATCTTGGAAATAGACGACGTTTTTAGAAGAATTACAGCTTGATAAACCAATCATCAACCAAAAACTAATTTTGACTAACCAGAAACGAAAAACATCAACAAATTTCATATCTGCAAATTTAGTTAAATATACTATATGAACTACTCGCAACACTTTTCATTTACTTTCCGATTCACAAATATCTGAGTATATATGAACTAATCTCTGAGCAATTTGACCAGAGGTTAATTGAATCATTAATATCCTTTCACGACCATTTGAACGCATTTCATTTAGCTTTCCGAATTCTAAAGCTGATGAAATTGACCTTGCAAAACTATCGTCATTTTGCTCAGCAAGAAACAAACCTTTGCCATCTTCAAATAACCAAGAAACATCTCCCACTTGAGTGCTCACCACTAATTTACCACAAGCCATGGCCTCTTTTACAGCATTGGGACTGCCTTCACGTTTACTCGTTAAGCAAACCAAATCCGCAGCGTTGTAATGTAAATTAAGGTCCTGCATAGCAATCTCTTTCATGATATGCACTTCAAAATTCACATCTTTCAGTTTTGATAATGCCCCCATCAACAGTGCATAGTTCTTTTCCTTTCTCGATGGATCAGATGGAAAAAGGATATTTATCTTTCTAGGATCCCAATTCAATGCTTTCTGGGCAGTTAGTTGATCTATTGGAAAAAAGTGTTCATCATTGACTCCATTGGGAATAACCAAAGCTTTTGAATATCCCAGATTCATCTTCATTTCATTCGATTTTACAATCACAACCTTACAAAACGGAATGAGAAAATACCGAATCAAGAATTTTAAAAACCGATTCGACCTAACATCACTTCCCATTAAGGAGCAAACTACATTCTTTGAACCGGCCAATAATGCAACCCAAGTAGAAAAAGAATAATGACTATGCACTATTTGAAATGAATTTTTCTTCAAAAATTGACGCAATCTAATTATGGCTAGAGCGTAATTCAACCAGCCCTTTCCCTCAATAGGAAATACATCTACATGCATTCCAATTCTTCTTAAAGAATCTGCTTGAGCTTTAATGATGCTTGATAAACCAGAAAACTTATTACCGCTCGCTACGAAAAGCACCTTCATTTTGCAAAAAATCTAAAAATGTCTCTAGCCTCAAATTATAGGATAGATTTTCATTAAATACCCCTTCCTGAAAAAACCAACCTCCATTCTCTGTCAGTAAGCGCCCCGGCCGATCATTCTTAGCGCATATAAAAGATTGCACATGCCCAAAAATACATTGCATCTCATTTATTAAATAACCTCCCATTCCATCTTCAAATAAATCAATGGCCATACAATTGAATCCATATGTTTCAGTAACTTCCCTTACGAAATTGAGCAAATTATCTGAAGGAATAATATACTCTATTCCCTTTGTTCCACTTGCCTTATCTCCTTGCTTTGTTTTTTGATGAGCGAAAAATGAATCCCCTATCCTAACGACCCTCCACTCAAATTTATGTTCAATGTATTCTTGGAAAATCACAAAATCCTTCTGTATTTCTAGTCTATTCATATTATAAATTTGGAGACGTTTTTTTATTCTCGAAGGATCTTTGATTAGTTTTTTAATTCTGTGCATCCATCCACCCATGGCCATGTTAGGACCCCAACTTTGTCCAATTCCCTCAGAAAAAGCCTTTTCGATATAATTCAATTGATTTATTTTATCTCTTAATATCACCACTCCCTTACCCGAAGCACCGATATTCAGCTTCCCTACCAACTTTTGTTGTTCATAATTCGTGATAAAACCCTTGGCCTCCAACTGATTATAAAAAACATAAGTCCTTGGATGCGGAATCTCATTTGCCCGCAACCAATAGCTCAAATACTTTTTATTCTCATGCAATTTTACTTCTGTCAACGATGGAAAAAAAAGTTTCGAGGAATACAATTCATTCAATATTGAGAGTCTTTCGTCATACAACGTCTTAAAATGGGATTGCCGTCCAGAGGGACACACCAAAAATCCTAACCAAGCTTTTGACTTCAAAATATCCAACCATTGCTGAGATACGATATCAACCACCTCAAATTGAACACCAAAATGCTCACATGCCTTCATCCAGTGCAAGTGATTATCGTCAAATTCATTCTTTAATATCGCTAGCATTGTATTGATTTTTAAGTAAATATATCCAAATCCTATTAGTGTATTTATGCCAAGCGCCCTCTTGTTCGGGAGGTTGTTCCAAAGCACTTACTTTTAAATGTTGGTTATTTGATAAGATTAGGTAACGGTTAACAAACTCCAAAAACCAATCGCGGTAGGCAAAAGTTGGGGTATTCTTTACTTTCATGGTTTGTAAGTATATGCGCCTAATTAAATAGATGAATTTATTTCCCAAAATCTCTTTGGGCTTATACAGGTTTGCGAGAGGTATTTCTCCAAGTCTAGGATATAATGAACATATGATAAACGCTTGCAAGGTTCCACCACTAATTCGCTTAAAAGGATTCCTAGAATTCCGTTGTTCCTTGTAAAGATTAAAATCAGATTGTAATTGAGCTTCTATAAAATCAATGTCCATAAAAGGACTATATGACTCAAATCCACAATAGCGCGCCAATAATAAATCTTGAACATCATGTAAGGTTCCGACAAAATGATATGCCAACTTGAACTCCGCACTCTTTGTCCAACTATCCTCCAAGAAACTTAACTCCTTAATCAATATAATGAGCTCTTCAATTTGAAACGACTCCAAACTCATCTGATGCTCTTCTAATATTTGAGTGACCCAATGTTTCAAATTCTTTGTGTCAGAATAATACAATCTAATAAACTTTGTTACTATATAGTCATTAAAAGCAATTCCCTTTGAATAATCCCCTCCCATACATCCCAAAAATAAAAACGAAGATTGCGGATTTTCTCTTTTCATATCTGAGAAAGCTTGCAACCGATGTGCACGGTGAAGATGAACAAATGGATCCTTGAAACTGATCAACTTCATTACCCACTCCTCATAAGTTTTTGAGGTCAAGGGCTGCAAATACGGATTGGAAAATTTGATATTTAATCGACTACAAATATCTCGCGAAACCTTTACATCTTTACCATCAGGAAATCCAAAGGTAAAGGCAGATACCTTAATTTCATTTTTTAATAAGGCTGCCAACACTGATCGGGTATCACGTCCACCAGTTAATGTAAATAAAGCATCATCAATCTTTAAATACTCTTTCACTTGTCGAACAACCAAGTCAAAATGAGCAACAAGTTCATTTATTTCCATTTTACAGCTCCCAGTCTTACCAAAAAAAGATTGGTATAATTTAGCTTCCACTTTATTATCGCGGACATAAATGAAACTTGGAACTTCTATGAACCGCAGAAAATTATGCGGCATCCATCCTCCCACTGGGTGTTGAAACAATGCAATGAGAGCTGGATACAATGGATTCTCCTCATCACTCTTTTTTATCAAACTACTATATTGATTGGAATACTCTATCACCCCTGCTTGATTTCGATAATACACTTTGGATAATCCATGCGGATCTGTCATAATGGTTAACAAATGCTCTTCTAACACAACCAAGGTGAAATTTCCTTTTATATATAAATTCCAGTCTCTAATTCCCTTACTGATAAGTTCAGCAATCAACTGTCCTGGATTATACGCAGAATACTGCTCAAAATATTGAGACCTCGGTACAATCCACCCATTCCACCAAATCTTAATAGATCCGAATACCATTAAATCTCCTTGGAAATACAAACTCTTTCCTTGATAGGTTAAGGTGTAATCAAAATCAAAATCTATTTGACTTTCCAATTTTTCACCAAAATAAAATCTTTTATACATTCCAAGTCGTTTTTAATCTATGGTGTAAACTTCTTCTATTATGAAAAGCTACAAATCCACCCACTAAAAGGAAATACGTTCCACGTGGTTCTACTCCATGAATAATTCCTGCCACTCCAAATACCAGCATAGTCACTGTCATAGCTATCATGATACCTGAATAAACTTGTGTCAACCGACCTACCTTCAAAAAATAAGCTCTTAAAAAAAAAATAATTATGGAAACATATAAACCGATAAAAATCATTACTCCAATTGCCCCTCCACCGCTTAAAATAGTCATGTAATCGGTATGAAGCATGCGTTTTACCCTATAGTAGTATCGATCGTTAAACATTTCTGAGCCAACCAAACGATGCTTCCATGAACCATTGACCCAAGCGTCTGTTACTCGAAAATATTCAAGGTAGCGGGCCTGTTTTTCTCTATTCTCCTCTGATCTCAAATCAATTGCATCCTCCCGAGCTCTGAAATTATCTATCACTTGATTTATATAAACAGGGGCGGATATTAACGACACTATACTTAAACCAAATAAAAATTTCATTATCCTTCCTTTACTCGGGTAGGTTATCGCTATAATTAGAAAACCTACCACCGCACCTAACATCGCAGAGCGCTTGAAGGCGAAAAGAATAAATAATATGGATGCAACAACAAAAAAATATAAAATCCATTTCCTTTTTGACTGATGAAACAAGGAAAACAAAAATGGAAAGAGCATTAATATCATCACAATTGACTTCGCTAAATTTACACCTAAACCACCAAAATTCAGACTATTCTCTACACCACTGTAACTTACACCACCGTAACCAAAAATATTGGCTAAAATAAAATCCAACAAATAAATCGCCAACATCAATAAAATTGAAATACACATCCGACGGATAAAACCATCCTTTCTACCGTAATAAAGACCAAATAAAATATGAATTACCGAAACATAATATTTCAGATATGAATTAAAGCTCACATTCCAATCCGATGAAAAAAATGAAATTAAAAAAAAATAAAAAATATTGGCATAAACCCAGAAGCTTATCCAACCTTGAGAAACAATATTTTTATAAAGAAAATAAAATGAAAAACTGACTATAAATACCCCTCTTAAAATCCCAGGATTCAATGCTGACCCAATAAAATAGGTAGTTAGGATAGTAGCTAGACCATTGATTACTGGGAGTAGAAGCACAACATTCTCCATCCAATCATCCACCAACCATAACTTGATAAGGGCTTTAATCCTCATATATCATCTCATTGTAAAAATCATTTAAAGCCTCTTCATTTAATTTCATCAACTCATTTGCATTTAATGTTTCATCAATAAAATC
>Ga0169931_10001526_pt1 | contig 38179 bp, 39 predicted proteins | sample Kivu_15m_20L_FD_129675 | JGI IMG/M metagenome (GOLD analysis project Ga0169931, IMG submission 129675) | Freshwater microbial communities from Lake Kivu, Western Province, Rwanda to study Microbial Dark Matter (Phase II) - Kivu_15m_20L... | ecosystem: Environmental > Aquatic > Freshwater > Lake...
CACGAGCCGGCGGCGAGACAGGCTCGCCGAAACCCCGGCTCGGCCTTGCAGGCCGCGGCCCCGGCAAGCATGCCGGGGCCCCACGAGCCGGCGGCGAGACAGGCTCGCCGAAACCCCGGCTCGTGCCCGCGGTTGAGCGGGCGGGGGGGGTGATGGATGCGCTCGCCGAGGCGCGCGGTCCCCAGTCGCTCGCCGACCTCGCTCGCACGCTGTCGCTGCCTCGCAGCAGCGTCCACGGCCTGCTGGCGACGCTGGTCGCGCTCGGGCTGGCACGCCGCAACGACGACGCCGAGTTCTCGATCGGACCCAAGGTCCTGCGCTGGGCCGACGCGTACGGCAGCGGGCCGGACCTGCGCCGCGCGTTCGACGCTCGGCTCGACGACCTGCCCGCGCTGCACACCGAGACCGTGATGCTCGCCGCGCTCGACGGCGCGGACGTCGTCTACCTCGCCTGCCGTCCGGGCAGCCGCCCGCTCGCGGTCAACTTCCGCGTCGGCGGCCGCTTTCCGGCCGAGTGCACGTCCTCCGGCAAGGCGATGCTCGCCGCGCTGCCCGACGACGCGGTGCGCGAGCGCCTGCAGCACACCGGGCTGCGGCGACTCACCCGTCACGGCCCGTCCAGCGTCGCCGCGCTGCTGCGCCAGCTCGCCACCGTGCGCCGAGCCGGCCATGCGATCGACGACGAGGAGACCGCCGAGGGCATGCAGTGCTTCGGCGCCCCGGTGCGCAGCGCGCGCGGCAACGCGCCGACCGCGGCGGTCGCGGTCAGCGTGATCAAGGCCGGGCTGGGACCGCGTCGGCGGACCGAACTCGCCGAGGCGATCCGCACGCTCGCCGAACGGTTGTCGGCGGAACTCGGTGCAGCGTCCCCGGCCGGCTCCGGCCCGAGCACGCCCCCGCGGCCGACCCGACCCGCCACCCCGCGCTGACTCCAGCGGCATGCGCCGCCAGCGCGGACACGCGCGATGCCCCCGCCCTCGCGCCGCGCGGCGCCCCGTCGTGACCCGCGCCACGGCCCGGTCGGCTGCGAACCCCGCCCGCCGCCCGCCCCCGCGCCCGTGGCCGTCCCGCCACGGCCCCGATGCGCGTGCCTCCGTCCGTCCGCGTACGACCGCTTCCGGTCGGCATCCGGGCATGTCGCCGCGGCTGCGGCGAGACCCGCGCCCCCAGGCCGGGTACCTTCGCGAAGACGTCACGGCGCGTCGCTACGATCGATCCGACCGAACCGAGTCCTCGACGATGACTTCCTCCGCCGACCGCCCCCGCCGGCCGCGCTCGCGCCCGGTGCCCGTGACGGGCCTGCTCGCGCCGCTCGCGCTGGCCGCAGCCATCGCGCTGCTCGCCCCCGGCCTGGGCGGCGACGCGATCTCCGACGGCATCGCGCGCGCCGCGCAGTGCGACCGCGCGATCGACGACGGGCCGGGCCGCTGGTCCGACTGCGTGCAGCGACAGCGCGACGCGCTCGCCGGACACCCGATCGCCGAGGCCGGCCTGCACTTCCACGCCTGGCGCATCGCCGAACTGGCCACCGCGCAGGGCGTGCGCGGCGCGGCCGCACTGCGCGACGCGCACCGGCGCCTGCTCGCCGACGCGCTGCGGGTCAACCGGGTCAGCCTGCACCGGCTGTGCAGCGCCGCGGGCACCGACTGCACGAAGCTGGTCCAGCGGCTCGACGACGCGGTCTGAGCGACGCTCGGGCCCGGGCCCGACGACGTTGACGGCACGCCGCTGGCGCAGGCATCGTCCGGCATCGCCATCTCGAGGGCCTTCCGGATGAACGCGCCCCTGCCCGCCCGTGCGCTGCCCCGCGCATCGCGCGACCGCCTGTGGCGGTCGCTCGCCGACCTCGCCGCGATCGGCGCGACCGCCCGCGGCGGCGTGCGCCGGCTCGCGCTCACCGACCGCGACGCGCAGGGCCGCGCGCTGGTCGAAGGCTGGCTGCGCGAGGCGGGCTGCACGATCCGCCGCGACCGCATCGGCAACCTGTACGCGATCCGCCCGGGCACCGACGCGCAGGCCGCGCCGGTCGCAATGGGCAGCCACCTCGACACGCAGCCCAACGGCGGCCGATTCGACGGCGCCTACGGCGTGCTCGCCGGCCTCGAGGTGCTGCGTGCGCTCGACGACGCCGGCGTGGTCACGCGCCGGCCGCTCGCGGTGGTCGCGTGGACCAACGAGGAGGGCACCCGCTTCCAGCCGGTGATGATGGGCTCGGGCGTGTACGCGCAGGCGTTCGCGCTCGAGCACTGTCTGGGCCAGCGCGACGCCGACGGCACGAGCGTCGCCGAGGCGCTCGTCGCGACCGGGCAGGCCGGCACCGACCCGCCGCCCGCGTTCGATGCGTACTTCGAGGCGCACATCGAGCAGGGCCCGGTGCTCGAGGCCGCGGGCCGCACGATCGGCGTGGTGACCGCCGCACTCGGACAGCGCTGGTTCGACGTGGTGATCGACGGCCAGGACGCGCACGCCGGCCCCACGCCGCTCGCGCTGCGCCGCGACGCGCTGCTCGCTGCGGCGCGGCTGGTGGTCGCGGTGCGCGAGATCGCGGCGGCCCATCCGAACGAGGCCCGCGGCACGGTCGGCCGGCTGATCGTGTCGCCCAACTCGCGCAACGTGATTCCCGGACGGGTCGAGACCAGCGTCGACCTGCGCAACGCCGATGCGGCCACGCTCGAGGCGATGACCGGCGCGGTGCGCGACGCGGCCGCGCGGATCGAGCGCGAGGATCGGGTGTCGATCGCGCTGTCGCAGACCGCGCACTTCCCGCCGTGCCCGTTCGACGCGACGCTGCGCGCTTCGCTCGCCGGCATCGCCGAGTCGCTCGGCCACGACCCGATGCACCTGCCGAGCGGTGCGGGCCACGACGCGGTCTACGTCGCGCGCACCTGCCCGGCCGCAATGGTGTTCGTGCCCTGCGAGGGCGGCATCAGCCACAACGAGATCGAGAACGCGAACCCCGACCACCTGCACGCCGGCTGCGAGGTGCTGCTGCGCGCGGTCCTCGCGCGCGCGGGCGGCTGACCGGCGCGCCGACGCTCAGCGCGCGGGCGCCGCACCCGCGGCATCGGCGCGCTCGGCGACGTCGGCGACGGTCGCGCTGGCCATCGCGACCAGCGCGTCGAAGCGGGTCTCGAACACCGCGTTCGGCGTGCCCGCGGCGGCCCAGATCGCGTCGAACGCGCGCAGACCGACGTCGACGAACGCCACCGGCGGCTCGCGGTGCGCCACCGGCGGCACCCCGCCGATCGCGTAGCCGGTCCGGCTGCGCACGAACTCCGCGTCGGCGCGCGCGACGCGCTCGCCGAGCAGCGCGGCGACCTTCGCCTCGCTCGCGCGGTCGACGCCCGACAGCACGACCAGCACCGGCCGGCCGCTGTCGCGCGCGCGAAAGACGATCGACTTCGCAATCTGCGCAACCGTGCAGCCGATCGCGGCGGCCGCCTCGGCGGCCGTGCGGGTGCTCGCATCGAAGATGCGCACCGCGTGGCCGGGGCCGATCGCGGCCCGCACGCGGGCGACGGCGTCGGGCATGTCAGGGGAGGTCATCGCCCGACTCTACCGCAGCCGCCCGCCCGTCCGGGGCCGTGCCTCGACGCTGAGCCTCGGACCAAGCTAGACTCTCGGCGCGTCGGTCGCGCCCAGACGCACGACACGAACGCGCCAGGGGAGGAGTCCATGCAGATCGGCACCGCCGTCGCGCGGCGCGGTGAAGTGACCCGCGGTCATCTCGTGCTCGGGCACTATCCGGACGGGCCGGTGCAGTCACCGGTGATGATCGCCGCCGGACCGCGGGACGGCCCGACGCTGTGGGTGCAGGGCTGTATCCACGGGCCGGAGGTGGTCGGTCCGATGGCCATACTGCGGTTCCTGAAGACGCTGGAGCTCGGCGAGCTGCGCGGCACAGTCGCGTGCCTGCTGATCGCGAACCCGTTGGGCTTTCGGGGCTACAACCGGCTCACGCCGCAGGACGGCTACAACCTGAACCGCGTGTTCCCGGGCGACCCCGACGGACATCACACGCAGCAACTCGCCCACGCGCTGCTCGAGACCTCGAGCCGCCACGGCGACGCGCTGCTCGACCTGCACTCGGGCGGCGACCTGACGATCACCGCGCACTACACGCTGTTCCACAACGACGGCAGCACCGCCGGCCGCGAGTCCGAGCGGCTGGGCCGCGCGAGCGGCGCGCCGAACGTGTGGAACTCGCTGGAGCCGTCGCTGTCGGGCTGCCACTTCGTCCACTTCACCAAGCGCGGCAAGCCGGCGCTGATCGTCGAGAGCGGCGGCGGCTCGCGGGTCACCCCAGAGGACCACGACCGATCGACCGCGGCGATCCGCAACACCTGTCGCGCGCTGGGCATGCTGCCGGGCGAACCGGAGCGCGCGCCGCGCATCCGCCTGGGCGGCGACGCGACGTACCTGAAGGCCCGGGTCGGTGGGCTGTTCCAGCCGCAGGTCGCCCCGGGCGACGACGTCATGGCCGGACAGCCGCTCGGCGTCGTGATGGACCTTTACGGCGACGTCGCCCAGGAGATCGTCTGCCCGCTCGAGCGGGCGTGGATCGGCTCGGTGCGCCGGCCGCACATGCCGATCTACAACGGCGACCAGGCGTTCGAGGTCGTCGGCACGAAGGGCTGGGAGACGCAGTGAACCGAGGCCGTGCGCATCGCACGGCGCCACGCGAGGACGACCGACCATGGACCGACCGATCGATCGACGCACGCTGCTGACCGCGCTCGGCGCGGGCACGCTCGCCGCAACGCTGCCGCACGCGGCACGCTCGCAGGCCGGCGCCCTCAGGGGACGCAGCGTGCTCTCCTCGGGCTTCGGCGGCTCGACCATGGACATCATCCAGAAGGCGGTGTTCGAACCCTTCGAGGCCGCCAGCGGCGCGAAGACCCAGCAGGTGCCGATGCAGTCGGCCGCCGCGCTCGCGCGCATGAAGGCCGAGGCGGGCAATCCGCAGATCGACATGTACCAGTTCTCCGGCGGCCAGGAGGTGGTCGCCAAGGAGACCGGGCTGTCGCAGCCGATGGCCGGCGTGCCGCTGTTCGACAAGGTGCCCGAGGGCCTGCGCGACCGCGACCGTCACTGGGTCACCTGGGCGGTGATCGCCGAGGGACTGCTCTACCGCACCGACCGGATCAAGGAACCGCCGCGCAGCTACAAGGACCTGCTGCGGCCCGAGTACAAGGGGCGCATCGCGTTCCCCGCGATCACCAACGGCTACGGCATGGACCTGCTCGTGATGCTCGCGCGCGCCCACGGCGGCGGCGAGAACAACATCGAACCCGGGTTCGCCGCGCTTCAGCGCATCAAGGACGAGACGATCTTCAAGGCCGCCTCCGACCTGCCGACGCTGTTCGGCCAGAACGACATCTGGATCGTGCCCTACGACACCGGCAACGCCCACAAGCTGCGCCAGAGCGGGCTGCCGGTCGCATTCGCGACGCCGGAGGAGGGCAGTCCGGCGGTGTTCATCACCGCGTGCGTGGCCAAGGGCGCGAAGAACGCCGATGTCGCGGCCGGCGTGATCAACCGGATGCTGACGCCCGAGTCGCAGGTGGCGATCGCCGACACGATGCGCTGGACGCCGTCGAATCCGGACACGCGGCTGCCGGCGGCGCTCGCCGCCGAGGTGCCCGCGGTCGGCCGGCTCGCGGTGCTCGACCGGACCCGGATCAACGACATGCGGCCGGCGTGGACCGACCGCTGGAACAGGCAGATCGCGCGCTGACCCGGCCGCCGTCGCGATGAACGCGCGCGTGCCGCTCGCGGTGCCGGCGCTGCTCGCGCCGTGCCTGCTGGTCTACCTGCTGCTGTTCGTGTGGCCGCAGATCGGCCTGCTGGGCTCGAGCCTGTTCGATCGCGGCGCCCTCAGCGCCACCCACTACGCGAAGGTGTTCGAGGACGCGTACCACCCGTGGCTGATGGGCCGCACGCTGGTGGTCGGGGTCGGCGTGACGACGATCACGCTGGTCTTCGGCGTGCCGATCGCCTACGTGCTCGCGCGAATGGAATCGCGCTGGGCACCGTTCCTGGTGATGGTGACCACGTTCCCGCTGCTGATCAGCGCGGTGGTGCGGTCCTTCGGCTGGATGGTGCTCTTCTTCCGCAACGGCCCGATCAGCCAGCTCCTGGTGGCCAGCGGCCTCGCCGAGCGGCCGGTGCAGCTGATGCACACGCTGACCGGCGTGATCATCGCGCTCGCGCAGGTGCTGCTGCCGCTGATGGTGCTCACCCTGTACTCGGTGTTCCGCTCGATCGATCCGCAGCTCGAGCGCGCCGCGATGACGCTCGGCGCCGGTCCGTTCGCCGCGTTCCGGCTGGTCACGCTGCCGCTCGCGCGCGGCGGACTGCTCGCCGGATCGCTGCTGGTGTTCGCGCTGTCGATCAGCGCGTTCGCCACCCCCAGCCTGGTCGGCGGCGCCCGCGCGAACATGATGGCCACCGCGATCTACGAGCAAGCAGTGGAGCTGCTCGCGTGGCCGTTCGCCGCCGCGCTGGCATCGATCCTGCTCGCCGTGGTGCTGACGATCTCGATCGTCTACGCGGTGCTGCTCGATCGCGGCGCGCACGACGCGCCGGTCGCCCGGTGATCGATCCGCGCACCCCGTTCGGCGCGGCGATGCTCGCGATCGTCGTGCTCGGCTTCGCCTACCTGCTGCTGCCGATCCTGGTGATCGTGGTCGCGCCGCTGGGCGACACCGGCTACCTCGCGTTCCCGCCCAAGGGACTGACGCTGCGGTGGTATCAGGCGGCGCTCGCCGATCCGCGCTACCTGGGCAGCTTCGGCAACAGCCTGGGCATCGCCGCGGTGGTCACCGCGATCGCGACCGCGGTCGGCGTTCCGGCCGCCTACGCGCTGTCGCGCCACGCGTTCCCGGGCGCGCGGCTGATCGAGGCGCTCTTCCTGTCGCCGCTGATCCTGCCCTCGCTGGTGCTGGCGCTCGGTCTGGCGATCCTCTTCAACCGGATCGGATACACCGCGGGGACGCCGCGGCTGGTGACCGCGCACCTGGTGGTGTGCATCCCATACGTGATCCGGGTCTGCCTGCCGGTCTTCCGCCGCTTCGACCGCGCGCTCGAGGAAGCGGCGGCGAACCTCGGCGCGCGTCCGCTCGCGGCGTTCGCGCTGGTGATGCTGCCGGCGGTGCGTCCGGGCATCGTCGCCGGCGCGACCATGGCGTTCATCACGTCGTTCGACGAGCTGGTGCTCGCGCTGTTCCTCGCCGACCCGGGTCGGCAGACGCTGCCGGTGACCATCTATTCGGCGGTCCAGCTCGGCTTCGAGCCGCCGGTGGCGGCGGTCAGCGGCCTGCTCGTGATGCTGACCACCGCGGGCATGCTGGTCGCGCAGTTCTTCACCCGGAGCCGGAGCTGAGCATGGAGATCGAGCTGCGCGGTCTGGCCAAACACTACGGGCGCACGGTGGCGGTGGACGAGGTCGACACCGCGTTGCCGCGCGGCGAGATGCTCGCGCTGCTCGGTCCGTCGGGCTGCGGCAAGACCACGACGCTGCGGATGGTGTCCGGCTTCGTCGCGCCGACCCGAGGTCGCGTGATCGTCCAGGGCCGCGACGTGACCGACCTGCCGCCCTATCGGCGCGACACCGGCCTGGTGTTCCAGAACTACGCGCTGTTCCCGCACATGACCGTGTCGCAGAACATCGCGTTCGGGCTGAAGCGCCGCGCGGTCGCCGACGGGGAGATCGCGCGCCGGGTCCGCGCGATGATCGGCATGCTGCGCCTCGACGGCCTGGAGGACCGGCTGCCCGCACGGCTGTCGGGCGGTCAGCAGCAGCGGGTCGCGGTGGCGCGCGCGCTGGTGATCAACCCGACGGTGCTGCTGCTCGACGAGCCGTTCTCCAATCTCGACGCGAAGCTGCGCGAGAGCACCCGCGTCGAGCTGCGCCGCATCCAGCGCGATCTCGGTCTGACCGCGATCTTCGTCACCCACGATCAGCAGGAGGCGATGGCGGTGGCCGACCGGATCGCGGTGATGGACCTCGGCCGCGTGGTCCAGCAGGGCAGCGCCGCCGACGTCTACGAGCGCCCCGCGAACCGCTTCGTCGCGGGCTTCATCGGCCAGGCCGACTTCGTCGACGGGCACCTGGAGGCGGCGCCCGGCGCGATGCGCTTCGTGGCCGACGGTGGCGAGACGCTGACCGTACCCGCGGACACGCTCGCGCCCGACGCCTCGCCGGGTGCTGCGGCCACGCTGATGCTGCGCCCCGAGAGCCTGCGGCTGGTCGCGCCGGATGCGGGGGCGGCGTTCGCCGGCCGCATCGAGCTGGTCACGTACCAGGGCGCGTACGCGCACGTCACGCTGCGCCGTCCGCAGGGCGGCACCCTGGTCGTCGAGTGCCGCAGCCGGGAGCGCGCGCTGCCGGTTGCCGGCGAGGCCGTGGGCGTCGCGGTAGACCTCGCGGCGATGCGCGTGTTCGGCCGCGCGCCGACCGACGGGGTCTGACCGGGCGCGCGCGCCGCATCGGCGCGCCACCCCATCGCGCGACCCGCCGAGTCGACCGACGCGCACATGCAACAGTCGCGCCGATTCGGCCGACCCCCTTGCCGAACCCACGACCACTTGACCCGGCGGGCGACCCCGGGCGGTCACGAACGGTCGTTGTCGGCCGACGAACGGCATGGCACAAGCGGACCAGGCCCGGCGCGACCCGGGCCGTCTCGAGGAGCCGCCACCGATGATCCGCACCCCCCGACCCCGTATCGCGCCCGGACGCACCGCGCGCGCACTGGCCGCCGGCACGCTCGCGCTCGGCCTGGCCGCGTGCGGCGACCCGGGCGCCATTCCCGGCGAGGGCGGCGCCACGCAGTACCTGCCGCAGATCCAGCCGAAATCGACGCTGCAGTCGGCGCTCTGGGACAACGACGCCGACGGCCGCGAGGACCTCGCATGGTGGAGCGCCGCCACCGGCCGCATGCTGGCGTGGCGGATGAACGGCACGACCCTCGCCAGCACCGCCGACCTCGGCTCGTCCACGGTCCGACCGTTCAGCATACGCAGCGTCACCCTGGGCGATGCCTGCGCCGACACGGTCTACCGGGTCGGCAGCACGATCCAGATCACCGAGGGCGTGCTGGCCACGGGCGGCTCGGCGTGTCAGGCGTCGGGCCGCGCGTTCAACTTCGAGCTGCCGGGCTGGACGCTGATCGACACCGACGGCCGCTACGCGAACGGCAACCGCAACCACCTGCTCTTCCGCAACGCGGTGGGCACGGTCGCGATCTGGGCGCTCGGTACCGACGGCGCGGTGGCCGCGAGCGGCTTCCCGGCGACCGCCCCGCTCGAGTGGGACCTGGTCGACGGCCGCGGCGACTACGACGGCGACGGCCGCTCCGACATCCTGTGGCGCAACGCCGCCGGCACGGTCGCGATGTGGCGGATGACCGCGATCGACGGCGTCGCGGGCGTCGCGTTCTTCGGGACCGCGCCCGCGGCCTCGTGGACGCTCGCCGAGGGCGCCGGCGACTACGACGGCGACGGCCGCTCCGACCTGCTGTGGGTCGACACCTCGGGCCAGGTGGTGATCTGGACGCTGAGCTTCGCGACGCAGTCGTTCGTCGCCCGCTCGCTGGGCTCGGTCGGGGCGGGCTGGCGCGTGCTCGATGGCACCAACGATCTCGATGGCGACCGCCGCAGCGACATCGTCTGGCAGAACGCCGCGGGCGAGGTCGTGATCTGGCTGATGAACGGCGGCACGATCAAGCAGACCCGATCGCTGGGGATCATCGGTTCGGAGTGGCGGCTGATCGGCCGCCAGGCGCGATGACTGGCCGCGCCGCGGCGGACGCCGCGCGGCTCGCCACGCTGGCCCTGAGCGCATCGATCCTGGCCGCGGGCTGCGCGGACGCGCCCGTGCCGGCCGCGGGCGGCGCCGCCGAGACGGCCGCCGACACCGGATCACCCGCGCTCAAGGCCCCACTGCAGGCGCGCCGCTACGACGCCAACGGCGACGGCCGCGAGGACCTGAGCTGGTGGAACGCCGCCACCGGCCAGCTGGTGACCTGGCGGATGAACGGCGCGACCCGACTGGGCACGCTCGAGCTCGGCCACTTCACGCTGCGCCCGTTCAGCGTGCGCGGCTCGCTGTTCGGCGATTCGTGCGCCGACACGGTCTTCCGGGCCGACGGCGACGCCACCGCGCTGATCAGCGAACTGGTGCTGGACGTGGCCGCCTGGCGATGCGTGTCGCCGCCGGGGGGCGGTGCGCACGCGTTCGCCCCGCCGGGCTGGCGGCTGATCGACGTCGAGGGCCGGTACGACGCCTCCGGGCGCAACCAGCTGCTGTGGCGCAGCACCGCCGGCACGGTCGCGATCTGGACGCTCGGCGACGACGGCCGGCCGCTCGCGGCAGGCTTTCCGGGCAGCGCGCCCGCCGACTGGACGATCCTGGACGCGCGCGGCGACTACGACGGCGACGGCCGCTCGGACGTGCTGTGGCGCCACGCGAGCGGCACGGTTGCGGTCTGGCGGATGACCGGCATCGACACCGTCGGCAGCACCGCGTTCCTGGGCACGGCGGCGCCCGCCCAGTGGACGCTCGCCGAAGGCGCGGGCGACTACGACGGCAACCGCCGCGCCGACCTGCTGTGGGTGGGCAGCGACGGGGGCGTCGTGATCTGGTCGATGGACGGCTCCAAGCAAGGCTTCACGGCGCGCAGCGTGGGCACGATCGGTGCCGGCTGGCGCGTGCTCGAGGCGACCGCCGACCTGGACGGCGACACCCGCAGCGACGTGGTCTGGCAGCACGCCTCCGGCGAGATCGTCGTGTGGCTGATGCACGGCGCGACGATCCGCGAGGCGCGCTCGCTCGGGCGGCTCGCGCCGGAGTGGAAGCTGGTCGGCCGCAACGCGATCTGACGCCGCGACGCCCGCCTGCCCCGGCTCAGTTCCGGGGCGCGCCGATCTCCGCCTTCAGCCGCTTCTCCGCCTCGTTCTCGGCCGCCACGTGCGCGCGGTAGTCCTCGGTGCCCAGGTAGCGCACGGGCATGTCGAAGCGGGCGATCATCGCCCGGTGGATCGGGTCGTGCAGCGCGTCCCGGAACGCGTCGTGCAGCCGCGCGACGATCGCCGGGTCCATGCCGCGCGGGCCGGCGATGCCGTAGCTGCTCTCCCCGTCGATCGGGAAACCCAGTTCGATCAGCGTGGGCACGTTCGGGAAGCGTGCGGCGCGCTCGCGCATCCACAGCGCCAGCGGCCGGACCTTGCCCTGCAGCGCCATCTCGGCCCAGGCGCTGGTCTCGGCCACGAAGTGGATGTCGCCCGCCAGCAGCGCCTGCAGGTTCGGAGCCGCCCCCCGGAACGGCACCGGCACCCACTCGATGCCGGCCATCCGGGCCAGCTGCGTCATCTGCACGTCGGAGGTCAGCGCCCCCGGGGTTCCGTAGCTGAACTTGCCCGGATGCGCGCGCGCGTCGGCCAGCAGCGCGCCCAGGTCGCGCCAGGGCGCGTCGGCGCGCACCGCGATGCCGCCCATGTAGCCGACCAGCCGCAGCACGTAGGTGAAGTCGCGGATCGGGTCCCACTGCGGACGATCGGTCAGCGCCGGCAGGCGGAAGACGCCGTTGGGCATCTGGCCGAGCGTGTAGCCGTCCGGGCGCGCCTCGCGCGCCAGGTGCAGCGCGCCGAGCGTGCCGCCCGCACCGGGCCGGTTCTCGACCAGCACCGGCTGGCCCAGCCGACGGGCCGCGGCCTCGCACAGCGCGCGCATCTGCGCGTCGGTCGGCCCGCCGGGGGCCCAGGGCACGATCATCCGGATCGGACGCTCGGGGAAGCGCGCGGTCGCCCGCGCGGGGGCGGGCATCACGAGCGCAGCGCCCGCGCCCAGGAGGGCTCGGCGCCCGCGGAACCTGCGGCTGGTCATGAGTCGATGGCGGGCCGGGGCACGATGGCCGGTATTGCACCACAGCCGGCGAGCGGCGGACACGGGCCTCGTCGATGCACCGCGACCGCGGATCCTCGGTCGGTGACAGGCCCTCTCGACGTTGCCGAGCCGCACCACGCGCGCGTCCCGCGAGCTGCGAAGGAACGCTTCGCGTCAGCGGGCATCGACCTTCGGGGGACCGGCCCGGACCCAGGCCTTCGGGGACATGGATCTGCGCGATCACCGTCGCGCCGGACCGCCCCGGGCAAGCCCGGGGCCGCCGGCGAAAGGGGCCGCGACGCGGGTCTTCCGGACCACGGCGATTCCCGGTCACGCCCCTCCATCGGGTCGGCCCCAACTGTCGCTCGCACCTCGCCAGCCTGCCGCTGCGCTTCGAGCGGTTCCACTCCGTCCCGCTTTTTTCGCGTCCAATCACCAGCCCCCTGGGGGTGGGGGTGGGGCCGACCGATCAGGAGATCGAGTACACCCGTCTGCCCCCGCCTCCTGCCGAACTGCTGCAGCGCATCGACGAGATCGGGAACCGCCACGAACCCTGATCCGAGGGCGCCCGCGCGGGGGCGCTCGAGGTCGCGGCTCGTCCGGGTCAGCCGCGCGCGAAGCGCGGCCGCGGCTCGAGCACGTCGCCCTGGTAGTGGCCGTCGGCAAACCCGGCGAGCACCCGCGGCGCGAGGTCCGCGCGCTGGTCGGCACGCAGCTGCGCCGAGTCGAAGCCGGTGCGCACGAGCAGCGGCAGCATGTCGAGCACGACGTCGCCGCGCGCCCGGATCCCGCCCGCGTAGCGCAGCCGCGCGCGCAGCAGCCGCGCCTGGCTGTAGGCGCGTCCGTCCGTCCACTTGGGAAACTCCAGCACCACCATCGCGACCCGGTCGAGCCGGGCGGCGTGCACGATCGGGTCCTCGACGTTGTCCAGACGCAGGGCGAGCGCCAGCCCGGTCGGCCCGTGCCCGGCGGTCGCGTCCAGGTCCGCCGGCCGCAGGATCCGGTAAGGTTGCGGCCGCAACGAACCGTCCGCCCGCTCGTCGTCGCCCGGGTCGCGCCACGGGTCGGTCGCCTGGTCGACCAGGTGCAGCCCGCGAGCCGTCGCGCCGCTCATGTCGCCTGCGCGCGCACGGGCCCGGCCGCGCCGCGCACCGCGTCGGTCACGCCCCGCAGGCGCTCGACGCCGACGCGCCGCAGCGCCTCGACGAAGCGCTCGCCCGGCGCGCGCGCCGCCTGGACCGCCTCGACCACCGCCTCGACCGCATCGACGATCTCGTCGGCCGCGAACGCCGGCCCCACGATCCGTCCGGGCGCGGCCGGCCCGCCCGCGTACGAGCCGTCGGACCCGCCCACGGTCAGCTGGTACCACTCGCTGCCATCCTTGTCGACGCCGAGGATCCCCAGGTGACCGCTGTGATGGTGGCCGCAGCTGTTGATGCAGCCGCTGACGTGCAGGTCGACCTCGCCGATGTCGTGCAGCCGGTCCAGGTCGTCGAAGCGTTCGGCGATCGCCGCCGCCACCGGGATCGAGCGCGCGTTGGCGAGCGCGCACAGGTCGCCGCCCGGGCACGCGATCATGTCGGTGAGCAGACCCACGTTCGGCGAGGCCAGGCCGAGCGCGCGCGCCTCGGCCCACAGCGCCGGCAGATCGTGCTCGTGAACCCAGGGCAGCACCAGGTTCTGGTCGTGCGACACGCGCAGCTCGCCACCGCCGTGCCGGTCGGCGAGATCGGCCGCGGCACGCATCTGCGCTGCGGTGACGTCGCCCGGCGGCTGGCCCGTACGCTTCAGCGACAGCGTCACCACCCGCAGGCCGGGCAGCCGGTGGGGCGCGACGCAGCGCTCGAGCCAGCGGGTCCACGCCCGATCGGACGGCGCGGCCACCGGCGCGATGGACAGCCGCGCGAGCCGCTCGAGAACCGCCTGCGGCACCGCGAAGGACGCGGCCACGCGATCGAGCTCGGCCTGCGGAATCAGCAGCGACTGGGCGCCCAGGTCCGAGTCGAGCATCGCGCGGAACTCCTCGTGCACCGCGTCGACGAAGCGCCGCCCCTCGGCGCGCACCAGGATCTTGAGCCGCGCCTTGTAGAGGTTGTCGCGGCGACCGAAGCGGTTGTACACCCGCAGGATCGCCTCGATGAACAGCAGCACCTGCTGCCACGGAACGAACGGCGTGATCTGCGCGGCGATCAGCGGCGTGCGGCCCATGCCGCCGCCGGCGAGCACTTCGAAGCCCACCGCGCCAGCGTCGTCGTGCCGCAGCCGCAGCCCGACGTCGTGCCACCCGATCGCCGCGCGGTCCTCGCGCGCCCCGGTCACCGCGACCTTGAACTTGCGGGGCAGGTACGCGAACTCCGGGTGCAGCGTGCTCCACTGCCGGATGAGCTCACAGTACGGCCGCGGGTCGATCGCCTCGTCGGGCGCGACCCCGGCGAACGCATCGGTGGTGATGTTGCGGATGCAGTTGCCGCTGGTCTGGATGCCGTGCAGGTCGGCCTGCGCGAGCACGTCCATCACGTCGGCGCTGCGCTCGAGCGGGATCCAGTTGAACTGCAGGTTCTGCCGCGTCGTGAAGTGGCCGAAGCCGCCGCGCTCGGTCGGCAGGCCGGCATCCTGCAGGTCGTACGCGTCGGCCACGTGCGCGAGCGCGCGCAGCTGGCGCGACGACAGCACGCCGTACGGAATCGCCAACCGCAGCATCGGCGCGTGCCGCTGGACGTACCAGCCGTTCTGCAGCCGCAGCGGGCGGAAGTCGTCGGCGCAGAGCTCGCCGCGCAGATGACGCTCGAGCTGGTCGCGGTACTGCGCGGCGCGATCGCGCACGAGCCGTCGGTCGAAGTCGGTGTAGGCGTACATGGCGCGGCGCAGCCTATCGGCCCGGCACGACCCCCGGCAACCGCGGAAACCGACTCAGCTCATGCGGTTCGGCGCGCCGCCTTCGCCCCGCTCAGGTCTGCGCCCACGGCAGGCCGTACCATCGCCAGCCGCCCGCGGAGCCGCGCCGGCCGCGCTCGTCCAGGTCGCCCTCGAAGCCCTCGAGGATGTTGAACGCCTGATCGCGGCCGGCCTGCGTGGCCGCGACCGCCGCAGACACCGAGCGCCGCGCGCTGCGGCACAGCAGCAGCAGCGGGCCGTCGCGCGGCACCGAGTCGGCGAGGCGCCCGGCGAAGTCCGGCACCGGGCGCAGCTCGGCACCCGCCGCCCATGGCACGAGCACGCTGCCGGGCACGTGCCCGACGAAGTGCCACTCCTCGGGGCTGCGCACGTCGACGATCGTCGCCGCGCCGCACTCGGCCAGGGCCCAGGCCTCGAGCGGGTGCAGGTCGCCCGCGTACGGCAGGCCGACCCCGCGGGCTCGCGTCGCCGCCTCGTGCAGCGCCCGTCGCGCCTCGGCGGCCGATCCGATCACGGTCACGGCACCCTCCCCGCGGACCCCCCGCGACGCCCGCAGTGTCGTGCGCCGCCCTGCGCCGGAGAACCTCGAAATGCGAGTCAGCTGATGCGCGGACCGATCGGACCGCCGGCGCCGTTCAGCGCGCATCCTCGGCCGGGTCGGCGGCAGCCATCGCCGCCTCGACCACCGCGCGGGTGAGCGGCGGCGCGAAGATGCCGATCAGGTCGTGCACGTAGCCGCGCAGGAACGCGCCCCGCTGCAGCGCGAGGTGCGTGGTGTTGATCGCGAACAGGTGACCGGCGTCGATCGCGATCAGCTCGGCGTCGCGCGCCTCGTCGTAGGCCATCGACGCGATCAGGCCGACCCCCATGCCGAGCGTCACGTAGGTCTTGATCACGTCCGCGTCCATCGCCTCGATCGTCACCTCGGGGCGCAGGTCCGCGGCGTCGAACGCGTCGTCGATGTGGCGCCGGCCGGTGAAGCCGGCCTCGTAGGTGATCAGCGGCAGCGTGGCCAGCGCCTCGAGCGTCAGCGGCCGACCCGCGGCGTGCGCCCGGGCGAGCGCGTGCGTGCGCGGCACGACCACCACGTGCGTCCATCGGTAGCACGGCAGCGTCACCAGACCGGGCATCTCGGTGAGCGACTCGGTCGCGATGCCGACGTCGGCGATGCCGTCGCGCACCCACTGCGCGATCTGCGGCGGCGAGCCCTGCTGCAGCCGCACGGCCACCCGCGGATGCCGATGCCGGAAGTCGTGGACCACCGGCGGCAGCACGTAGCGCGCCTGGGTGTGGGTGGCGGCGATCGTCAGCGTGCCGCGGTCCGCGTCGACGAACGCCCGGCCGGCCCGCTTCAGGTTGTCCGCCTCGAGCAGCATCCGCTCGACGATCGGCAGAATCGCCGCGCCCGGGCCGGTGAGCCCGGTGAGCCGGCGGCCGACCCGCACGAACAGCGCCACGCCGAGCTCGTCCTCGAGCTCCTTGATCTGGCGGCTGACGCCCGGCTGCGAGGTGTGCAGCACCTCGGCGACGAGCGTCAGGTTGAAGCCCTGACGCACCGCCTCGCGGACGGATCGCAGTTGCTGGAGGTTCACGGGGCGGGCGGCGGTCGCGAGCCCGCCAGTATCGGGCCGGTCCGGGCCGGGTCACAACCCGGGGCGGCGCAGCAGCAGATGCGCTCCCCGCATCTGCGCGCGCGGCGCGCGGGTATCCGCGCGGCGCACGAGCTTCCTCGGATCGCTTCGTTGTGGCGTGCGCGCTCGAACGCCGACACTGCCGCGCCATGACCCGCGCCCTCGCTCGGCACGCCCCGACCCCGGCCCCCCGCGCCCTCCCGCGTCGCGAGCCGTCCGCGATGGGCCGCCGCGTGGAGCCGCCCGACGCCCCCGACGCGGGCCGCTGGCTCGAATTCACCGGCAACGCGGCCGGCGTGCCGCAGGGCGCGGCCGTGCTGCTGCCGCTGGAGGACTGGAGCACCTTCCCCGGGCTGTGGGCCGCGCGCGCCGGGCGCATCGGGCTCGTGCTCGGCCCGACCGATGCGATCGACCGCCTGCTTGCGGTGCTGGACGGCGTCGACGCGATCGCCGCCCGGGGGCTGGACGAGGCCGCGCACGAGCGGCTGCGCGCGGCGCTCGCCGACCGCGGCTGGCGCGGCACGTGGCTGGCCGACGCTCACCCCGGCCGCTCGCCGGCCGCGGCGCCGGAGCGGGTCGACGCCGGCGCGATCGCATGAGGCACGCCGCCTCCAACGACGCCGCCGGCACGGTGTATCTCGTCGGTGCCGGCCCGGGTGCGGCCGACCTGCTCACCGTGCGCGCGGTGCGGCTGCTGCAGCGCGCCGACGTGGTGTTCCACGACGCGCTGGTCGACCCCGAGGTTCTGGCGCTCGCGACGCGGGCGCGGCGGGTCGCGGTCGGCAAGCGCTGCGGCCGGCATTCGACCGCGCAGCGGTTCATCGAACGGCAGCTGGTGGAGGCCGCACGGCACCATGCGGTCGTCGTGCGGCTCAAGGGCGGCGACCCAATGGTCTTCGGTCGCGCGCAGGAGGAGATCGACGCGCTCGCCGCGGCGGGCGTGCCGGTGCACGTGGTGCCCGGGGTCACCGCCGCGTGCGCGGCGGCCGCGCAGCTCGGCCGGTCGCTCACCGTGCGCGGCCGCGCGCGCAGCGTCGTGCTGCTGACCCCCCGCACCGGCGACGGCGAGCCGCCGAACGCGTGGGCCCGCGCGGCGGCGGGCGCGGACACGGTCGCGCTGTACATGGCCACGCACGAGGCGGCGGCGGTGATCGACGCACTGCTCGCCGCGGGCCTGTCGCCGCAGCGTCCCGCGGTGCTGGTGGAGTCGGCGTCGACCGCGGCCGCGCGCGCCCTGTACGGGCCGCTGAGCGCGGTGCCCGCGCTCGCGGGCGCGCTCGGCGGCGGCCCGGCGCTGCTGCTGATCGGCGAGCAGTTCGCCCGGTCCGGTGCCGCGCGAGGCGGGCGACCCGAGCCGCACGCTCACAACGCGCCGCCCGCCGCCACCCGCACGACCAGCGCCGCCGCCATCGCCGCGAGCGTCGCCTTCAGCCAGCCGCGGTAGCGCGACGGATCGACGCGGCTGCGCAGACGCAGACCGGCCGCGTAGGCGAGCGCGCCCGCCAGCGCGAGCGGCAGCGCCGCCGAGAGCGCCGGCGCGTCGAACGCGCCGTGCTGCGCCATCAGCGCCGCCTGCAGGGTCTTGCCGAGCAGGAACAGCCAGCTCACCAGCGCGATGATCGTGCCCACCGGCACGTCGAGCAGCAGGAAGTAGATCAGCAGCGCCGGGCCGGCGACGTTCACCGAGCCTTCGCAGAATCCGGCCAGCAGGCCGAACGGCACCGCGAACGCGCCCGGGTGCGACCGGATCGCCGGCAGGTCGGTGCGCCCGAGCCGGTCGAGCACCAGGTAGACGACGATCACCGCGGCCATCAGCAGCATCAGCCAGCGCGAGTCGACCCGGTGCAGCGCCTCGACGCCGGCGGCGAGACCGAACGGCATCGCCGCGGCGAGCGGCCAGTAGCGACGCAGCGCCGCGCGCAGGTCGGCCTCGCCGCGGAACGCCCACAGCGCGCACGCGGTGACCAGCCAGGTCGGCAGCACCAGCAGCGTGACCGCGTTGCGCCAGCCGAACATCAGGCCGAACAGCGGCGTGGCGACCAGCGGGAACCCCACGCCGACGAAGCCGTGGACGAGGCCCGAGGCGGCCGCGATGACGAGCATCGCGACCCCGTGGGCGAGCGTGAATCCGACGATCGCCGGCTCGTGCATCCGGAGCTCCACGCGCCGCGCGGCCCGACGCGGTCGCGGGCGCCTCGCGGCGCCGCCACGGTACACCGGCGCCGGCGAAGCGACGAATTGGAGCGGTTGCGGCCCCCTCATCCGGCTCAAGTCCTCCCGGGCGATCGTTTAGCGTGCAGGTCAGGGGTCGGCGTTCCGGCCCGGGAGCGGTGCGCATGCAGACTGCGGCAGCGACGATCCGATTCGCCCTGTGGTGCGCGGCCGGCGCGACCGTGGTCGCGCTGACCGGCCCGGACGCCCGGGCGCTGACCGTGACCCTGACCGAGTGCGACGAGGGCGCGGACTTCGTTCGCAACGCCGCGCTGTCGCGCGACAACGGCATGCGGGCGGCCGACTTCCTGGGCCGCCTCGAGGGCGACCTCGCGGCGATCCGCACGGTGCCCGCGTCGCTGCGCTGGTTCGCCCGCGACGCCGACGACGAGGCGCTGCTGCGCGCGGCGGCCACCGACGTGTTCGAGTCGCCGCGTCGGGCGGGCGAACACCACGACGCGTTCCTCGCGCTGTGCCGCGCACGGGTGACGCTCGAGCACGGGGTGCGATCGCACGCGGACCCGGTCCGCTGACCGCGACCAGACCGCGACCGGACCGCGGGCCGCCCGCCGCCGCGGCCCGCCCCGCGGCACGAGGCCGCCCCGGCCGGGCGCCCGCCCGACCAGGGCGGGCCGCGCCGCCGCCGCCCGAACCGGACGGCGAGCGGTGGCCTACACTCCCGACGATGGACACTCGGCCGATCGCGATCACGATGGGCGATGCCTGCGGCATCGGACCGGAGATCGTGCTCAAGGCCTGCGCGGCGCTCGACGGTGCCCGTGCGCTCGTGGTCTACGGCGACCCGGGCGTGCTGCGTCGCGAGGCCGACCGCCTGGGGCTGCCGATGCGGGTGCCGGTCGTCGCCTGCTCGGCGCTGCCGCCCGAGCTGCCCGTGGGCCGCGTCGATGCGCGCGCCGGACGCGCGGCGCACGACGCGGTGGTGCGCGCCGCGCGCGACGCGCTCGCGCGGCGGGTGTCGGCGCTGGTCACCGCGCCGCTGCACAAGGCGGCGCTCGCCGCCGCCGGCGTGCGCCACCCGGGCCACACCGAGCTGCTCGCCGAGATCGCCGGCGTGAGCGACGTGCGGATGATGCTGTTCAACGACGAGCTGCGCACGATCCTCGTCACCATCCACGTGCCGCTGCGCGCGGCGATCGACGCGATCGACCGCGACGCGGTGCTCGCCACGCTGCGCATCGCGCACGACGGGCTGCGCCGGCTCGGCGTGCCGCGCCCGCGCATCGCGGTGGCCGGCCTGAACCCGCACGCGGGCGAGGGCGGGCTGATGGGCCGCGAGGAGATCGAACACATCGAGCCGGCGATCGCCTGCGCACGCGCCGAGGGCATCGACGCGAGCGGGCCGTGGCCGGGCGACACGGTGTTCATGCGCGCCCGCGGCTCGCGCGAGTTCGACGTGGTGGTTGCGATGTACCACGACCAGGGCCTGATCCCGATCAAGTACCTGGGCATCGACACCGGCGTCAACGCCACCGTCGGACTGCCCTTCGTGCGCACCAGCGTCGACCACGGCACCGCGTTCGACATCGCGGGTCGCGGCGTCGCCGATCACCGCAGCCTGCTCGCCGCGATCGACGCCGCGCAGCGACTCGCCGCCACCGCCACGGACACGCCATGACCGACTTCCGCAGCGACACCGTCACGAAGCCCACCGCCGCGATGCGCGCGGCGATCGCCGCCGCCGAGGTCGGCGACGACGTCTTCGGCGACGACCCGACGGTCAACCGGCTGCAGGCCCACGCCGCGGCCATGCTGGGCTTCGAGGACGCCGTGTTCGCCGCCTCGGGCACCCAGAGCAACCTGATGGCGCTGCTCTCGCACTGCGAGCGCGGCGACGAGGCGATCGTCGGCCAGCAGTGGCACACCTACCGCTGGGAGGCGGGCGGCATGGCGGTGCTCGGCTCGATCCAGCCGCAGCCGCTCGAGCACGCGCCCGACGGCACGATCCCGCTCGCGGCGATCGACGCCGCGATCAAGCCGGACGACGCGCACTTCGCGCGCACGCGGCTGATCTGCATGGAGGACACCACCGGCGGCCGCGTGCTGCCGATGGACTACCTGCGCGACGTGCGGGCGCTCGCGACGCGCCGCGGGCTGGCCGCGCACCTGGACGGCGCGCGGCTGTTCAACGCGGCGGTCGAGGTCGCGCGCCGTCGCCGCGCGGGCCGCCGCGACCACGACGCGGCCGCGGGCGCGGACGCACCGACCGACCCGCGGGCGGTCGCGCGCGAAATCTGCGCGAGCTTCGACAGCGTCTCGGTGTGCCTGTCCAAGGGGCTGGGCGCGCCGGTGGGCTCGCTGCTGCTCGGCTCGCGGCCGTTCGTCGCGCGCGCGCGGCGCTGGCGCAAGATGCTGGGCGGCGGCCTGCGCCAGGTGGGCCTGCTCGCGGCGGCCGGCCTGCACGCGCTCGAGCACCACGTCGATCGGCTCGGCCAGGACCACGACCGCGCGACCACGCTGGCGCGCGGGCTCGCGCGGATCGGCGCGGCCCACGGCGGCGCGCTCGCGCTCGAGATGCCGGACACCAACATCGTGTTCGTGCGCGTGGACGACGCGGTCTCCGAACCGTTCGCGCGCTGGCTCGCCGAACACGGCGTGCGTGCGATCGCGAGCCACGGCCGCTACGGCGCCGGCAGCACGCAGCGCTGGGTCACGCACCTGGACGTCGGCGACGACGACGTCGAGCGCGCGTTGGCGGTCGCCGCGCAGTTCTTCGCGACCCGCCGATGAGCGCGGCGGCGGCGGGGGCCGAGAGGCGCCCGCCCGCCGCAGCATCCGCCTTCACCGCGTTCACCCGACCACCCGGACCACCCCGCCCACCCCGATGACCTCCCTCCCGCCGCCGTCCACGCCACCGAGCCCCGCGCTCCCGGTCGATTCGCTGCCCGAAGCCCTGCTGCGCGCCCGTTACGGCGATGCGGCGCCAGCCCGGCCGCTGCCGGGCGGCGCGCTGGTCGAGTCGCTGCTCGCGCACCGCACCGTGCGGGCGTTCTCGGCCGAGCCCCTGCCCACCGGCACGCTGCAGACGCTGGTCGCCGCCGCGCAGTCGGCACCGACCTCGTCGAACCTGCAGGCGTGGAGCGTGATCGCGGTCGAGGAGCCGGCGCGCCGCGCGCGACTGTCGGCGCTCGCGGCCGATCAGGCCCACGTGCGCGACTGCCCGCTGCTGCTGGTCTGGATCGCCGACCTGTCTCGGCTCGACCGGCTCGGCGAACGTGCGGGCGTGCCTGCGGACGCGAACCGGTTCCTCGAGATGTTCGTCGTCGCCGTGGTCGACGCGGCGCTCGCCGCGCAGAACGCGCTGGTGGCCGCCGAGGCGATGGGCCTGGGCACCTGCTACATCGGCGCGATGCGCAACCATCCCGAGGCGGTCGCCGCCGAGCTCGGTCTGCCCCCGGATGCGTTCGCGGTGTTCGGGCTGTGCGTGGGCTGGCCCGATCGGTCGCGCCCGCCGGCCGAGGTCAAGCCGCGGCTGCCGCAGCCGGCGGTGCTGCACCACGAACGCTGGAGCGCGGCCGCCGAAGCGGACGCGGTCGCGCGCTACGAGCCGGCGATGCGCGCGTTCCAGGCCTCGCAGCGGATGAAGGCGGTGGGCTGGACCGAACCGGCGACCGCGCGCGTGCGCGGCCCGGACAGCCTGTCGGGCCGCCACCGGCTGCGCGAGTCGCTGGCCGCGCTCGGCTTCGTGCTCGAGTAGCGGCGCGCGACCGCCCGCGCGGCCGGCGCGTCAGTCGTTCGGGCCGTCGGGGCGCATCACCGCGACCACGTCGCTCAGCCTCACGTAGAGCGCGCGACCCAGCCGGCCGACCGGGCGGGTGGACGCCTCGCGCATCAGGTCGACGCGGAACCTCCGGCCGCCCTGCTCGCCCAGCCACGCGCGTTCGTCGACGTGCACGTGCACCACGCGCCCCATCACCCACCAGCTCGAGCCGATCTCCACGACGCCGAAGGTCACGCACTCGAACGCGACCGGCGCACCGGCCACCCGCGGCGGGCGAACGCGCGACGACGGCGCGGCGGGCAGCGCCGCGAACTCGAACTCGCTGTGCTGCGGGGGCAGTGCGGCCGAGGTCCGGACCATCGGCGCCATCATCGACTCGGGCACCACGTTGACCACCATCTCCCCGGTGGCGCGGATGTTGACCAGCGTGTCCTTGGGCAGCGGCTGCCCGCGGGCGTCCTCGCCGGCGCCGCCCACCGAGAAGCCGAGCACGGGCGGGTTGGGCGAGCACACGTTGAAGAAACTGTACGGCGCGAGGTTGGTGCGGCCCGCGCGGTCGACCGTCGACACCCAGGCGATCGGGCGCGGCAGCACCGAATCGCGCAGCAGCAGGTAGAGATCGTCGCGCGGCACGTCGGCGACGTCGAAGGCGCGGGTCGGCGGAATCGGGTCCATGGTCTGGCGTCGGCGGTCGGTGCGTCGGGCGATCACGATACCGCACCGCGCGCGCCGCCCTGGCGCCGGTCGTGACCCTTGACGCGGATCAAGGCGGCTGAGGACCCCGCGGCCTAACCTGTGCCCCTGCTCATCGAGGACGCCATGACCGCACCCGACCCGCTCGAGACCGCCCGGATCCGCCAATCGATCGAGCGCAGGCTCGACCAGCTGCGTGGCGAGATCACCGACAAGCTCGGCGACGCGGCACTCGTGTCGGCCGCGCTGGACCGCAACGCCGACTCGGGCGATCTGTCGGTCGCCGACGAGACGACCGCCGCCGACTTCGCCGATGCCCGCCGCGACGTCGATGAGTACCAGGCCGGCCGCGCCGCGCTCGCCCGCCTGGAGGCCGGCGAGTACGGGCGGTGCAGCGTCTGCGGCGAACCGATTCCGCCCGCACGGCTCGCCGCGCAGCCGTTCGCGATCCGCTGCATCGGCTGCCAGGAGCGCGCCGAGCGCGCGGCGGGCCTGCACCGATCGTCGATGTGACCGGCAGCGCGGCTCCGATCGTCTCCTTTCGGCAGCAGCCTCGCCTGCGCCCTCGATACCCCGACTCCACAACGACACGAGGCACGCCATGTCCCACATCCACGCCGTCGTCTGGCTCGATCACCGCGCCGCGACGATCATCGACTACGCGCTCGACGACCGTCACGTCGTCCACGTCCACCACGACGGCGGGCATCGCCAGGTGCACCACCGCGCGGGCGTGGTCGGCTCCGGGCACTCGAACGACGACCGCCGCTACTTCGATGCGATCGTGGCGGCGCTCGGCGACTCGCGCGAGATCCTGGTGACCGGGCCGGGCACCGCGAAGGTGGCCTTCCGCGACCACGTCGGTTCGCATCACCCCGGGGTTGCCGGACGCATCGTCGGCGTCGAGACGCTCGATCACCCGAGCGAGGGCGAACTGCTCGCCTGGGCGCGCAAGTACTTCGAGCGGGTCGACCGGATGCTCGGCGATCGCTGACGCGGGCGCGCGCCGTGCCGTCCCGGTGCGGCGCGAGGCGGTCACGCCGATGGACCTCACCGACGACGAGGCGGCTGCGGCGTTCCGCATGGCCGCCCGCGCCGCGTGCAGGCGGCGTTCTCGCCCGCAGGCGTCACGGTGCTGCAGGCGCTCGCGCGGCGCATCCGCGAGGCGGCCGGCGAGCCGCCGTACACCGCGCGGTGGGAGCGGCCGCCGCTTCGGGCGGATAATGGCGGGCGCGACGGACCCCGCGGGCAGCATCCCGGCCACCCGCGTCGACGCACCGAGCGCGGAGCCCCGATGGCCAGACAGGACGACACGCCGAGCATGGCGCTCTTCTGCGACTTCGAGAACGTCGCGCTGGGCGTGCGCGACGCGAAGTACGACAAGTTCGACATCCACAAGGTGCTCGAGCGGCTGCTGCTGAAGGGCAGCATCGTGGTGAAGAAGGCCTACTGCGACTGGAACCGCTACCGCGAGTTCAAGGCCGCGATGCACGAGGCCTCGTTCGAGCTGATCGAGATCCCGCACGTGCGGCAGTCGGGCAAGAACTCGGCCGACATCCGGATGGTGGTCGACGCGCTGGACCTGTGCTACACGAAGTCGCACGTCGACACCTTCGTGATCATCAGCGGCGACTCCGACTTCTCGCCGCTGGTGAGCAAGCTGCGCGAGAACGCGAAGACCGTGATCGGCGTGGGCGTCAAGGGCTCGACCTCGGATCTGCTCACCGCGAACTGCGACGAGTTCATCTTCTACGACGACCTCGTGCGCGAGCAGCGGCGGCGCGGCGCGGCGCGCGAAGCGTCGCGTGAACCCGCGCGCGAAGCGTCGCGCCAACCGGTGCGCGAACCCGCGCGCGAACCGCTGGCCGAACCCGCGGCCGCACGCGACGCCGGGCGCGAGCGCGCGGACGGCCGCGACGGCGCCCGCAGCGGCCGGGGCACCCGGGGCGGGTCCGGCCGGAGCCGGACGGGCCGAGGCGACACGGCGGCCCGCGACGCGCGCGCCGGCGCCCCGTCGACCGGGCCCGAGACGCCCGGCGCGACGGGCCCGGCCGAGACCGAGGCCGCGACGTCCGACCGACCGCCGATCGACGGCGTCGAAGCGGCCGAGCGCGCCGGGCCGGCGCAGCGCGCCGAGCCGGCCGAGCGCGCCGAGCCGCACGCGCCCGACGCGCGGCCGGCCCCGGCCGAAGGACCCGCCGCAGGCGCAGCCGACGCCGCGGCCACCGGGTCGGGCGACGCGGACCTCGCCGCCGCCGAGCCCGCCCCGAAGAAGCGCGCGCCGCGCCGCAGGCGGACCGCCGGGGCCGCCGCCGAGCCCGCGCCGGCGGCGGCCGCGGCCGCGCCGCCGGTCGGCGACGCCGCACCGATCGAGGCGGACGGGGACGACCCGTTCCTCGCGTCGCTGCTGCCCGAGTCGGCGCTCGAGGAGCCGCCCGCCGAGCCCCGCCGCGAGAAGCGCAGCGAGGAGGAGCGTCGCCAGGAGGCGCTCGACCTGGCGGTCGAGACGATCGAGGCGCTGATCACCGAGCGCGGCGCCGACGACAAGATCTGGGGCTCGATGGTCAAGCAGACGCTCAAGCGCCGCCGCCCCGGCTTCGCCGAGAGCTACTACGGCTACCGCTCGTTCAACGACCTGCTCGAGGACGCGCGCGACCGCGGGCTGCTCGCGCTCGACCACGACGAGAAGTCGGGCGGCTACGTGATCCGCCTGCTCTAGCGCCGCGCGCGCCGTGAACCCCGCCCCGATCATCCCGCGCCGCTTCAACGGACCGCCCGCCTCGGGCAACGGCGGCTACGTCGCGGGGCTGCTCGCCGGCGCGCTCGGCGGGGATTCGGTCGAGGTCACGCTGCGCGCGCCGCCGCCCCTCGAGGTGCCGCTCGCGCTGGTGCGATGCGACGACGGCACGGTCGAGCTGCGCGACGGCGAGCGGCTGCTGGCCCAGGCACGCACGCAGGCGTTCGCGCTCGAGATGCCGCCGCCGCCCGGGGTCGAGGCCGCCGCGGCCGCCGGCGCGCTCGGACGCCTGCGCGCGCAGGCCCGCAGCGGCAACCCGTACCGGCACTGCATCGGCTGCGGCATCGAGCGCGCCGACGGGCTGCGGCTGCTGCCCACGCCGGTCGGCGACTCGGGCGTGGTCGCCACCGACTGGACACCCGACGCGTCGCTCGCGCAGGCCGACGGCACGCTGCCCGATCCGGTCGCGTGGATCGCGCTCGACTGCCCGGCGGGCATCGCCTGGACCCACCGGCTGCCGAACGCGGGGCCGCTGGTCACCGGCCGGATCGCCGCGCGCATCGACGCGCCGCTGCGCGCCGGCGAGCGGTACGTCGCGATGGGCTGGCCGATCGCACGGGACGGCCGCAAGCTGCTCGCCGGCAGCGCGATCGTCGATGCGGCCGGCGACGTGCGCGCCCGCTCGCTGCAGCTCTGGCTGATGCCCCGCGCCGACTGAACCGGCGGCGCGGGGCCGCCGACCGGGAACCGCAGCGCGCGGTACCCGGAACGGCCGGGGCCGTGCCATCGGCTATCCTGGGACGATGGCCGCTCCCGCCGCGCACGCAGGCGACACCCGCATCGTGGCGGCGGTCGCCACCGTGCACGCGTGCTCGCACTTCTTCCACCTGCTGGTGGTGCCGCTGTTCCCATGGATCCGGCCCGAGATCGGCCTGACCTACGCGCAGCTCGGCCTGATGATGACCGTGTTCTACGTGGTCTCCGGCATCGGCCAGGCGCTCGCGGGCTTCGTCGTCGATCGCATCGGCGCGGTGCCGGTGCTGCTCGCGAGCCTGGTGCTGTTCGTGATCGCCGCGCTGGTCGTCGCCACCGCGCCCGGCTATGGCGCGCTGGTGGCCGGCATGGCGATCGCCGGGGTCGGCAACGCGACGTTCCACCCGGTCGATTACTCGATCCTCAACGCGCGGATCGCCACCCCGCGACTGGGGCGCGCCTACGCGACGCATGGCGTCGCCGGCAGCCTCGGCTGGGCGGCCGCACCGGTGTTCCTGGTGGGCATCGCGCAGGTCGCCCACTGGCGCGTCGCGGTCGCGGCGGCCGGCGCGCTCGCCGGCGCGCTCGCGCTGTGGGTGTGGGTCGAGCGCGCGCGCCTGGCCGGCGCGCCGGTCGGGCGGCTGGGCGTGGTGCGGGCGCCCCCCAGCGCTGCGGGCCGGGGCGCCCAGGACGAGTTCGCGTTCCTGCGGCTGCCCGCGGTGTGGATGAGCTTCGGCTTCTTCATGGTGCTGGCGGTGTCGTTCAGCGCGGTGCAGACCTTCGGCCCCGAATCCGCCGGCCAGCTGCACGGCGTGGCGCCGCACTGGGTCGCGCTGTGCCTGACCGTCTACATGCTGTGCAGCGCCGCGGGCATCCTCGTGGGCGGCGTCGTCGCGAGCGACCCGTCGCGCGCCGAACCGACGATCGCGGTGAGCTACGGCGTGGCCGCGTGCACCGCGGTGATCCTGGGGCTCGTGCCGTTGCCGGCGTGGGCGGTGCCGCTGCTGTTCGGGCTGCTCGGCGCGGGCTCCGGCATGGCCGGCCCGTCGCGCGACCTGCTGGTGCGACGCGCGACCCCGCCGGGCGCCACCGGGCGGGTCTACGGCACCGTGTACTCGGGGCTCGACGCCGGCATGGCGCTGTCGCCGCTCGCCTTCGGCTGGCTGATGGACCACGGCCAGACCGCCGCGGTGTGGCTGGGCATCGCGGCGTTCCAGATCCTGCTGATCGCCACCGCGGTGAACGTCGGGCGGCTCGCACGCCCGCCCGCGGCGCCCGCGGCGGCCGGTCGCTGACGCCCCCGCCGCAGCGACGTCGAGCCCCGGGGCGCGGGGGGCCGACGCCCACCGACGCCGCAGCGGCCCGCACCGGGGGCCGCGCCGCCTCAATCGCGCGAAGCCGCCGGCCCGGTCAGATCGCCGGTGTGCTCGCCCAGCCGCGGCGCGCGCGCGGGCGGCTGCGGCGGACGGCGGTCCCACTTCGCGCCGGTGCCCAGATCGGGCACCGCGCCGCCGGGGTAGTCGACCCGCGTGACCGGCGCGGTCGCCATCTCGCCCGCGGACCACTCGCGCATGAACTCGGCGAGCGAGCGCACCCGCGCGGCGGGCACGCGCGCCGCGGCGAGCTCGCGCTCGAGCGCGGCCGCCGAGCAGGTCGCGAACGCCTCGGCGAGGCGCGCGCGCAGCGCGGCGTCGTCGCGCGCAACGACGAAGCCCGCGCCGCGCGCCATCGCCGCGACGTCCACCAGCGACTCGTCGGCGAGCAGCGCCTCGACGCCGAGCGTGCGGCACAGCGTCGCGAACTGCGCCGGCGTATTGGCGGCCGTGGCGATCCAGCCGTCGGCGCACCGCCAGGTCGATCCGCCCGGGCTGCCCGTGAAGCCGCGGTTGCCCACGCGCGGGCGGTCGCGGCCCTCGACCGCCGCGGCGACCGCGGGCGTGAGCATCAGGTGCACGCCGGCCTGCACCATCGAGACGTCCAGATACGCGCCCTCGCCGGAGCGCTCGCGTCGCAGCAGCGCCGCGAGCACCGCCTGCGCGGCGGCCATGCCCGCGGCCGCGTCGATCACCGGAAACCCCACCTTGATCGGCGGATCGCCCTCCTCGCCCTGCAGCGACATCATGCCGGTGAGCGCCTGAACGACGTGGTCGTAGGCGCCGCGCGGCGCCCACTCGCCCTCCTGGCCGTAGCCGGAGATCGACGCGTAGACGATCCGCGGATTCACCGCGCGCACCGCGTCGTAGCCCAGCCCCAGGCGCTCGACCACGCCGGGCCGGAAGTTCTCGATGAACACGTCCGCCTCGCGCGCGGCCGCCAGCAGTGCGGCGACGCCCGCCGGGTCCTTCAGGTCGACCTCGGCCGATCGCTTGCCGGCGTTGACCGTCGCGAAGCCCACGGTCACGCCCTCGTCGACGCGCTCGCGCATGCCCGCGCGCAGCACGTCGCCACGCCCGGGCAGCTCCACCTTGGTCACCTGCGCGCCGTAGTGGGCGAGGTACAGCCCGCAGGTCGGTCCCGCGATCACGTGCGAGACGTCGATCACCCGCATGCCCTGCATCGGCTTCATCAGGCCTCCCTGAGCCCGATCAGCTCGACCACCCGCGCCCACTTCGCGCTCTCGGCGCGGGTGTGCTCGGTGAGCTCTGCGGGCGACTTCGACAGCCGGACGGTGGTGCCCGACTGGTCCGCGTGCTCGCGCACCGCCGCCGACGCGTACGCGAGCTGCGCCGCGTCGAACAGCTTCGCGATCACGTCCCGCGGCGTGCCCGTGGGCACCCACAGGCAGCTCCACGACTCCTGCACCAGCAGCTCCGAGCCGAACAGCTCGCGCAGCGTCGGCGCCTTGGGCAGCGGCGCGATGCGCGCGGCGTTGGACACCGCGAGCGCGCGCACGCGGCCCTGACGGATGCCGGCCATCGCGGTGCCGGCGATCGGCAGCGCGAACTGGATCTGCCCGCCCATCAGCCCGGGCACGATCTCTACCGAGCCGCGGTACGGCACGTGCACCGCGTCCAGCCCGAGCACCTTGCAGAACGCGCCGCCGGCCAGGTGCGCGGCGGTGCCGACGCCGCCCGAGCCGTACTTGAACGCACCGGGCCGGGCGCGGATCGCGGCGACCAGATCCTGCGCGGTGCGGTACGGCGCGTCCACCGGCACCACCAGCACCGTGCCCGAGGTCTCGGTCATCGTCACCGAGTCGAAGCTGGTCAGCGGGTCGAACTTGACCGCCGGGCGGATCGCCTTGTGGATCAGGAACTGGGCTCCGCCGATCGGCACGTTGTAGCCGTCGGGGGGCATCAGCGCGGCGACCTCGCCGGCGATCACGCCGGCGGCGCCGACCCGGTTCTCGACCAGCACGTTCTGCCCGAGCGGCCGCGCGAGCTCGGGGGCGACCTTGCGGGCCATCAGGTCCGGGCCGCCGCCCGGGGCGAACGGCATGATCAGCTTGACCGGGCGGCTCGGCCAGGCACTCTGCGCGGCGAGCGGGCGCGCGAGCGCGGCTGCGCCGAGCGCGGCGCCGACCGCGAGCACGCGGCGACGGGCGACGGGGGGCATGGCGGGTCTCCTCGTTCGGTGGTGGCGGATCGGTCGTCCGCCGTACCCGCGAGCCTACCCGCGATCGGCCGCGCGCGCCCGACGCGGAAATGGGGAGCCTCCCACGCGGGCCGCTGCGGCGATCGGCCGACGGCGGTCAGTGCGGCCGCGGCCCCGCGGATTCCAGCATCGTGCGCACCTGCAGCGCCTCGCTGCGGTACATGTGGATCGCGGCGAGCGTTCCCGGCCGGTCGCGCAGCTGCAGCTTGAGCAGACCGCGCGGGTCGAGGGTGACCTCGGGCCCTTCCGACCAGACGAACTCGACCTCCGCGATGTCGAAGGTCAGCGAGACCACGCCGCCGATCTGGCAGCGCGTGCCGTCTGTGGTCACGGTGATGTCCGGATTCAGCTCGACCTGCCAGGTCACGCCCATCGCCGTTCCTCCAGAAGGCACGCGCCGCGTGCCCGGGGTTACTTCGCTTTCGCCCAGGCAGTGCACCAACCGGTGGGGCTGATCTGCGTGTCGCCGGGGATGATCTTGCAGCCGCCGCGGTCCTTCGCCGTCTTGCCCGGCACCCAGTGCAGGCAGGTGGTGCACTGCTGATCGCCCTTGGGCCCGTCCTGGTACTTGAGCGCCTGGCGTATCTGCGGGTTGGTCTGTGCGCGGCTCGAGCCGCTCCACACCACCGCCACGCCGGCCACCAGGCCGGTTGCCCCCGCCGCCAGCAGCCGCCGGCGATCCTTGGATTCCGCTCGCATCGTGTCCACTCCGTCGCTCGGGGACGCCGCCGGATGCGACGCCCATCCCTGTTGACGCGGCGCACGGCCGGAAGTTGCAGCCCGATGGCCCGCGACCGGTGCAACTTCCGCGGGGCGCCTGCGTCAACGGTGACATCATGCCCCGCGCCATCATGAGCATCGAACCTCCTCCGCTCGTCCGTGCGGGCATTCGCGTGCCCACCGACCCGCCCGCGACCGCCGACGGCGCGCTGGTGGAACGGGCGTGCGAGGGCGACCGGCTGGCCTTCGAGGTGCTGGTGGTCAAGTACCAGCGGCGAGCGGCGGCCGAGATCCGCCGCGTCGTGCACGACCCGTCGATCACCGAGGAACTCACGCAGGACGCGTTCATCCGCGTGCACGACGCGCTGGCCGACCTGCAGGACCGCGACCGGTTCTGGCCGTGGCTACGCACGATCTGCCGCAACGTCGCGAGCAGCTACCTGCGCAACCGCCAGAACCACCTCGACGACCGGCCGGTCGACCCGGACGCGGAGTCGACCCTCGCCGCGCTCGAGCGCCACGGCGCGCACGGCAGCGTCGAGGACGAGGTCGCTGCGCGCCAGCTGTTCGACGCGCTGCGCGCGGCGGTCGACCGGCTGCCCGACCGCCAGCGCGACGCGATCCTGATGCGCGAGATCGAAGGCCTCGACTACCGTTCGATCGCGGCGACGATGGGCCTGCCGGTGAACACCGTGAAGTCGCTGATCTTCCGCGGCCGCGACGCGATCGCCGCGGCCCTGCGTCCGCTGCTGCAACCGACCCGCGCGCGCCGCTGGTGAGGCGACCCCCGATGAACGACGACATCCTGTCCGCCTTCCTCGACGACGAACTGGCGCCGTCGCGCGTCGGCGAACTGCTGGAGGCGTTGCGCGCCGGCGCGCCGGGCGCGGACGAGATCCGCGACGGCCTGACGCTGCTGCAGCTCATCAAGGATGCGCTGGCCGGCGTCGAGGCGCCGGACGACGGCTTCACGCTGCGCATCCTCGGCCGGCTCGACGCGCACCGGCGCGGCGCAGGCTGACGGCCGCAGCCGGGCCGCGCCCGGCACCGCGGCCGCCACCGGGATTTGCCGCAGATCAAGTACGCGGCGACCCGGCCCGCCGACAATGGCCTCGCCGCAGGGGTCGCGCCGCATCCGCGGCCGGCGCCCTGCCCCGAACGGGAGAGGACCATGCTGAAGCTGCTGATCGCGGTCGACGGCTCGCCGGCGTCGCTGCGGGCGATCGACACGGCGGCGCGCCTGGGGCGCGAGACTTCGGTCGAGGCGGTGCTGCTGCACGTGCGCGACGCGCCCTCGTACCACGGCGACATCCCGCCGTACGACTACGAGCGGATCGCGACCGCGCAGCAGCGCCATCAGGCCGCGGTGCTCGAATCGGCACTCGCCCACGCGAGCGCCGCGGGCCTGAGCGCGGTGCAGACCCAGGCGGAGATGGGCTCGGCGGCCGCCGACATCGCACGCGTGGCCGGCGACCGGCGGGTCGACCTGATCGTGATCGGCACCCGCGGCACCGGCGCGCTCGCCGGGCTGCTGGTCGGCTCGGTCGCGCAGCGCGTGGTGCACCTCGCGCCGGTGCCCGTGCTGATGGTGAAGTGAGCCCCGCCGACCCGCGGCCGCAGCGCCGCGCGCTCCGATGAAGCCGGTCGTCGGGATCAGCCTGGGCGCGAGCCGGCTGGACTTCGCGTTCGAGGCGACCTTCCTCGGCGAGCCGATGCGGGTGCGTCGCGTCGGCACCGACGGCGACGCGGCGGCCGCGGCGCGCGCGCTCGCAGGGCTCAAGCCGCGCCCCGCGGCGGTCGGCCTGGGCGTCGCACGGGCCGACGCCGCGCTGCTCGCCGCGGTCCCGGCGGGCGTGCACGCCACCGACGGCGCGCGCCTGGGCAGCCTGCTGCTCGAGTGGGCGGTGCGCCGCGCGCAGGCACGCCTGGGCCGCTGGTTCGACAACGCCCGCGTGCTGTTCCTCGACGGCCGCTCGCAGCTCAAGCTCGCGCACGCGATGTCGGAGTACAGCCCCAACCTGACGTTCGCCGACCTGCCGGTGCATCTGGGGCTGCCCGCGATGCTCGAGTCGGTCGAATCGCTGGGCTGGTACGACCAGCTCGCGCCCTGGCTGCCGTCGTGGCTGTCGTCGCGCCAGCTGCCGGACGCGGTGCGCGAACCCTGGCAGCGCTTCCTGATCGGCCGCGCGATGCGCGAGGCGAGCGTGGTGGTGGCCGCCGCGCACCTGCTGGACGACTTCGGCATCGAGGAGCTCGCGGGCAAGACGATCGTGACGACCACGGTCAACGACGAGCGGCTCGAGCACTTCCGCCAGGCCGGCGTGCACCTGGTGATCGACGCGGCGCCCGCGCTGTTCGGGCATACGCTCGACCCGAGCCTGCTCGATGCGATGATCGTCGCCGCGACCCACCGGCCGCCGCAGGCGATCCACGACGACGATTACCTCGCGATCATCGCCGAGGCCGGCGTCGAGCCGCGGATCCTGCGGCCCAACGGCGAGCGGCGGATCAACCGCTTCGCGTTCGTGATCCATCCGCTGTCGCAGGAGTACTTCAAGCAGGTCGAGCCGATCGAGCTGCTGTCGCGCGTGTCGCCGCCGGTGCTGATGGACACCCTCGAGAAGGCGCTGGCCTACGCGCCGCCGTTCATCTACTCGAAGGTCGAGGGCATCCGTTCGCCGACCGGCGTGCAGGCCGAGGGCTGGCTGATCTCGGTCGGCGGCACGCCGCGCGAGATCATGGCGCACAGCCCGGAGTTCACCTACCGGCGGCTGCTCGACGCGGCGGCACTCGCCCGGCGGCTCGGCGCTCAGATCATGGGGCTGGGCGCCTTCACCAAGGTGGTCGGCGATGCCGGCGTCACGGTGGCGCGGCGCGCGCCGCTGCCGATCACCACCGGCAACAGCTACAGCGCCTCGGCGGCGCTGTGGGCGGCGCACGACGCGCTGCTGCGCCTGGGCCTGGTGCGGCGGCCGCGGCGCGGCGAACGCGCCCGCTTCAAGGCGATGGTGGTCGGCGCCACCGGCTCGATCGGCGCGGCCTGCGCGCGGCTGCTCGTGCGGGCTGCCCGCGAGGTCCACCTGGTGTCGCCCGAGTCCGCGAAGCTGCTCGCGCTGAAGGAGTCGATCCTGCAGGAGGTCCCGGACGCCCGGCTGGTGCTGTCGGCGAGCGCCGATCGGACGCTGGCGCAGATGGACCTGGTGGTGACCGCCACCTCGGGCGCGGGCAGGAAGGTGCTCGACATCATGAAGGTCAAGCCGGGCTGCGTGATCACCGACGTGGCCCGCCCGCTCGACCTGGCCGCCGAGGACGTCGCCCGACGCCCGGACGTGCTGGTGATCGAATCCGGCGAGATCCGCCTGCCGGGCGAGGTCCGGATGAAGCCGATCGGGCTGCCGCCCGGCGTGGCCTACGCGTGCCTGGCCGAGACCGTGGTGCTCGCGCTCGAGGGCCGATTCGAGAACTTCACCGTGGGCCGCACGATCGAATGGGCGAAGGTGCGCGAGATCTACCAGCTCGGCCTGAGGCACGGCATGCAGCTGGCCGCGATCTCGGGGGTCGGCGGCGTGTTCAGCGACGCCGACGTCGCCCGCGTGCGCGAGCACGCCCTCGCCGCACGGCGCACCGCGCGTCGCGTACGACGCACCGGGCGCCCGGCCGCGGCCCCGACCGCCTGACGCGCCCCCGGGCCGCGGCGGCCCGGGTCGGCACGGTCACTCCGCGGATTCAGGCTCGGGCACGGGCGGGGGCGGGGGCGGCTCCGCCTGCATGCGCGCCCGGTCCAGTTCGGCGAGCACCGCCTGGATCGCCGCATAGCCCGCCTGATCCGCCGTGACTTGGCGCGCCTGAGGCTCGTTCGCCCGCGCCCAGCTCGCGTACTGCTCGTCGGTCGGACCCGCCGCGGGTACCGGCGGCGGCGGGGCAGGGCGCTCGTCTAAGGGCAGCTTCGCGAGCGCGTCCCGAATGGCTGCGTACCCCGCCTGACCCGGCCTGACCTTCGCGGCGAGGGCCGGGTGCGCGAGCGCCCAGTCATGCATCGCATCAGTGTCCGTGGCGGGTCGTAGAGCCGACGCAATGAGCAGCGGGGAGTTCGGAGGCAGGATGATCGACATGAGGGGCCCCGTGTGGACGGATCGCGCACGACGCGCGGCGGGACGCCGCATCGACCGGCGACCCTGGGCGACGCGCAGGATCGGCCCTCGGCGGGCTCGGCGACAGCTGGGGGCTGCCCTAGGCCGACGTGGGCCGCTCAGGCGACCGCGACCGGCTACTCCGCCTTCGCGCCGGTCTCGGCCACCACCTTCGACCAGCGCACGAGCTCGCTGCGCAGGTACGCCGCGTACTCCTCCGGCGTGCTGCCGAGGATCTCCGTGCCCTGCGCGACCAGCTTCTGGCGGGTCTCCTCGTGCGCGAGCACGCGGCGCAGCTCGGCGTTCAGCCGCTGCACGATCGCGGGCGACGCGCCGGCCGGCAGCACCACCCCCTGCCACGCGCTCATCTCCATGCCGGGCAGCACGGTCTCGGCGAGCGTCGGAACGTCGGGCAGCACCGCCAGCCGCCGCGGCATGGTCACCGCGAGCGGGCGCAGCCGGCCGTCCTTCACGTACGGCAGCGCGCTGTTGACGGTGTCGGTCATCAGCTGCACGACGCCGGCGGCGGTGTCCAGCAGCGCCGGCGCGCTGCCCTTGTACGGGACGTGGGTCATCTGCAGCCCCAGCGACGAGGCGAGCGCGGCGCTCGCCAGATGCGTGATCGTGCCGGTGCCCGAGGAGCCGTAGTTCAGCCGGCCGGGATTCGCCTTCGCGTGCGCGACGAACTCCTGGATCGAGCGCGCCGGCACCGACGGGTGGACCATCACGATCATCGCGTTGGTGGCGGTGGTGGACACCGGCACGAAGTCCTTCAGCGTGTCGTACGGCACCTTGCCGTAGAGCGCCGGCGCGATCGTGATCGCCGAGGTGTTGTAGAAGAGCGTGTGGCCGTCGGCCGGTGCCTTGGCGGCGAGGTCGGCCGCCAGGTTGCCGCCGGCGCCGGGCTTGTTGTCCACCACCACGGTCTGGCCGATCTGCTCGGACAGCCGCTGCGCGACCACCCGCGCGACGATGTCGGTCGGCCCGCCGGGCGCGAAGCCGATGATCATCCGCAGCGGGCGGGCGGGCCAGGCCGGGGCGGCCGGCTGCGCGGACGCGACGCCGGCCAACGGAAGCGCGGCGCCGGCGAGCATCAGGCGGCGGCGCGGATGGGGCGAGGTCATGGTCGTCCGTCTCCTCGGAGGGTCGCGCGGCGTCGGGCCGCGTCGTGTACGACGCGCCGCGGGCGGCGCGCCGGCGCTCAGGCGTCGAACCGGTCGAGCACCTCGCCGGGACCGCGTCCCGGCGAATGCGCAACGATGGTACGCCCGTCGAAGGTCCGGGTGCCGTTGCCCCACACGCCGTGCACGCCGATCGGATCGCGGACCAGCCGCCGCCCGCCGCCGGGCAGGTCGTGCACCGCCCGCAGCGGCTGCAGCCCGACGCGGGCCGGATCGAACAGCAGCAGGTCCGCGGGGCCGCCGCGCACGATCCGCCCGCGCCCCGGGATGCGGAACGCCTGGGCCGGGTGCGAGGTGAGCCGGCGCACCGCCTCGGGCAGCTCGAAGGTGCCGGTCTCGCGCACCCAGTGGCCGAGCAGGTGCAGCCCGAATCCGGCGTCGCACAGATAGCCCAGGTGCGCGCCCGCGTCCGACAGCGTGATCACGCCGGCGCGGTGCCTGAGCAGCGGCGCGACCCCCTCGTCGCGATGGTTGAAGAACCGCCCGCCGAAGCGGGTCGCCAGGCCCTCGGACAGCGCGAGGTCGAACACCCAGTCGACCGGGTCGCGGCCGGCCTCGGCGGCGAGCGCCGCGATCGACCGGTCCTGCAGCGCGGCGTTCGGCGGCGTGGCCAGACCGACGGTGACCTGCGACCAGTCGCCGCTGAACAGCACGCCCGCCGGCGGTGAGCGCAGGTCGGCGCGGAAGCGCTCGCGCAGCGCCGGATCGGCGTACAGCCGCGCGAGCGCGTCGGCATCGCCCGCGGCGGCCGCGGCCTTGACCGGGGCGAACGACGGCAGCGGGTACCAGACGTACGGCGAGTGCAGGTCGAAGTCGAAAGTGAGCGGCTGGCAGCTGGTCAGCATCCGCAGGTCGCGGCCGCGGTCCATCGCCTGCGCGCAGTGCTCGTACATCGCGAGGCCGCGCCCGGGCGCGGCGTCGCAGTACATGGCGAGCACCGTCGAGATGAACGCCGGCCGGCCGGTGCGCGCGACGATCGACTCCATCACCTGCGGGGTCGCGCGCGCACCGGTCGCACTCATGAACACGCCGCGGCCGGCGTCGCGCAGCGGCTCGAGCAGCGCGTGCAGCTCGCGGTCGGGCGCGATCGTCGAGGGCATCGGCGCGCCGCCCCAGCCGCTGTGGTTCGGCGAGAACGACGACGCGAACCCGATCGCGCCGGCGGCCATCGCGTCGCGCACCTGCGCGGCCATCGCGGCCAGCTCGGCGTCGGTGGGCTCGGCGCGCAGCGAGGCGGCCTCGCCCATCACCGCGGTGCGGATCGTCGAGTGCTGCGCGAACACCGCCACGTTCAGCGACGGCGTCACGCGCCGCAGCAGGTCCAGGTAGCCGGCGAAGGTCTCGAACTCCCAGCGCGTGCCGGCGCGCAGCGCCGCCAGGTCCATGCCCTCGACCACCGACAGGTTGCGCAGCAGCGTGTCGCGCAGCGGTGCCGGGCACGGGGCGATGCCGAAGCCGCAGTTGCCGATCACCGCGGTGGTCACGCCGAGCGCAGGCGACGGCGAGCAGCCCGGGTCCCAGGTGAGCTGCGCGTCGTAGTGGGTGTGCAGGTCGACGATGCCCGGCATCAGCGCGAGCCCGCCGGCGTCCACCACCTCGGCCCCGGCGGCCTCCCGCACGGCCGCCTCGCCGATCGCGGCCACCCGGCGCCCGCGCATCAGCAGGTCGGCGCGCACCGGATCGGCCCCGGTGCCGTCGTGCAGGGTGGCGCCCCGGATCAGCGTCGCGTCGGCCATCGGGCGGTCTCCTCGGGGCGGGCGCGCGGGGCCCGCGGGGGGGTCGTGCGGCGCGCAGGGGGGCCGCGCGGCGCGCCACGGGTCGTGCGGCGCGCACGCGTCGCTCGGCGCGGGCCCGCCCGCCACGGGCCGACCCACGGCAAGACGCCGCCGCGCGATCATGGCGGCGCGCCCGGGCACGGGTCAACGCGACGTACCGGACGCGGGCGGGCGGCGGCTTGCGCTCCGGCCCGCGCGGGCCGGGCCCCGGCGGGCCGCCCGGCGCCCGGGCC
>Ga0169931_10001527_pt1 | contig 38153 bp, 28 predicted proteins | sample Kivu_15m_20L_FD_129675 | JGI IMG/M metagenome (GOLD analysis project Ga0169931, IMG submission 129675) | Freshwater microbial communities from Lake Kivu, Western Province, Rwanda to study Microbial Dark Matter (Phase II) - Kivu_15m_20L... | ecosystem: Environmental > Aquatic > Freshwater > Lake...
CGCAGCCGGGCTTGCCCGCGGCAACTCCACTTGCAATCGGCAACGCCCCCGCGGGTCGGTTGCCCAACATTACCGGAGTCAACGGGCCGAGCTACCCGGTGTTCGTGGACCCGATGGGTTATTTCCCGCACTGGAACACGCTGAACGCCAGCACGTACCAGATGCAGTACTGGGTTGGCCGAAACGCTGTGGGTCCGACCGAGTTGTCCGGCGTGTACCCGCGGCGCAGCCTCAACATGCTGCTCACCCAGTTGCCCGGGGCGTCCCATCGGGCCTGCAGCCTGATGGATGGCTTCGGCTTCGCCGAGAACGGTACTCCGTCCGGCTCGGCCCCCGGTATTGTCGATCGCGAACTGCGCTACAACTGGATGTGGATCCTCCAGCGGCCGGACAACTCCGTGCCGAACACCGCGAACATGACGGTCGTGGTCTTCGACAAGCGTGCGTTCCAGTACGCCCCGCAGAAGGCCGAGGAAGTGTTCTCGAGCGGGGCCACGCCGGCGGACACGATCTGGATGCATCCGCTGTTCACCACGATTCAGATTCCCGTGAGCCGTGGCGTGCCCGCCGTGCAGAAGGGCGGCTGGATCATGGACGCGACGTACATCCCCGCCGGGGCCACGGCGCCGTTCGGCATGCGGCATGCAATCTTCTATCGCGTGGTAAGCGTGACCGATAACCCGAACAACACGATGATTGCCAACGGCGTGCCGACCGTGGTGCCGACGACCGACATCGAGTTGCAGACGCCGATTCGCCGATTGGACGGTGGCACCGGCCCCTATGCCGGGACCCTGATCCACTTTGCAGGCGTGTCCGAAGTGTTCGAACGCCCGAACCTGACGCCCTACGATTGGTGAACGACCATGAAACTCACACGATCCACAGCCGGGCGTGACGGCTTCACGCTGGTCGAACTCATGATCGCGGCGGCCATCACCGTCATGATCATGACGATCCTCTCGATTTGCTTTCAGACGAGCATGAACGCGATGAGTTCGATGCGAGCCCAGGGCGACGCCGCGGACCAGTTGCGAGCGCTGAACACCGTCATGAAGCGAGACTTCATGGCGGATCGCCACCTGCCCGCGGAGGGCAACCAGACGGTGCGAAATCGCGGGCGTCGCATCAGTGATTACTTGCTCCAGATGCCGACGGTACCGCCTCCGCCTCCGCCGGCCACCGGCTTCTTCTATCTCGACAGCCCGCCGCCCATCGCAAGCCAGTATGAAGGGTCTGACGGCGCCTTCGATTCCTACCGGAATGCCCCGAACACCTCGTATCCGACCGGTTGCCGCGTCTGGTTCACCAGCGTGCTGCCCGGCGGCGACGACAGCAAGCTGTACACGGCGACCGTGAACGGCGTGACGTACTCCAGCGAGGCGGCCGAGGTCGCGTACTTCCTGCTGCCCGCGCCACAGCAAACCGGCGGCAACCCGAGCCTTCAGCTTTACAACCTGCACCGCCGCCAGCGGCTGGTCGCCATCGACAGCCAGCGCCAGTCGGTGCTGAGCCCAGTGCTCGCTTTCGCAGGAGCATCGGAAGTGATCAGCCAAAATCAGGCGAATCTGGCACAAGCCAACACCATGACGACTCTCACGCTTGGCGGTCGTTCGCCCACATTGGGGCCGAGTTCGATCTTTCAACTGCTTGCCAGTGGCGACGACATCATCCTCTCGAACGTGCTCTCGTTCGAGATCAAGCCGACGTGGACGCATCGGACTTTTCTCCGAGATCCCGTTCCATTTATTGGCCGGCCCGCTGCTCCTGGGTATCCCGCCTACGGGCCCAACACCGACTTCCCGTACGACGACCTGACAAAGGCGACCAACAACGCCGGCCATACTTACGACTCGATCACGGGGATGCCCGTTCGCATGAACGCCATGCAGATTCGCATCCGCATCTACGACATCAAAGTGAAGACCGCCCGGCAAATGACGCTGATCGTCGATCTGTGAGTCGCGCTTGCGACCCGTTCGACGCTTGACCCGTACACGTTTCGGAGTTCGTGCCATGTTCCGGCCGCTCACCGCTTCCGTTCGCAAGCCGGCCCCCCGCCGCGGGGCGCTGCTCATCGCCGTGCTGGGCTTGCTCACGCTGTTCGCCATCTTCGCGTTGTTCTTCGTCTTCTACGCGGACAACGAAGCGAACGGCGCCCGCATCTTCCGCGAGGGCGAAAGCGACGGCGACAGCGGCCCGCCCAACGACTTCGCCCTCGCCGCCTACAACTCGGCGATGCGCAGCATCGTGTTCGACGAATACGACTCGGCGAGCGGCGCGATGAACTCGCTCCGCGGGCACAGCTTGGCCCGCAGCATGTACTCGTGGAACGGCACGGCCGTGGGCCCGAGCGCGAGCGCTCCGTTCTCCGGCATCGGCACCTTCCACGAGATGGCCCCGAACGGCATGGATCGCGCCGCGTGGATCCACTACGCCGCCCCGTACACCGTGCCGGCGACCATGGCCACGGCCCAGTTCCCGGCCAACACGTACTATCTCGATCCGGAGTGGACCGGCTGGCGCACGGCGGGCGAAGTCTCGGCCAACACGCTCCCCGGCGCCACCACGCGCCTCCCGACCTTCCCGCCTCAAGTGCACGTGCCGAAGAACGCCCCGTACACCTACCCCGATCTCAAGGACCTGATCCTCGCCTCGCTCAGCCCCGCGACCGGCGAAGTGCTCGTGCCCTCGCTGCACCGCAACTGGCTCTTCAACTCGCTGAACCTGAACCAGCACCTGCAGCTCGCCCCGTGGAACCCGGCGGACACCGCCGCGGCCAGCAACACCGCGGCGAACACGGACTGGATCACGCCCGAAGGCCGCACCCGCATCCTGAGGCCGCGCCCCGTCGATCAACTGATCCCCGCGGACTTCTCGAACCCGGCGACCTCGGACCCCTTCGACGCGATCCCGACCGGACCTTCGGCGCAGTATCCGTTCGCGTTGCCGTTCACCCCTGCCGCCCTGCCGTACCCGATTCTGCCCGGACACTCGAACTACAACGCGAACCTGCTCAACGGGCTGTACAACCGCATCATGCAGCGGATCCAACAGGGCCGCATCATCCCGTACCCGCCCTTCAATGCGGACGGCGGCTACACCGGCGACCTGCAAAACCTCATGGGCTCCGTCGGCATTCAGCGGAACGACAGCATCCTGATCGACATCGGCCTCCCGCCGCGGAAGTGGAACAACCGCTGGATCAAGCCGCTCGTCTCCATCCTGCTCTCGGACCTGGACGGCCTGCTGAACCTGAACGCCCACGGCAATATGCGAGGAGCCCCTGAACACGTCCAGCCGCCTCCGCCACTCCCGGGAAATGAGGCGTATGCACGTGGTCTCCATTCCTCCTACTCTGGATTCGGGCCAAGCGAAGTGAATCTTGGCGCCGTACTCGGCGATGCGGATGCGCAGGTAATTGTCAGGGCTCGGTACTACGGGCAGCTTCCGTGGCGGGCATGGCAACCGTCAACAATGTACGCACCTAACGATGTTGTCATGAATTACGGCAACTTCTACATGTGCGTCAATCCCACGCCTGGTCCATTTTCGAGTGCTGCTGCAGCACCCAATCCCGCACCTTTCAACAATCAGGGCCACGGGCCGAAGGGAAGCGGTTATACCACTGCCGCGCCGTGCATGGATGGAGCCGTAATGTGGGCCGATTACTCAATCGGGCTCTCGCATCACAACAATGTTTTCCTTGGCAATCACGCGGACCGGCTTGTGCCAGTCCGGTGGGCCCAAAGCACGGGCTACTCCGTGGGTGCTCGCGTGCAAGGGTTGTTGGGCGGTTTCTACGTGTGTAGGACCGCAGGGGTCAGTGCGGTAGTTCCGCCTGGGCCGACCGGCACTGCGACAAGCATCCTAGACAATACTGTCGAATGGAGTTACTACGAGCCCGCAAAGGGGCCAGCTTATTCGTCAGTCAATTTCGACGCTGGAGGCAATGGCAACTCTACGCCTATTCAGCCGAGCTTTGCGGGGGGAAACGCCTTCGCGACCAACCCCACGTTTCTCAATAACAGCACGCAAGACTTTTTCGGGGAATCGTATCACAAATCCCGAAATCACCCATTGCTGTTCAATCCTAGCGATTGGCAGACGGGCCTTTCGCACCGGCGACTGTTCGGACTAGGCGACTTAAGACGCTTCAACAGCCGATACGCGGCCGATCGCGATTTCTACACTCAAACAGAGGTGGCAAGGTTCGCACCGGTCGGCTCCTTGATCAGCGGGGCGTTAGCGCCAAACAGTTATCGTCTTGACGGCGCACACCCAGTCCGGGGCCTTGTCACGACACTAAGCACGAGCTTGGATTCGCCATCTCTCGTGTCGAACTTCAGCACGTCAGGTGGAGCCCCGGATTTCCGACTGATTCCCGCTCCAGGAGTGCTCCATCCGACACATGTCACACCAGGCGCGTTTGCAGGTGGTGCCGGCAACGACTACCTTGGCCTGCAAGATTACCGCAATCCAAAGTCGGTTCCTGAATTGGCTCCTGGCGATGATCCACGGAAGGGCATCCTGGGTGGCGTGGACTTGAATCGACATCTTACGGACTATCGCAGGGACACCTTGTCCCCTCTTTCATCGACGAATGTTGCGGATGCGGCTCCGGCTTGGACCGACCGGCAGAACTTGGCACGGGACATCTTCGGGCGATTGATCGTCGCAACCGGAGCCAACGCCACGGTCTTCTCGCGGCAGGTTACGATTGGCACAGTAACCTATTATCCCGGCGACATTGTCATCAATGCGACACCTGGCCCGGGCGCGGCCGCGCAGCAACAGTACAACGCACTGCGATATCTGGCTCAACTCTCGGCCAACATCGTGGACTATATCGATGGCGACGACGTATCCACTGCGTTCATCTGGAACCCAGTCGACGCGACCGGTCCCATTCCCCTGCGGCAATTCGACGCGACGACGTTCACAACCGACATTGCGCCACGGAGCATGCCAACTGCGCCGACACGGGCCGTTTTTGGTGTGGAGAAAACTCGACTCGTGATTAACGAAGCCTACGGCGAAATTACAAATCGCCCTGATGATGCATTCGCCGGAATGAACCCTCCGACCGAGAACGCCAGCGTGCGATTCTGGGTCGAGCTTCTCAATCCGACGTCCGCGCCGTACAGTTCCGGATCGGGACCACTTGGCAACGGCGAAGTCCGCCTCGTCGATCCGACTTTCAATCCTGGCTTCAATCCCTATCGGATCGAGATTAGCCAAGTGAATGCCGCAAACCAGAACGACTTGGTTGACCCGAGCAACATCACAGGGCGCCTGACGGCAATCGCGAACCGGAGCCTGACGTATGACTTCAGCACGGCAGGCGCAGCTCAACGTGTTGTTGCCCCCGTCGCAGGAGCCTATGCGCCGATTGCCCCCAACTACCCTGGCATTATGATGGTCGGACCTCCAGCATTTACCAACCAGCATTCAGATGGCACGAATATGATCGAGTTCAGCCCAAATGCGAACGCGCCTTACAATTCGCGAATGATTGAAGGCGCCCCAGCAGGCGCAGGTGCTGCAACCAATCGCATGGAGTACGACTTCAATGCGATCCCGACGAGCGCGAATCTCGAGAACGTGGCGAACATGCAAGAGATGCGACGGCACGCCATCCTGTTGCGGCGACTTGCAAACCCGTACTTGCAGCACGACCCCAACACAAATCCATATGTCACAGTCGACATCATGGATCATGTCCCGACCTTCGATGCCGTCGCACGCGGCATGGGAGAGACGATGAATCGCTCGCCAAAGACCGCGGCAGCAGTTACAACTCAAGGATTCGAGCCAGTCGAGTTCACGAGTGGCGGCAACAGGCGATTCTCTGTCGGAAAGGTTCAGCCTTACGTTGGATACTCCAATATCCAAGCCGCTGCAAATGGGGCCGGAGAATTGCGAGAGGTCGACAGTTTTCCGAATTCGTTCGTGGTTCGCCAGAATCCCTCGGTTCCTGTCAACGCTGAGCCACTGCATTCATTCTTCCGCAACAATGGGCGGGCCGCGATTGGCCCTACAGGTCCTCTTCCGACCTACACGGCAGGGCCTCCAAGCCTAATCAATAACCCGGCCGGCGAAACGATCATGGCCCCATTCGACTGGTTCGTGCATCCTGATCGGCCGATCGTGAATCAAACCGAGTTGTTTTCTCTTCAGGCAACCAAACCTCATGAGGTCACACAGTACACGATTCAACCACCAGCAGCTGCCCTTCAGCCGATACGTCGCGGAATGGGGCTCGCCCCGTGGCTCGGAGTTTCCCCAACAGGACAGGTGAATTTCGACAATCACGGACTTCCGACTTTTGATAATTCGGTGCTCAATCCTGGCCGAACCACCAACAATGGACTCTTCCGTGCGCTTGAGGTGCTCCGAGTCAAGCCGTGGACCTATGGAGTGGGCTTTGAAGGAAAGCAGCACGGCAAGATCAACATCAACACGATCCAAGACATCCGAGTCTTACAAGGCCTTCTCGACGCGAGATCGAATAAGAACGCGTTCAGCACGACCGACGTGGATGCACTTTGGAACAGTTATATCACCGGGCCGGGCGGAAGGACTTTCTCCTTGTCGTCTCGATCTCGCGCAAATGGGGTCTTTGACAATGTCCCATCCCCCGGTCCGTCGATTTATGACATCGCAAGTGGGAGTGGATTCAATCTCGACCGCCCATTTCGACCACTTGGAGGAGTTCCAGAGTTACTTCCTGATGGAAGCAACTCCGTGCTCGTCTCGCGGTCTGGAGCCGGCTTGCACGAAACCCTTCTTCGTCCCCCGATGCAATGGGTTTCTGGGATGCCGTACTTGATCGGGCAGCGAGCTTCGAGCAATGGCTTCACCTATACCTGTGTCGTCGCCGGGACTAGCGGCGGGACGGGCCCGACTGGCACTGGCACCGGCATCATAGACGGCACTGTGCAATGGGATTACTTGGCGCCGGGCGGGCAACCGCTGATCTGGTCCACCAACGCCAACTCATCGCACCCATACCAGCAAGCGGAAATGTTCCGCAAGATGTTCAACAATACCACGACCACGAGCAATGCTTTCGGAGTGTCGATCACAGTCGTGTTTCACGAGGTGCGAATGACTGGAGTGGCGATGGAGACCGTCATGGAACTGGCCGGACGTCCGCGATACCTCATCGGCAAGGAAGCGTTCAAGGATGTTCCTGGAGACCTGCGACAACAGTTCTATTCTGTGATCGATCGCGCCAACATCGCACTGCACGCCGATCCGACTTTGCCTCAAGTTCGCTTTCTGGATCGTCAACCCTTCTTCGGTGCAATCAGGTCCGGTCCGACGCAAGGCTCGACAGGCTGGAAGGTTTACATCGAGAATGGTAGTGCCAACTCGTTAATCGCGGATGGCCGCGTTGCAAACTTGGGGAACTACATCACGCTTGGCAGCGGCACGGATCAGGAGGTCGTTCAGGTTCTCGGATACGAGGCAGATGGGGCCGTCCGCATTTCCGTTCCCACTCGAAATCATCATCCCGGAGAACTCATCTCAAACGCGAAGTTTGGCAATCCCGGTCCGGTGAACGCGGGCAACGCGAGCAACCCCGGCCCGTTCGATCCGCTGAACCAGAACGCGAACAACCCGTATCGCGCCGTCGTGCCGTACGCGCAGCGCATCCGGTAGCGGTTCCAGACGCCGCACGGGGGACGCGAGTCCCCCGCCGAGCGATCCGCATGCCATGTATCGTCTCACGGGGGGCTTACGCCCCCCGCTCGAGATTGGTACCATTTCTTCATCCCACCCCGCCTCTCCGCCGGAGTGCATTTCATGTCGCGTCTGGTTTGTCTCGTTTCGTTCGCGCTCGCGTCCGCCGCGTCCGCCGCGGACTGGCATCAATTCGGCGGCCCGGCCGGCACCGGCCACGCGGGCAAAGCCTCCCTGCCCACCGAGTGGGCCCCGACGAAGAATGTCGCCTGGCGAACGGCCGTGGCCGGGCTCGGCTGGTCGTCCCCGGTCATCGTCGACGGCAAGATGTACGTCACCACCGCGGTACCGGACGGCGAAGCGACCAAGGACGTGAAACCGAACCACTCCCTCCGCACGCTGTGTCTGGATGCCAAGAGCGGCAGCGTGATGTGGGATGTCGAAGTGTTCCAGCAGGACGGCAAAACCGCCCCGAACATTCACGGCAAGAACAGCCACGCGAGCCCGACGCCGATCGTGGAGGGGGATCGCGTGTACGTTCACTTCGGCCACCAGGGCACGGCTTGCCTCAAGGCGAAGGACGGCGCCACGATCTGGACCAACCGCACGCTGAACTACAAACCCGTTCACGGCAATGGCGGCTCGCTGCTGCTTCTGCCGAGCACGCTCGTCTATTCCATCGACGGAACCGACAAGCAGGCCGTGATCGCGCTGAACAAGGCGGACGGCAAAGTGGCGTGGGAGACGCCGCGGAACGCGAAGCCGGGGCGGCCCTTCTCCTTCAGCACGCCCACGCTCATCGCCGTGAACGGGCAGGAGCAGGTGATCTCGGTCGGCAGCGACGTGGTGATGGGGCTCGAGCCGAAAACGGGGAAAGAAATCTGGCGCGTGAAGTTCAGCGGGTACTCGGTGGTGCCGAAGCCGATCTTCGCGCACGGGCTGCTCTACGTCTGCACCGGGTACGACAACGCCGGGCTCATCGCCGTCCGCGTGGACGAAAAAAGCCAGGGCGACGTGACCGCCTCGCACGTGGCGTGGAGCATCAAGAAGGAATCGATGCCGCGGAACGTGGTGCCCATCGTGGTGGACGACGCGTTGTACACCGTGTCCGACGGCGGGCTGCTGAGTTGCATCGAAGCGAAGACGGGGAAGGTTCGGTGGGACGAGAACATCGGCAGGCCGCACACGTCGTCCCCGGTGTACGCCGGCGGATTGATCTACCTGCTCGCGGAAGACGGCACCGCGACGGTGTTCAAGCCCGGATCGAGCTTCGATCTGGTGTCCACGAACAAGTTCACGGAGGCCGGCGCCGCCGCGAAGTTCCTCTGCCTCTCCAGCTACGCCGTGGACGGCGATGCGTTGATTCTCCGCACCGCGAAGGCGATCTACCGCATCGAGAAGAAGTGACATGTTCACCCTGCTCGCCAACACCGTGGTCGATCCCGTGGACGTCGGTTCGGACGTCTTCAAACGGACGCTCGTGACCGTGCTCGTGGCGGCGATCACGTCCACGGCCACGTTCTTCGCGGGCCGCTGGTGGGGCCGGTACAAGGCCTCGCGCCAGTGGCACAGCAAGGTGTTCCTGGATCGCATCATCGTGAGCCTGAACATCTTCGCGGACGGCTACTTGAAGATCCGCACCGTGCTCGAACGCTCGGTGGAAGAGGTCTTTCTCAACCGGCTCGCGATCGACAAGGTCGAGGCGGCGAGCCGCAAGACGACGCCCGAGAACCCGATCATGCCGATCGCCCCCGCGGATCGCTGGTTCCTGCTGAACTTCGTCCTCAACGCCGTGGCCGAGCACTTCGTGAGCGGGAACATCCGCCAGGACGCGGGCCAGCCCGTCACCATCGTGAAGTACGCGCTGTTCCTCACGTGCGAACTCGTCGGCGAGGAACGCATCCGCAAGATTCGGGCGATGCTGATCCGCGTCGATCTTCTGCAGGAGTTCCCGTACGAAGACTCGCTTCCGAAACTCGAGAACCCGTGGCACGCGGATCGGATCAAGACGCTCCGCGCCGCCGCGGCTCTGTACAAAAAGGAACCGGACCACTTTCTCACGCTCGAAGTCTGCGTCTGACGCGCGAAAGGGATCGACATGGCGGAACGAATCGTGATGCGGACGGGCGAAGCGCTCGTCGAAGGGGACAAAGACTATCTCTGTGCCGAACCCGAAGTGGTGATCGGCGAACTGGACGGCCCCGTGGGCCACGCCCTCGCCAACCTGCTCGGGGACCAGGTGAAGGGGCACACCCGCGTGTGGGCCATTCTCAACTCGGACGTTCAAGTTCGACCGGCGACGCTGATGGTGAGCAAGGTCACGGTCAAGGACGCGCGCTACACCGGCATCCTGATGGGCACCGTGCAGGCGGGCATCGCCCACGGCGTGCTCGACGCCGTGCGGGCCGGCGACATCCCGAAGGAGAAGGCGAACGATCTCGGCATCGTCTACAGCGTGTGGCTTGATCCTTCAATTCTCAACGTGCCCGAGGGCGAGGTGGATCACGCGGCGCTCTTCCAGGTGAACCGCGAAGCCACGGCGAAGGTCATCCGCAAGGCCATGAGGAACGAACCGAGCATCGACTGGCTGCTCGCGAATCAGGACACGGTGCCGCACTACTTCCATCAACTCGGCCTCGAAGGCAAGCTCTGATCGAAGCGGGCGGCCTGCGCCCCCGGGAACACCGTCTTGCGGCCGTGGCGAGAACCGCGGTCGCGGTCGTCCTGTTGAACCAGCCGCGGGCTTGTCTTAAAGTAACCGTTTAACCGACCGACGTTCCTCCACGGTGCCGCATGTTCGAAGGGATCACGCGTTCGCTCTCCGAGGCCTTCAAGAAGTTTCGCGGCGGCAAACTCACGGCGGACAACATCCGGGAAGGGCTGCGCGAAGTCCGCCGGGCCTTCCTCGAAGCGGACGTCAACTTCAACGTCGTCACGGACTTCATCTCGCGGGTCGAAGCCAAAGCCGTCGGTCAGGACGTGATGGCCCGGATCAATCCGTCCGAGCAAATCATCAAGATCGTCTACGAGGAACTCGTCGGGCTGATGGGCCCGGTGGAACACAAGATCCCGCAGCGGGCGGATCGGCCCGTCGTTCTGATGCTGTGCGGCCTCCAGGGGTCCGGCAAAACCACGACCGCGGCGAAGCTCGCGCTCACGCTGCAAAGCAAGGGCCGCAAGCCGCTCCTCGCCGCCGCGGACCTTCAACGCCCCGGCGCCGTCGAACAGCTTCAAACGCTCGGCGAACAGATCGGCATCCCGGTTCACTCCGAGAAGACGAACCCGGTCGATGTCTGCCGCAACGCCGTGGCTCAGGCCAAAAAGACGCTCTGCGACACGGTGATCCTCGACACCGCCGGCCGGTTGCAGATCGACACGGAGTTGATGGACGAACTCCAGCGGATCGACAAACTCGTGAAGCCGGACGAGGTGTACCTCGTCGTGGACGCGATGATCGGGCAGGAAGCCGCGAACGTGGCGAAGGCGTTCAACGACGCGCTCGAACTCAACGCCTGCATCCTGACGAAACTCGACGGCGACGCCCGCGGCGGCGCCGCCATGTCCATCAAGGGCGTGACGGGCGTGCCGGTCAAGTTCGTCGGCATGGGCGAGAAGGTGGACAAGCTCGAGGAGTTCGTTCCCGAGCGGATGGCCGGGCGCATCATGGGCCAGGGGGACCTGATGGGCATCGTCGGCAAGATCGCCGACATCCAGAAGGAAATCTCCCAGGAGGAGATGGAGAAGCAGCAGGCCGCCCTCGCGAAGGGCACCTTCACCCTGGAGATGTTCCGCTCGCAGTTCGAAATGATCTCGAAGATGGGCATGAAGGACATGATCGGCCGCATGCCCGGCATGGCGGACATGATCCCCGAAGGGGAAGACCCCGAAGTGGCGCTCAAGCGCGTGCAGGGGATGATCGACTCGATGACGAAGAAGGAGAAGCTCGACCCGGATTCGATCGACACGCCGCGCCGCCGCCGCATCGCGAAGGGCGCCGGCGTCGAGCCACACGAGGTGAACCAGTTCCTCAAGCAGTTCGATCAGGTGCGGGCGCTCATGAGGCAGATGTCGCAGATGAGTTTGTGGCAGCGGCTGAAGATGGTGACCGGGCTGGGCAAAGCCGGCGCGTTCATGCCCGGCGGCATGGACGGCCTGAAACTCAAAGGCGACACCGGCCACCGCAAGAGCGCAAAGGAACGCGCCGACGAACGCAAGAAGAAGAACAAGAAGAAGCGACGTTGAACCATCCCCACCCGGCTACTTCTTCCGCTGTCGAACGTACTCGCCCCGGCCGAACGTGAACGATTGGATTTGCGGGAGGAAATTCCCCTCGCCGTCGCGCGCCAGCATAAGCGTGAACGCTTTGCTCGATCCGCCATTTTTGAAGTACGGGTTGTCCGGCCCCGTCTCGAGAACGCCTTTCGTCAAGTCCGGCTTCAACGTCCACGAAACTCCCGCGGCATTCGTCCACCGAAGTCGGTCGCGCCCGTCCTGGTCCTTCTCCAGCGAAATGGTCCCGCGGTGAAAGTCGTTCTCGGGCGGGATCCGAACGTACTCGCCGACGACGCTCGCCAGAGCGAGCCGTTTCAGGACCTCCTCGGAGGGGGACGAATATCGAAGGGCCACGGCCATGCGCGGCTTCGCTTCCGGCGTTCGGAATCGTTTATGCAGAGCCTCGTGGTAGTAGTCCGCCTCCAGCCGACCGACGAAGTCCGCGGGCCAGGACTTCCGATCGAACCACTGGTGGTCCTTCGCCTCGAGTTTCATCTCGGGGTAGGTGCGGAACAGGTGGTGATAGAACTCGTGCTGGAACCACTGCGGAAGGTACGACCGCCGCTCGTGGTCGGCGTAGTCTCCCCTGCCGGTGTGTGGCCCCGGCTTCCAGCCGGGGCTCCTGTCGAGGGCAACTTCCTTCGAAGTCAGCCACCCTCGGAAGCAGCACCGGCTGGAAGCCGGAGCCACCCACATTAGGCTTCGCAAAGATTCATTGGCACACACCGGATGATTTCGATTCTTGCTGCAGACCCCGCGAACGAGTAACATTGCAAGCGATTCCTCCCGGAGCGCCGCATGGCGATTACGTTTTCCTGTGCCTGCGGAAAGATGAAGAGAGAGTGCGACAATCGGATGGGCTCGGTGCCCGATCCAGTTTCGAGTTCAATCGCCATGTCCCGTTCGCCCCAGGTGTGGACCTCCACGACGATGACGACGACGAACGCCCGCGGCGCAAGAAGCCTCGCACCAAGAAGAGCAAGAAGAAACAACAGTCCGGGGCGTTCGCTACCGAGAAGAGCATCGCCAACGGCGGGGTCGCGGTCGGATTGCTGGTGATGCTCGGCGCGGTGGTCTGGTTCGTGATCGGGTTCATGAACGACCGCATCTTCATTTACCCGCCGATCCTGTTCGTCGTCGGGCTTGTCGCCGTGATCAAGGGAATGCTAGGCATCGGCGGTGGCGACGATGAATGAACCCGCGGCACTCCGTAAGCTTTCCCGATGCCGTCATCCGATCATTTGTTGTTGCGTGCAGCGCGGGGCGAAGCCGTCGAGCGTCCGCCGGTTTGGGCCATGAGGCAAGCCGGCCGCTGGGACCCCGAGTTCCAGCGAGTCCGCGCCGGCCGCCCGTTCTTCGAGTTCTCCGAAGACGTCGAGGCGTCCGTCCTAGCCACGCTCTGTCCCAAGCGTTTCGGCGTGGACGGCATCATCCTCTTTTACGACATCACCACGCTGCCCATCGCCATGGGGCTGCCCTTCCAGTTGAAGAGCGGCGCGGGGCCGGTTCCGGATCGCCCCATTCGCACGATGGCGGACGTGGACCGACTCCAGGCGAGCCCGGACCCAAGCTCGTATCGCCACATTCGCGAACTTCTTCGACGCGTGATCGAGGAACTGCGGGGCGAGTTGCCCGTGCTGGCGTTCGCCGGGGCTCCGTACACCGTCGCCACGTATTGCATCGGCACGGGGAAGGACACGGACGCCACCCGCCGCTTCGCCGCCGAATCGCCCGAGGTGTGGGATGCGCTTCTCGAGAAACTCTCCACCGCGACCGTCGGGTTCCTCAAGACGCTGATCGCGGACGGCGCCGCGATGTACCAGTTGTTCGATTCGTGGGCCGGCTCCCTTGACCCGTGGGAGTACGACCTCTGGGCGCAGCGACATCATGAAGCGATCCTGGCCGGAGCCACGGGCGTGCCGCGGATCCTCTTCGTGAAGGAGGGCCCGTACCTCGAACGGCTCTGCACGAGCGGGGCGGACGTGATCAGCCTCGGATCCTGTCACGATCTCGCGGCCGCCCGAGCCAAGTACCCGCATCTCGTGTTTCAAGGCAACGTGGACGAGGACATTCTGCGCACAGGCACGCCCGCGGACGTGACCGCGGCGACGAAGGCGTGCCTCGCCGCCGGCGGCGGTCGGCGCCACATCGTGAACCTCAACCACGGCGTGGACAAAGGCACCCCGGTGGCGAACTTCGAAGCCTACATCCGCGCCGTGAAGGGAGGCTGACCATGCGATTGGCGCTGTCCCTGATTCTGCTGAGTTCGGTCGCCGCGAAGGCGGACGACGTCGCGAAGGCGGACCTCAATCGGTTCGAGAAGCAACTCAAAGCCGCAAGCGCGACCGTCGGTCCGTCGCTGGTCTGCGTCGTGGCGTCGCGCAGCGATCAGTATCCGAAGGCGGTGGGGGAGTCGTGGCGGCTCGGCAGCTTCGACCGCGCCGAGTTCCTCAAGGTGAACCCGAAGAAGGCCACCCTCGCGGACCGTCTTGATCTCGCGAGCCCCGAAGCGATCCCGGACCATGGCTTCGCCGGTGGCGTGATCGTGGACGCGAGCGGCCTCGTGCTCGTGCCCTACCACACGATCGAAGGCGCCACCAAGATCTACGTTCACCTCGCGGGCGGCGGCGGCAGCTACGCCGATCTCCGCGCCGCGGACGCCCGCTCGGATCTCGCTGTTCTCAAACTTGTCGACCCGCCCAAGGACCTGAAACCGATCCGCTTCGGAACCGTTCGCCTGAACCCGACGGACGATTCCAAGCCGACCGTGTCGACGAACTCCGTCGGCCTGCTGATGGCCCTGTCCTTCACCGCCGAAGTCGCGTTCGACCGGCCGAAGTCCGGGCTCGCCACGATCAGCCAGATTCGAAGGCCCGAGTACAAGGGGGAAGCGGGCACGCGATTCGCCAGCCTCTACAACTACGCTCCGCTTCTTGAGTACGAGTCGCAGTTTCATCCTGGCGCCAGCGGGGCCGCGCTGCTGAACCTCGACGGAGAACTGATTGGCCTCGGCACCACAACGGCCGCCGTGCCCACTGGGGACAGCGGCCACGGATTCGCGCTCCCGCTCGACGTTTATCTCACTCGCGTGATCGAACACCTGCGTCGCGGCGAGGAGGTCGAGTATGGCTTCCTCGGCGTCCAACAACTTCGCGACCAGGGGGGCCTGCCCGGCCGCGGCATCTTCGTTCAGGATCTCGCGGGCCGCAGTTCGCCCGCCGCTCTCGCGGGCGTGAACCCCGGCGAGACCATCTACAAAATCAACGGCGTCAAGGTCTCCTCGTTCGAGGACCTGCTGCTTCATGTCGGACATACGCTCGCGGGGAACGAGATCACGATGGAGGTGGGCAACGCGGGGCGAACGCGAAAGGTCCCGGTCACGCTCGCGAAGTTCAAGAGCGAGGTGCCGTTCGTCGCCAGCGTGCGGCCGGAGCCGGTGTTCGGGCTCAGGGTCGAGTACGGCAGCGTCCTCCTTCAAATGCAGTTCAACCCGTTCTTCGGCCAGCGCGGATACACGGACGTGCCCGCCGGCGTCCTCGTTCGCGATCTGATTCCGGATTCCCCTGCCGCCGCGAAGTTCAAGCAACTCGGGGACACGACGCGCTGGGTCGTCACGCAGGTGGATGGCCGCGCGGTCGGGGTGCCGGCCGATTTCTACAAGGAAGCCGCGGGCAAGAAGTCGGTCACGCTCAAAGTCGTGGACGCGAACGATTCCTTCGGCAACGTGCGCGAGGTGAAGCTGCCGTGAAGTACGCCATCTGCAACGAGACGTTCGAAGGCTGGGACCATGCCCGCGTGTGCGAGTGCGCCGCGAAGCACGGCTACACCGGCCTCGAACTCGCACCCTTCACGCTGGCCTCCCGCATCACGGACGTCACGTCCGCGCGGCGAGCCGAACTTCGCAAACAGGCCGAGGCCGCCGGAGTCTCGATCATCGGGCTGCACTGGTTGCTCGCGAAGACCGAAGGTTTTCACCTGACTTCGCCGGACGCCGAGGTCCGCAAACGGACCGGAGAATACTTCGCGGAACTGGCCACGGCCGCCGCCGAGATGGGTGGCGACATCCTCGTCCTCGGTTCCCCGTTTCAGCGAAACCTCGCCGACGGCATGACTCCCGAGCAGGGGGACGACCTCGCGGCGGACACGCTCTCGCACTGCCTCAAGGCGCTCGAAGCCGGCAAGGTTCACCTCTGCCTCGAACCTCTGACGACGGCCGAGACCAACTACATGACCTGTGCTGCGGACGGCGTTCGACTCGCCCGCAAGTTAGCCCATCCGTTCGTGAAGCTGCACCTGGACGTGAAGGCGATGTCGTCCGAAGTTCAACCCGTGCCGGACGTGATCCGCGCGAACCGCGAGTTCTTCCACCACTTCCACGCGAACGACAAGAACCTCCGCGGCCCCGGCTTTGGAGACGTCGACTTCAAGCCGATCTTCCAGGCCCTCAAGGACGTGAGCTACTCCGGCTGGGTCTCCGTCGAGGTGTTCGACTACAAACCGGACCCCGAGACGATCGCGAGAGAGAGCATCCGCTACATGCGCGAGTGCGAGTGACCGCAATGAAGGTCCGCATTTTGCCATTCAATTCCGCGGCGTCGCCGATTCTGGCGGCGGACGAGGCCCACGTTCTCTTCGCGAAGCCGAACGAACTCCCGCGACCGCTCGCGGAATTGGCTGCTCTCCTCACGCCGGATGAACGCGATCGCGCGGACCGCTACAAGGCCGGCACGGTGCGAGAGCAATTCGTCGCGAGCCGCGGTTTGCTCCGGCTCGTGCTCGCCGAGCGGCTCGGAACCGCGCCGCACGCCGTGCCCATCGCGTACATCCTGAACGGCAAACCCGTGCTCGCGTGCGGGAGCCTGCACTTCAACGTGTCGCACACGCACGGCCTGATGATGATCGCGATCGCGGGCCGCCGCATCGGCGTGGACGTGGAGCGAACGCGAACGGTGCCGGACGCGGCCGGGCTCGTGAGCCGCTTCTTCTCGCCCGCGGAGCAGGCAAGCTACCTCCGGCTGCCGGAATCGTGTCGCGAACGGGCGTTCTTCCGAGGCTGGGTCTGCAAGGAAGCCGTGATCAAGGCGGCGGGCGCGACCGTGCAATACCTCGACGGCTTCGACGTGGAACTGGATCCGGACCGCCCGCCCGGCGTGCTCGCCGTGCGGCACGAGTCGCTGGCGTCCGCGGGGTGGCAGGTCGCGGATTGGAATCCGGAGCCGGGCTTCGCCGCGGCTCTCGCGGTGGAAGGGCATGGCCCCATCGCGCTCGTAGAATGACACTTCTGCACCGCCCCGATTTCGAGAACGGAACTGCCGTGGCCGACGAACCGCAAGACCTCGCCGAAGTGCGAGCCGAGAAACTCCGCCAGATCGAAGCCTTGGGGCTGGACCCGTGGGGCCACCGCTTCGACGGCGCCCAGCCGATTGGCACGGTCCGCGAGTTGCCGGCCGAGGGGTTCTCCGACACGAGCGCCGGGCCGAAGGTGCGCTGCGCCGGCCGCGTCGTTCGCTACCGCACCGCCGGGAAGCTCTTCTTCCTCGAAATCTGGGACCAGACCGGCCGCATCCAGTTGATGCTCCGAATCAACAAGCTGAGCGAGACCGAGTGGAAGCTCGCGCAACTCCTCGATCTCGGCGACCTCATCGGCGTCGACGGCGAGTTCGGCAAGACGAAGACCGGCGAACTCACGATCCAGGTCGAGAAGTTGACATTCCTCGCGAAGTCGCTGGAGCCGCACCCGAAGGACGTCTTCGGCATGGGGGACATGGAATACCGGCTGCGGCATCGGTACCTGGACATGATCTACACCCCGGACACGCTCCGGCGAGCGCACCAGCGGGTGAAGATCGTTCGCACGATTCGGAACCACCTCGACGGGCTCGGGTACATGGAAGTGGAGACGCCGACGCTCCATTCCATCGCCGGCGGCGCGGCCGCACGCCCCTTCGAGACGCACCACAACGCTCTGGATATTCCGCTGTTCCTCCGCATCGCCCTCGAACTGCCGCTCAAGCGGTTGCTCGTCGGTGGGCTCGAAAAGGTCTACGAACTTGGCCGCGTCTTCCGCAACGAAGGGATCAGCCCGCGGCATAATCCCGAGTTCACGATGCTGGAGCTTTACCAGGCGTACGGCGACTACCGCACCATGATGGACCTCACCGAGGGGCTCATCGTGGCGTGCGTCGATTGTCTCGCTCCGTCGGTCGATTCGCGGCACAACGAATCCCGCAATGTCCTGGCCGAGGCGAGTCGCGTCATTCCGTTCGGCGAGAAAACGGTGGACTTCACGCCGCCGTTCCAGCGGGCGAAGTACGCCGATCTCTTCAGGGAACACGTGGGCTGCGACATGGCGGACGAAGTGGCCGTGCGGGCGGCCGCTCGCGCGGAGAGCATCGATCTCGAAATCGGCCCCGCCGGCGCTCGCGTCGCAAAGGCCCACGACGTGCTCGTGCAGGAACTCTTCGAGGATCTCGTCGAGGAAAAGCTCGTCGGGCCCGTATTCGTTCATGATTACCCGGCGAGCCTCTGCCCGCTCACGAAGCGGAAGCGAGAGAACCCGGCCATCGCGGAACGGTTCGAACTCTACATCCACGGCATGGAACTGGCGAACGCCTACACGGAGTTGAACGATCCCGTCACGCAGGAGCAGACGTTCCGGCAGCAACTCGCCGGGCTCCCCGAGGAAGACTCGATGGCGAAGATGGACGCCGATTTCGTTCGCGCCCTGCGGCATGGGATGCCCCCCGCCGGCGGGCTCGGCATCGGCATCGACCGACTCGTCATGCTGCTCACGAACACGCAGACCATCCGCGACGTGATCCTCTTCCCGCTCCTCCGGCCGCACGCGTGAATGCCCCTTGCAGCCCGTCCTAAGATGGGGGCATGGCTGCGGAAAAAGCGCTGGCGCTCGTCGTGCGCGGAACGGACTGGTCCGAGACCAGCCGCATCGTCACGCTCTTCACCCGCGAGTTCGGCAAGGTACGGGCTCTGGCGAAGGGCGGTCGACGCCTTAAGTCCAACTTCGACGTCGCGTTCGATCTGCTGAACGTGTGCCGTGTCGTGTTCCTCCGCAAGGCCCATGGCGGGCTCGACCTTCTGACGGAAGCCCGAGCCGAGGAACGCTTCCCTATTCTTCGCAACGATCTGCTCTCGCTCTACGCCGGATACTACGTCGCGGAACTGCTCGCGGACGGCACCCAGGACTACGACCCGCACCCGGATCTCTTCGACGCGGCCATTCACACGCTACGGGGGTTGGAGAAGGGTTCGGTCCACGAATCGGTGTTCGCGTTTGAGCTTGTCTGGCTCCGGGAGCTGGGATATAGCCCGCGACTCGATGCGTGCAGCGCGTGCGGGGCGGACGTGAATCCGCCGGGGGCGGGGCGAGTGATTTTCAGCCCGCAGGCGGGTGGCGTGTTGTGCCCGCGATGCGGGCCGGACGCCGCGGATCGCCGCGGCCTCACGATACCCGCATGGCACGCCTTGATGGGGATGGAGGGGCTCGGCCCGCCGATGGACGCCAGTGGCGTTCGCGGCGAACTGAGGTCCCTCTTCGGCCAGATGGTGAGCTTCACGCTCGGCCGTCGGCCGCGATTGCTCGGCTACCTCGAATCGTAAACCGGTCCCGACCAAGGAATGGTCATGGTGCGATCCCGACGGATGTGGGCGATTCTCGGCGCGGCGTGCCTCGCGGTCGCCCCCGGTTGCACCACCATGCACTCGATCAAATCCAAAGTCGCGAACTGGAGGCCGTTCACCTCCGCCTACGACGACCCGCAGGCGGACGCGAAGTTGGCCCGCGCTCAGGAGTTGTTCGATCGCGGCGACTTCGCCAAAGCCCACGACCAGTTCAAGGACCTCGCGGACAACACCGGCAACTCGGCGACGCTCGCCGAGCAAGCTCGCTTCCAACAGGCCGAGTGCGCCCGCAATCGCCGCCACTACCCGCATGCGGTCGACGTCTATCACCGGCTCCTCCAGGACTTCCCGACCGGCGTGCATCGTCAGGAAGCCTGTGCCCGCATCTTCGAGATCAGCGACTATTGGCTGGACGACTTCCGCGCGGAACTGCAGAAGCGGCAGGGCGAGAAGGGCGTGCTGCACTGGCGGCCGAGTTGGCCCAGCGCGTTCGACAAAACGAAGCCGTTCCTCGTGCAGGAGAGCCGGGCGCTCGAAGCGCTGGAGCACGTCCACACGCACGACTTCAGCGGCCCCCTGGCGGACAAGGCGCTCTTCTGGTGCGGTTACGTGAACTTCGTTCGCGGCAACTTCGACGAAGCGGATCACTTCTTCAGTCAGTTGGTCGAACTCCACAAGGAGAGCCCGCTGCGGCCTCAAGCCGTGGCGTACGCCATTCAGGCGAAGAACAACGCCACCGGCGGCGCGATCTACGACGGGCGCAAGTGCGCCGAGGCCATGCACCTGCTCACCGTCGCCGAGGCGAGCATGCCCGAGATCGCGAGCGATCCCGAGATGGCCGCCCGCATCGACCGCTCGAAGCACGCCATCCGATTCCAGCAGGCCGAGAAGGACTTCAAGACCGCGGAGTACTACGAACGCACGGGGCATCCCGGCTCGGCGGTCTTCTACTACGAACTGACTCGTCGCCGCTACGCGGGCACGCGGTACGCCGAGATCGCGTCCGAACGGAAGGACGCGCTCAAGGCCCGCATGGATGCCGGCGAACTGCCCCAGGGCAACGACCCGCTCCGCATTCTGCAAGCGAAGTGGAGCGAGACCTTCGGCAAGAAAGACAAGGACGTGGTGACCGCGGACAATCAGGAACCGGCGTTCCCCAATCGCGGCCCCGCCGGCCCCGACCCGCGCACGATGCCCCTGAGCCAACCCAACGGCTTCCCGCAGCAGTGAGTTCGATTTTTAACCACAAGGGCACAGAGGGCATTGAGAAAGGAACGAGAGCGACACGAGGGCAACTCCGCGCCCCATCAAAGGAGCCCGGGCCACCACCGTCTCTCCCTTGTCTCGCTCATTTTGTCTTTCTCGGTGTGTCCTCCGTGTCTTTGTGGTGAAAAACTCTGGCGACCCCCGGGAACACTCACGGGACTGAAGAGATGAGTTCGCCGCGCATGAACCGACGACGTTTCCTGATCGCCGGCTCCATCGGGGCCCTCGCCGGGTGCCAGGGCACGCCCACGTTCCTCGGCTACAAGCTCGGGGCCGGCGCGCTCTACGACACGAACATCCGCACCGTTTACGTTCCCACATTCAACAATCGCGGGTTCCAGACCACGCCGGATCGCGGGATGGAGGTGGACCTCACTCGCGCCGTCGTTCGCGAAATCGGCGCGAAGACGCCGTTCAAAGTCGTCTCCGATCCGGACAAGGCGGACACGGAACTCAAGGGCGTGATCGTCTCCGTCACCAAGAACATCCTCAACCGCAACCAGCAGAACCTGACGCGTGAAGCCGAAGTTGTGCTGACGGTGGACGTGCTCTGGCGCGACCTGCGAACGGGGAAGAATCTCTCGTCCGCGGCGAAGCCGCTCCCGGTGGTCGGGCTCACGCCGGGGCTTCCCGCGCCGGAGCCGATCCCCTTCGATCCGAGCGTGCCGCTCCCGCCCAACGCGGCACAGCAAGATTCCTGGCTCCCGGTGCGGCTCGTGGCCACCGGCCGCCTCATCCCGGAACTTGGCGAATCCATCACCACCGGCCAGCAAAAGGCCGTGAATCAACTCGCCGTTCAGATCGTGTCCATGATGGAAAAGCCGTTGTGAGCCGCTACACTCGGTTCATGCGCACTCTCCTCGGCCTCGCCGCCCTTCTCCTCGCCAACACCGCTCCCGCGGCCGAACCCGCGTTCACGCCGCTGTTCAACGGCAAGAACTTCGACGGCTGGCAGTGCTTCTCCCGAGAAGCGAAGGACGCACCGACGAAACTCGTGGAACCAGGCGGCACGTGGTCCATCGAGGCGGATGGCGTTCTGAAGTGCACCGGAAAGCCAACGGGATTCCTCATCACGAAAGCCGAGCACGCGGACTACACGCTTCAACTGCAATGGCGTTACCCGAAGGACCTCAAGGCCGGGAACGGCGGCGTTCTCGTTCATTGTCAGAAGGGCAATGTGGTCTGGCCGGTGTGTCTCGAAGCTCAGTTGCGGAGCGGCCGCGCGGGCGACATCTGGCTGCAAACCGCCGCGGACGTGAAGCTGACCGTGCCCGCCGCCCGCCGCGACGCCGACGACAAGACCATGCGGCACATTTGGCGCGACCCCCGCGACGGCGAGATCGAGAAGCCCTTCGGCGAGTGGAACGATCTCGAAGTGAAATGCACCGGCGGAACGATCGCCATCCGCGTCAACGGCAGGCTCGTGAACGAAGGCACGGACGGAAATCTGAAGTCGGGCCGCATCGCGTTGCAGTCCGAGGGCGTCGAAATGCACTTCCGAAACATCCGTATCGCGAAATGACGTTTCGCCACCGACATGGGAATCGCCGGCGGTTCGGCCTAAACTTCCCCCCATGACTCAGCAGGACGCACTGAGCCGCGCGGTGTGCGAACACCCGGATGAGGACACTCCTCGGCTCATCTTCGCGGATCATCTGGAAGACTGCGGCGACGCGCGACGTGCGGCGTTCATCCGCACGCAGGTCCAACTCGCCCGCGTTCCCGAACACGATCCGTTCCGCGCGGAGTGTCGACGCCGCGATCCCGACTCGCTCCGCGGCTGGACGATGGCGCACACCCTGCCCCGCCCGCCGCTCGGCCTTTCGTGGCGGCGTTTCGCGTTCCGCCGCGGCTTCCCGTGGCTCGCCTCCGCCACGGATGTTTCGCTTCTGCTTCGCCACGGTCTCGCGATCTTCGACGCGGCGCCGATTCAAGCCCTGGAACTGAGCCACGAATCGGGCATCGTCGCGAACTGGGCCGCGTTCCTCGAGTGGCCCGGTTTGGCGAGACTCACGCGACTCGAGTTCACGCATACGAGGCTGAACGCGGCCGCACTTCGAGCGCTGGTACAAGCGCCAAACGCCGCCGCGATCCGCGAGTTGTGCTTCGATTCGGATGCGATCGCCGCGGACGGTTTGAAAGAGTTGTCGGAATCGGAGTTGTTCCGGCGGTTGCGGCGGCTGGAGATTCGTCGCGCGGCTCTGCCCCCTGCATTGGCGACCGATGCGCTGGCGGCCGCGCCGCCGGGCCTTGCCGAACTCGCGATCGTGGAGAGCAAACTGCCTGAACCCGATCTTGCATGGCTGCTCGCTCAGCCCGTGTGCCGCGATCTCGCGTCGATCGATCTGAGCGGCAATCCGGTGCGGGGCGAGACGTGTGCGGCCGCCGCCCGCGCCACCATCCTACGTCTGGAGCAGACCGGCCTCGCGGTTCCATCACTTCAAACGTTCCTGAAGGCGAACCCTCGCGATGTGAAGCTTCTCGATCTTTCGTCCAATCGACTGGGCTCCGGCGCCGTGCGGTCGCTCGCGGAATGCGCCGCTCTCTCGAATCTGACGATGCTCGATCTGCGCCGCAATCCCATCGGATCGGGCGGGGCCCGCGCTCTCGCCGCCTCGCCAATTCTGGAGCGTCTCGTGGAACTGGATGTTCGCGATTGCGGGCTCGACGCCGACTCCGTCGCACGACTGGACCACCGCTTCGGCTCGGCCCTCCGAACGGATCGCCGACCGGTTCATAGAACACCGGCATGAATCCGATCGACTCGCTGTTTCAGTCGCTGCGGACCCGCGGGCAGAAAGCCTTCATGCCGTTCATCACGGCCGGGGATCCGGATCTCGCGTTCACGCGGGAATTGCTCCCCGCCGCGGCCGCGGCCGGAGCCCACCTCATCGAAGTCGGCTTCCCCTTCTCCGATCCCATCGCGGACGGTCCCGTCATTCAGGCGTCCTACACCCGCGCTCTGGATCGCGGGTTGAAGCTCGACGACGTCTTCGCCGCGCTCGCGGACGTGACGAAGCGGCCGGGGTGGACGACGCCGCTCGTTTCGATGGCGTCGTATTCGCTCATGTATCGGAAGGGGCCGGCGAATTTCATCGCCGAGGCGCAGGCCGCGGGGCTCTCCGGAGCCGTCGTGCCCGATTTGCCGGTCGAGGAAGCGGCGGAACTTTCCAAACTCGCCGCGGACCGCGATTTCAAGCTGATTCTGCTCGTCACGCCGACCACGTCGCCGCAGCGGGCGGAGAAAGTGGTTAAGGCCTGCTCCGGATTCGTGTATGTCGTCAGTGTGGTGGGCATCACGGGCGAACGGGCCGCACTCCCTGTGGACCTTCGCGCCCAGATCGCCCGACTCCGCGAGATGACGGACCTGCCACTGTGTGTCGGCTTCGGCGTGAGTCGCCCCGAACACGTCCGCGGGTTGAAGGATCTGGCCGACGGCGTGATCGTCGGCAGCGCTCTCGTGAAGAAACTGGAAGCGGGCCGCGACAAGGCCCTGACGGACGTGATCGCCCTGGTGAAGGAGCTTCGCTCGGCTCTGGACTGACTTCTCTCTCCCCGATCGGAGCGGACAGGATGCCGTTGAAAATTGAAGACTACGCCTTGATCGGCGACTGCCACACGGCGGCGCTCGTCGGGCGGAACGGGTCGATGGATTGGCTCTGCTTCCCGCGTTTCGATTCCCCGGCCTGCTTCGCGGCCCTGCTCGGCTCGCCCGATCATGGCCACTGGAGCATCGCTCCCGATGAACCCGTTTGCTCCGTGTCGCGTTCATATCGCGGCGACACGCTTGTTCTGGACACCACGTTCGAGACGGAATCCGGAGCCGTCACGCTCACGGACTGCATGCCGATCCGCACCGATCAGCCGGACATCGTTCGCATCGTGCGTGGGGTGCGCGGCACGGTGCGGATGCGGATGGAACTAGCCGTCCGCTTCGATTACGGCAGCATCACGCCGTGGCTTCGCGCCGAACCGGGCGGCGTGATGGCGATCGGCGGGCCGGACACGATTCACCTTCGCACCGCGATCCCGCTGCGGTCCGAGGCCTGGAGTTGGGTCGGCACGTTCGAGGTGAAGGCGGACGAAGCGGTCCCCTTTTTGTTGAACTGGCACCCCTCGCACCTCGCTCCACCGCCGCCGATCGACCCGCTCGCCGCGGTGGACGCGACCGTGGATTGGTGGCGCGAGTGGATCGCGACCTGCACCTACCGCGGCCAGTGGAGCGACGCCGTGGTCCGCTCGCTGATCACGCTCAAGGCGCTGACCTACGCCCCGACCGGCGGGATCGTCGCGGCGCCGACCACCTCGCTGCCGGAACACATCGGCGGCCCCCGCAACTGGGACTACCGCTACTGCTGGCTCCGCGACGCGACCTTCACCCTCGTGGCGCTCCTGCAATGCGGGTTCACGGAGGAAGCGAAGGCGTGGCGCGATTGGCTGCTCCGGGCGGTCGCGGGTCGCGGCGCGGAACTGAACATCATGTACGGGCTCGCCGGCGAACGCCGCCTGCCCGAGTTCACCTTGCCATGGTTGCCGGGATACGAGGATTCGCGGCCGGTGCGGATCGGGAACGGCGCGTACTCGCAGTTCCAACTCGATGTCTTCGGCGAAGTGCTGGACTGCCTGCACATCGCACGGCTGTACGGTCTCGAGGCCGCGTCGTGGGACTGGCGCGTGGAGCGGGAACTGCTTCGCCGCCTCGAGGAAGTGTGGACGCAGCCGGACGAAGGCATCTGGGAGGTCCGCGGTCCGCGACGACACTTCACGCACTCGAAGGTCATGGCGTGGGTGGCGTTCGATCGCGCGATCAAGGATGTGGAACGCTTCGGACTTCCGGGGCCGGTCGATCTCTGGCGAAGGCGGCGGGACGAACTGCACGCCGAAATCTGCGAACGCGGGTTCGACCGCGGCCGGAACGCCTTCATTCAGTCCTACGGGAGCCGCGAACTCGACGCCGCGGCCCTCATGCTGGCTCCAGTCGGCTTCCTTCCCGCGAACGACCCGCGCATCGTCGGCACGGTCGCAGCCATCGAGAAGGAATTGGTGGTGGACGGATTCGTGGAACGCTACCGCACCGAGACGGGCGTGGACGGCTTGCCCCGCGGCGAAGGGGCGTTCCTGCTCTGCACCTTCTGGCTGGCGGACAACTACGCGATGATGGGCCGCACGGCGGAGGCCCGGAACCTGTTCGAACGGCTACTCGCGATCCGGAACGATGTGGGGCTGTTGGCCGAAGAATTCGACCCGCTCGCCGGGCGGCAACTCGGCAACTTCCCGCAGGCCTTCTCCCACCTCGGGCTGATCAACACCGCCCGGAACCTGACTCAGCGCGAGAAGCCGGCCGAAGCTCGCAACGCGTGATCACTTCACGAAGGTGAGTTCGTTCTTGATCCCGAAGACACCGGGAGTGAGGCGGACGAGCCCCTCCACGAGGCGGGCTTCCTCTTCGTTCTTCACCGCGCCCTTGAGCGTGACGGTGCGGCCGTCCACGGCCACTTGCACGGCGGCCGGGTTGGCGAGCATGTCGTTCGGGATGCGGCCGATGGCGCCGAGCAGATCCGTCTGCAGTTGCGGCATCGCGTTGCCGTTCGGGCTCTTGAACTGGATCGTGCTGGTGTACGCGATCTGCCGCGGCAGCGGAACGACCTGGCCGCCCGGATCGGTGAGGGCCCCACCGCCCCGGCCGCCGGCCGTGCCGAGTTGCGCCCCACGGCCGCCCGCGCCGGCCGTGCCCCCCGTGCCAGTCGCCGGGTAGATCGCCGTGCCGAAGCTGCCTGGGATGCGATTCGGAACCTGGAGCGGATTCGATCCCTGGTAGTACACCGAGCCGTAGGAGTTCCGCAGGAAGTTCGAGGTGTTGATCGCCGTGTTGTTTGTCGTGGTCTTGGACGGAGCCTGTTTGAGCGCGGCGAGTTCGAATTGATTCTGGTTCTGCTCGAGCCCGCTGGAAAGGCTGCCGGTCCCGAGCCCGCCGCTCGCGGTCGTCGAAGACTGGTTCGTGCTGGTCGTGGTCTGAGTCGGAGAGGTCGTCTGGAGTTGCGTCGTGGTGGAACCGATGTTCCCGCCAGTGCCAGTGGTGCCGCCGGGGAATTGGGCCGAGGCGGTGGAACCGGAAACGAGGGCAGCCGCGGCGGCGGCCCACATCATTCGGCGGAAGTTTCGCATCGCGTGCCTCGATTCACTATGCTGAGCGCGGGCCGTCCCGCTTCTTCCTCAAGTATCGACCCCGCGGGCTGCGGAGTCCAGCGAACTTGCGGGAGAAATCGATGAGAGCGGCCGGGAGGTGCGCCCATGCGTCTCGGTTTCGTCTCCGCCATTCTGCACGATCTCCCGCTCGAAGAGGTGCTCGCCTTCGCCGCCGATGAAGGCTTCCCGTTCGTGGAACTGATGTGCTGGCCGCCGGGCAAGGCGGATCGCCGCTACGCGGGGGTCACTCATCTGGACGTGACACGGTTCTCGGACGCGGACGCCGAACATGTCCGGAGCCTGCTCCGCATCCACGGCGTGAAACTCTCCGGCCTCGGCTACTATCCGAACCCGCTCGACCCGAACCCCGAGCACCGCCGGATCGTGGCGGACCACCTCCGCAAGGTGATCCGCGCGGCGCCGATGGTCGGCGTGAACGTCGTGAACACGTTCATCGGCCGCGATCCCGGCGCAAACGTGAAGGAGAGCCTGAAGCAGGCCGTGGCCGTCTGGACGCCACTGCTCGCCGAGGCCGAGGCCGCCGGCGTGAAGATCGGCATCGAACATTGCCCCATGCTCTTCAGCGACGACGAATGGCCCGGCGGGAAGAACCTCGCCACGAGCCCCGCGATCTGGCGCGAGTTGTTCGCCCTGTTCCCCGGCGGCACGCTCGGCCTGAACTTCGACCCTTCGCACCTCATCTGGCAGTTCATCGAGTGCGGCCGCGCCATCCGCGAGTTCGGCAAGAACATCGTCCACGTTCACGCGAAGGACGAACGGATCGACCGCGAACGGCTCCACGAGGTGGGCGTGCTCGGGCTCGGCTGGCACAAGCCGAAGTTGCCGGGGCTCGGCGACGTGAACTGGACCGAGTTCTTCGCCGCCCTCACGGACAGCGGCTACACCGGCCCCGTGTGCATCGAGGCGGAAGACCGCGCCTACGAGGGTTCTCTCGAAGACCGCAAACGCGCCCTCCGCCAGAGCCGCAAGTTCCTCGAACAGTTCACCGGCTGAACGCGAGACGCCCGACTCGTTGCCGAGCCGGGCGCCGCGGTCGCTTTCACGACGGAGGGTACGATCAGTACTTGGTCAGGTCCAGGGTCACCTGACGCTGCACGTCCGGGTCCGAACCCACGAACAGGTGGAGGTGGTCCTTGTCGATGTAGATCACCTGCGTCCGCTGCTTCTTCACCTTCGTCGGGAACGGGTAGTCGCTCTGCACCGTCTCCGTGTAATAGATGATGCATTCCCAGTGGCAGTGGTGCAGTTGGGCCGGCCCGACCAGCGGGAAGAATCGCGGCGGATCGATCTTGTCCACGAGGCGGTTCTTCACGATCACGATGTCGTCGCGGAACGTCTCGAAGACGTACGGCACGCCGCGGGGCACGCGGGGCATCGCCCGGAGCACTTCCTGATCGCTCGGCGGATCTTCGCAGATCGGAGCGGGGAAGCCGTCCCGGATCGGCGGCATGATCGGCACGCGGCCGTCGTTCTTGTGTTCGTACTTCTGCTGCATCCGCTCCGCGACCCACGGCTGCACCGGCACCGGAGTCAGGAAGCCCATCGTGAACGGGTTGCAACCCGTGCCGAGGATCGGCAACGCCGCCAGGGCCACCACCAAAAGGTACCGACGAATCCGGGACATGCTCTGCTCCCCCCACGCGGACACTGTCCGTGATTGCAGGGAATATCGGATAGGCGGGCGGCGCGGATGAGGATTTTCTCGGCATTTCGGCCCCTGCCGATTCTGCCGGTTCAAACTGGAGAAGCGAGGAAGACTGCGATGGTGTTTCTCTCGAAGATCTACACGAAGTCCGGGGACGACGGCGACACCGGCCTCGGCGACGGAACCCGCGTGCCCAAGGACTCGCCACGCGTCGCGGCCTACGGCGAAGTGGACGAACTCAATTCCACGATCGGCCTCGTGCTCGCCACCTGCCCGGACACCCCCGCCGCGGACGAACTGCGGGCCATCCAGAACGACCTCTTCGACGTCGGCGGGGATTTGTGCTTCCCCATCGAGGAGGGCGAAACGGGCGGTCTTCGTGTGACCCCCGAGCAGGCCGAACGGCTGGAGCGGCTCATCGATCGGTGGAACGAGCCGCTCGAACCGCTGCGAAGCTTCGTGCTGCCGGGCGGGTCGGCCGCGTCCGCGTGGTTGCATCTGGCGCGAACGGTCTGCCGCCGGGCGGAGCGGGCCGTGGTCTCGCTCGGGCACACCGAAAGGGTGAACCCGCACGTCGTGATCTATTTGAACCGCCTCTCGGATCTGCTCTTCGTGTTGGCCCGCGTGGCGAACGCGAACGGCACGGCGGACGTGCTCTGGGTGCCGGGCCGCAACCGTTGACGTATACTACCCGCATCCCCGGAGACCCTCCCCATGCGGCTCACGTCGTCTCTCGCGATCGCGTTCGCACTCTTTCATGGAGGGCTGACGCCCCCCGCTCGGGTGTCGGCCCAGCTTCCGCCGGACAAGGCGCTGGCCACGATGCAGGTCGCGCCCGGCTTCCAAGTGGAACAGTTCGCCGCCGAGCCGATGCTGATGAACCCCACGAGCATCGACGTGGACCACAAGGGCCGCGTGTGGGTGGCCGAGGCCGTGAACTATCGCCGCGTCGGGTTCAACCGGCCGATCCTCCGCAAGGACGGCGACCGCATCGTCGTGCTGATCGACACCAACGAGGACGGCAAGGCCGACGAATCGAGGGTCTTCTATCAGGGCAAGGAACTCTACGGCCCGCTCAGCGTCTGCGTGCTGGCGAGCCCCGGCCGTAAGGCCGGGGAGTTCACTTATCGCGTGCTCGTCGCCCAATCCCCGGACATCCTCGAATTCAAAGACGAAGACGGCGACCTGAAGGCGGACGGACCGCCCACGAAGTTCCTCTCCGGCTTCGGCGGCTTCGACCACGATCACGGCGTCCACGGCCTCAACATCGGCCCGGACGGCAAGCTGTACTTCACTGTCGGCGATAGCGGCGTCACCGGCCTGCAGAGCCGCGACAAGAAGGGCCCCGTCTTCAAATCGAACACCACGACGATCCAGAAGGGCACCGTGTGGCGCTGCGATCTGGACGGCAAGAATGTCGAACTGATCGCCCACAACTTCCGCAACAACTACGAGTGCTGCGTGGACAGCTTCGGCGAAATCTGGCTCTCGGACAACGACGACGACGGCAACCAGCAGACCCGCATCTGCTTCGTGATGCCCGGCGGCAACTACGGCTACGGCCCGCGCGGCCAGGGCGAAAGCCACTGGCACGAGGAGCAGCCCGGCATCGTTCACAAGACGCTCCGCACCGGCTTCGGCAGCCCCACCGGCATCACGTTCTACGAAGGCAATCTGCTGCCGGAGAAGTACCGCGGGGCGCTCCTGCACACGGACGCCGGCCCGCGCGAAGTGCGGGCCTTCTTCCGCAAGCCGAAGGGCGCGGGCTACGAACTGGACAAGGAAGTGCTCCTCACCAGCAGCGAAACGTGGTTCCGCCCGAGCGACGTCTGCGTCGCCCCGGACGGCAGCATCTTCGTGGCGGACTGGTACGACAAGAACGTCGGCAGCCACGGCATGAACGACCCGCAGGACGGCCGCATCTATCGGATCACGCCGAAGGGCCACAAGGGATACAAGGTGCCCGAGGTGAAGCTGGACACGAAGGACGGCGTATTGGCGGCGTTGGGCAGCCCGTGCCTGGCGACGAGGGCAGCGGCAGCCACCACAGTCACTTCCAAACGCTTCGAGGAAATGAAAGAGACTCTGCTCGGCGGCACCGAACAGATGAGAGACTTCAACTTGGCCGCGCGTGCCTGGATACTCGGGGCAGTTCTTCAAGGCCGAGAAGAATTGCTCGCCGGAATTAGCCGAGGCACTTGGCAAGGAATTGTCGAAGATCGGTTCCTTCAGCTTTTCGCCGGGCTCGATCAGTATGATCGTCGGCCGTTTGCAATCATCGCGGCTCCCGAACGAGTCTCGATCGGGATGGCGCGATCGTTTCTGCTGCGACTTCCATACGCTCGGCTCGACACGGCACGGTATCTGGTCTTCGAGTTCGCCAAACTTTACGACGGCCAAGATCACTTCTACCGGGCCGCGCTCAACATCGCGTGCGGCACCGACCCGAAGCGCCGCGAGGAAATCCTCGCGGACTTCGACAAGCACTTCCCCGAATGGAACGACAAGGTCGCGGACCTCGCGTGGGAACTGCGGCCGAAGAGCGTGCTGCCGCGGCTGCCGAAGTTGCTCACCGATGCGAAACTCACCGACAAGCAGAAGGCCCGCGTGCTGGAAGTGATCGTCGCCTTCGACGACGCCTCCGCCGGTACCACCATGCTCGGCGTGCTGAAGACGGACGCCCCCGCGGAGGTGAAGGCGCGGGCCGTCGAACAACTGCGGCTCTTCCTGCCCACCAAATGGAAATCGCTGCAGGGCAGCAAGGAACTCGGGACCGCAATCGACGACCTGTTGAAGTCTTCACCCGCTACCGGCCTTCAACTCATCGCCGCGGCCAACGCCGTGGATCGCGTCGATGCCGTGATCGCGTTGGCCGTCGATCCCAAATGCAACGTCGCGGTTCGCCGCGACGCGACCCGCGCCCTCGGCAAACTGAAGTCGCCGAAAGCGGTCGCCGCCCTGTACGAGGTCATCTCCGAATCGACGAAGGAGATCGCGCCGCCGACCAAGGTCGAGGCCATGAGTTCGCTCGGTTCGCTGATTTCCAACCAACCCAAAGATGAAGTGAGCGCCAAGGCGTTGGCCACGCTTCAAGGCATCGTCACGGACGTGTGGAACGTGAAGTTGCAGGAACTCGCCGTCGAGGCGCTCGCCGCTTCCCAACCGGGCACGGACTGGCTGCTGCAGTTGAAAGATAGCGGCAAGTTTCCGAAGGACGTGGATGCCGTGGCGGGCCGTTTGCTCCGCAACAGCGGGTTCGAAGTGCAACGGGCGAAGGCGCAGCGGCTCTTCCCCGCGCCCGGCAAACTGAACCCGAAGAACCTGCCCGCGCTCGCCGTACTCGCCAAGCGCGACGGCGACGCCGGCCGCGGCAAGCTCGTGTGGGACGCGTCGTTCGCCGGCGCGGCTCAGTGTGCGAAGTGCCACACCGTTCGCGGCGTCGGCGGGCAAGTCGGCCCGGACCTCTCCATGATCGGCAAGAAGGGCGGCAAGGAGAACCTGCTTGAATCGATCCTCTTCCCCTCGAAGGCGATCGCGGATCAGTACGTGCAATCGATCGTGCTCACCACCGCGGACGTGACCGTGACCGGCCTCGTGGTGAGCGATACGCCGCAGGCTCTGACCCTCCGCGACGCCAACGGCAAGGACATCGTCATTCCCAAGGCCGATATCGCGAGCCAGAAAAAGGCCACGACGTCGATCATGCCGGAAGACATCGTCGCCGGCCTGAGCGAGGACGAACTCATCGACCTGGTGGCGTACATGACCACGCTGCAAACCGCGGCCATCACGCCGAGCGAGTTCCAGATCGCCGGCCCGTTCCCCGGCAAGGACATGCTCGACGCCCTGAACGGGAAGCACTCGATCCGCGGCGACGAACTGAAGTTGATCCGGCCGGATGCGAAGGGCTATTTCGACCTCGCCGCGTTCCACGGCGCGAAGGGGAACAACTCCGCGTCGTACATGTTGACGATGTTGCACTCGCCCGTGGATCAGGACGCGGAAGTGCTGCTCGGGCCGGACGACGGCGCAAAGCTCGTGGTGAACGACAAGGAAGTGTTCAAGACCGAGGAGACGGCCGCCGCGACTCCCGGCAAGCACAAGATCGCGATCAAGCTGAAGAAGGGACTCAACTCGATCTCGCTCAAGGTGGCCAACGGCAACAACCCGCACGGCTTCTACTTCACGCTGTTGAGCAAGGAAGAAGTGAAGGTCGCAAAGTGAATATCCCCACGACCCGCCCGCGGGGTCGCGTCAACCGCCGACCGGGGCGAAGCTCCGCTTCCACTCCGCATCGAGAACGGATCGCACCTTCCGCGCCAGAATCGCGGGCGTGAAGGGCTTCTGCAGGAAGTCGAACTCGGCCTCCAAGACGCCGTGTCGGATCACGGCGTCGTTCGTGTAGCCGGAGAGGAACAGGACGCGGATCGCGGGGTGCGATTTCGCCACGCGCTCGGCCAACTCGCGACCGCCGAGGTGCGGCATCACCACGTCCGAGATCAGGAGGTCGATCTCGTCCCCGGAGGCGGCGAGGTCGAGAGCGCAGCGACCGTCCGTCGCTTCGATCACGCGGTAGCCGCAACTTTGCAGCACGTGATTCGCCAGCGAACGAACCGCGTCTTCGTCTTCCACGAGAAGCACGGTTTCGGTGCCGCGCGGCATCGGCCGCTGCACCACGTTCGAGGGATCCTTCACCGCCGAAGCGCTGACTCGGGGCAGGTACACCTTGAAGGTGGTGCCATGCCCAAGTTCGCTGTACACGGCGACATGCCCGCGTGATTGCTTCACGATGCCGTGAACCGTGGCGAGGCCGAGTCCCGTGCCCTGGCCAGGGCCTTTGGTCGTGAAGAACGGCTCGAACACGCGGGCTTGCGTGGCTTCATCCATGCCCGAGCCGTTGTCGCTGAACGCGAGCAGGACATAGTCGCCGGGGGCCACGTCCGGGAAAATGCGGCAGTAGTGTTCGTCCAGCACGGCGTTCTGCGTTTCGATCGTGATGCGGCCGCCTCGGGGCATCGCGTCGCGCGCGTTCACCGCGAGGTTCAGCAGCACCTGTTCGATTTGGCCGGGATCCGCCTTCACGGACCAGAGGTCCTTCTCGAGCGTCGACGCGAGAAGGAGATCCTCCCCGATCTGGCGGCGCAGCAGTTTCTCGGCGTCGGACACGATCGTGTTGAGATTCAGAACCCGCGGCTCGAGCACTTGCTGGCGGCTGAACGCGAGAAGTTGCCGCGTGAGATTCCCGGCCCGCTCGCCGGCCTTGTAGATCTCGCTGAGCAAATCGTGCAACGGATCCCGGTGATCGAATCGATCCATGAGCAGATTCGTGTAGCCGTTGATCACCGTGAGCAGATTGTTGAAATCGTGGGCCACCCCGCCCGCGAGCAGACCCACGGCCTCCAGTTTCTGCGCCTGCTGAAGCTGGCGTTAGAGCTTGTGTTTCTCCGTCACGTCGATGTGGGAGCCGAGCAACCGCACGAGTCGACCGTCCTCGCGAACGGGTGAGCCCTGCGAAAGGATCCAGCGGTAGGAACCGTCTTTGTGGCGGAGGCGAAACTCGATCTCGTACCGCATGTCCGGGTTGTCGCGGAACTCGAGGAGTTTCGCCGTGGCCTGATCGCGGTCGTCCGGATGCAGCCGCGTGGACCATTCGTCCGTCGAGTCGCCGATCTCGTCCACCTCGTGGCCGAGTTGTCGCTTCCACTCCGCGGAGAAGAAGACGCGGCCGGTGTCGAGATCCCACTCCCAGAGGCCGACGTTCGCGGCCTGGGCCGCGCGGCGGAGTCGTTCGTCCGTCGCACGGAGTTCCCGTTCGGCTCGCTTGCGATTCGTGATGTCGATGCCCATCCCGAGCAGGCAGCGTTGCCCGCCGATGGAAGCCCGCACGCCGTTGAAGAAGTACGGCGTCTTCGTTCCGTCCTTCGCGAGCAGATCCGCCTCGACCTCGCTGATCCCGTCGCGGAATACCGTTTCGATCCGTTCGGCGAGCCTCTCGCGATCGGTCCCGTCGAAGAGATCGAGGGGATGCAGCGTCCGGATTTCGTCTTCGGAGTAGCCCGAGACATGCTCGAATCGACGATTCCAGCGGAGGAAGCGGCGATCCTCGTCGTACATGTAGTAGATGCCGGGCAGGCTTTGGAGAATCGCTTCGGAGATGTCCCGCTCGCGGCGAAGGGCGGTCTCCGCGACCACGCGTTCGGTCACGTCTCGCGTCACGACGCTGTAGCCGGCGTGATTCCCGAGGTAATCCTTGAGGCTGGACGCGGTGATGAAGGCCCAGAACTTCGAGCCGTCGCGGCGAACGCGGTAGTTCTCGAATTCGATGTGCCGGTTCTCGACGAGTTCTTTCCAGATCGCGGCCGCCTTCCCGCTGGCGCGATCCTCTTCGGAGTAGACCGTAAAGAACGGCATGCCCACGATCTCGTCCGCCCGGAAGCCGTAAATTCGTTCCGCGCCGGGGTTCCAACTCGAGATCACGCCCCCCGGATCCAGCATGTAGATCGCGTAGTCGACGACCGACTCGACGAGCAACCGGAAGGGATCCGCCGCATGATGGGCCAGCGAAGTCAGGAATGGCGAGCGTTTATCGGCCATGACGCGAAGTCGCAAGCGAACATAGAAGCCGAGGCATGAGACGCGGGCGATTGAAGTTTATCACGACATTCATTCCGCGACACAGTGAATCGCCCAAAAGCGGGCAAGACGTACGGCAGCGCTTGCCCGACGAGACGGGATCGGGGAGAATACCTCTCTGCCCGAAGTCGCGTCCACGAGCGATTCCCACATGTTTCGATCCGCTTTCGCACTGCTTCTGATCGCGTTCGCCCGGCCCGCGGCGGCCGCGGAATCCCCGACATTCAACGCTCACGTCCGGCCGCTTCTCAAGGCCTACTGTTTCGAGTGCCACGGCGAGGGCGAGAAACCGAAAGGCGGTCTCGATCTCCGTCTCCGTCGCCTCGCCGCGGCCGGCGGCGACAACGGCCCCGCGTTCGTGGAAGGCAAACCCGACAAGAGCCTGCTGCTCGAACGAATCGCCAGCGGAGACATGCCGCCGGGCAAGAAGAAACTCTCCGCCGCCGAAGTGGCCGTGTTGAAAGCATGGATCGCGGGCGGAGCCAAGGTCGAAACCGCGGAACCGGCCACGCTGGCGAAGGGATTCACGATCGCGGATGACGATCGCAGGTGGTGGGCGATTCAGCCTGTCTCGCGGCCCAAGGTTCCCGCGGGCGCCGCGAATCCCATCGACGCGTTCCTGCTCGCCAAACTGAGTGACAAGGGTGTGTCATTCGCACCGCCCGCGGAGAAGCTCACGCTGCTTCGGCGCGTCACGTTTGATCTGATCGGCTTGCCCCCGACGCCGGACGAGACCGAGGCGTTCCTGAAAGACGTGTCGTCGAACGCCTACGAGAAGGTCGTGGATCGCTTGCTCGCTTCGCCGCAGTACGGCGAACGCTGGGCACGCCACTGGCTGGACGTGGCCGGTTACGCGGACTCGGAAGGCGCCTCGACCGAAGACCCCGTGCGGCCCACCGCCTGGAAGTACCGCGACTACGTCATCCGTTCGTTCAACGCGGACAAACCCTTCGACCGGTTCATCCGCGAACAGATTGCCGGGGACGAAATGGTGAAGCCGCCATACCCCGACTTGAACCCCGAGGACCTCGACAAGTTGATCGCCACGGGCTTCCTGCGGCTCGCCCCGGACGCGAGCGGCGTGGGCGGAACGGACCAGAAAACCGCCCGCAACCAGACCATCGCGGACACGGTGAAGGTGGTCTCGAGCGCGTTCCTCGGCGTCACGGTCGGCTGCGCCCAATGTCACAATCACCGCTACGATCCCATCCCGCAGGTGGACTTCTACCGCCTCCGCGCCGTGTTCGAGCCCGCGTTCAACCTGCCGGGTTGGAAGCCGCCCGCGGCCCGCGAGATCTCGCTGTACACGAACGAAGAACGCACGATGGCCGCGGCCGTGGAAGCCGAGGCCGTCGCGATGGAAAAGGCCCGCGCCGCGAAGGAGGCGGGATACATCGAAGCCACGTTCCAAAAGGAACTCGCGAAGCTCCCGATGGCGATGCGCGAGACAGCCAGCGTGGCGAGAAAGACGCCCGAAGCCAAACGCACGCCCGAGCAGAAGAAACTGATGCGGGAACACCCGAGCCTCAATGTCGATTCCGGTTCGCTGTACCTGTACGATTCGAAGGCCGCGGCGGACCTCAAGACGTTGGCCGAAGGCGTGGCGAAGATGCGGAGCAAGAAGCCCGTCGAGCAGTTCGTACGGGTGATGACCGAGCAACCCGGCGCGCCGGCGCCGACCTTCCTGTTCAGCCGCGGGGACATCGATCAGCCGCGGGAGAAGGTCGCCCCAGGCGGGCTCACCATTCTCGATTCCACCCTGCCCTACTCGGCCACCGCGACCCCTTCCTCCTCCGGCCGCCGCACCGCGCTGGCGAACTGGCTCACCGATCCGAAGCAGCCGCTCACCGGCCGTGCGATCGCGAATCGAATCTGGATGCACCACTTCGGCCGCGGTCTCGTCCCGACCCCCGGCGACTTCGGAAAGCTCGGCGAGAAGCCGACTCACCCCGAACTGCTCGACTGGCTGGCGAGCGAGTTCACGACAACCGGTTGGAGCGCCAAGAAGCTTCACCGCCTGATCGTGACCTCCACCGCGTACCGGCAATCCTCGACACGCGAGGCCAGAAAGGATCAGGTGGACGCGGACAACAAATTGCTCGGCCGCTTCCCCCTGCGGCGGCTCGAAGCCGAGGCTCTGCGCGACGCGATGCTCGCCGCCAGCGGCAAGTTGAACCCGAAGATGTACGGCCCCGCGGTGCCCGTCGTCGAGGACGAAAACGGCATCATCATCATCGGCAAGCCGAACCGCGACGCGGCTTACAAACTCGGCGACGAGTCCGTGCCCGCGGGCGAAGAGTCCCGGCGATCCGTCTACATTCAGGTGCGCCGAACGAAGCCGCTGAACGTCCTGGACACCTTCGACTGGGCGCGAGCCGAACCCAACTGCGAGGCGAGAAACAGTTCGACCGCGACCCCGCAAAGCCTCATGCTGATGAACGGGTCGTTCTTCATGCAGCAGGCCGGGTTCTTCGCCGAACGGGTGAGGAAGGAAGCGGGCACGGACCCGACGCTGCAGGTGGCCCGCGCCTGGAAACTGGCCTACGGCGCCGATCCGACCGAAAACGATCGCGCCGCCGCGGTCGCGTTCCTGAAGGAGTTCCCGAAGCCGGACAAGGCCCTCGCCGCCTTCTGCCAGGCGCTCCTCAGCAGCAATCGGTTCCTGTACCTCGACTGAACCCGAGCGACGTTGTAACTGTCCGAGAATTGCCTAAACTGAGTTCAGATTCGTGCCCGTAGCTCAACTGGATAGAGCGTCGGCCTCCGGAGCCGAAGGTTACAGGTTCAACTCCTGTCGGGCATA
>Ga0169931_10001528_pt1 | contig 38144 bp, 40 predicted proteins | sample Kivu_15m_20L_FD_129675 | JGI IMG/M metagenome (GOLD analysis project Ga0169931, IMG submission 129675) | Freshwater microbial communities from Lake Kivu, Western Province, Rwanda to study Microbial Dark Matter (Phase II) - Kivu_15m_20L... | ecosystem: Environmental > Aquatic > Freshwater > Lake...
GCCACGGCTCCCGGGCGGGCGGCATAGCGGGTCTGGTAGCGCTCGTTGTCTGTGGCGTCGTGCTCGTGGATGTAGGGCGGCAAGGGAATGGCGCCGTAGCGCACCAGCAGCGGCTCCAGGGCCGCCGCATCCGCGCAGGCGGGCGGAAACTGCACGATGCGGCCCCCGGTGTCCGGGTCGCTGCCGAGCACCTGCACCGCCAGGGGCGGCTGACCCGCGGCCACCACCTCGATCCAGTCGCCTGGCCTGAGCTTCTTGGCCGGCTTGGCCAGGCACAGCCACTGGCCTGCCGCCTGGCCCCTGCCCTGCCAGGGCTCGAGCACCAGCAGTTCCACGGCGCCGCCACTGGGCCGCCTGGCCTCCAGCCGCGCCCGCAGCACCCGGGTGTCGTTCACCACCAGCAGGTCACCGGGCTGCAGCTCCTGCTGCAGATCCCACACGTTCAGGTGGCGGCAATGGGGGGCCGGGCCCACGCCGGGGGGATCCACCGCCAGCAGCCGGGCGGCGTGGCGGGGCTCCATTGGACGCTGGGCGATGCGCGCCTCAGGCAGCGGAAAGTCGTAGCTGGAGAGCCGCTGATCGGCTTCAGAGGGCAAGGCTTTCGGGGTTGGTTTCGATCAGCTGGGCCAGGTCCTTGAGGAAGGCCGCTGCATGGGCGCCGTAGATGGTGCGGTGGTCGCAGGTGAGGTTCACCTGCATCTGGTTGGCCACTCGGATCGAGCCATCCTTGCCGCCCACGACGGTGGGCCGCGACGCTGCCACCGCCAGGATGGCACCGGTGCCGGGGGGCAGGATCGCGTCGAAGCGGTCGACGCCGAACATGCCCAGGTTGGAGAGGGTGAAGGTGCCGGTGCTGTATTCCTCCGGCTTGAGCTGCTTGCTGCGGGCCCGGGCCACCAGGTCGGCCCAGCTGCGGGCCAGCGAATAGATGTCGGTCCTGTCAGCGGCCGCCAGCACCGGCGTGATCAGACCGCCATCTTCCATCGCCACGGCAACCGCCACGTTCACGGCGGCGGGGTAGGCCATGGCGCTTCCGTCGGCGCTGGTGGCGGCGTTCACCTGGGGATGGCGGGCCAGCACCACGCCGACCGCCTTGGCCAGCAGGGCCGTCATCGTGACCCCCTTGGGCTTCAGCTGCTTGTAGAAGGCATCGAGCCTGGTGGTGGTGATCGTGTACCCGACCCGGAAGCAGGGCACCCCCAGGCTGGCGACCATGTTGCGGTTGACCGCGTTCTGCAGGGTGTTGAAGGGCACAGAGTCGCCGGGGCGGCCGAAGGAGTCGCCAGCGGGAGCGGGAGCTGCCGCAGCGATGCCATCGCCGCCGCCGGCGGTCGCGGCAGGGCCGCTGCCTTCGGCCACGCGGGGCACCGTGATCGGCTGACCGGTAGCGGCAAGCACATCGTCGGCCTGAATGCGGCCATGGGGGCCACTGCCACGCAGGGCACCCAGATCCACGCCCAGCTGGGAGGCCAGCTTTCTGGCCCGGGGGGAGGCCACCACCCGACCACTTGCGCTGGAGGCCGGGGCCCCAGCTGGGGCAGGAGTGGGGGCGACTGAAGCTGGGGCAAATGGAGCTGGGGCAGCAACGGGTGGGGCGGCAGGGGCCGGCTGCGGGGCGGCAGGCGCTGGAGCCGGGGCAGCAGCGGGAGCCGCCGGGGCCTTGGCAGCCACTTCAGCGATCTCGGCCTCGCTTTCCACGATCAGGCCGATGGTCTCGCCCACCGGAGCAGTGCCGCCGGCTGGCATCAACACGGCGGCCAGGAATCCCTCGTTAAAGGATTCCACATCCATATCAGCCTTATCGCTCTCCACCACCAGCACGGACTCGCCCCGCTCCACCCTGTCGCCGGGCTGCTTGAGCCACTCCACGATCTTGCCCTCCGTCATGGTGGAGGAAAGGGCCGGCATAAAGATTTCGTGGGTTGCCATAAACCTGTGCCCGCTTGCCTTTTGAAGATGGGTTCCAACCCTTGTGCCAACTTTTCTCCAACAGGGGAGATGGGTCAGAGGCGGGGTATGGGAGGACTCTAAAACGCCGAGAAAACCTGCCAAAGGCAATCTCCCCAAGCGCTCTGCCGCCCACGCGCCGGTGGGAACCCCAGCACACCCCAGCCAAAATTGCCGATCTGCCGATAGGCTCCCCTTAACTCCAAGCTCCTAGATGAGACCCCTGCTCCTACTAGTCCTGAGCGCCACGGCCATTTTCATGGGCCTGGGTGCAAGTGCCTGCGAGAAACATCTCAACGGCCACCAGAACAGCTCGGACACCAATCTGGAGGGCAGCAGGAAATAGGAGTGGAGGGCTCCCGAGCAGGCAGAGGCGATCGGATTCAACCGGCCTCAATCGCCTCGATCAAGCCGTCACGCACCAGCACGGCAGCCTGCAGTTTCTCCACCAGATTGTCGCCCACCTGCACCTGACAGATGCTTTCGATCTGTCCCTGCTCGACGATCTGCTCCATCTCGAGTTCGCGCACCTGACGCTGCTGCTCAAGCATCTGGCGTTTCTGTTCATCCAGCTCAGCCCGCTTGCTGGCCACCTGCTCCTGCAGCGACCCCACCTGCTCCTGCACTCGAGGGTCGAGGGGATTTGCGCTCTGGTGGCGGATCTCATCGATCAGCCGCTGGCCCTCGAGCTCGAGCTGGGAGAGCTGGCCATCGACGTTGGCGATGGCATTGCTGAGCTCCCGTTCAGCGTCCTCCTTCCAGCGGGGAGTCACCACTGCACGCACGGTGATGCTGCGCTTGATCGTGAGGGTGGCATCGGCCATGGGAAATGCAAAGCAGAACCCAGGCTGTCAGCCTGGCGCACCTGGGTCAACGGCCGGTTGGCCGCACCTCAGCGGGGAGCGTAGATCGCTTCGATAAGGAGGGCATCACGCTCAGCAATGCGATCGCGGCGCTGCTTGAGGGTCTGGGTGAGCAGGCCGTTCTCAAGGGTGAAGGGCTCCACCAGGGCGACGCCGGTCAGGCGCTCCTCAGGCCTGGAACCGGGGCGCGAGGCCAGCAGCCGGTTGCACTCGCGCGCAAGGGCCCTCCGCAGGGCGACATCGCCAGCAGCACCAGCCGCCGCGGCGAAGGCAGATAGGGCCTCGGCCTTGGCCACCACCAGGCCGCCGAGCTGCTTGCGGTCCTGCCCCACCACCATCACCTGCTCGATCAGGGGGCTGGCCACCAGGGCCTCTTCCAGGGGACCGGGCTCGATGTTCTCGCCGCTGCTGAGCACAATCGTGTCCTTGGCCCGACCGGTGAGCACCAGGGAGCCATCGGCCAGCAGGTGGCCCAGATCGCCGGTGTCAAACCAGCCCTCCTGGTCCAGCACCGCCGCAGTGGCCTCGGGCTTATGCCAGTAGCCAGCCATCACCTGGGGTCCTCGGGCCAGTACCCGGCCCCGCTCGCCGATGGCCAGGGGCGCCCCGGTGTCGGGATCGACGATTCGCAGGCCAGTGGCAGGCAGGGGCTGGCCGGCACTGCCGCGGCGATTGCACCAGCTGCGGCGGCAGGTGAGTACCGGGCTGGTTTCGGTGAGGCCGTAGCCCACCAGCAGCTCAATGCCGATCGCCTCGAAGAAACCATCCACATGCAGGGCCAGGGCACCCCCACCGCTGATCGCCGTGCGCAGGCGGCCCCCCACCAGCTGCTGGCGGAGCTTCGGCCAGAGCAGCGCCGCCGCCAGCCGGTGCAGGGGCCAGCGCAGCATGGCAACCGCCGCCGCACCCAGCCGCGACTGCCAGTCCTCCGGCGTAAGGGTGAGGTCCAGTGCCTGGCGACGCCTCTGCCCGAAGGCGCGGCTGTTGGCCAGGGCGGCACGCAGCAACCGCTGCCGCGACAGCGGCATGGCTGCCAGGGCATCTTCAAAACCGGAGAGCAGGGCTTCCCACAGTCGCGGCACGCTGATCAGATAGTGGGGACGCACCCGCTGCAGATCGGAGCGCAGCTGCTTGAGGGTGGTGTAGGTCTGCCGGCAGCCGCAGGAAAGCAGGAAGTATTCGGCGCTGCGCTCGTAGGAGTGCCAGATCGGCAGCACACTCACCGCCCGCTCGCCGGGCCGGGGGGCCACGGCCACCCCCAGGTGACGCAACTGGTGCAACAGGTTGGCCTGGCTCAGGGGCACCCCCTTGGGCTGGCCAGTCGTGCCAGAGGTGTAGAGGATCGTGGCGAGGCGGGCAGGGTCAGCAGGCGGGGGCGGGGCCGGCCGGCCCGAGGCCAATGCCGTCGCCCCGCGCTCGAGCAGCTCACCCCAGCTCAGGCAGGGAACCGGCAGCCCCCCGGCGCCCCGCTCCCCCTCCAGCACCAGCACAAAGCGCAACCGGCCCCACGCCTCAGCGGCGAGGGCCAGCCTGGCGAGCAGGGCCGCCGATTCCACCACCAGTCCGCTGGCACCGGAGTCTTCCAGGATGTACCGCAGCTCCTCCACCGGGGCTGCACTGCCCCGCACCGCGTCGGCGGCGCCTGCCCGCATCAGCCCCTGGTCAACCTGGAGCCAGCGGGGACTGTTTTCGGCGAACAGGGCCACCACATCCCCCTCGCCCACCCCCAGGCCAGCGAAGGCTGCTGCGGCCTGCTCGATGGCCTGGTGCAGCTGTCGGTAGCTGAACTGCTCGGGCGGGGTGGCATGGGGGGCCTCCAGGGCCAGGCCATCGCCGTGGCGCTCGGCCAGCACGGGCCAGAGCTGCTCCAGGCCGGTGAGGTCGCTCCAGTCACTGCGCCGGGCCAGGGCGCGGCGATCGCGGCGACTGCCGCTCCAGTGGATCTCAGCGGGGGGAATGGGGCGAGCCACGGCGGTGGAAGTGGGAGGGCTTGTCGCAGTGTTAACACCCCCTGGGGCAGGCACCCTGGCCGGGCCGGGCCTGTTCAGTGATCCCGCCGCCAGCGGCGCACCACCAGTTCGGGGCTCTGATGGTCCAGATCCACCGCGGCATTGAGCTGTTGCATGGTGGCGGCCGAGAGACGGCCCACCAGGTTCTCCAGCACCGGCACCAGCTCCGGATGGCGCTGCAGGCTGGCGGCATTGAACACGGGCACGGCGTCGTAGGAGGGAAAGTAGTGGTGGTTGTCCGCGAGCACCTGCAGCTTCAGGGCGGGAATCAGACCACTGGTGCTGTCGCCAGCGATCAGATCCACCCTGCCGTCGGCCAGGGCCCGGTAGGTGAGGCCCAGATCCATCGCCAACGGGGGCGCGGCGAAACGGAGGCCATAGCGGCTCACCAGCCCCGGGAAGCCATCGGCCCGGTTGAGAAACTCATAGCCAAAGGCAGCTCGCCAACGGCGGGCGGGCCCCACCACCTGGCTGATGGTCCGGAGTCCGAGTTTTTGTGCCTCAGCCCGCCGGATCAGAATCGCAAAGGTGTTCTCGAAGCCGAGCGAAGGAAAAAGCCTCAGCCCGTAGCGCTCGGCATAAAGCTGACGGGTGCGTTTCCAGAGACTGGCGCGGTCGCTGGCGACGGGGCCCGGGGGCTGCTTGAGAATCGCCGACCAGGCCGTGCCGGTGTACTCGACGTAGCCATCGATCCGGCCCTGGCGCACGGCCTCATGGCAGAGAAAGGTGCTGCCTAGGCTGAATTCGCGCCGCACCTTCAGCGACGTTTGAGCCTCGATTTCCTGGGCCAGCAGTTCCCCCAGCAACTGCTGCTCAGTGAACCCCTTGGCACCGATCACCACTGAGCCGGCGGGATCTGGGCTGCCCAGCTGATGCGCGCCGAGGGCGATGGCGACAAGGGCCGCGCCGATCAGGGCAGCCGCCAGGGCCCACCAGCGCCGGAGCCGCTGCCGGAGCCCCTGGAGGAGCCGTGGCCCCTGGAGGAGCTGCTGTGACCCTCGGCTCAGGTGAGTCTCGAGGGCACCCAGACAGGCATCGGCAGCCAGGGCGATGGCCGCCGCCGGCAGCGCCCCTGCCAGCAGCAGAGTGTTATTCACCGTGGCGATGCCTCGAAAGATGAAGACACCCAGCCCCCCCGCCCCGATCGCCGCGCCGATCGTGGCCACCCCCACGGCGATCACGGAAGCCACCCGCAGGCCCGCCATCAGGCTGGGCATGGCCAGGGGCAGCTCCACATGGCGCAGCACCTGGCCGCCACTGAGCCCCAGGGCCTGACCGGCCTGTTTCAGTCCCGGCGGCACCTGCTGCAGGCCGGTGAGCAGTCCGCGCAGCAGGGGCAGCAGGGCGTAAAGGGTGAGGGCCAGCACAGCCGGGGTGGGGCCGATGCCTCCGAGCAGGGGCAGGGTGAGCAGCAAGCCGAAGATCGCCAGGCTGGGGATGGTCTGCACGGCATTGGCCAGGCCCAGCACCAGGCGGCGCCAGCGGGGGTGCGCCTGAATCGTCAGACCCAGGGGCAGGGCAATCAGCAGGGCCAGCGCCACACTGACAACCACCAGAACAAGGTGTTCGCCGCTGCGCAAAATAATTTCCCTTGCCAGCGCTCCCGTCACGGCTTGAACACCTCCTCCAGGGGGCAGGCTGGCCCCAGCACCAGTCGAAACCGGCTGGCAAAAGCCTCAAGCAGGGGTCGGCGCAGCTGCTGGCAGCTGAGCCCCGGCAGCCAATCCGCCAGGCGCCCCACGCCGCGATCGACCAGGCCGCAGGGCACCACCGCGGCAAAGCCGGCCAGATTGCCATCCACATTCAGTGCCACGCCGTGCTGGCTGATCCAACGCCGGGCCCCGACACCGATTGCCGCCACCTTGCGGCCCTCCAGCCAGACCCCGGTGAGCCCGGCGATCCGCTCGCCCTGGAGATCCAGGCCTGCCAGCAGATCGATCACCACCTGCTCCAGCTGGCGCAGGTAGAGGTGCAGATCAGCGCCATGGCGTCGCAGGTTCAGTACGGGGTACAGCACCAGCTGGCCCGGGGCATGGTGGGTCACCTCCCCGCCGCGATCGATCCGATGCAGGGGCAGGGGCGGGATGCGGGGGTCAAAGCGCAGAAAGGCCTCCGAGGCGCCACGGCCCAGGGTGTAGCAGGGCTCATGCTCGAGCAGGAGCACCGCGTCGGGGCCCTCGGGCCGGTCCAGCAGCCGCTGCTGCAGCTGGCGCTGGGCCGCCCAGGCCAGCTCGAACGGCACCGGGTGCATCGCTTCAAAAAGGATTGCGTCGAGCTTGGGGCGCATCACCAACCGTTCCTAGCGTTGGAATACCAGAGCACCGGAGGCGTTTGCCAGCTGATGAAACTGCTGATCCATGGCCGCAATCTTGACGTCACCCCTGCCATCCGGGAGTACACCGAAACCAAGCTGAGCCGGGCCACTCACCACTTCGAAGGCCTGGTCAAGGAGGCCGACGTCCACCTGTCGGTAGCCCGCAACCCGCGGGTTGCCCAGCAGACCGTCGAAGTCACGATGTATGCCAACGGCACCGTGATCCGGGCCCAGGAGCGCAGTGACAACCTCTACGCCAGCATTGACCTGGTGGCAAGCAAGCTGAGCCGCCAGCTGCACCGCTACAAGGACCGCATCCAGGACCAGACCCAGGGTCCCGTGCACCGCTCGGCCCGCGACGAAGAGGCTGGCGCCGCCGCCAATCTGCCGCCACCCGGCAGCACCCTGGTGGATGGCAGGGAGCCGGAACTTCCCAGCCCGGGCGTTCGGCGGAAATACTTCTCCATGCCGCCGATGAGCCTCGATGACGCCCTGCACCAGCTGGAGCTGATCGATCACGATTTCTACGTATTCCGCGATGCCGAAAGCGGCCAGATCCAGGTGGCCTATCACCGCAACCACGGGGGGTTCGGAGTGATCCAGGCCAAGGAGGCATGAGGACTGAGCGACCCGACCTTGCCCGCCTGATCGACCATGCCCTGCTGGACCCCCACCAGGGCACCGCCGCAATCCTGCAGTGCTGCTCGGAAGCCCGCCACTTCGGCTTTGCCGGGGTGTGCGTGGCCTCCCGCTGGGTTGCCACCGCCAGGGAGCAGCTGCCCCGCCAAGGGAAGGGCCCTACCCCCCAACTGATTGCCGTCGTGGGCTTCCCCTTTGGAGCCATGCCGACAGAAGTGAAACAGGCCGAGGCCGAGGCCGCAGCAGCAAGCGGTGCCGACGAGCTCGACGTGGTGCCCGATTTCGGGTCTCTGGCGGATCGCAGCAGCACGCCGATCCACGACGAGCTGGCGGCCATCTGTGAGCTGGGTCTGCCGGTGAAGGTGATCCTGGAGGTCGGGAGGCTCGATCCCGAGGCCCTGGCCCTGCTGGTGGAGATCAGCATCGACGCCGGCGCCCGCTACCTCAAGACCGGCAGTGGTTTCGGGCCGCCGGTGACGCTGGAGCAGGTGGGGCAGCTGCGGGATCTGGCCAGGGGGCGCGCGGCCATAAAGGCCTCCGGCGGCATCACCAACCTGGAGCAGGCCCTGGCCCTGGTGGAGGCCGGTGCGACCAGGCTGGGCACCAGTCGCGGGGTTGCCCTGGCCCAGGCGCTGCGGGGCTGATCCCGCCGTGCCGGAACAGTGCCTGGAAGGTTTGGCCCTGAGCTGCAAGCCCCTCGGCGAAAACGACCGCCTGCTGACCCTGCTCAGCGAAGACCAGGGCATGATCCGGCTTGCGGTGCCAGGGGCGCGCAAACCCCGCAGCAGCCTTGCCGCCGCCGTACCCCTGAGCCACCTGCGGCTGCAGGTGGGGGGTGGTGGCGGCCTGCGGCGGGTGCGGCAGCTGAAGGTGCTGCGCTGCTACAGCGGCCTGGCCCAGCAACTGGAAGCCCTCGCCGCGGCCCAGACCCTCTGTGAACTCTGCCTGGCCCTGGTTCCCGCCGCTGCGCCGGCACCGGGAGTGCTGGCGAATCTATTGATGCAGCTGGGCCGTCTTGATGCCCTGGTGCGGGAAAGGGACTGCGACCTCGAGGCCCTGGCGATAACCGTGCAGGGAAGTGTCCACCTGCTGGCCCTCGGGGGCTACGGCCTGCCCCTGGGCCGCTGCGCCAGCAGTGGGGAACCGCTGGAGCCCCCCGTGGGCAACTGGGACTGGCGCTGCAGCCTGATCCCCAGCGAGGGTCTGGTGATCGGGGCCGTCGCGGGTGCCAGGGTGGTGCTCAACGCATCGGAGCTGGCCCTGCTGCAGCGACTGGTAAGGCCCAACCTGCCTCGCCGGGGCAATGGCGAGCTGATGGGTCCCCTGACGGTGTGGCTGCACCTGCTCGAGTTGGTAGAGCACTGGTGCCAGGAGCATCTGGGCCGCCGGCCACGGGCCCTGGGCATGCTGCGCTCCAGCCTCAGCACCGGCCCTGCGCCATCATGGGCTTGAGCGGAGGTGCGGGCGACATTGAGCGGCAGTTCTCGCACCACGGGGTTGCAGGGCGTACTTGCCCTGCAGGATTTTCGTCGTCTGTGGGTGGGCCAGATCTTTTCCCAGCTGGCCGACAAGTTCTACATCGTGTTGATGGTGTTCCTCATCGCCCAGACCTGGGTGAGGGGAACGCCGGAGGCCAATCCGGCCCTGGCTGAAGCCGCCTCGGCTATTCGCCTGGATATGCCCGAAACCCGGGCCCAGATGATCACCCTGCTGGCCACGGGGATCTACGTGGCAAACACGATTCCAGCAATGCTGCTGGGCACGGTGGCGGGCGTCTGGGCCGATCGCTGGCCCAAGCGGTCCGTGATGGTTGCCTCAAATGGCCTGCGGGCCGCCCTGGTGTTGCTGGCCCCCTTTTTCCTGGTGCAGGAGCCCCTTTGGCTTGGCCTCAGCTGGGGCTACTGGGGGCTGGTGCTGATGACCTTCCTGGAGTCCGTGCTCACCCAGTTCTTCGCCCCGGCCGAGCAGGCCGCCATACCCCAGCTGGTGCCAGCAAACCAGCTGCTGGCCGCCAATTCTCTGTATCAGGCCACAAGCATGGCTGCCACGATCGTGGGCTTCGCCCTGGGCGACCCGATCCTGCGCCTGCTCCATCTGGGCCTGCGCCGCATCGGCATCGACGGCGGCGAATTCCTGTTGCTTCCCCTCTGTTACGGCCTGGCGGCTGTGGCGATCAGCCGGATCCGCTGGCGGGAACAGCCCCGGGCCACCAGCCGCAGCTCGGTGTGGAGGGAAATCGGCGAAGGCCTCCAGGTGCTGCGGGAACGGCCGCGGGTGCGGGGCGCCATGGTGCAGCTGGTGCTGCTGTACAGCCTGCTGGCTGCCCTTTATGTGCTGGCCATCAGCCTGGCTTCGGCCATTCCCGGACTGGGCCCCACCCAGTTCGGCACCCTGCTGGCGATGAGCGGCCTGGGGCTGGCCATTGGCGCCCTGGCCGTGGCCCAGCTGGGGCAGGGCCTCAACCGCCGCCACCTGGCCGCCACGGGCCTGGGCAGCATCGGCTGGAGCCTGATTTTACTTGGCCAATTGCGCGGCAACCTGGTCTTCACCCTGCTGCTGTGCGGAATCCTGGGCGTGGGCTCGGCCCTGCTGGCGATCCCAGCCCAGACAACAATTCAGGAACAGACGCCTGAGGAGCTGCGCGGCAAGGTGTTCGGCCTGCAGAACAACCTGATCAACGTTGCCCTGAGCCTGCCACTGGTGCTGGCTGGAGCAGTGGTCAGCCGCTACGGCCTGTTGCCGGTGCTCTGGGTCCTGGCGGCCATTGCCCTGCTGGCAGCACTGTTGGAGCGTCCCTGGCAGCGCTGTTAGCGTTAAATGCCGAATGCGCGCGCCCTGGTGGTCCACATTGCCTGGCTGGGCAAAAAAACCCCGTTCTGCGGCAACGTCACCTACGGACTGAACACCACCAATGCGCTGCGCAGGCGCGGCCACGGGATCAGCTTCATTCACTTCGACACCCCCCCGGGGAGCCTGGCCCGTTCCGGGGATGGCCTCTCAGAACCTGAGAATCTGGGCGACAGCAATGGCGGCGGCCCCGAGGTGGCCCTGCCCTATCTGGTCAAATCCCAGGTGTACACAATTCCCTCGCTGGGGGCCCAGCGGGAGCTTCGCGAATCTTTGGAACGGCTCAAACCAGACCTGGTTCACGCCAGCCTCACCCTCTCACCCCTCGATTTCCGCCTGCCCGACCTCTGTCAGCAGCTGGGTCTGCCGGTGGTGGCCACGTTCCACCCGGCCTTCGATGCCGGTTTGCGCAATCTGAGTGCCGGAACCCAACAGCTCACCTACCAGCTCTATGGGCCCACCCTGGCCAAATTCGACCGGGTGATTGTCTTTTCTGTGCTGCAGGCCGAGATGCTCCAGCGCCTGGGGGTGCGACCAGAGCGACTTGCCGTCATTCCAAACGGCGTCGACACCAACCTGTGGCAGCCCGCATCCCTTGCTCCCGCTGCCAGCCCCGAACTGCAGGAGCTGCGCCAGCGCTTTGCAGGCCGGCGCGTCTTTCTTTACATGGGGCGAGTAGCCACTGAAAAAAACGTGGAGGCCCTGATCAAGGCCTGGCGTCTGGTGCGGCCTGCAGGCTGTGTGCTGGTGATAGTGGGCGATGGGCCCCTGCGCAGCGCCCTGCAGGGCACCGGCACTGAACCAGACCTGGTTTGGTGGGGCTACGAGCCCAGCCTGGAGCTGCGCGTAGCCTTCCAGCAGTTGGCGGAGGTGTTCCTGCTGCCCTCCCTGGTGGAGGGGCTGAGCCTCGCCCTGCTGGAAGCGATGGCCAGCGGCACCGCCTGCATCGCCACCGATGCAGGTGCAGACGGCGAGGTACTGGAGGGGGGTGCGGGCATCGTGATCAGCACCCAGGGGGTCACCACCCAACTGCGCACCTTGCTCCCGGTGCTGCGCGATCAGCCTGTGCTCACTGCAGAACTGGGCCATCGGGCCAGGGCCAGGGCGCTGGAGCGCTACACCCTGGAGAGCAATATCGACGCCCTCGAAGCGCTCTATGACCAGCTCGTCCCCCAGGGTTCACTGGTCGCCTGAGGCCAGCTCCAGCTCAAGGCAGCAGGCCGCAAATGCTGCGGCTGGATCGGGAGCCGCCGTGATCGGCCGGCCGATCACCAGCTTGCTGGCGCCGGCGGCTAGGGCCTGGGCGGGCGTCAGCACCCGCTGCTGATCACCCAGGGCCGCCCCGGCCGGCCGGACACCGGGGGTGACCAGGGCAAATGGCTCAGGATGGACCAGGCGCAAGGCAGCCACCTCCAGGGGGGAGCACACGCAGCCCCTGATGCCGGCTGAGGCGGCGAGCTGCGCCAGGTGCAGGACGTAATCCAGGAGCGGCGCCTCGAGCGCCAGCTCAGCGGCGAAACGGGCCGGCTCCCAGCTGGTGAGCACCGTCACAGCAAGCAGCGAGGGAGCCGGCAGGCCGGCCGCTGCGGCTGCCTCCTGCGCCGCCACCTGGGCAGCGGCCAGGGCCCCGCTGCCGGCACAGGCATGCACTGTGATCAGCTCGGCCCCCAGCCGCGCCGCACTGCGGCAGGCCCCGGCCATGGTGGCGGGGATGTCGTGGAACTTGAGATCGAGAAACACCCGCTTGCCCTGCTGGCGCAGCTGCTGCACCACCGCCGGCCCGCCGGCCACGAACAGCTCCAGGCCCACCTTCACCCAGCGCAGTTCGGGAACTGAGGTGCAGAAAGCCAGTGCCTGCTCGGGGGCCATGCCATCGAGGGCCACAATGATTCGGTCGGTGGGCTCGGGCAAGGGCTACGGGCAGCGCGGCTGAGGGTTGCGGGTGAACGTCGCGGATGAAGGTTACTGAGGGCGTAGCGCCGGCTACATCTAAATGGCAGCAGCAATGCATCTGGGGCCAGATCCCCCAGCCCAGGCTGGTGCAGCTTGAGCCGTGGCCATGGCCTTTTCCGAGTCCGCTCCCATGACGGTGAAGCTCAGCCTCGAGCCGGCCCCGTCCTGCCCCCTGCCTGCCTGGCACCCCTCGGGCGATGCCGTCATCACGATCCCCTGCCGATGGGAGAGTGGGGAGCGAATCCAGTCACCGAGCTGGGAAGACCTGCTGGGCAGCCGGTAGCTGCGGGCCCCGGTTCTGACCGCACTCACCCCGCAACCAGCCGCCGGAAGGTCTTCTTCCCCAGCTGCAGCACCTTGCCAGCGAGGGCCTCTGGAGCGGCAAACTCCTGATTGGGATCGGCAAGCTTCTCGCCATCAAGCCTGACGCCCCCGCCCTGGATCTGACGGCGGGCGTCGCTACTGCTGGCGCAGATCCCCACTGCGCTGAGCAGGTAGAAGGCCCTGGCTGGAAACTTGACCGCCGCCAGGGAGGCCTCCGGCACCTCGGCAGCGGCCGCCCCCTCCCCCTGAGCACCCCCCACCAGCTGGGCCGCATCGACCTGGGCCGCCGCCGCCGCCGCTGCGCCATGGCGGGCCATGGTGATCTCAAGGGCCATCCTTTTCTGGCGCTCCCGTGGGTTTGCCGGCAGGCCCGCCAGATCCAGATCGGTGAGCAAGGTGAGGTAGTCATCGACCACCGCATCCGGCACCTTCTCAAGCTTGGAATACATCGAGAGGGGGTCTTCAGCCAGGCCCACGGTGTTGCCCAGGCTCTTGCTCATCTTCTGCAGTCCGTCGAGTCCCGGCAGGATCGGCAGCAGCAGGCCGAACTGGGGCCGCTGGCCGAAATGGCGCTGCAGGTCGCGTCCCATGGCGACGTTGAATTTCTGGTCGGTGCCGCCCAGCTCCACGTCCGCCTGAACCTGCACCGAGTCATACCCCTGCAGCAGCGGATAGAGAAACTCATGCAGGGAAATGGGAGTGCCGGAGCCATAGCGGTTGGCGAAGTCCTCCTTGGCGAGCATCTGGCCCACGGTGCTCGTCCCCAGCAGCTCGATCACCTGGGGCAGATCCAGCCCCGAGAGCCACTCGCTGTTGCGGCGCACCTCCAGTCGGCCGGGGGTGTGGAAATCGAGCAGGGCAAGCCCCGGGTCCTGCCCAAGACCCAGCTGCACCAGATAGGTTTCGGCATTTGCCTCCACCTCGGCGGCGCTGAGCTGCAAGCGCGTGGTGCCCTTGCCGGTGGGATCGCCGATGCGGGCGGTGAAGTCGCCGATGATCAGCACGGCGATATGGCCGGCATCCTGGAAAGCCCGCAGTTTGCGGAACAGGATCGAGTGGCCCAGGTGGATGTCGGCGCCGGTGGGGTCAATGCCCAGCTTGACCCGCAGCGGCCGCTCGGCAGCTTGCAGGCGAGCGGCAAGCTGCTGGTCGGAATCCCCTGCCGCAACGGCTGGGAAGAGATCGGCCATCCCCCTCTCCAGCCAGGCGGGCAGGGAAAGGTTGCCAACCGGCGGCTGGACCGCTTGCGGCTGCGCTGCTGTCATTGATACCGCGACCCGCACTGTCTGTGGCGGGATCGTAGGCAGCCGCTAGGCGGAGGCATCCAGCTGGCTCTTCATCCGCTCCAGGGTCTGGTGCATCTGCTGGAACATGGTTTCGGGTGTCATGCCGAACTGGCCTAACTGGGTTCGTAATTGCTCGACGGTGAGCTTGGCCTGGAAATCCTCGGAGAGCTCAAACCGTTTCATGAATACCCGATAGCGCTCCATCATCTCCTCCATCCTTTCGATGTAGAGCTTCTTACCCTCCCGATCAAACTTGCCGTAGGTACTACCGAGCTGCATGAGCTGCTGGTAATCGACGAACAGCCGCCTGGCCTCATCTTGAACAATTTCGGATTCAAAGAACGCCATTAAACGGCAGCGTCGCAAGGGTCTGATTCTGATCAATTCAGGCAGTTTCCGGGAGTGCGGATAGGCGTAACTCCCTTAGCTGATCAGCATGGGTTCATGCCTTGTCACCGCGGACCACCCCATGGACTTCACCCCCAGGCTGGAGCAGATCCGCCAGAACACCAGACAGATCGACAATCTGCTCAGGGACGCCCGGCTTGTGGTGTGCCTGGGCAACAGGGCCATGCTCAGCCTGTTTGTGGGCGGCCAGATCGGCCAGAGAAACCTGGTGGGTGCGGCCACCTGCGAATCCAGCGGTATGGGCCTGGTGGAGCGACACCGGCCCACGATGGTATTCCTGAGCGACATCCTTGAGCAGGGCTCGGGGATTTCCCTGGTGCAGCGGATCAAGCGGTTCCGACCTTCAATCCACATCCTCCTGCTGATCAGCCAGGAGCACCGCCAGGCTGCAATCCAGGAGGCAATCCAGGCCGGCTGTGATGGACTGCTGGTGGAATCGCGTCTGGGTCTGGGCAGCGCCACTGCCGCCCTGCATGCCATCAGCGGTGGGGGAATTTACATAGACCGCAGCCTTACGGACTTTTACCGCCAGGACGCCAGCGGAACCGGGCTGCTCGACCCTCTCAGCGAGCGCGAAAAAGAGGTGTTGACTCTGGTGGCCCGTGGTGAGACCAATGCCGAAATCGGCCAGCAGCTGTTCATCACCACTGACACGGTAAAAACCCACCTGCGCAACCTGAGCTCCAAGCTCCAGGCCCGGGATCGCACCCACGCGGCCGTACTTGGCCTGCGCCTCGGGCTGATCGACTGGCCGAACGATGAAGACCCCGGCTAGGTTCGAACCCATTCAAACCGGCAGCGATCCGCCATGGCCCAGAGGCACTGGTTGGACCCCCTGGCGCGTCAGGTGCTGCGGGCCACCGGGCAGATTCCCGCCCCGGCGCGGCAGCCCAACCCTCCCGAACAGTCCCCAAGCCCCTCCGCCCGGCATGAAGCCCAGGCCCTCGAGGAGGTGGAGCGTGAACTGCTCGCTCTGAAGCTGCAGCAGAATCCCGGCCTGCGACTGGATGACGCCAGCGCGGTGCAACGGGCCTCCGCCCTGGGTTGGCGCCTGGACGTGAACCGCGCCACGGCAGCCGACTGGCTGCGCCTGCCAGGCATGGATGCCTCCCAGGTGGATCTGTTGCTGCGTCTCCAGGCCAGTGGAATTCAGCTCAGCTGCGGCGAAGACCTGCAACGGGTGCTGGAGCTGCCTGAATCTCTGGTGCAGTCCTGGCTGCCGCTGCTGGAGTTTCGCTGGTACGGAGAGCCGGCCGCGCCGGCAGGGCCAGTCAGCCGGATCGATCCCAACCGGGCAACGGAGGGGGAACTCAAATCCCTGGGCCTTGACAGCCAAAGGCTGCGCAGGCTGGTGCTCGAACGCAACCGCGGTCCATTCCGCGATCTGGCCGATCTGCAGGAGCGGCTGCAGCTGCCGGCCGCCCTGGTGGAGAGCTGGATCGGCCGCGTGCAGTTCCGTCCAGGCTCCGCCGGACCCGTCCTGCCGCCCGCTCCTAAAGGACCAGCCAGCAAGGGGCCCTAGCCAGATGGCACGTCAGGGTGAGCTGTTCGGAAGATCGCAACTTGGCGAAACCGGCCAGTTGGGGAGCGAGCCCCTGGCCCTGCTGGCCCACCAACTGGAGCAATGGCAGGGGCGTCTCGCCAGCCACCAGGCACCCCTGTTCGCCAATCAGCAGGCTGCGGCCGAACAGATTTCCCTGTTCGGCCGCAGGGTCGATCCAGCCGAACAGCAAGCCGAGCACTTCAACCCCCTGAGCCTGCAGCCCCAACCCCTCAGCTTCTGGCGCTGGCCAGCGGCGCCCCAGCGCGGCAGTGCCCTCTATTTCGTTGCGGATCGGCCAGCCGCCCTGAGCCAGCCCCTGCTGCTCTATGTGGGTGAAACCGGCCAGGCCGACCAGCGCTGGAAAGGCGAACATGACTGCAAGACCTACCTGGCGGCCTACGGCGAAGCCCTGCTCAAGGCCAACCTGGGCTGTCAGCTCAGCATCCGCTTCTGGCTGGATGTGCCCAGCGCCACTCGGGCACGCCGCGCCCTCGAAAAGGCGCTGATCCACCGCTGGCAGCCGCCCTTCAACAAGGAAACCCGCAGCCGTTGGGCCACCCCATTCCAGGCCGATCCGCCATAGCGGCAATGGCTACGATCCCCCCTCCCCCGGGCCAGCCCATGGAGTTTCGCTGCATTCCCGACGTCCTGCCCCCGGCCCTTGAGCACTGGCAGGGCGACTGCCTTGCCATGGGCCTGTTCCAGGGCACGGGGGAGGGGCCCGATGAGACCCAGCTCGAGCGACTTGCCGCGGGGCTGGGCCAACCCCTGGCCGAGCCGCTCCAGCGCCGACGGTTCAAGGCCAAGCCTGGGGAATCGCTCAGCTTCGATCGCCCTGGGGCCACACCCCAGACCCTGATCGTGGTGGGTCTCGGCCAGCCAGCCGATTTCTGCCTCTCAGGCCTGCGCCAGGCCTGCGCCGCCGCCAGCCAGGCGGCGGTTGCGGCGGGTTGCCGCCATCTGGCCCTAGCCATGCCCCTGGAAGCCCTCGAGACAGGAGCCGCTGCCCAGGCGATGGCCGGGGCGTCCCGTCTTGCCTGTTACAGCGACCAGCGCTTCAAGGGCGAGGCCCAGCCCGCCAACCTGCCTGAGACAGTCAGCCTGATCGGGGTGGCCAGCTCCTTCGAGCCAGCCCTGGCAGCGATGGGGGCCACTTGCGCCGGGGTTGAACTGGCACGGCAACTGGTGGCCGCCCCGCCGAACCTGGCCACCCCCCAGCACCTGGCCGACACCGCCGGCGCCATCGTGCGCGACTTCGGCGGGGAGCTGAAGGTGCTGGAGCGCGACGACTGCCAGGCCCTCGGCATGGGGGCCTACCTCGGCGTCGCCCAGGGCTCCGATCTGGCACCGAAATTCATCCATTTCACCTACCGGCCCGCCGGGTCGGTGCAGCGCCGGGTTGTACTCGTGGGCAAGGGCCTCACCTTCGATTCCGGGGGATACAACCTCAAGACGGCGGGCTCCCAGATCGAAATGATGAAATACGACATGGGTGGCAGCGCAGCGGTGCTGGGGGCCGCCAGGGCCCTCGCGGAGCTGAGGCCCGACGGGGTGGAGGTGCATGTGGTTGTGGCCGCCTGTGAAAACATGATCAGCGGCGGTGCCGTGCACCCAGGCGACATCCTCACCGCCTCCAATGGCAAGACCATCGAGATCAACAACACCGATGCCGAGGGTCGCCTCACCCTGGCCGATGCCCTGGTCTATGCCTGCAAACTCGAACCGGATGCGGTGGTCGACCTGGCCACCCTCACCGGGGCCTGTGTGATCGCCCTGGGCGAGGAGATGGCCGGTCTGTGGTCCAACTGCGATGGCCTGGCCGACGCCCTGCTGGCGGCGGGGCAGGCGGAAGGGGAGGACCTCTGGCGCATGCCCTTGCGCTCCTCCTACAAGGCCGGCCTGAAAAGCCAGTACGCCGACCTCAAGAACACGGGTCCCCGTCCAGGGGGCTCAATCACCGCCGCCCTTTTCCTGCAGGACTTCGTCACCCCGAAGCTGGCCTGGGCCCACCTCGACATTGCCGGAACCGTATGGAGCGACAAGGGCCGGGGCGCGGATCCAGCCGGAGCGACGGGATTCGGGGTGCGCACCCTGGTGCACTGGATCTGCTCGGGAGCGACCTTTGGGGCACCGGCCTAGGTTTGGGCCGATGACCCCCAGCTCCCTTCATGGCCGCTCAGAAAATCCGCTGGTACGTCAAGGCCCAGCTCGGCGTGCTGCTGCTGCCTGCCGGGCTCTGCCTGTTCGGTGAGGCAGTGATCCGCAAGGGTATCCAGGCGCTGGCGGCGTCGGGAAAGGTTGAGACCCTGACCCCGCCCGGGCCCTGGTTCTGGTATGGCACTTTCGGCCTGATCCTGATCAATGCGGGCGTCGGCCTGATGATCGAGAGCGGCCTGTTGCGGGGATATCCGGGCCGGACCAGCTAGGTGGTCAGTTTTTTCCAGCTGGAACGGTCCAGGCCTTGCCGCTGCGGGCCCGGGGCCCCCACACTGCCTCAAGGCGCCGATCACGACCGCAGGCCCAGCGGTAATAGTTGTATTTGAGCCTGTTGCGCACGGCGTATTCCTGGTGATAGCTCTCAGCCGGCCAGAAGCGCTTCAAGGGCTGAATCCGCACCTTCAGCGCCCCGACTGGCAGCCCCAGTTCGGCGGCGGCAGCACGCAGGCTGGCCTGAGCCTGACCACGCTGCTGATCCCCCCTGGCGAAGATCATCGGGCTGTAGGAGCTGCCGCGGTCGCAGAACTGTCCCCCCCCGTCGAGGGGATCGATGTTGCGCCAGTAGGACCGCAACAGGTCTCGATAGCTGAGCCGGGAGGGATCGAACCTCACCAGCACGGCCTCCTGGTGGCCGGTTCGCCCCGATGAGACCTGTCCATAGGTGGGGTGCTCCAGCGAGCCGCCGCTGTAGCCGCTCTCGACAGCCAGCACTCCAGGCACGACCTCGAGGTCGTGCTCCAGGCACCAGAAACAACCCCCCGCCAGCACAGCCTCCTGAGTTGGCGCTGCCATCACAGGTGCTGAGCTCCAGCTGGACAGCAGCAGCACCAGACCCAGCAGCCAGGCCAGCGGCCTCCCCCATCGCTTCATCCGGCCTCCAGTAACTGGTCAAGAATGGCCGCCGCAGCCCGCTGGGTCACGCCGGGTTCACCCAGTTCCAGCCGCAGCCTGCGGTAGCCCTCGAGCATGGCTTGGCGGGCCCCGTTGCTCCCTTCCAGCAGGGGCAGGGCCTCCCGCACGATCGCCGCCGCCGAGAGATCCTCCTGCAGCAGTTCGGGCACCAGCCGCTCGCCCAGCACCAGGTTCACAGGCGAGATATGGGGCACGCTGAAACGCAGGATATGTCGGGCCACAAAGGCGGTGACGCCGCTGACCCGATACACCACAACCTGCGGCACTCCCCGCAGGGCCAACTCCAGGTTCACCGTTCCCGACTTGGCGAGGGCCAGATCGGCAGCGGCGCAGAGACTGGCTTTGAGAGCATCTGAATCGCGGGCAGGGATGATCTCAGCCCGCACCCCAGCCTGGCTCAGCTGCTGGCCCAGATGGGCTTCGAAGCCTGGCAGCCCCGCCGGCACAACCACCTGGAGCTCAGGACGCCGGCGTTGCAGCTCCGCTGCCGCTGCCACGATGTGGGGCAGCATGTAGCGGATTTCCTGACGCCTGGATGCTGGCATCAGCAACAGCACCGGACCATCCCCCAGCCCGAGTTGGCGGCGTGCCTCCTGGCGACTTGGAGGAGTTTCAACCGTATCGACCAGTGGATGCCCGATATAGGTGACCTTGGCCCCGCGACAGCGGTAGAAACGGGCCTCCTCCTGAAAGATTGCCAGGATCTGATTGGTGAATCCGATCAGATTGGATCGGCCGCCATTGCCAAACTTGAAGGCCCATTCCTGGGGAGCAATGTAATAAGTGACAGGCACCCGAGGAAAGTGGCGCTTGATCCGCAGGCCCAGGCTCACATTGGGGCCCATGTAATCGATCAACACCACCCCATCGGGAGGTTCGCTGCGGAACCAGCGCTTGAGGCGGCGCTGCAACCTGAGGGTTGGCAGCACAAAGGGAATGGCCTCCAGCAGGCCGATGGCACCCATCCGGGTCGTGTTGGCCAGCAGCTCCGCGCCGGCCCTTTCCATCCGCTCGCCGCCCAGGGCCACAATCTCCAGATCCTGATTGCGGCGGCTGGCTTCCTGGTACAGAGCCTTGATCAACAGTGCTCCCTGGAGGTCCCCAGACACCTCGCCGGTGCTCACCAGCAGACGCAGCATCAGCGAGTCCCCGGAATCGGGCCGCGACGGGACGGCCCCATGGAGGCTTCCAGGAAGGCGCAGAGCTGGGCGACGGTGCCCCGGGGATGCTCCTGGGCAAGTTGGCCCAGGGCTTCGGCGAGGGTGAGCTTGCGGCGATAGATCAACGTCCAGGCGCGCTTGAGCTGCTCAAATTCCTTTCCCCCATCCAGGTCAGCCAGACCGCTGCGCTGCAAACCGATCCTGTTGAGGGCACGCACCCGGGCAGGGTGCCCCTCCACCAGGGTGAACGGGGGCACATCCCGCTCGATGCGACTCATCCCCCCGACCATGGCCAGGGTGCCGACATGGACAAATTGATGAATGCCAAGCACACCCCCGATGACCGCCCGATCGCCAATGACCACGTGGCCGGCCACCGCTACTCCATTGGCAATCACGATCCGATCCCCCAACTCACAGTTATGGCCCAGGTGGGTGTACGCCATCAGCAGATTGCCACTGCCGAGGCGGGTCTGCTGGTTACCGCTGGTGGCTCGGTTGATGGTGACGCACTCGCGGATGGTGTTGTTGTCGCCCAGGACCACTTCGGTGGGATCGCCGCTGTACTTGAGATCCTGGGGCTCCAGACCGATGCAGGCGCCTGGAAAGATGCGATTGCCCCTGCCAAGCCGCACCCGACCGTCGAGCACCACATGGGGCCCTATCTGGCAACCGGCACCTATCTCCACGTGCGGACCGACCACCGCATAGGGCCCCACCTCAACCCCATCGGCCAGCTGGGCCCGGGGATCCACTACGGCGGTGGGATGGATCAAAGTGGCCATCAGTCCACCAGCGAGAACATCAGTTCTCCGGAACAGACAAGCTTGCCCTCGACACTGGCTTCGGCCTTCACCAGGCCGAACCGCCTGCGCCTGAGGCTGAGCAGCTCACAGCGGATCAGCAACTGGTCGCCTGGCACGACGGGCCGGCGAAAACGCACTCCATCAATACCCGCGAACACAAACAGGCCCTTGGGCAGGTCGGGCATCTGGGTGACGATCAACCCACCCACCTGGGCCATCGCCTCGACGATCAGCACGCCTGGCATCAGGGGCCTGCCAGGAAAGTGCCCCTGGAACTGGGGCTCGTTGCAGGTGACGTTCTTGATGGCCACTGCCCGTTTGCCCGGTTCCTGCTCGATCACCCGGTCAACCAGGGCAAATGGATAGCGGTGGGGCAGCAACCCCTGGATCTGCTCATTGGTCAGAATCACCCCACCGTCGGTTGGCAGTGAAGGGGCCTGGGGAGCACTGGATTCAGACACGGGCATCAACCGGGAGAGGGATGGGCGGAACTGGGGCCGGAGTGGAAACGGACTGCCGGCAGGCCAGCCAGAACGGCCGCCATCGAGGTGTGCAGCCCATGGGAACCGCGGTAGGCGAACACCTGGGCCCGCGGCAGGCTCCCAAGGGCTAGGTCCCCCAACAGATCCAGGATTTTATGGCGCACCGGCTCCTCGACAAAGCGCAGGGGTGGGTTGAGCCACTGATCGCCATCACAGACCAGGGCATTCTCCAGCCCTCCACCCCGAATCAAGCCCGCTGAGCGCAACTGATCCACCTGGGAGCGCAGACCGAAGGTGCGCGCCGGCGCGATCTGCTCGACAAAGCTGGAGGGGCTGAGGTCGAGGGAAAACAACTGGCGGCCGATCGCCGCATCGGCAAATTCAATGGCCGCGCCCAGACGCAGCCCCCCGTAGGGCTGGGCCGTGGCGAAGCTGGAGCCATTGCAGACCGTGATGGGTGCTTCCAGCTCCGGGCCCCCGGGGCAACCGGGCAAGGCCTTGAATCCCGCCTCAGCCAGGGCCTGCACCCAGGGGAGGGCCGACCCATCCAGCAGGGGCACCTCCTCACCATCAACCAGGATTTCTGCCTGGGTGAGCCCGGTGCCTGCCAGAGCAGCCAGCAGATGCTCCACGGTGGCCAGACGCCTCTGGTCGAGCTGCAAGGCCGTACAAAGCCTGGTATCACTGACCTGGGCCGGGTTCAAGCGGCACAGGGGCAATTGGGGCTGATCGAGCCAACCGACCCAGAAGCCTGGGCGCTCGGAGGGCTGGAGCCGAACTGTGGACTCCTGGCCGCTATGGAGACCAATTCCTCGCCGTTCCACCGGGTCTTGAAGGGTCCAGCAACCGGAATAATCGGCGGGCCACTGCATGATTTAGAACTTCCAGCCCACCCCGAGGTTGAAGCGCCATTCGCTGGTGAAGTCCTGGGTAGCGACTTCCAGACGCAGGGGGCCCACCGGGGTTGAGACAATCAGCCCCACGCCAGGGGAAAAGCCCTCCCCCTGTTTGCCAAGCAACCCCCCTGGGTTGCCAGGGATAGCTGCCTGGGTGCCGAAGGTGGTGCCGGCATCAAAGAAGATTTCTCCGCTGATGATGCTGAAAATGGGGAAGCGGTATTCGATGGTGGCTTCGGCAAAGCTCTTGCCGACTCCCAGATCACAGTCGTAGTAACCCCGTACGGAGTTGCCACCCCCCAGACAAAAAGCCTCATAGGGTGGAATCTGGTCTCCCACCAGGGTGCCTGCCGACACCTGGAATGCCAGGGCCTGCTTGCAATCTTTGGTTTCACCCGGCTTGGGCCGGCAACCCTTGAAGATCTTCAGCCACTCCACCGGGATGTAGTGGGTGAAGCTGCCCCGCACCCGGTTGAAGGTGGGGGAATTTTCTCCCACAGAGAGAAACTGCTCGGTGCCCAGGCTGAGGAAGTTGCCCTTGGTGGGATTGCGGGGATCGTTGAGAGTGCTGTAGGTGGCACCAACGCGAAAACTCAGCAGCTGGTTTTCCGTGGCGCAATTGTAGGCAAGACATATTACAGAAGCACCATTATTGGTATTAAATGTCCCATCGGGCTGAAGATTACCAACCACGGCCCTGGCATATTTGGAGCCCGAGAAGTCCATGGGGGAGACTTGCTGCCCACCAAAGGAGAGAATCAGATTCCATGGAGCTTTTTTAAATGGATTGCCACCATTGAGCGGTCGCACGAACTGCACGTTTGCACCAAGTCGCTGGATCGCAACCGTGTCGAAATTAGTCGTACCCGTACCCTGGTTGGAGCCTGCCGGGTTCTCATCAAAGGAGGTGACTACATCAAAATCACTTCCAGTATAATTCTGAAGCTGATAACTGAAAGATGAGTTCTCGCTCTGGAACAGCTGGGGAACCTCCCGGCTGAAGAAAACACGGGCCCGGAAGGACGTGCGGTATTTGTTATCCTTGATCCAGGGGTCTGTGAAGGTGATGTCGCCCAGGCCGCCATACTGGCCATAGGAGATGTTGGTGCCGAGATCCCAGGCACGACCAAAAAGGTTGCTGTCATTCAATTGAATCTGGCCAAACACACCCTGGCTCTGGCTGTAGCCGATACCACCGGAGAGCGAGCCGCTCGACTGCTCAACGATGCCCAGCACAATCACAACTTTGCCGGGGTCAGCCGGCACGGGGCGAAGGGTCACCTTGACGTCGCTGAACAGGCCGGTGCCATAGATCCGCTTGATGTCCTCCTCCAGCTCCCGGCGATTGAACACCTGACCTGGGCGGAGGGAAACCTCCCGGGTCACCACCCAGGGTTTGGTCTTACCTCGGATCGGCTCGCCCTTGTCGTTAGTGGCTGAGCCCTCCTTGTTGAGAAACTGCACTTCAACGCCCTCCACGGTGCCCTGGCGTACCAGGAGCTCCACCACACCTTCAGGACTGACCCGGCTGGGCCCGGTGATGCGGGCCAGGGAATAGCCCTGGTCGGCATACCAGCGCTGGAGCTCCTGCATGCGCGTCTGCAGGGTGTTGAGATTGAGCGTCTTGCCGTAGTCGGCCGCAAAGGTGTCCTGAACCACCTGGCCGGGGATCTTCAGATCCGCAGGATCAAGCTTGATTTGCTGGAGCACGGGGTTGGCCACCACCACCACCACCAGACGCACGCCAAGGGGGCCATCCACGGGCTGGATGCGCACATCCGAGAACCAGCCACTGGCGTAGATCGCCGCCAGGTCGGTCTGCAGTTCGCTGCGCGTCACCAGGGAGCCCGGCGTGGCCGCCATGGCCGCATAGGCGGCAAGTTCCAGACGCTCCCTTTCGGGATGGGCTTCAAGCCCTTCTATCGCCACTTCAGCGATCAAGACTCTGGGTTCTGCCTTGGGGGCTGGCTCCGTGCTGGCCGCCGGTGCGGGAATGGCGGCAGGTTGCTCGGCAGGGGGGGTCTGACCCTGAGCAGGGGCTTGGGATGGAGCTGGGGCTTGGGCTGGGGCTGCCGGGTCGGCCAGTGGGTTGTCGAGCTGCTCTGAAACCGGCCGCCCCTGCTGGGGGGTGGACTCCTGACCAGCAGGCACCGATCGGGAGCCTGGCGGCGGTGAATCCCCTGACTGGGCCAGGGCAGGGCCAGCAGCAAGCAGGGCAAAACCCAGCAGGGGAACCGCAGCCTTGAGACCCAGCAAAGCAGCCATGTGGTGGGGGAGCGAAGCGGCAGGGCCGCAAATGCCGACGACCTTACCCGTAGATCCTGGGTTCGGGACATGCCCCTTGGACCCGTTTGCAGACCTCCCCGTAGGCCTCGATAACAGCGCCCAGATCCTGGCGGAATCGGTCCTTGTCGAGAATGCGATCGCTGACATCAGCCACCGAACGGTCCCAGAGCCGGCAGGTGTCGGGACTGATCTCATCCGCCACCACCAGGTCACCGCCGGCAGTAAAGCCCAACTCGATCTTGAAATCCACCAGCTGCAGACCGATCGAGCTGAACAGGTTGATGAGTTCCTGATTCACCTGGCGAGCCAGCTGTTCGAGGCCCCGTCTTTGATCGGCATTCACCAGCTTGAGGAGCTCGAGCCGAGCTTCGGTGAGCAGGGGATCTCCAAAGGCATCATCTTTGTAGTAGAGATCCAGCAATGGAGGCTCGAGTGGGGTGCCCAGCTCGATCGGCATCTGCCTGCAGAGGGATCCGGCCGCCACATTGCGGATCACCACTTCAACAGGAATCACCCGCACCGGACGCACCAGCATCCAGCGGGCGTCCCGCACGCCCAGATAGTGGGTGGGAATCCCACGGCCAGCGAGATATTCGAACAGCCGCGCCGAGATCTGGCAGTTGAGTTCCCCCTTGCCAGCCAGTTCGGCCTTCTTGAGAGCATTGAAGGCTGTGGCGTCATCCTTGAACTCAACCGCAAGCAGGTCGGAGCAATCGGTGGCATACACCCGCTTGGCCTTGCCCTCATAGAGAAGGGAACCGATGCAGTAGGCCGTCATCGCTGGGAATCGGGGAAGGATTGAAGGGCATGGCCCCCAGGGGAGCGTGGCGAGCGCAATTGCCGCTCCAATTCGGCCTGACGGCTCTGGGCCTCTGGATCCAGACGGAGCAGCAGCCACTCAGAGTAGGCATCGTCGACGCCCTTGCTGAGCCTCAGCCGCCGTTCCCGTGCCCGCTGGGCCCGCTCCGGGGTCTCTGGAGCAGGGGCGAGCTGCTGATCGAGAATCTGGCCGACCAGTCCCCAGGCCCCGGCTGAGGCGGCCTGTTCCAGGGCGATTTCCAACAGCCGGTCCTGCTCAGCCGCTGGCAAACCATCAAATAGGGCCACGGCCTGGGCAAGGCGCGCCGCATTGGCTGCCCCCAGCTGGGTTCCACTCAGCAACACCTCGGCGGCCCGCTGCCGCTGGCCCAGACTTTCCAGATGTCCCGCCAGCAGATCCAGAGCCGAGCGGGTCACCGCGGTGCCGTCCTGCCGCTGGCTCACCGGCAGCTCAAGGGCCTCCAACTGGGCCAGGTTCCCCGCTGCGAGTCTTTGCAGGGCATTGGCAGCCGCCTGGTGGTTCAGGCCTGCCTGGGCAGCCCGCCACTGCAGCACCAACCACTGGATCCGCTCGACACCGGCTGCCGGGCTGATCCGGGCGAGCACCTGCAGGGCCCCGTCCGGAGCCTCGCAGCGCAGGAGGACCTCGGCATTGGCCAACACCACGGTCAGGGGCTGGGGGGCGGGATGGAGACTGAGCAGCCGCTGTTGGAGCAGACGCAGACGCGCCCCATCCCCTTGCTCAACGGCCGTAGCGCAGGCCCCATCGAAATCCCTGAGATTTCCTCTGGCCAGCAGGGTGTTCAGAGCAGGGTCAGATTCCGGTGGCTGGGCAGCCTCACCAGTGGCCGCTGCCCCCACAAGCGCAAAGGCCAGGCTCACCAGCAGCGCTCGGGCCCGGGAGGAGAATGGCGCTGGTCTTGCCGGCATCTGCTGGGGCTGGGCCCACGGAGCCCTCTGACAGGATCCAACCTAGAAGAGCTTCTACGTCTATTCACCCCATCCCGGCACCTCCAGGACCCATGCCTTCCGCCCCCTGTCCCACTCCCACAAGGATCCTGGTGGTTGGAGCGGGGGGCAGGGAAAACTCCCTTGGCTGGGCCCTGGCGCGCTGCCCGGGGGTGGAAGCCGTGTGGATCGCACCGGGGAATGGTGGAACCGCCGAGCTCCCAGGCTGCAGGCAGCTGGATCTCGCCGAATCAGACCATGCCGGCCTGCTCGCTGCCTGCCGCAGCAACTGCGTTGAGCTTGTGGTGGTGGGCCCGGAAGCGCCCCTGGCCGCCGGCCTGGCAGACCGGCTGCGCCAGGCGGGCTTTCCAGTGTTCGGCCCCGGGGCCGATGGGGCCCAGCTCGAGGCGAGCAAACAGTGGGCCAAGGCCCTGATGCTGGAGGCGGGGATCCCCACCGCCGGTTACTGGAGTGCCTGCAGCCGGGAGGAGGCCCTGAAGGTGCTGGAGGCCGAGGGCAGACCGCTGGTGGTGAAGGCCGATGGCCTGGCCGCCGGCAAGGGGGTGACAGTGTCGGAGAGTCTCGACGGGGCCCGCGCGGCAATCGAGGAGATTTTTGCCGGTCGTTTCGGCGAGGGAGGAGGGGCCAGGTTGGTGCTGGAGGAGCGCACCCATGGGCCCGAGGTGTCGGTGTTCGCGCTCTGTGACGGCCAGCGGCTGGTTTTGCTGCCGAGCGCCCAGGACCACAAGCGCATCGGCGAGGGTGACACCGGACCCAACACCGGGGGCATGGGCGCCTATGCACCTGCGCCGCTGCTGGATGCGGGCGGCCTGGAGGAGGTGAAGCACCTGGTGCTCGAGCCCACCGTTACCGCCCTGCGGGCCCGCGGCATCGACTACCGCGGAGTGATCTATGCCGGCCTGATGCTCACCGAGCACGGGCCCAGCGTGATCGAATTCAACTGCCGCTTCGGCGACCCGGAATGCGAGACCCTGATGCCGCTGCTCGGGCCGGAACTGGCCCAGATATTGCTGGCCTGTGCCAACGGCAATCTTGACCAGGCGCCCCCGCTCACCATCCATCCCGGCTGCAGCGCCTGTGTGATTGCCGCCGCCGCCGGCTACCCCGGGGAGGTCCGCAGCGGCGATGTGATCAGCAGCGAACTGGTTAACAGCGACGGCCTGCAACTGTTCCACGCCGGGACCCTGCGCAGGGTCGACGGCAGCTGCCGGACCAGTGGCGGCAGGGTGGTTGCCGTGGTCGCCCAGGCAGAGACCTTTGATGCTGCCTTCGAGCAGGCCTACGCCGGCCTGGCCCGGGTTCACTTCGCTGGCATGACCTACCGGCGGGACATCGGCCACCAGGTGCGCAGCCGATGAGCTGGCGCCAGGCCCTCAACCGCTGGTGGGCGGAGTTCAGCCTGCAGACCAAGCTGCTGGCGGTGGCAACCCTGGTGGTGAGCCTGTTGATGACAGGTATCACCTTCCTAGCCCTCAATGGCATCCAACGGGACGCCCAGCTGGGCGACACCCGCTACGCCCGCGACCTGGGCCTGCTGCTCTCCGCCAACGTGACCCCGCTGGTGGCCGAGGGCAACGACCGGCAGCTGGCGGCCGTCGCCGATCGCTTCTGGCGCTCCAGTCGCAGCCTTCGCTATGTCTTCTTTGCCGATCCTGAAGGGGTGATTTACCTGGGCATCCCCATCGGTGCGAGCTCAGGCAGCAGCGAACTGCTGCTCAGCCGCCGGCTCGAGCTGCCGGAGGATCTGCGCAAGCGTCCGGATACCCCCCTGATTCGTCAGCACCTCAGCCCCGATGGCCAGGTGACTGACGTCTTCGTGCCGATGATGAGTGAGGGGAAGTACCTGGGGGTGATGGCCCTGGGCATCAACCCCAATGAAACCCTGCTCGCCAGCGCCGCCCTCACCCGCGAGGTGACTGTGGCCGTGTTCATTTCAATCTGGGTTCTGGTGATCCTGGGGGCAGTTTTCAACGCCCTGACCATCACCCGTCCCGTCAAGGAGCTGCTGCAGGGGGTGCGCTCCATAACCGGTGGCAATTTTGAAACCAGGCTCGCCCTGCCGGTGGGGGGTGAGCTCGGCGAGCTGCTCGAGGGATTCAACACCATGGCGGCCCAGCTTGAAAACTACAAGGCAGCCAACATCGAGGAGCTGACCGCAGCCCAGGTGAAACAGGAATCGCTGATTGCCACCATGGCAGATGGGGCGGTGCTCCTCGATGCCGATGGGACGATCGTGCTGGCCAACCCCACCTCCCGTCGCCTGTTCCGCTGGGAAGGCCGCAACCTTGAGGGCAGTGACCTGATCGCCGAACTGCCGGAACGGTTGGCGATGGAACTCCAGTCAGCCCTCGAAAGCCTGATGTGCAGCGCCCGCGACAGCGCTGATGTGCGCTGTCGCTTTGGCGAACCGGCCCGCACCCTGCGGATCGTGCTCCAGTCGGTGCGTGATGCCAGCGGCGAAAGCCTCAAGGGAATCGCGGTAACCATCCAGGACCTAAGCCGCGAGGTGGAATTGAACGCCGCCCAGAGCCGTTTCATCAGCAACGTCTCCCATGAATTGCGCACCCCCCTGTTCAATATCAAGAGCTATGTGGAGACCCTCCACGACCTGGGCGACCAGCTCACAGAGGTGGAAAAAAAGGAGTTTCTGGGCATCGCCAACGATGAAACCGATCGCCTGACCCGGCTCGTCAATGACGTGCTCGACCTCTCCAAGCTGGAATCGGAGCGGGTCTGGGCCCTTGAACCGATGGAGCTGCCCCCCGCCATTGAGCAGACCCTCCGCACTTACCGACTCAATGCAGATGAAAAGGAGGTGGGGCTGGACTTTCACTCCGATCCCCAGTTACCGCGGATTCTGGGCAACTGGGACCTGCTGCTGCAGGTGCTGGACAACCTGGTGGGCAACGCCCTGAAATTCACCCCCAGGGGCGGCAGGCTGCAACTGAGGGCCTACCCCTGGCCAGACCTCTGCCCGCTCACCCCGGGAACCGAACCCAACAGCGAGAGTCCGAGCTGTGATCTGACCTCACCCCTGCCCAGGCTGCGCGTCGAAATCTCAGACAGCGGCCGTGGCATCACAGATGCTGACCAGGAGCGCATCTTCGAGCGTTTCTACAGGGTGGAAAACGCCGTGCACACGGAAGCAGGAACGGGACTGGGCCTCTCAATCGTGCGCGGTATTCTCGAAAAACATGGTTCCCAGGTGCACATGGTCAGTGAACCTGGTACGGGAACAACCTTTTGGTTCGACCTGCCACTGGAGGGCTCCGACACCGACGAACTGCAACTCCTATCCGAGCGGCGGCGATATGACCAGGCGGTTTTATAACTAGACGGTTTTATAACTAGATGGTTGACTTAGCGATGCAGGGTTTCAGGCCAACAAGCGCCTAGGGTGCATCATCGGCAACTCCCCTGACGATACGCGAGAGCTCGCTGCGTTCATCGGTGGTGATGCGGTGGGGAACTCCTGAGATGATCCGCTCGAAATTTGAGAATGAATCCTTGATCTCGGGACCATTACTGGTAATCACGAATTCGCGGATGCCCTTATCGTGCCAGGAGCCCCGCATCTTGAACACATTCAATGCACGGGCCATTTCGCCTCGGATCTCCACGTACTGCAGCAGCAGGATCGTGTCCGTAATAGTAGAGATATGGGAATCGGTGATTGAGTGGCTGCCCATGAACTCTTCAGAAGTATTCGTGAAGAAGCCGGCAATCTCCTCCTGCTTGGCATAACCAGTCACACCGATCACAAATTGGCGGAAGGCATTGTGACTGACGCCTCGGGCAAGTGCGGAGAGGGAATCTATCGCCATGCGCGATGGCTTGAACTGGCTGATTTCAGTTTTGATGATCTGAAGGTGGTCTTCCAAGCCAGTCGATTCTGGATAAGCACAGATGATTTTGAGCAGTCCATCCTGCTCCATCTGTTCAAAATCAATACCCCAACTGGTCGCATTGCGGAGCAACTGAGCTCGGGATTCTTCATAGGCAAATAGGATTGCTCTCTCTCTGCTGCGACAAGCATCCTCAACAAACTTAGAAACCAGCAGTGTCTTACCCGTGCCTGTTGCACCGGTGGCAAGAATTATTGAATCCTTGAAGAAACCACCGCCACACATCTCGTCAAGTTTCGGAACTCCAGAGCTGATGCGAACATTGGAAGATCGCTGGGTGAGGCGCATGGCTCCCAGGGGGAAAACACTTATTCCATGACCTCCCATGGTGAAGGGGAATTCACCCTTCATGTGGGTAGTACCTCGCAATTTTAGAATCTCAGCAGTGCGCCGCCGCCGCTCACCCTCCAACACATTACGCAGAATTACTACGTTGTCAGAAACAAACTCCTCGACCCCATAGCGGGCAATCGGGCCATATTCATCGATTCGCTCGGTGGTCATCACCGTGGTGACTCCAATCTCTTTGAGCCTGGCAATCAACCTGAAGATTTCGCGTCGAACTACCGAAACGGCATCATACTGCTGGAAAACGGCAGTAATTGAATCAATCGCCACCCGCTTGGCTTTATATTTGCGGATGGCATAATTTATTCTCTCAATCAAGCCCGAAAGGTCGAAACTACCTGCAACATCCTGCCCCTCAGGGTCTGGAGAGGCATCGAGAATGAAAAGCTTATCCTGCTCCACCATCGACTGAAGGTCCCAGCCAAAGCTGGCGGCATTGCGTAGAATATCCAGAGGCGATTCTTCAAAAGTTACGAAAATGCCCGGCTCGTTATACTGCCGAATCCCATTGTAAAGAAAATTGAGAGAGAAGATAGTCTTCCCCGTGCCAGAAGTGCCGCTGATCAGGGTGGAGCGCCCAATGGGCAGGCCTCCGTGGCACACGTCATCGAAGCCCTCGATCCCGGTCGGGAGCTTCTGAACCTGCATCAGGGAATTGAAGGTGGGACTTGGTTCCTGCATCGACAATGGTGCTCTTGTGAAAAGCTACTCAAGGCAGCGGTGCATGAGAAGGGAAGAGATCTATAGGAATATCTGGCAGGGCTCAGGCTGAATTCTGCTTAAGCCCTTCCTCATCTGAGGCCTCTTCACTGAGCTCCTCATAGAGAAGATCAAGCCCGATCAGCACCCGCTCCCGATCGGAGAGATCACCGATGATTCGCCGCACGGGGGGAGGCAGGATCTTGGCCAGGGTGGGAGTGGCCAGAATCTTGTCCTCCTCAGCCAGCTGGGGGTTTTTCAAAACGTCAATAACCTTCAGGGCATAGACGCCTAGAAATTCCGTTTCCAAAATATTGCGCAGGGTCTTGAGAGCGCGCATCGAGTTTGGCGTATTGCCCGCCACATAAAGCTTGAGGATGTAGGTTTTGCGGGGTGTCATGATTTGTAAGCGTCCTGGTTCAAACCATTGAAGGCTGGCCCTTAGCCGGGAGCGGGATGGCCGCCAAGGGAGCATCGGGAGGAATGGAACGGCGATACATCTCACAGAGATGGGCCATCACATCAAGAAGTGCAATTCGATAGTCCTGAAGAAAATCGTTCTTGTGCCCCTCCAACCTGAGGCGCTTCGAGAAAGCATCAATTAGATTCACGTGAATTTCAACAGTCTTTGTGATGGGCAAATCACTAAAAAAGGCAGTATTAACAAAGCTTTCCAAGGCCTGATTGGCAGCGGCCGGATCCCGGAAGTAGCTGAGCAGCAGGTCGCGATAGGTGCGCTCGAGCGAATGGAATAGTTCATCGCGTTCCAGCTCTGGCAGGTTGCGCAAAAAGCGGGAGGGATCGCGCTTGTAAAAGACTCCCACAAAGCCCAGACGGCCCTTGAGCCGGTTGGCCAGCTTCCAGCCCTCAGACATCTCAGGACTGGCCTGACCTACGGGCAGGCCAGTCCCAGCCCCCAGACCCCGCTGGAGAAACCGGGAGATGGCTGCATCAAGGCTGTAGCTGAGCTGCTCCAGCTGATCCGGAGGAAGGTGCACCTCGGATTGATGGAATTCGATCTGGCCGCTGACCGCTCCGATCACCACTGCCGGCAGCTGCAGGCCCAGGTCCGAAAGCGCCTGATAGGACCGGGGCTCCAGCACACCCTCCTGCAGCACCAGGGCATCAAACTCCTCGCGGTTGCGTTCCAGCTGGGCCACGGGATTTGTGTCGGGATCCAGCCACACCATCCGCCAGCGGCCGCCGGCAAGCCAGCGGACGCAAGCGTCCTGGAGATCGGTATCGCGGATCAACGAAGCGATGGTGAGGGCCGGTTCGGGCATGGACCGCTTCAACAGCGGGACGACCCGCAGCAAGGGCATCCAAATGTTGACGAAAGGAAGGCAGGAACGGGAAGATTGATGTTTGTTTTTCGATTTGTGCGCCAGGCCCAATGACGGCCTGCTCCCCAGCCCGGCCGGGGAGCTTCCGCCAGCCTGGCCACGTCCCTGCCGACATGAGCCCAATCCCTGAAAACCCATCGGCCACCGCCGTGCAGCCGGACCCCCCTGCTGGCCCCCTTGCCGGCCCCTACGCGATTGTCGAAACGTCCGGGCAGCAGTTCTGGCTGAAACCGAACCGCTATTACGACCTCGACCGGATCGCCCTTGAGGTGGACGGCACCCTGACCATTGACAACGTGCTGTTGGTCAACGATGGCAAGACGACCACCCTGGGGCATCCCTATGTCAGTGGCGCCAGCGTGGAGCTCAGGGTGATGGGCCATCGCCGCGGCACCAAGGTCATCGTCTACAAGATGCGTCCCAAAAAGAAAACCAGACGCAAAAACGGGCACCGCCAGGAACTCACCCGCGTGATGGTTGAGTCCATCAGGGTTGCTGGCAAGCCGCTCACCTGAATTCAAGCCCGATCTCCAGTCCTTCCGTTTTCTCCAATCCATGGCCCACAAGAAAGGCACAGGTTCCACCCGCAACGGCCGCGATTCCAACTCCAAGCGCCTTGGGGTCAAGCGTTACGGCGGTGAAAGCGTCAGTGCCGGTTCGATCCTGATCCGGCAGCGCGGCACCTCCGTGCTGCCGGGAGTCAACGTTGGCCGGGGCTCTGACGACACCCTCTATGCGCTGGTGGCCGGAGTGGTGAACTTCGAGAGCATCAAACGGGGCCTGCGCAATCGCAAACGCATCAGCATCGCCGTCGGCTGACCCCGGGCTCAGGCGAGCCGGTAGGCCCGGGTCGTGATCAGGTAAGGGTGAAACACCTCGAGAAAGCGGCCTGAGAGGGTGCGGAAAAATCTCTCCACCAGTTCAGGGGCGTCAAAATGGAATGGATATTCCCCCTGAAAACCCTTGAAGAAATACCAGTTGAGCAAAGCTGTCCCCGCCGGGCCCAACCTGTCGGCAAAAGCCCCCAGCTGGGCTGAAGGATCCGGAAGATGTTCGAGCACGTCCAGGCAAACGATCGTGTCGAAGCGCCGCGGTAGGCCCGGATCAGCCAGATCCCTGTAGCAGCAGAGCTTGGAGGACAGGCCCAGCTCGCTGGCCCGGGCTTCCACAAAGGCCCTGTTATGGGGGTTGAGATCGACAAACCACACCCGCTCCACCTGGGGCAGAGCCGCCGCCGCCAGGGCATGGGTGCCGATGCCACCGCCGAAGTCCAGTAGCTGCCCCCTGGCGAAGAGCTGCTGCAGACGCAGGGTGTCAGCGATGTAGTCGGAACTGCCCAGATGCCAGGCGGCGAGCTCCAGCAGGTGGCCCGTGCCCACAGCATCTTCGTAGAACTGCTCCGCCCGGTCGGGATCGAAGACTCCCGGATGGAGGGCCGCCAGATCTTCGGTGCTGCTGGGCAGGCGACGCTCGAGTTCCTGGGGCGCTACGGCAAGGAAGGCGGCCAGCTGGTCACGCAGGCCAAAACCATCCGCCAGAAAGCGCCCCACTCCCAGCCCCGTCTCCGCCATGGCCATAGTCACCCAGGGACATCCGGGGCCAACTTAAGGGCCGGGAGGGGCAGAAACTCCATCGCTCAGCCGGGCAGCTCGGCCCCGGCTTCGGGCACCTCCAACCAGTGACGCAACCAGGCCACCAGGCCGTAGAAGGGCAAGGTGTCAATCAATGCGGCCATGGCCTTGAACAGGTAACCACTGGCGATGAAAGAAACCAACTGGGGCCAGACGGGCTCGCCGGGTCGCACCGGCAGCACATGGTTGGCGTAGTGACTGATAAGCACCACGGCACCGGTATCCACCAGTTGACTGACCAGGGTGGAGCCGTTGTTGCGCAGCCAGAGAGCCTTGCCCCCACTGAAGCGCTTCCAGAAATGGAACAGCCGCACGTCGGTGAACTGGGCCGCCAGGTAGGCGACCATCGAAGCTCCAACAGCACCGAAAGCCAGGTGGCGAACCTCGAAGAAGGTGGCTTCGGGCGCACCGGCAACCCCAGGAAGAACACCGCCCAGCCAGAGGATCAGCACGATCCAGCCATTGAGGGCCAGACCGACCCAAACCAGCTGGCCTGCCTTCTGCTCACCCCACAGCTCACTGATAAGGTCAGTGCAGAGAAAGGTGACCGGATAGGGCAGGGCTCCCACCGCCACCACTATCGGCCAGGTGCCGATTGATCCCAACTGGAGAAAGCGGGTCAGGCCGAGGATGTTCAGCATGCCCATGGTGCCCAGAAAAATGCCGGCCAGCACCAAAAAAGTCAGGTCCCGGCGCTGCTGCAGGGTCATCGAAGCGAAACATGGAACCCTTCAAGGCTGACGCTCCGATCCATGGCTGACCAGCCCTGCGGCTTTCTGGTGCTCGACAAGCCCGCGGGCCTGAGCTCCCACGCCTGCGTCGGCCGGGTGCGGCGCGCCTACGGCCTGCGCCGGGTGGGCCATGGCGGTACCCTCGACCCAGCGGTCACCGGGGTGCTGCCGCTCGCCCTGGGGCCCTCCACCCGCCTGTTGCCCTACCTGGAGGGCGACAAGACCTATCGGGGAGTGGTCCAACTGGGGGTGCGCACCGTCAGCGACGACCTCGAGGGAGAGGTGCTGGCCCGGACGGCAGTGCCCCCTCTGGAGGAGCGGGATCTCACGGAGGCCCTGGCGCCCTTCCGGGGCAGAATTCAACAGGTGCCTCCCCGGGTGTCGGCCGTGCATGTGGATGGCCAACGGGCCTACAAGCTGGTGCGCCAGGGGAAACATCTGGAGCTGGCAGCCCGGCCGGTGACGGTGCACCGTCTGGAAATGCTGGGCTGGGATCCCGCAAGCGGGACTCTGGAACTCGAGCTGGTCTGCTCGGCCGGCACGTACATCCGTGCACTGGCAAGGGACCTGGGGGAAGCCCTGGGCTGCGGCGGAGCCCTGGGCAAGCTGCGTCGCACCGGGGCCCTGGGGTTTGGCCTGGACCAGGCCATACCCCTTGCTTGCGTCGACCAGCTTCCCCTGCCACCCCTGCTGGATCCCCTTTCAGCCCTGGCCCATCTGCCCCTGCGGCAGCTGGAAGAGGCTGAGCTGGGACACTGGCGCTGCGGACGGGCCATCGGCCAGACCCTGCGCCTGGATGCCGGACAGGCAGTGGCGGTGCTGGCGCCGGATGGCAACCTGGCAGGCATGGCCCGTGCCGGGGGCGATGGCCTGCTGCTACCCAAGCTGGTATTCAACGCCGCCGGCTGAACCAGGCCCCAACCCCGCCCACCTTTCCCACCCGCTCCCGATGGCAGGCCACAGCAAGTGGGCCCAGATCAAACGCACCAAGGCCGTGGTGGATGCCAAGCGGGGGGCCGTATTCACCCGGCTGGGAAGGGAAATCACCGTGGCTGCCCGCAGCGGTGCCGACCCGGCCGGCAACTTCCAGCTGCGCACCGCCATGGAAAAGGCCAGGGCCGCCGGGATGCCCAGTGCCAACATCGAACGGGCCATCGCCAAGGGTTCGGGCCAGGGGAGCGGCTGCGGCGAAAGCTTTGAAGCCGTGCGCTACGAGGGCTACGGCCCCGGCGGGGTGGCGGTGCTGGTGGAGGCCTTGACCGACAACCGCAACCGCACGGCCGCCGAGGTGCGCCTGGCCTTCGGCAAGCAGGGCGGCAGCCTGGGGGAGACGGGCTGCGTCGGCTACCTGTTCGAGCAGCGCTCGGTGGTCCAACTGGCCGCTGCGGATGCCCGCACCAGCGATGAGGATGCCCTGCTGGAGGGGTTGCTGGCCCTGGAGGAGCAGGGCGGCCCCGCCGCCCTGGGCTACACCCCCGCCGGGGGAGGGGGGCTGGAGGTGTTCGGTGGCTTCGCCGACCTGGAGGCCCTGCAGGACGGACTGCGGCGACAGGGCTGGGCTGTGGTGGGCTGGGAACACCGCTGGATTCCCCAGACCCCCTGCCACCTCGGCGATGCCGAGACCCTGCGCTCCTGCCTGCGCCTGCTCGATGCCCTGGAGGACCTCGACGACGTGCGCAGCGTCACAAGCAACCTGGAGGCCGACGAGGCGCTGCTGGCGGAGGTGATGGGCTGAGGGCTGCGGGGCCCATGCCTCCCTGGAGCCCTCGCGGCAATGGCACTACCGGCCCTGCAGAAACTGCCCCAGGGCAGCCCGATCAGCCACAACTTCCAGCCTGGGGTGGAGCTGCAGCCAGCTGGCGGGCACCTCAGGGCAGGGGGATTCCTGCAGAGCCCGTTTCAAGATGGTGGCCTTGGCGGCCCCGATGACCACCAGCAGGATCCGCTCGGCGGCGAGGATATCCGCCAATCCCAGCGTGATCGCCTCGGCCGGCACCGCCTCAGGATTGCCGCCAAAGGCGGAGGCGTTCTGGGTCCGGGTGGAAGCGCTGAGGGTCAGGCAGCGACTGGGGACCTCCGCCCCGCAGGGAGGCTCGTTGAAGCCCACATGGCCATTCAGCCCCAAACCCAGTAGCTGCAGCCCCACGCCACCGGCAGCCGCAAGCGAGGCCGCGTAGCGCCTGGCCTCGGCCTGGGGATCGCTGGCCAGGCCATCGGGCAGCAGCACCTGCTCCGGCCGCAACCCCAGGGGGCCCTGCAGCTGGGTGGCCATGAAAGCCCTGAACGAGCGCGGATCGTGGGGCGCCAGACCCACATATTCATCGAGATTGAAGCCCATCCAGTCGGCACGAATCCGCCGCCGCTGCTGGCTGCCAAGCCTGCCCAGCTGATGCCGCAGCGCCGCATAGACCGGCACCATGGTGCGCCCGGTGGCCAGGCCCAGGGGCCGGTGGGGCTGGGCCTGGCGGGCCTGAAGCAGCCGCTCGGCCGCCGCCGCAGCCACGGCATGGGCATCCGCCAATTCAAGCAATTCCAAGCTCAGGGACTGGCGTAGGGGCGCAGCTCCGTGCCGCGGTAGTAATGGCTCAGGATCTGTTGATAGCTCTGGCCCCGTTGGGCCAGGCCCAACGCACCCCACTGGCTCATGCCAACCCCGTGGCCGTAGCCCCGGCCAATCGCCAGCAGGGATGGGAGCGGCAGTTGAACCTGGGGCTGGGTGCCCCCCATCTGATATCGCTCCGGCAGCGAGGGTAGGGGGGGCAGGGCGGCCAGCTCCGAGGCCAGCTCCGAGGCCAGCTCCGAGGCCA
>Ga0169931_10001529_pt1 | contig 38141 bp, 32 predicted proteins | sample Kivu_15m_20L_FD_129675 | JGI IMG/M metagenome (GOLD analysis project Ga0169931, IMG submission 129675) | Freshwater microbial communities from Lake Kivu, Western Province, Rwanda to study Microbial Dark Matter (Phase II) - Kivu_15m_20L... | ecosystem: Environmental > Aquatic > Freshwater > Lake...
CTGAAGCTGTGCTATGAGCGAAGCGGTGCCCACTTCCAAGCCTTTCATGAACTGGCCGCAGCAATCCTCTGCGCCAATCGATTCGCAAAGACCGATTAACTAGTTTTGAAACAGCTTCTAAGTTCGCTCGAACTTGTGTGCGACTAAAGACCGCCGCGATTCATGTTGGCAGCGATTCCCAGATGGCTTCCCCGCGCGGCGAGAGGCGATACCCGGGATGCAGGCTTTCGGTCAGTCCCAGGTTCTTGAGCTTCCGCACGTGAAGCTTGAGCCACTCCTTCTCGAAGTTTGACTGCTCGGCGAGCTCCGCGGCGCGACGTTCTGGATAGCGCGCGATCAGACCGAGAACCTTTCTTGTCCAAGGACCCACGGCCGAACGCCGGTCGAGTCGGTCGAGCCGCTCGACGATTTCCTGCAGATCGTCTGCTGAGAGCCGATCATCCTCTCGCAACTTGATGCGCGGATCGGCGCCCGCCAGGCGGAATCTGATCCGATAGAGCGTGCCCGGGCGGGACCGAGCGAGTTCGTTTCGCAGCGATTCGAGGTCATCGTAACCCGCCAGCAGCGCATCGCGTCGCGAGAGCTTGTCGAGCGCGATCTCTTCGACCTTCGCAATTGCCAATTGCCCAACCGGCGTCAGCAGCGTGCCGCCGGCTTTTACCGACGGCCGCTGCCAACGCCGAAAAGCGAGCGTGATCTCGCCCTTGGCAATACGCTCGAGAACGGGTTGCTTGAAGAGCATCGCGCGAACCTCGCAACTTCCGCTTGTCAGGCCTCTTCATCGCCCGAAGGGCCATACAGTGCCGGCACCGGCACGTCCAAGAGCCGCAGGTACACGGTCAGAATCGCGCGGTGATGAATCATGTGGCTGATCACAAATCCGCGAATCACCGCCACGCGCGGCATCGTGAACACTTCGTTGCCCTGGAAAAGCAGCGTCCAGAGTTTCATGAAGTCGGCGTCGCTCGCGGCAGCAATCGCCCGCATCGCCGTCGCGGCGTTCTTGTTCAACTCCTCGACCATCGCCTGATGACTGTCGAACATCGGCGTCTGGTAAGGCGGCTCGTCCGGCGGCGAAAAGTCCCACTTGTCCTGGGTAAGCGTTCCTTCAACCCAGCCAGGTATCTCCGCCAGGTGAGAGCCGACCCACTGTACGGTGTTCGACTTGGGATGGGCCTTCCACTGCAACTTGTCATCCGGGATGCGCTCCAGCACCTTGCGCGTGCCGGCGATCTCTTGCTCCAGTTCAGGCAGAAACATTTGCGCGATGCTCATTCGTCACGTCTCCAATTGCGATCGTTTATGGGGCGGTTAGTTCGTCTGGCCGGTAGTATATCGCGTAGTGTACGTCTGTCCATATCGGCGAGTGGCGATTGGGCACTTGAGTTCGACCGCTCAAACGCGCACCTCTTCCAGCGGCACGCATCGAAAGCCACGCATGTTATACTGAGCCTCCCGCGATCAACGAAAACTCACGGGCGCCTTCCACAACTTCCCCATTCGAGCTCCACGCACATGGCAACCGGCAAGCCGCGTCTTCGTAGTCGACGTCAGTTCCTGGCAGCCTCGGCCGCGGCCGCCACTGCCTTTGCGGTTCCCACGATCATCCCGCGCTCGGCGCTCGCCGCACCCGGTAAACCTGGCGCCAACGACCGCATTCGCGTGGGCGCGATCGGTGTCGGCGGACGTGGCACGCTGTTGCTTCAGCAATTGCCCGAGTCGGCCGAACTGGTCGGCATCGCCGATTGCAACCTGCCGCGTGCAGAGGCGTTCAAGAATACGGCCGGCGGCAAGTATCCGGTTTATCAGGACTATCGCCCGCTGCTCGACCGCCAGGATGTTGACGCCGTGGTGGTTGCCACGGGTGAGTTTCAGCGCGTGCTGCCATGCATCCATGCCGCGATGGCGGGCAAGGACATTTATGCCGAGAAACCGCTCACGCTGTACGTGAACGAAGGTCGCGCGCTCGTGAACGCCGTGCGAAAGTACGACCGCGTGCTGCAGGTCGGCACGCAGCAGCGCTCGATGGAGATGAACCGCGTGGCATGCGAACTGGTGCGTACCGGCGGGCTGGGTAAAGTGCTCAGCGTGCGGGCCATCAACTACGGCGGCGCCGAAGCCTCGCCGCAACCGTATCCGGCCGGGCAGGACGTGCCGGCCGGACTCGACTGGAACGCCTGGCTCAATCAAGCGGCCGAGCGTCCGTTTAACGGCGACTGGATGGGCTGGATGCGGTGGCGCGACTTCGCCGGCGGCGAAATGACCAACTGGGGCGCGCACGGCGTTGACCAGATTCAGTGGGCGCTCGGCATGGACGACACCGGCCCGGTGGATCTCAAGCCGCTCAGTGAAGGTCCCAACGGCCAGGTCGAGATGATTTACGCCAGTGGTGTGCCAGTCAGCTTCATCAGCGAGTCGGGTCGCGGCCCGATGGGCGGCGCGGTGTTCACTTGCGAGAAGGGCAAGATCGAAATCAATCGCAACAAGTTCACCTCGAACCCGCTCGACATCGCCGAAGAGCTCAAGAAGAAGTTGGACATTGCCGAAGAGGAAAGAAAGTGGAGCGATAACCTCGCGCTGTGGCAAGCGCGATGGCATTTGCAGAATTGGCTCGACTGCATGCGCACGCGCGAGAAGCCCGTGGCGGATGTCGAAATCGGTCATCGTTCGGTGACAGTCTGTCACTTGGCGAATATTACGCGCGCTATCGGCCGGCCGCTCAAGTGGGATCCCGCGCGCGAGCAGTTCGTCGGCGATGACGAAGCCAACTCGCTCCTCGATCGACCCCGCCGAGCCGGCTTCGAGCTGCCGACGATCTAGCTCCGAATTAAATCGGCACTACTTGTCGTACGGCGTGAATTTTCCACGCCCTACAGCGCGCGATTGCAAAGGTGCCACGGGTGGCTGTACTCAGCTCACACGTGCTGGTCGATAGGGAATAGGTGTGTCCGCTCAGCCCGCCCGGCTATGCACGTCGTCGACGAACATATCGCGCAGGCGCTCGAATTCATCGACACTGGCGAAGTGCACGACGATCTGCCCGCGGCCGCCGGCCCGCTGCTTGATCTCGACCTTGGTCCCCAGCGCCAGCCGTAGTTCCTGTTCTAGCGCCGCAACCTGGTCGCTTGAGCGTCGGGCCTTCGGCTTGGACTTCGGCGCCGGAGCGCCGCCCACCACCGAGAGCGGCGGCTCGTCCGCATCGTGGATCGCCATCTGCACGAGTTCCTCGGTCGCCCGCACGCTCAATCCTTCATCCTGAATGCGCTGACAAAACGCCATTTGTTCACGCTCTTCGCCGAGCGGCAGCAACGCTCGGGCATGCCCCTGAGTGAGCGTTCCTGAATGCAGCGCCGCCTGAATCGCTTCGGGCAATTCCAGCAGCCGTATCAGGTTGGCAATCGTCGATCGATCGATGGAGAGCCGCCCGGCAAGCTCGTCTTGAGTACATCCGTATCGCTGTAAGTACTGCCGGAACGATTGCGCCTTCTCTAGCGGGTTGAGATCTTTCCGCTGCAGGTTCTCGACGATCGCCACTTCGCTCATCTGCCGATCGTCGGCGTCGCGCACCTGCACGGGGACCGTCTGCCATCCGGCCTTGATCGCGGCCCGCAGGCGGCGCTCGCCGGAGATCAGTTGATAGCGCTCGCCGTGACGGCGCGCCACCAGCGGCTGGATCATGCCGTGCTGTTCGAGGCTTTCCGAAAGCTCGTCGATCGCCGTCGCGTCAAACTCTTTCCGCGGCTGAAACGGATTGTTCTCGATGTCGTAGACATGCACTTGCAGCAGCCCGCCTTCGCCGCTCGAGGTGGCCGGCGCCGCGACATGCTCCTGAGGTGGATGCACCACGTCCGGCGTTTCTGCGGCCGGCAACGGCCGTCCCAAGAGTGCTTCCAGCCCACGTCCAAGTCGTCGGGGTTGATTCATGTGTTGAGGACCTCCATGCAAAGTTCAACGTAGGCCCGAGCACCGCGGGCTCGGGGAGCATAGTCAATGACGCATTGCCCATGGCTGGGCGCTTCGGATACCGCAACGTCGCGCGGGATGACCGTGCGAAACACGATCTCGCCGAAAAAGTCGCGAACCTCTTGATCCACTTCGTGCGTTAGTTCCAGCGTGTTGTCGTACATCGTCAACACAATTCCACCGAAGCGCAGCCGCTCCGGCCGGCTGTCCATGACGCGGCGGATCACCTCGATCATCTGGGCCAGGCCTTCCATTGCGAAGTACTCGCACTGGATCGGCATCAGCACTTCCGTCGCGCTGGCCAGCGCAGTCTGGGTGAGCTTGCCAAGCGAGGGTGGACAGTCAATTAGGACGAAGTCGTATGAATTCAGCCCGCTGGCCAGGTGTTGGGCCAGCGTTGCCGAGTGCGTCGCATCGCCCGAACTGAGCGCTTCGACGTCCTGAAAGCTGCAGCTGCCGGGCAGCACTTCCAGATTTGGAATCCGCGTCTGGCAGAGCGACTCCCGCAGCGGCTGGCGGGAAACGAGCGGGTGGCAATCGGTTGGCCGCTGGCCAAGACCTGTCGTGGCGTTGCACTGCGGGTCGAGATCCACCAGCAGCGTGCGCCGGCCAGCGTAGGCCAACGCTCCGGCGAGATTGATCGCCGTGGTCGTTTTGCCCACGCCACCTTTTTGATTCGCGATGCAAAGAATGCGACTCAACGCGCACGACCTCGCCCAAAAGATCCGTCACCAGGACTCGGGAGGGAGATTGTATCTCGCGCGCGGAGCGAGCTCTATGTCAGTTCCCACGCACTGCGAATGCTAGCAGTGCGGAACAGCAAAAAGTGTTTCACGTGAAACTGTTGGCTTTGGGCAGTCTGTGGCGCAGCGAGACGCATAGCCTCGTCGCACTTCGCCGGCAGAGTTTCACGTGGAACGGGAGGGCTACTCGAGCGGGTTGATCACCAGGCCGCTGAGCAGCTTCGGATAGAAGTAGGTGCTCTTGGCCGGCATCCGCTCGTTGTGCTGACTGATGGTGCGAATGTCATCGACCGAGGCTGGCATCACCAGGGCGGCCAGCGAGAACTCATCCCCTTCCAGGTTCTCGACCACCTCTTCCACCAGGTGCACGTACCGCGGCTTCGGCCAATCCTTGCCGCCCAGCAAGTTCTCAACCACCAGCCGGTGCAGGATGCTCACGCCCAGGGCCTGCCAGTCGGCGCTGTGTTCCTCGGCGAGCTCGGCGATTTTGGCTTTGCCGGCGGGAGTGATCGTGGCCAGCGTCCAGGTATCGTCGGCCTTTGTGTAGAAGCCCAGCGTCCCCTGGTCATCCCCGGTCTCGATATCTTCCCAGACTTCGTTGGCCTTGGTGCGGCCTTTACCCACGGTCTTGGTCGTGAAGTTGTCGCCCAGCTTGGCGGCTAAGTCTTTTGCGGTCAGCCCCTCGGCCCCGCGAAATAGCCGGTGAGTCGGCAGCACCAATAGGCCCGGGTCGCTCATCCCAATACACATCATCAGCACGAAGTTCGCCGGGTCGTGGGCCTCGAGCGGGCCCTTCTGGCTGACCTTCTCATCGCGATAGTTGCAGGCCGTTTCATAGCGGTGGTGACCATCGGCGATGAACATCGGCTTGTCGCTCATCATTCCCGCCACAGCCGAGATCACCGAGACGTCCGTCACCGGCCACATCCGGTGAACCACGCCCAGGTGGTCCGTGGCTTCCAGCGGAGCAACCTTCGCGGCAGCCTTCTCGAGCAGTTCCTGCACCTGCGACTGCGGGTCGGGGAACAGGCCGAAGATCTGGCTGAGGTTTGCCTTGCAAGCCCGAGTCAGCAGCAGCCGGTCCTGCTTGGGACCGGACATGGTCTCTTCGTGCGGATAAATCTTGCCTTCGCCAAACCGCTCCAGGCGGCAGCGGATCATGAACCCACGCCGGTTCACAGTTTGGCCCCCCGTGGTGAACGTCTGGTGATAGACGTAGACCGTGGGCTGAGCCTCGCTGAACAGCACACCCTCGCTCCGCCAGTTCTTCAGAAACTGGGCCGCCCGCGAGTAGCGGTTGTTACCCTCGCTGTCGCCCGGCTCGTCGCGGTTGAGGATCAGCCGCACGACGTTGGCCGGGTGCTTCTTATAGAGCTCGTCCTGGAGGCCGGGGCCAATGACGTCGTAGGGCGGGGCGATCACATCCGAGAGCGAGCCGACGTGGCCGAGGTCATAGCGGAGTCCGCGAAAGGCTTGGATTTCTGGCATGAGGGTGGCAGTGCTTCTACAAAGAAAGAGTCGATGGTGGTGACGCCCGAAGCTCGTGGGCAATTGGATGCTGTCAACGAAACAGGGCTTCGGGTTGTTATCCCGAAGCCCTGTTGGATTGTCAAACCGCCCTGTGAGGCTGGCGGCCTAGTACCGGTAGATTTCCGGCTTATAGGGCCCTTCGACCGGCACCCCGATGTAGTCCGCCTGGGCGTCGGTCAGCTTCGTGAGCTTCACGCCGAGCTTGCCAATGTGCAGCCGGGCGACTTCCTCGTCCAGGGCCTTCGGCAGCACGTGCACGCCGATCGGATACTTGTCCGTTTCGTTCCACAACGCTAGCTGTGCCAGCACCTGGTTCGTGAACGAGCTGCTCATCACGAACGAGGGGTGTCCGGTCGCACAGCCCAGGTTTACCAGCCGGCCTTCCGCCAGCACGATAATCGAGTGGCCGTCCTTGAACGTGTAGCGATCGACCTGCGGTTTGATCTCGACCTTCTTCACGTCCTTCTGACCGTTCAGCCAGGCCATGTCGATCTCGAGGTCGAAGTGGCCGATGTTGCAGACGATCGCGTCGTTCGGCATCGCCTGCATGTGCTTGCCGAGGATGATGTCGCGATTGCCCGTGGCTGTGACGAAGATGTTCCCCTGCGAGGCGGCTTCGTCCATCGTCGTGACCTCGTACCCTTCGAGCGCCGCTTGCAGGGCGTTGATCGGATCGATCTCGGTCACGATCACCCGGGCGCCCAGCGACTTCATCGAGTGGGCACAGCCCTTGCCGACGTCGCCGTAGCCGGCCACGACGACCACCTTGCCGGCGACCATCACGTCGGTGGCCCGTTTGATGCCGTCGGCTAGCGACTCGCGGCAGCCGTAGAGGTTATCGAACTTGCTCTTGGTGACCGAGTCGTTGACGTTGATGGCCGGCATCTTCAGCTCGCCCTTGGCGTGCATCCGGTACAAGCGGTTAACGCCGGTCGTGGTTTCCTCCGACAGGCCGCGAATGCCGGGTAGCAGCTCGGGATACTTGTCGTGGACCATCGCGGTCAGGTCGCCGCCGTCGTCCAGGATCATGTTGAGCGGCTGGCCATCCGGGAAGAACAGGGTTTGCTCGATGCACCAGTCGAACTCTTCGTTCGACATGCCCTTCCAGGCGTAGACCGGGAAGCCGGCCTTGGCGATCGCCGCCGCGGCATGGTCCTGCGTGGAGAAGATATTACAGCTGCTCCAGGTCACCTCGGCTCCGAGCGCCTTGAGCGTCTCGATCAGCACCGCCGTTTGAATCGTCATGTGCAGGCAGCCGGCGATCCGGGCGCCCTTCAGCGGCTGGCTCTTGCCGTACTTCTCGCGAAGCGCCATCAGGCCGGGCATCTCGTTCTCGGCCAGCATGATTTCCTTGCGACCCCACTCGGCCAGACTCATGTCGGCCACTTTGTACGGCAAGCGCGTTTCAACCTGGGCCACGGTAAGCTCCTTTGGTGCTCAGTAGTAGAATCCGGCGTGTCGCCAGCCATAAGGCCAACGGACGCGCGCTCCCCATGATATTCTAGTTAGACCGAAGGTCGCAAGCCGCCATCACTCGCCACTGCCTCAGGTTTGAAGCTGCACAAAGGCCTTCTGAGCCGAGGCCACGAATTGCCTAACGAGGCTGGCCGATTTTCGGCAAGGCGCCTCCTCGACACCGCTGGCCACATCCACGGCCCACGGGCGAACCGCGGCAATCGCCTCGGCCACATTGTCGGGCTTCAATCCTCCAGCAAGCACCAGCGGCAACCCGCGCAATGCCTTGCGCTGCGCCGCCAATTGCGGCCAGTCGAGAGTCTTGCCGGTTCCGCCATATTCGCCTGTCCCCATAGCGTCGACCAGTGCCATTCGTGGCCAGGCATTCAGCCCGTGGCAGGCATCCAGATAGCTGGTCAGCGGTTCGGTTCCTGACAGCAAGCGAAACACCCGCATCACCGGCAGCGGCCGCAAGTCGCGAATGATTTCCGGCGTTTCATCGCCATGAAGTTGCACCAGATCCAGCGGTACCTCCGCGGCAGCCCGGCGAATTTCATCGAGCGAGGCATTCACGAACACGCCCACGCGGCACACGCCCACTGTGGCCGCGCCCGCCACCTCGCGGGCTTGGGCCAGCGTGCAGCAGCGTGGGCTGCCGGAGAAGAAGTTAATGCCGATCGCATCGGCCCCGGCCTCGCAGGCCGCCCGTGCATCGGCGGCCGAAGTGATGCCACAGATTTTCACACGAAACATCGATCTCTCCCAATCCCACCGCGCCGGACCCGTAAGTATACCTTTTCGATTGCTGACGAGCCGGGTGCCTTCAAGCTGGCATAGCTCGAGCGTCGATGACGACTACGGGTCCGTATCCTCCCCAGACCAGCCGAATTAATGCCCACCGTGAATCCGATCTCCCTGGGAATTTTGGCATGCCAGCGTGCACCCACGATGCTGCGCGGCGGTCTAACTCGCATTTTGCTCTCCCTGGCACTGACATGCCTGGGCTTCGTCCCGCTCGCCCACGGGCTGCAATTTCAAGCCGCCGCCGGCCTGCATGAACGTGAAGCGGCAAACCACGAACTAGCGTCCGCTCGTCAGGAGACCCTTGACGCTCAGGCCGAGGCCCAGCGGACTCGACAGGCACTAGACAGATTCCTGGCCAGCCACCTGGACGCGCAGCGGGAGTTAGCCGCCCAGGAAGCGTCCAGCGACGCGCGGCTCGAAGAGCAAACCAAGCATCGCGATGAACTTCAGTCCCAACTCTCCGAGTTGCGGTCCAAGCGAGCCAATTTGCTCGAGACGCTCACCGAAGAGCACCCCGAAGTGATTGAGGTCAGCTCGCGGATTGAAGCGATCGAGGGGCGACTGCGAACCTCGCAAACGGCCGAGCTTCCCCTCCTGAACGAATCCTCGTCCAAAGCGACTGGCCCAGCGCTGGATGCCGCGGCATATCAAAGCCTGCTGCGCGATTGGAGAACGGCCGAGCGGCGACTCGAATCGGCACGCCTCGCCGAGGCTGCCGCGGCCGATCGCCTCGCCGCAGTCACCAATCTGTTGCTCCACAGCCCTGCGGCCGGCGATGCCATGGCTCGGCTCTCCCCCGCTACGAATTCGCCTGACCAGGGCCAACCGCACGCTCAGGCCGACGCCGCTTCCGATCGCGAGGCGGGCGATACGTCTGCGACGTTGCCAGTTGATGCACATCACGAAAAGGCTTCACGAACGCAAACTCTCGCACTCGCCTCCCTCGCATTGGCGGTGATGTTGGCCGCTCTGGCCGCTGTTCGACTCGCGCGCGCCACGTCCGACCCGTTATTTGCCAGTGCCGACGACGTTTCCGCCGCTTTGGCGGTCCCGGTCGTAGGGATCGTCCCGTTTGGAGCAAAACTCACGAGTTCTAGCTACGGCGGCGCCCGCCGAGGACTCGTGATGCTGGGCCAGATCGCGATTGCACTCGCGCTGTTTATTGCCGTCGCCTACGCAGTCGTGCACTTCGACGCGCTTCTGCGCTTCTTAAGCGACCCGGTCAGCATGCTTCGCTCCTGGTTCGGCCTCTAGACCCCATGCTGCCCTGGGGACGGTTGAAATCGACCTTGCCACTCGCGGCCGATGCGGGTGGAGACGCGCCACCGCGGATGCCGAACCATAAAGTGTCGAACGCGCTGCGCGCTGCGTTAAGATATTGCGAATGAGTAAGTTAGGGAGATAGGGTGATGTACGAGGCATTCTTCAAATTCCGCACCCGACCGTTCTCCCCTGTGCCGCAACCGAAGAACTACTTCGAAACCGAAGTGAGCGAAAACGCTCGCCGGTCGCTGGAGCGAGTGATCGAGCGTGGCGAAGGTCCGGGACTTGTAATTGGCCCGCCCGGTATCGGCAAGACGCTGCTTTGTCATCTGCTGGCCGAGAAGTTCAAGGGCCCTTTTGCCGTGGCCTTTCTGACCGGCGGTCGGCTGAAGTCCTGCCAGGCGCTACTGCAGCAAGTTCATTACGAGTTGGGACTGGAGTATCGCGGCCTCGACGAGGGTGAACTTCGTCTTTCGCTGATCGACTTCCTCGAACCCACCGTCGATGGGCCTCAGGGTCTGCTGTTGATCATCGACGAGGCTCACTCGCTGCCGTTCCGACTGCTGGACGAGGTACGTTTGATCACGAACCTGATCCGCGACGGCGAGCCGCGAGTTCGCGTCGTGCTCGCGGGCGGCCCGGTTCTCGAAGAGCGTTTCGCCAGCCCCAAACTGCAGTCCTTTGCACAGCGCATCGCCGCTCGCTGCTACCTGGAACCCCTGAATCGCGCCGAGACCTATGGCTACGTCCGTGCTCAACTCGCCGGCGCCGGTGGCGATGCGACAAAACTGATCGACGACGAAGCTCTGCAAAGCGTGTATCGCGCAACCGACGGCATTCCGCGGCTCATCAACCAGATCTGCGATCATGCCCTGGTGCTCGCCGCGCTCGGCGGAGAGCCGCAACTCACCTGTGAAGCCATCGACGAGGCTTGGGCCGATTTGCAACAACTGCCCGCGCCCTGGACGCCGGGCGCGGTCTGTGAAGATGGCGGCAGCGCCATCGTCGAGTTTGGGCATTTGCGAGACGAAGGTGATACGCCGGAAGCGATTCCTTTTCGGCATGACGAGCGCCCCGTCCCGCAGCCCACGTTGCCCATGGCTCGGCCGGTCCTGCATGTCGAGCCGTCCCACGCAGAGAAATTGCCGGCCAAGGTGCTCGAGCCGGAAGTGGATCTCGACTTTCCAGAATTCGGCGATCCGTTTAGCGAGGAGTTTGCTGAAGAGGAGTTGGTGCTGAATCAGTACGCCGCGGATGTCGAGATCTTCGCCGATGTGCCGCGAGTCAGTAGCTGGGAAGGTCGTCAGATCGGCTCGCTGTTGGAAACTCAGCGCACCCAGCCGCCACGCCACTCGGCAACCATGCTGCAGCCGAATATCTCGGAGTCGGCCGACACGATTCCGACCTTCACCGCGGCGAGCGACCCCGTGCTGCCTGACGAGTTGGAGGAGCCCGGGGCGGCCGCGATCGAGTTCACGTTCTCCGCGGCGAAGCAGTCGGACTCGCCGTCCGACATCGAGTCGTTCACGGAGCCCGTACCCCCAGCCTCCCCACAACCGGCCGTCAAACCGGTCGCGCTGCCGCCCGCCCAGCGGACCAAGATCGTGATCGAGGAACCGACGCCTCCCAAGCGGCCCACGGCTGCGGCCAAACCGCGTCCAGGGGAGTTCCGGCAGCTGTTCTCGAAACTTCGTCGCGGCTAGAAGACAACTGGGAGACGACCGGTATGGGACGGATGCTCGACGCACTCAAGGCGCTGGACGCGCGGACGCCCGTCGAACCGCCTGCGCCACCCCAGACTCCTGCCTTGCCGGCCGCAGTCGACCAACCGGCCAATCCGCCTGTCGAAGCGCCCGTGTCGCCCGTCAACTGGGATCAGGTGCTGGACGACACCACGTCACTCGTCGACGACGCGATTGAAACGTTCGGGCTGACGCCGCTTGTGCTCGAAGACCCGCTGGAAGCCGCTCCTCCGCCGGTCGTCGTTCCGCCAGCAGCGCCCCTGCCTGCAATGTTGCCGGCGCGGCCGGCGCCGCGCCGGCCCGCGGTCCATGCACCCGCCTTCGAAAGTTGTACGCTGCCGATTGCCGGTGATCCCGCGGACTACTACCTGGAAGCGGCCGCGCGGATCTGCGATCAGGGTTCGAACAACTACAGCAATGTGCTGCTTTTCGTTGCTGCCGATCGCGGCTCCGCTGCCTGTTTCTCGATGCCGGAAGTTGCCCATGCGTTCGCAATGCAACTTTCGGGCGACGTGCTTCTGATCGATGGCGACTTGCGCGAAGGACGCATGTCAAAGCAGGTGTCGCGCCCGGGGGCCGGCATGGTCGAAGCGATGCTCGGTCAGGCGCAGTGGCCCGACCTGATCCATCCGACGAACATCGCCCGGATAGACTTTGTCGCCCGCGGAATCGGTCAGGTTCCGACGTTCGATCGCCCACAGTTTGGCTGGAGTGCCTTGCGGCCTCAGTACCGCGCGGTGTTGATTGGCCCGGCCAACCAGGCGGAGCCGGAAACCCTGTGGCTGGCCGCCCGCTGCGACGCGGTCTATTTCGTCCTCTCGCGGCTGCACACACGCCGCTCCAACGCCACCGCGGCCGTGAATGCCCTGCGGGCGGGCGGCGCAAACGTCGCTGGTTGCATTGTCGTTAACGACTAATCCGGTTGTCGTCAACGAGTTGCGAATTGCTGCCGGCAACGTCATATTCCGCCGCGATATTGGCGGTGGTGCGCCTCTGGGCAGTAAACTAGAATTCAAAGCCCCCCGGCCGAGCTCTTTCGGCTGGCATAGCGACTTTGCGAGGCCTCTTTCATGCGGACGTTTCTGGTTACTGGCGGCGCCGGTTTCATAGGCTCCAACATTGCGCAGGCGCTCCTCGCTCGCGGCGACAAAGTCCGCGTGCTGGATAATCTGTCGACGGGGCACAAGTCGAACGTCGCGGCCGCCGGCAGCGGCATCGAGCTGATTGAAGGCGATATCACCGACGCGCAGGCGGTCGCCAAGGCCGTAAAAGGCGTCGACTGCATCTTTCACGAAGCCGCGCTCGCCTCGGTACCGCGCAGCGTCGAGAATCCACTGGCCACGAATGCCGCCTGTGTGACCGGTACGCTCACCATGCTCGATGAAGCCCGCAAAGCGGGCGTCCGCCGCCTGGTGTATGCTGCTTCCAGCAGCGCGTACGGGGATCAGCCCACCAGCAGCAAGCGCGAAACCGATTTGCCTGCGCCGATCTCGCCGTATGGCGCCGCAAAGTTTGCCGGCGAGTCGTACTGCCAGGCTTTCTGGTCCACCTACAAGTTCGAGACCGTTTGCATTCGCTACTTCAATGTCTTCGGCCCCCGCCAGGATCCCAATAGCCAGTACTCGGCCGTCATTCCGCTGTTCATCACCGCCATGCTCGCCGGACGTCAGCCCACGATCTACGGTGACGGACACCAGTCGCGTGACTTCACGTTCGTCGAAAACGTCGTGCACGGAAACTTGCTCGCCGCAGATGCCAAGCCCGAACTCGTGTGCGGCCGAACGTTCAATGTGGCTAACGGTCGCTCGACGAGCCTCTTGCAGCTCATTGGTCTGCTGAACGAATATCTCGGCACGTCGATCAAACCCGTGCACGCCGCGGCACGTGTGGGCGACGTGAAAGAAAGTCTGGCTGACATCACCCAGGCCCGTCAGCGTCTGGCCTATGAGCCGCAAGTCACGTTCGAAGACGGCCTCCGGCGCTCGATCGAGTACTACCGTTCGATCATCGGCAAGTAACGTGGCGACGAGTGGGCTGGCATCGCGTCCTACTTCGGCTTGACGCACGCAAACCCTAGCCACCCTGGCGGAAACTTCCACGCGCTGTATGCCTTCAGCGTTCGCACCTGGAAGCCGATCTTGTTGAGCGACTCGACAAGCTCATCGCGCTCGTACAGCTTCAGCCTGTGCAACTCCTTCGCGCGGCGAAACGTCTCCCCCTCGCGCACAAACGTCGTGATGTGACGTTCGAGGGTCTTCTTCTCGGCCTGCTCGATGCCTTCATATAAGCAGGCCCAGTCGTCGGTCTCGGCATAAGTGCGAAACTTGCCTGCGGGAATTCGCCCTGCGAGCGCCATGTCCAACAGCAGCACGCCGCCGGGCATCAGCGACTTATAGACCCGCCGCCAGACTTTGTTCACCGTGCTGAGCGAATTGCGGCTGTCGAACAGGTAGTTGAAGATCTCGCCGATCGCGGCGACCGCCACGCAACGCGGCAGATCCACGTCGACAAACGACTGGCATAAGAATTTGCCATCTGGCACTCGCTTCTTCGCCAGCTCGACCATCGCGGGCGAGATGTCGAACCCAACAACGTCGTAACCTGACTTCGCGGCACGCTCCGAGAGGATCCCGCTACCGCAGCCTAGCTCGACGACCGTGCCCGACTTAAGCGGCGGCTTCTTCAGCCGTGCAAGCAGCTCGTCAGCCGCGGCGCGGGCCACATGGCCAAATCCCGCATCGTGGATGTAAGCGAGATCGGTGTCATAAGCGGGACCGGAATTCTTCTTAGCCACGCAGTGATCCTAACGTTTGGCAAATAGTGCGTAGCAGATCCCCACCAGCGAAACGCCCACTGCCAGCGTGACGAACGTCGTCGAATACGGAGGCCAACCGGCGGCGTGGCTGAACTCGACCATTCGGCCAACGAGCGGATTGCCGATCAGCATTCCCGTGTCGAGCGAGGCGAGCATCAATGTGGTTCCCAGCCCCCGATAGCGCGCCGGAAACGACGTACTTCCCTGGGCCGTCACGCTGGGGAACAGCACCGCATGCGAAATCCCCGCGAACACGCCGGGAAGCAACAGCCCCCACTGACTGGTGACCGGGAGATACAACAGGAAGCTCACGGCCAAGGTAGCCAGGCCAATGTAAATCATGGGCCGGATGCCGACCGTACTCGGAAAGTTCCGAGTTCCCAAACGAGCGAGGAACGCGGTTCCGCTGTACGCCATGAAGAACAGGCCCGTGTGTTGCAGGCCGTACTGTTCGATGTACGTTGGCAGAAACGTCGTGGGAATCACGAGCCCCACGCCCATCACCACCGCCAGCAGCATCACGCTGCCGGGATGATAGCGCGTCAGCAACCAGATCATGGGCGGGCGCTTGCGGCGTCGCGGTGGCGGCTCATGTCGTGTTGCCAGGTTCGCGCAGACCAGCGCCACGGCTCCCAGCGCGGCGGCCACCAGAAACATCGCGTTCAGATTGCCACGCGTGATCGGCTCATGTCCGCAGAACACGTCTCCCAGGAGCGGGCCGACGGCCATTCCGATGAAGCCCGAGGTGCCAAGCGTGCCAATGACTTCCGCCGTTCGCGGTAGGGGCAAGCTGCGTGAGATGCTCGTGATTGACGCTCCGAACCAGCCGGCCACGCTGGTCGCGTAGCAGATTCGCAGGATAAAGATCGCCGGACCATGTGCGCTGGTGACAAAAAGATGCGCCAACAGCACGACCACGAAAGCCACGTTCGACCACAGCCAGATCCGCCTCGCGCCCAGGTGGTCGATGCCAAAGCCCTGAAACAGCCGCATTGAAAGGCTGCCAATCATCCCCACACCGACAATCAGGCCGACGTTCCACTCGGTGCCGCCCAGGTAAAGCACGAAGTCGGCATAGCGGTACATCAATGCCATGGCGATCGTAAACGCCATGTTGCCGACGTACGTGATCCAGAACGTACGGCCGTATATCGCGGGATCGCTGGGGGTGGAACGCGGATTGGCGCGAGGGCCGGCCGCGGATTGCGGCACGACAGTTTCCGCGGAAACGCTCATGGAGTGGGCGGGACGGTTGTAGGACTTCGGGCGCCGGGGCAACCTAAGATTGTAGATAGCGGCGAACCCGGCCGATAGGGAAGCCTGCCAGCCCCGGTCCTGTCCATGCGGCAACTTGCTATGCTGACCAACCTTGCGACGCCGACGACCGATTTTGGAGTGCCGTTCGTTGTGAATGCCGACCAGGGCCGTGTGACGCTCGTCACCGTGGCCACCTACAACGAGATCGAAAGTCTGCCGCGGCTTGTTGCCGCAATCCGTGATGCTGCGCCCGACGTGGACATCCTTGTCGTGGACGACAACTCGCCCGACGGCACCGGTCGCTGGTGCGATGACCAGCGGGAGCGCGACCCCCGTTTGCACGTCCTGCATCGCACCGGCAAGCTCGGCCTCGGCACGGCCATCGTCGCGGCCATGCGGTACGCCATCGAGCACGGCTACGAGTACGTGCTGAACATGGACGCCGACTTCAGCCACGATCCCAAGCACTTGCCGGCCCTGATCGCCGGAATGCAGCCGCAAGAGGGTCCGCCCCTCGACGTCATGATCGGCTCGCGATATGTCGCGGGCGGCGCCGTCGAAGGCTGGCCGCTCCACCGCCAGGCCATGAGCAAGCTCGTGAACGCCTATGCCCGCTGGCTGTTGGGACTCGACGTGCGGGACTGCAGCGGGGCCTATCGCTGCTACCGCACCTCGCTCCTCGCCAAGGTCGATTTCGACGCGATCCGCTCACGCGGCTATTCGTTTCAGGAAGAGATTCTCTGGCGACTCAAGTTGCTCGGGGCCCGCATGGCCGAGACGCCCATTACGTTTGTCGACCGAGTCCACGGCAAATCGAAAATCTCGCCTCGCGAAGCATTCTCGGCCCTGGGCGTGATCCTCTCGCTGGCGACGGAAAAGTCTCGCCCTCGCAAAACGCAGCCGTTGCAGCAATCGGGCGACGTCGCTTCCCGGTAGCTAGAATGCAGTAGGCTCGACGCAGTCTTGCGCGAGCTCGCCCGGATGAATTCCTTTCCATTGATCTGCGGTTCGCCATGAATGTTCTCGTCACCGGCGGCGCCGGCTTCATCGGCAGCCACGTCATCGAGCGCTTGCTCGCGAGGGAGACGATCGCTCGCATCACCTGCCTCGACGATTTCAACGATTACTACGATCCCGCACTCAAACGGGCGAATGTCGCTGGTTTCTCCGTTTCCGACCGGGTGCGTGTCGTCGAGGGATCGATCGGCAACGAAGCGCTGGTGACTGAGTTATTTCGCGACGGCGGATTCGACTATGTCATACACCTGGGCGGATATGCCGGCGTGCGGACCAGTCTTGAGCGGCCGCTGGTCTATGAGCAGGTAAACGTCCACGGCACACTGGTCCTCCTCGAAGCGGCCCGAAGCTATCCCGTACGGCGGTTTACCTTCGCTTCTTCGTCCACGGTCTATGGCTCAGGTTCGCCCGTCCCGTTTGTCGAGGATTCGCCACTGGGTGTGCCGCTCAGTCCCTACGGGGTCACCAAGCAGGCCGCGGAGCTGGCCGCCCAGCACTACCACCAGGTCCACGGCGTGCCAACCGTTTCCGTGCGGCCGTTCAGCGTCTACGGACCGCGAATGCGGCCCGATCTGGCGATTCACGTCTTCGCCACGGCCATCACCGCGGGCCGGCCGATTCCGCTGTTTGGCGACGGCAGCTTCCGCCGCGACTTCACACATGTCGGCGATGTCTGCGATGGAATCCTGGCGACGCTCACTGCCGATGCCGCCGTCGGCCAGGCGATCAATCTGGGGCACCACGAGCCCATCGCGATGCTGGACCTGATCCGGCTGCTCGAAAGCGAGCTCGGCGCGCAGGCCAAGATCGACTTTCGGCCAGCCTTTGCCGGCGACATGCCAATTACCTGCGCCGACCTCTCGAAGGCCCGGCGCCTACTGGGCTACCATCCCAAGACCGACATCGTCGCAGGGGTGCGCGATTTCGTCCGCTGGTTTCAGGGCAGTCGTCGAATGTGACGGTGCCGGAACCTACTTCGTCTCGCCCATCAGCTTGGCCACTTCCGGCTCGATTGCTTCGCCCCAGATCGTGTAACCCTGCGGCGAAAGGTGCAGGAAGTCCGGCATGATCTCGCGGGTCAATGTGCCGTCTTCGGAGAGGAATTTCTGACCGATGTCCAGAAAGAACACGTTCTGGCCGTCGGCCAGCTTCGAGGCGATCTCGCTCGCCTTGGCGTTCTTCTCACGCTGCGGATTCGGCTTCTCGCCGCGCGGGAAGATGGCCAGGACCAGCACCTTGGTCTCGGGCAGGTTGTCGCGCAGATTCGTGACGATTGCCTCGATCCCCGCCGCGATTTCCTCCGCGGTGTTGTCGTTGCCATTCGAGTTGTTGGTGCCAATCATCAGCACGGCCAGCTTCGGCTTGATGCCTTCGATATTGCCGTTCTGCAGCCGCCACAGCACGTGCTGAGTTTGATCGCCGCCGATGCCCAGGTTCACCGCCTTACGCGGCGTGTAGTGCTTGGCCCAGGCGTCCTTTCCGTTGCCTTCCCAGCCCTGCGTGATCGAGTCGCCAATCAAAAGTAGATCGACGTCACCTTGCTTCACCCGCTCGTTAAAACGGTTGTGCCGCTCGATCCAGCCCCCTTCGCGCGGCACAGGCACGACGGTCGACGGCGGATCGGCAGCCACAGCCACCGAAGCGGCGATCAGCGTGAGAGCCAAGGCACTGAGCAAACAACGACGCACGTTGCAAATCATGGGGAAGCTCAAGGCGGGGGTTGGCAGGCTACGCGGGAAGGACGATTCCATCCGCGGCGGGCAGACGGCAGGGATCAGGATAAGTCCCGCCGCGGGGCAAGAAAAGCGGCCAGCTCAAAATCCCGCGCTCGCGGTCGAAATCCGCGCTCGCGCGATCCTATTCGAGACCCCGGATTCGCTGTATAATGCCCGGGATTTTGACCGCTTGGAGCCTGTTGCCCGTACAGGCGCGCAAAAAAGAGGGCTCCTGCTCGCCGGGGCAAGAACCCTCTCAGTTGGCTGTCCGGGAAAGCGACTTAAGGCCGCTCCCTCGGAGACCCACAGCCGTACTGTGCGTATCGGGCTAGCAGTGCTAGAAACTTTAGCGCCGCTTGCGCTCCGCCGGCCCTGATCACTACAGCCATAACCATTTACCGCGCACGAGCGCGACAAGGTCACCCCAACGCACACACGCATGAAAGTTGCCAAACTAGCTCTCGAAGATGGAACCGTGTTCACGGGCGAGTCGTTCGGCGCCACGGGCGAAGTCGACGGCGAAGTCTGCTTCAACACCTCGATGACCGGCTATCAGGAGATCCTCACCGATCCCAGCTACCGCGGTCAGATCGTCACGATGACGTATCCCGAAATCGGCAACTACGGCGTCAACGACGAGGATCTGGAAAGCGCCAAACCGCACCTGTCCGGCTTCATCGTCCGCAACGCCAGCTCGATCGCCAGCAACTTCCGCTCGGGCGGCCGGCTGGATGATTACCTTGCCAAACATGGCGTTGTCGGCATCGCGGGCATCGACACCCGGGCCCTGGTCCGTCGGATTCGCGAGCACGGCGCTCTGAAGGGCGTACTTTCGAGCAGCGACCTGGACGATGCGAGCCTGGTAAAAAAAGCAAAAAGCAGTCCCGGCCTCGTGGGACGCGATCTGGTGAGCGAAGTCGTTCCCGATCGACCGGTCGACTGGACCGAACGACTGAGTTCCTGGTCGAAGCTCGGTGGCGCTAGCGATCCAGGAACCAGCACCCGGCACATCGTGGCTCTCGACTACGGCATGAAGTGGAACATTGCTCGGCATCTTTGCAATCAAGGCTGCAAAGTCACCGTTCTTCCCGGCACGAGCACGGCCGCCGACGTTCTGGCTCACTCACCTGACGGTGTGTTCCTCTCCAACGGTCCCGGCGATCCCGAGCCGCTGGAATATGCGATCGGCACGATTCGCGAACTGCTGGGCAAGACACCGATCTTCGGCATCTGCCTGGGGCATCAGTTACTGAGCCTGGCCTGCGGTGCAGAGACCTTCAAATTGAAGTTCGGCCACCGCGGCGCGAATCAGCCCGTGCAGAATCTGGACACGGGCCGCGTGGAAATCACTTCGCAGAACCACGGCTTCGCGGTTCGCGAAGACAACCTGCCAAAGTGCCTCGAGGTGACCCACCGCAATCTGAACGACGAGACGATCGAGGGCGTCCGGCATCGGGAGTTGCCGGCGTTCAGCGTGCAGTACCACCCGGAGGCTTCCGCCGGCCCGCACGACAGCGACTACCTGTTCGACAAGTTCTGGGAACTGATCGAGTCGAAGTCGTAAGCGTCACTCCTCAAACAGCACGCACAACACATCGACCGCGGCCAGTGCCCGTTCGGGTCGCGCGCGAATGCCTTCGGCCGAGTCGCCGCACAGTGACAGCGCACAGCGGAGATATTGCTCGCGTGTTTGCTCGACCAATTCCGGTTCGAGCTCCGAAGCCGTGAGCGGCCACAGCACTTCCAGCTCCGCCAGCGCCCCGGTGTCCCCTGCAATCGCGGCGAACACCAGGTCGTCGATCTTTTCCAGCATCTCGAGAATCGGCGCCGGCTGCTTGGACAATCGTTCAGCCAGCTGATCGAGATCCTTCGCGCGTTCTGGCTCTTCGATCGCAATGCTGCTCGAGTATTGCGGATGGGGCTGGTCGGCCCGCTGTTGCGTTCGTGGGGGCGACCCGTGCGACAAAGAAGCTTTCGTCGCGACGACCTGCTTTGGCGAATGGCCAGCTTGCAGGTTGGCCAGCAAGCGATTTCCCAGCGAGTCGAGTTCGACGCAAGTCAGCCCCGGCCGAGGTTGCTCAAGCTCTGCCGCCAGCACGGAGAGTTTTCCCGATCGGAGGACTTCTTCAATCCAGCCGGCCCAGCCGCTGCGCGGTTCCTGTGAGGTGGCCTGATGCTCAAGTGATAGTGTTGCCACGCCGTGCCGAGCAATGCTGCGGCATTCGGACTCATCGGCCGACATCGCGCACAATCGCACGTTCCGCAGGGTTGAGAACTTCAATCCTGTGCTGAATGAAAACGTTGTCCGGCACTCGACCGGCAGCAAGTTTAAGAGTCCCGCCACAAGCTGTTCGATTGACGAATCGCTATAGACCGCCAGCCGCTCGTTCGACAGAGCTTGCTCAAGCAAAACGGCCATCGCCGCCGGACCTGGCTCGCGCGCAAGCTGCGCCACCAGGCTCAGGTCCACGACCGGTGCTCGACCGGCAAGCTGCAAAGGCGGCAACGTCTCGGGCGTGTTGTCGCGCACGCACAAGTCGCCCGTCGCCGAGGCAGCCCGCAAGATCGCGAACGGATTGTTCGCAAACCGGGCCATGATGTCCGGCGGCACGATCAGGAATTGCGTGTAGATCAACTCGCCACGGCCGCTGTACTCCGCCCCGGCCTGCGAGGTGCGCGAAACGCAGTAGGCTCCGCTGGAAAGCTGAAAGCAGTTTGCGCTTGTCGCGGCTTCGCCCGGCTCGAGCAGCGAGCCGTGCGACGGCGCCCAGACCGAAAGCTCACGAGCGTCGGCCTCGCTCAAGTGGGGGCTGCGGCTGAGCAGTTGATAGCCTTGCGCCCGGTCGGTTTTAGCCGAGGTGAATACCGCTTGTTCGATTTGCACGAGAAGCCCCAGTTTGCCGATTGCGTTCGTCAAGGATGAAGTTGTCGCCAGCCCGTCCGTGCAACTCCCGTGGTGCTCCGCGTGCTAACCGCGCAGGTTGTCGACCAGCCACTCGAACGGTTCGATGATGCCGCGCGGTTCCACACGCAGCGGCACCATGTGCGAGGGATTTCCGCGCACGGGCCGGTTGGCGATTGCTCCGGCCACACCGGCCGCAAAGAAGCAGTGCCGCCGAAACTTCTGATGGCAAATGCGCGACAGCCCCGGCGCGTGCCGCTGGGCATAGGCGTTCGGATCTTCGAAGCACGATTCGCACTGATCCGCCTTGCTGAAGATCAATGCCACGGGACGCGACGACCAGGGCCGCTTCGGATCGGTCGCTAGTTCCGTCAAATGGCTGAGGAGCTTCATCGTGAAGTAATCCTCATCCAGCGAGCCGGCCTGCAGCTTCGTGCCGTCGATCAGGATCATCACGCCGTCGCAGCGGCTGAGCAGCGAGTGGATCACGCGATAGGAATGCGGATGGTCGACTTCCTCGAACAAGGCTTCGCCGGCCATGTCCGGAATCACCATCTCGACCGGTTGCTTCTGCTTGGCGCTGCGAAGTTGGCAGTGAACCCAGTTCCAGCGATCCGGTTCGTTGGGTGTCTTGGTGGGGAATTCGCAGCGCGAAAGCGCGCCGATCGTGTTGTGCTGGAGCGTTACGGAGAATCCGCCCCGCGCGGCCAGTTGCAAATGCTTCGGCTGCCTTGAGAGCATGTCGAGCAGCATTCCCAGATACACCGTCTTGCCCACGCCGCTGGGGCCCAGGGCCGCAAACATCACCGGCTTGCTGGCATGCGATTGGGCCTGATGCGCCAGGATCATCGGGGCAAAGCAATTCCGACAGTATTCGGCATCCGGCGTATTGCCTTCGGCGCAGATCAAGCAACTGATCTGATTGCCGTAGTGGGCCAGCCGGAGGCTGTCGAGTTCGAGCGCGACGCCACGATTCATGACGGGTTCTCCGCAAACGAGTTGCCTTCGGGTTCGTCGACCTCGTCGGCCGACTCCTCGCGCCAATCCGCCAGATCGTTCAGATGGATCGCGCAGCGGAAGCCAATGTTGTGCTTCCGAGTGAGCGCCACATCCGCGCTCTGGAACTGGCACGTCGCCTGGCCGTCCAGGTACGTGTCGAACGCTCCGCCGCGAATGCTTTTCATTTTGGTCTGCACCGATGCCGTCGGTGCCTCGGTGCTGTTCAGGTTAAAGGCATCCGCAGTCCACTCCCAGACGTTGCCGATCAGTTGATGCACGCCTCCCACGCTTACTCCGGAAGGAAACTCGAACACGCTCACCGTGTGCCCGGGGCCGGAACCCCACAGGTTCGCCCGCGAGCGGTCCATGGCTTCGCCCCAAGGATAGCGCCGCGAAAGCAGGGGGTGACCCGGAATCGAAACCGGCCAGCTACCGGCCTTCACCCATTCGGCATCGCTGGGCAATCGTTTGCCGATCCAGCGGGCATAAGCCACGGCCTCGTACCAGCAGACGCCCGCCACGGGATGATGTTCTTCGCCCCGGGGAAAGCGGCCGTTCTTCCAGTTGCGCGGGCCAGGATGCCCCGTCGTGTCGACGAAATCGAGCAGCGCCGCCCAGATCTCGGGATCCCAGATTTGCATCTGTTCGTAGCCGCCGCTGGCGACAAAGTGAGCGTACTGGCTGTTGGTGACCGGGTAGCGGTCCAGGTAGTACGCCTCGAGCCGCAAGAGCGGCGCTTCGCCCGCCGACTCGTCGGTGAATGGCGGCCGCAGCGTGACGAAACCCTCGGGCACCAGTCCCATGCCATCGGCCAGCGCCGCGCGCGTCCGGGCCAGTTGCTCGGGCGACAGGTTTCCGATGAGTTGTGGCCGCAGCAGCAGTGCATACCGCCCCTGGGCAAGCATTTCGTCCACCACGGATTCGATCTCGCGCCCTGTGCGCAGCGGGGCCAGCGGAGCCTCGTCTTCCTGCTCCACAACGGCTGCAATGGCCGCCTGCATCGAGGCGTCGGCCTCCCTCTTCATGCGCGAGGTGCCGCCGGCTCCAAGCAGATTGCTGAACCATTCGGGCAGCCGGGAGAAAACGCCGGTCCGACTGTCGGGGCTGGTCGTTCGCATACGCTGGGTCTCACTCTTACGCTGGGGTGTTTCGCACGCACGCCTATCGTTTGGGCGCGAGCTTGCGAACCTTGCTCTTCTGTAGGGATTCAAACTGTTCCATCACCGAGCCGAGCACGCTCTCCTCGGCTCGGCTGCTTGTGCCGTGCGGCTGCGTCGCGCGGGCCGGGTCGGTTGGCGGCGGCGTCATCGTGTTGGGTTGCACCGGGACCATCGGGCCGACGTTCTCGCGCTGCGCCAGAGCTGCGGACTGCATCTCCACCGCTTTGCGCAGCTGCCGCAGCTCTTCGCTCCAGTTCTCGCGATCAGCCGCGGCGGTCCGCTTCTGCTCGGCGAGCTGCTCGATAAGCTCCGCTCCGCGATGTCGCAACAGGTCGAGTTCGTTTTCGAGTTGGCGTCGTTCGTTCTCGGCTTCCTGCAGCTGCGCTTCGAGCGGTCCGGCATCGGCCGTCGACGCAAGCCGCTCGCTAAGCTGCGCGATCTCATGTTGCGCCGCCGAGAGTTCGGCCCGCAGTGACTCGGCCTCGGCCGAGTCGACTACGCCCGTCGCTTGCGGCTGGCTACGGAGTTGCTCCAGTTCTTGTTGGGCAAGATCCCAGGCCGCGCGCAGTTCCGCGAGTTCAGTTTGCAGCGTTTCGTTAGTCGCCATCTGCGACTGCAGTTGCTTTTGGCTGGCGGCCAGGTCGGTTTGAGCGGCATTCAGCCTGGCAGATACCGCCGACAGCTCAATCGCCACGGCCGACTCGTCGCCCGGCTGACCTACACGCGCGGCCCAGGTTTCCGACTGCCGTTCCAACGTTTCGCGCAGATGCCGCAGCTCCTCGCCCCAAGCGTCGCGCTCGGCGGACGCCTGGCGTTGTTGCTCGGCCAGTTGTTCGGTGAGATCGCTGGCGCGCTGGCGAATCGCTTCCAACTCGCCTTGCAGTCGCTGGCGTTCCGACTGGCTGGCAAACAGCTCCTGCGAGAGCTCGGCCGATTCCGCGGGGTTGGCGACCTGCAGCCGCAGGCGTTCGATTTCGCTTTGAGCGGCCGAAAGTTCTCCGCGGAGTCGGGCGGCTTCGGCGGCGCTCTCGGCCAGCGGGCCAAACTGTCCGCGCAGCTGAGCCAGCTCGTCGCGCGACGTTTCACGATTCGCTTCGAGCCGTTCGATCTCCTCGCGCAGCTGGGCGTTTTGTTCCACCTGCAATTGCAACCGGTCGCGGCTGTGTACGATTTCGGCCTCGGCCTGGATCGCACGTTCGCGGGCCGCATTCAGAGCTTCTGCGTCGACCGCATTCTGCTCGCCGCGCTCGGCCCAGGCGGCACTCTGCCGATCGAGCGATTCGCGGACGTGCTTAAGCTCCTCGCTCCATTGCTCGCGTTCGGCCAGCACCAGTCGTTTTTGTTCGTCGAGCGCTTCGGCCAGATCGGCGGCGCGGCGGCGCAGCGATTCCAGCTCGCCGAGGAGCTGTTGCCGCTCGTTCTGCATCGTGAACAGTTGCGACTGCAGTTCTGAGGTATCGGCCGGGCTGGAAAGCTCGTCCCGCAGCCGCGCGATTTCCACTTGGGCCGCGGAAAGCTCGCCGCGAAGTCTGGCCGCATCGGCGGCGCTTTCGCTTAAGGGGCCAAACTGTCCACGCAGTTGTGAGAGCTCGTCGCGGGCGGCTTCGCGCTGTGACTCAAGCCGCTGAATCTCCTCGCGCAATTGTTCGGTTTGCTGCGACTGCAGCGACAGGCGTTCGCGACCCTGGTTGATTTCCGCTTCTGCCACGGCCAGTCGCTCGCGCGTGGCCGCCAGTGCCGCGGCGTCTTCCGAGGCCTGCGCCGCACGCTGCGTCCAGGCTTCGGTCTGCCGCTCCATGATCTGCCGCATGTGCCGCAGCTCTTCGCTCCAGCGATCGCGTTCGCTGTCGGCCTGCCGCTTTTGTTCGGCCAGTGCGTCGCTCAATTCAGATGCCCGATGCCGCAACGCTTCCAGCTCGGCTTGGAGCTGGATTCGTTCGTTCTGCAGGTTCGCCAGTTGCGACTGTGCTTCACCGCCACCGCCGCTGGTCACCTGATCACGGAGTCGCACCAGGTCGCTTTGCGCGGCCGACAACTCGCCGCGCAGCCGCACGGCGTCGGCCGCGGCTTCGGCCAAGGGGGCGAACTGTCCTCGCAGCTGACTCAGTTCCTCGCGGCCCTCGCGATAATCGCGCTCCAGACGCTCGACTTGCGAGCGCAGGTGCTGTGCTTGCTCGGCCGCCATTTCCAGCCGCTGGCGATTCTGCTCGCACTCGCCCTGCAGCTGAATGATCTTCTCTTGAGCCTGGCTGAGTTCGGCTCCCTTCGCGTCGAGTTGCTTCTTGATGCTTCCGCAACGACCAGAAAGTTCGTTCTCGGCTCGCACGCGTTCGGCCAGCTGCCGTTCGTACTCAGACAGACTGCGGCGGGCCTCGGCTAGTTGACGCCGGCAGTCGGCCAGCTCGCTGCCACGCTGCTCGCAGTCGGCCAGTGTCTGTTCGAGGCACTCGGATACCGACTGATAGCCCCGCCGCAATTCGCGAATCGAGTCTTGCAGCGGACGTCCGATGGCGTTCAGTGGTAATGAGAGGTCGACCGACACGTTCAAACCCGTTAGCTCGCGAATCGCGCTGGATGTTTGTCGACGGGCGGCAAGCAGTCCTCGTTCGACCGCGATGCCGGGCGCGCGGCGGCTCCGCACCCCCGGCCAATAGCGCCGGAGCAGCCGCCTAGCAAATCTAGGTCACACCCCGCAACCGGGCAAAAACACCCCGGCGCACCCACTAGCCCGGGAATTCTCGGAAAATCTACCCAAAGTTGACCCTCATAAGTCGTTTGACTTCGGCGATTTACTGCCACTCGCGCAAATGCGCAGCCTGCGCAGACCTTGCGGCTCGCGAAAAATGTGGCAACCTCATAGGCATTCATGGGAGGCGGCAAATGGATTTTTGCAGCGTCGCCAGTGAGGTCCCACACGACCACGCGACGCGCTGACCACCGTCGATGCCTGCCTATCGTAGGCTTCGATGGCAAACTACTTGTGAGGAGGATTTGATGTTCGTACGACGTTGTTTGTTGTTGGGTGCGGCCCTCGTGGCCTCGCTCATCGTGGCGCATCAGGCCGAAGCCCGGATCGTTCGCCGTGCGGAAGCCCAACCGGCCAGCTTGACCAAGAAGACGGCTGCCAGTGATTGTGCCAAACCCGAGCCAAGCTGTTGCGCACCGGAACCCGTGTGCTGCGACGAGCCCTGCATCAAGTATCACCATCGCGGACCGAAGCTGTGCTGCGGCGACTGCTCGCCGCCGAAGGAAATCGTGCTGAAGGTGAAGAACCCCTGCACCGGCTGTGAGACCGACGTGCCCGTTTGCATGCCCGCGTGCTGCGAAGGCGAGCCCAAGGTGTGCGCAGGCACGGGCTTCCTCGGCCGCGATATCGTCGAGTACGAGTGGTGCTGTGGCTTCAGCGTCCGCGTGGCGTTCAAGCACTGCGGCGATCTCGTCGTGACGACCTGGGGCCGCTAAGCCTGCAGGTTTGTTGAGAATGTGAATGCACGCGGCCCGCGAGAGGTTAGCTTCTCGCGGGCCGCATTGTTTTGCGCGAGTGGCGAAACAACCTGTTTCGCGCTATGATGAGTTCGGGGGTGGAATCCTCATCTGTCGGCTGTCAATCACCGCCACATTCGATCGCGCACATGTCCAAGAAATCTCGCCAGCGCCAACGGCCAACCGTGATCAAACGCGAAACCGGCGAGGCCCGCTCGGTCGAAGGCCTGACCGTCGCCTGGATGATGACGGTGATGACCACGGTCGTGTGTGGCGTAATCGGCGGTGCGATCGTGCTCGCCACGCGAGATAATCCGGCCGCCGAACGAGCCCGGACGTTCGGTGCCCTCTTGCACTTTAGTGCCTTCGTGGCTGCCGTTGCGTCGCTGGTCCTGTTGGCCGCGGTGCTGAAGTTCCGCCAGCAAGCCCCACCCGCGGCGATCACCTGGTTCGCTGTGATCGCCGCGATGGTGGTTATTGGGACCACGTTTCTCTACTGAGCGTGGCACACGTGCTAGGCCACGTTTCGCCGATCGTCGGTGCTGCACTCTTCCTTGTTGACCACCGACAATCCCGTGTGCGGCGGCGGCGGACCCTCGTGCGCGTGAATGCCGGCCGGCAGCGGCGGCAGCTTCAGCCCCAGCTTCTGCAGCCACGGCCACACGATCGGGCCGTTCGCCCAGAACCAGCGGCCGCGGAAGAAGTAGCTCAGGAAACACCTGGCGTGCAACTCGCTGACTTGCTCGTTGCTGAGATAGCGATACTTCAGCACCGGCGTGTAGACGGTGTATTTCGAAGTGTCGAAGGTTTCGATTTGCGATTTGATCTGTTCGTAGAACTCGGTGCCGGGGTAGGGGGTCACCACATTGAAGTTCGCAAACGTCGGATTCACCGCCTTCGCGTACCGCAGCACGCTTAAGATGCTCTTCTCGGTGTCTTCCGGGAAACCGATCATGAAGCCCGCCACGGTCCGAATGCCCAGCGATTGGCACAAGCTCACGAACTCCCGCTGTCGATCGTCGCGAATGGGCGCTCGGTGGTACTTCCGTAGTGTTTCCTCCGAGGGTGTTTCAATGCCCACGGTGATGCTGGTGAGACCCACTTCGCGCAGAGCCTTCAGCACGTCAGGCCGTAGCACGTCGATCCGGCTTTCAATGGAGAACTGAATCTTGGTCGGCAGCTTTCCAATCAGCTCTGCCAGACGAAAGATCTTCTTGCGATCGACGCCAAACAGCGGATCGCGAAACTTGAATGACCGGAAACCGTAGATCTTGATACCGGCGCGCATCTCGGCGGCCACCAACTCCGGTGAGCGCACGCGAGTCGAGTTTTCGATGATGATGTAGGGGCAATAGTTGCACTTCAGCGTGCAGCCCCGGCTCTGCTGGATCAGTCCTGTTGGGAACTGCGAAAAATCGAAACCGATGCGGAACTTCTGATACGCAAACGGCGACCAGTCTGGCAGCGGCAGTTGGTCTAAGTCGGCCACCTTGCCAATGTCGATCGAACCCTCGGTCGTGTTTAACACGTCGTCCAGCTTCCAGAGAAGCTGTTCCGCCTCGCCGCGGACGACCGTCACCGGCAATCCCTCAAATGCGTCGGTCATCGAGTGCGCGACGGCTCCGGTGACGATTACCTTCGCGCCGGGGTTCTTCGCAATTACGGTGGCCATCGCCTGGCGTTCGAGCGGCAGCGTGATCAACGACGGGTTGAATACGTACAGGTCCGCGCCCGTGGGCACGTCGTCCAGCGCATATTCCACCTTGTGCCCCAGCTTGCGAAAGATCGCCGCCAGGTAGGCGAACACGAGCGCCGTCGGCCGGTAATCGCGTTTAAAGAAATGACGCACGACGCGGCCGCCGATACCGCCGCCACCCGGGAACTGGCCGACGCCATATCCGCCGGCGAAGTCCTTGGCGACATCCAGTTTTCGCGTATCCCACAGAACAACACGCATCGGGGAGTCCTTTCCGCCGTGCCACGACGAATTGAAATTAGGCAATTGAGTTTTTAAGCGGCGCGTCGCGCGCTGCTGTTTTGTAGGTTTGGTGGAGTCGAGTCCTGTCGCTCGATCTTGCTCAGGGTTCCGCCGGGACGCATGTCGTAGGCAATTCCTTTCCACACGATCCGCCGCGTGATGCCGGAGGCCAACAGGCCGACCAGCCCCACCGTGCCGGCAATCGGTCCGAGCAGCGCGTCGAAGCGATGGACCGCCTTCAGCTCCGCCTGCCTGGTCGGCAAATACAGCCGACAGGCGGCATGTCGCAAGCGGGCCCGTTTCCAGTGCAGGGCATACAGCACGCCGAAGGCCACGGCCGGCTGGATCGCCCACCCCGCGCCGCCGAGCGCGCCCCCGAGCGCCGCAAGCAGGCTGCCCCACAGTGTTAACTGCAAGAGTGCCGAGCCCACGAGCAGGGCGTACCAGTGGACCGGCGTGTAGCACCGCCCGATGACCAATTGCCGACGTACGAAGCTCAACATTCCACGGATGTCAACTTCCAGCGGAGAAGGAAGGATGCACATTGGCTCGGCCGACACCCGATGCTGCAAGCGCGCCATGGTGCGGGTCGCGATCAAGTCGTCGCTTAATGTTCCCCGCCACTCGTCGCGCAGTCCGCTCGCGATGAAAACCTCGCGCGAGATGGCCCAGGAGCCGCCCCAGATCAAGTGGTGCTTGCCGGGAAACATGATGGGGATGATCGAACCGTTCAGGCTCGCGAGCACCAGGTTGGCAAATGTCTGGCTCTTCGGCATGAAGTAGCGGTAGCCCGTCGTGACCGGAAAATTATGCAGGCGGCTTGTGAGCCGGCGCAGCCAGTCATGCGGCGGCCGAACGTCGGCATCGACAAATGCCAGCACGCCCGCCTCGGTCGGAATGGCCGCGGTGGCAGCCAGAAGATTGTGCACTTTCTGGCCGCTGTCGACTGCCAGCCCGGCCACGATTAGTTTCGATCGCACGCCGCCATACTCGTTCATCATTCGCCGAATGATGGCGGCCGCCGGGTCGTGATCGCTTTCGACGACGAAGACCAGCTCATAGCTGCACTGCTCTTGCTCGAACAGCGGTCGCAGATTCTCTGCCAGGTCGTCATCATGCCCTTTGCAGGGCACGAACAGGGCAATATGCCGGTTCAGGCCGGGCGACACCGTATGTTTTGCCCGACTCCGCGCATAACGGCGATGCTCAAACGCCTGCCATGTGAGCAGCGCAGAGAACAACGTCGCCGCGGCGATCATCGCCCAATAGCCCGTAACCAACCAATCCATGGGAGAGCACCTTCCGTGGCGCGTACTCGAGTGGGAAAGGACTGCGCTGCCTGGTGCGCGGGCCGATCGCCACGCGGGCCGAGATAATATCGCCACCCAACAGAGCGGTCAACGCCGATTGCGGCAGGCGGCGCAAGCCGGGTAGATCTGGCCGCTGGGGCATCGCGATCTGGCTACTTCGCGCGGGGAAACCCCGCCTCCAGCAGCTCTTTATAGCCGGCCTCGAGCGGCCGAATCTTGTAGCCCAGCTTTTCGAGGATTTGGGTGGCCGTGATCACGCGCACCCCGCTGGCACAGTGACAGTAGATGATCTTGTCCTGGGGTAGGGCCCGCAGAACGCTATCTCGCAGCTCGGTGTCCTTGCTCATCTTTCGCAGATCGCTCAGCGGCATCAGCGTGGCGTCGGCCAGATGTCCCTGCTTCCATTCGCCCGCTTCGCGCACGTCGATCAACACGGCTTTGCCCTGTGCCAGTTTCTCACGCACCGTGTCGTAGCCGTCCTTCGTGTATTCCACGGCGGCTGCCTGACCGACCAACAGCACACAGAGAGCAAGAAACGCGAGCAAACGGGAAAGCAGGTTCGTGTTCATGGTCAGAATTATAGCCGAATGGAGACCGGAGAAACGAACGATCTGCGGCCGCGATAAGCTGCCAGGGGGGGCTTTAGGCTGCCAGGGGCATCGGTTGCCTCGCGATCGAGGACTTCTCCGGCCGTACGAGGGCGAACGCTGCCAGCGTTCCGCCGAAGGCCACGGAAAGCTTGAGAGCCGCCGTTAGTTCGCTCTTACGCCCCACCAGCGGGATGCAATCCAGATCGCACTGGGGATCGGGCTTCGTCAGGTTCATCGTGGGCGGCAGGAAGCCGTCTCGCATGGCCAGGGCCGTGATGGCCATCTCCACGCTTCCCGCGGCGTTGATCAGATGCCCCAGGATCGACTTGGTGGCGCTCGCCGAAAGCTGATCGGCGGCCCGACCCATCGCCCGGCGGATCGCTTTCGCCTCGGCCACGTCGTTCTGTGGCGTCGCCGTGCCGTGGACGTTGATGTAACCGATATCGTGCGGCGCGAGTTTCGAGGTCCGCAACGTTTCCGTGATCAAGTGTGCCAGGGCATCGCTTTCCGAGTCGATGCCCGTGACGTGATGTGCCATCGCCATCAGTCGGCCGCCGGCGATCTCGGCATAGATCTCGGCGCCGCGCGCAATCGCGTGGCTGTAGCGTTCGAGCACGAACATCGCGCCCCCTTCGCCCATCACGAAGCCTTGGCGATCCTGGTCGAACGGCCGGCAGGCCTGTCCCGGATCGTCGTGATCGGCCAGGACTTTCATCTGGTGAAATCCAGCGGCGAAGAGCGGAGTTATCGCCTCGGCGCTGCCGGCGAGTGCCAGGTCGCACTGCCCATCCTGAATTGCTCGCATCGCCGTCTGCAGTGCGATCATCCCACTGGCGCAGGCAGTCGATTGGCTCAGCCTTGGGCCCATCAGGTTGTGCCTGTTGGCCACAATCGAACAAGCCGAGTTCGGCAGAAACTGTTCCGTCCAGGGGACCGTCGTCGGCGGATTGAGGTGTTCGTACCCAAGCAGCTCGACGAGGTGCCGGGTATCTCCCATGTGGGCGCTCACAGAGCATCCAAACCGGGCCGGATCGAGCGCGTCGCGGTCGAGGTCCGCGTCGGCAATCGCCTCGTCGGAGATGAGTTCGCAGAGCGCGATCGACTTTAGTTTGTCGGGGCTCGAAAGCTTGATATCCGCGGGAGCTCCAATCAGCAGACCGTCGGGAATTCCTGGCAGACCCGTCAGCCGGCGCATCGAGCTGCGGCCTGCGCGCACAGCCTGCCAGACCGCCTCCCGGTCCTCGCCGACGGATGCCGTCAGACCGATGCCGGTGATCACGACGCGTTCAGTGATGCGTTTCGAGTGATGCACTCGCGTCCTTTGTGCCCTGAGTTCAAGGTAAGCGCGTTTGCGCTCTGAAGTGAGTTGGAGATTTCCGAGGTGCGCGCAAGCTCGAAATGCGCGGCCCCGCCGGTGGCCTGACCGGGGGCGGCGAACTGTACCGGAAGACCCCTATTTGGCCAACCGCAAGTCGGTCAGAAATCGAGTTGTGAGTTGCCGCGTGCTAGCGAGCATCCTGTTCAAACATATGCCCTCGGAAATAAGACGGCGGCATCAGCCGAATGCGCAAAATCAATCCAGCAGGTTGCAATCCCTGATGAGGTTGTTAAATTCAGGCCGTGGGAAACAAACCCAAGGATGGCCGAAAAGCCAAAGGATTGATGGGAAACCGGCCCAAATCTGACGAATGGTTCGGATTGCATGAGCTCACCGCAGGACTTCCTACTGGGCGCGTTTCCCCGCACCCTCGACGATCGGTTCCGGCTCTCCATTCCACCCGAACTTGCCGAAGGACTCCTGCGGAGCGGCCCCGACGCCATCCTGGCCAAGGAACGACTCGGCTGCTTGAGTCTTTGGCCGGCCGAGCACTGGCAGCAGCGGCTCGATGCGGGCGTGGAACTGGTGAAAAACAAGATGCACGCGGGGCGGCTCGAGGGGCGTTTGGACGATGTCCAGCTTCTCGCCCGGTTGCTCTCCACGCGGCACAGGAAGGTCCAGCTTGCGGGGCGCGGGCGGCTTTCGATTCCCGAGGGCTTCCGCGAGTTTCTCGCTGTCCAGCAGGCGGGCGACGTGATGGTTGTCGGCGCGGGCGTCTGCGTCGAGATCTGGCAACCAGCCGCCTGGCTCTCCTACCTCGAACAACGCATGCCCGAGTTCGGCGGACTCTTCGACCGGCTCAGCGGCTGATTCTCTGTATTCGAACGTCCATGTCCGGCAGATTGGGAACCACTGTGTAGATTTTACCTGCCCGTGCGACCCGCTGTGGGAATGCAAGTCCCAGGGAACGGGCTAATGTTTGGCACGGAAGCCCAAACACACCATCTGCCGGACATGGCGTTTTTTGAAATCTCTTAGAGCCAGCGGAGCGTTCTTACACCCGTTGCGCCGCCGCTCCGCGCGAGAGGTGCTTCTCGAGCGCCGCTCCGACGAAGCCGGCAAATAGCGGATGGGAGGCCGTCGGCTTCGATTTGAATTCCGGATGGAACTGCACCGCCAGAAACCAGGGATGGTTCACCAGTTCGATGATCTCGACCAGCGAACCGTCGGGGCTGGTGCCTGCGAAGGACAAGCCGTTGGCCTCAAACTGCTGCCGGTACAGATTGTTGAACTCATAGCGATGGCGATGCCGCTCGCTGACGACTTGTCGGCCGTAAGCGGTGGCCGCTTTTGAACCCGGCGCCAAATGCGCGGGCTGTGCCCCCAGCCGCATCGTCCCGCCCTTGTCGGTGATCGTTTTCTGCTCGTCGAGCAGGCAGATGACGGGGTGTGCCGTGTCTTTGCTGAACTCCGTGGAGTGGGCCCCCTCCAGCCCCACGACATTACGAGCGAACTCGATCGCCGCGCACTGCATTCCCAGGCAGATGCCAAAGAACGGGATGTCGCGCATTCGCGCGAATCGAATTGCTTCGACCTTCCCCTCGATGCCGCGTTCACCAAAACCGCCGGGGACGAGCAGCCCGTCGTAGCCGCTGAGCAACCGCTCGGGACCTTCCTGTTCGATCGCTTCGCTCTGAATTCGCTGCACGCGCACCTGGCAGCGATGGGTGATCCCCGCATGATCAAGTGCCTCGTAGATCGACTTGTAGGCATCGCGATGCTCGGCGTATTTGCCCACCACGGCAATCGCGATTTCGTGCTGCGGATTGCGCATCGTGTGGATCAGATCGCGCCAGCGGTCAAGTTGCAGATTCTCGGCCGGCAGGTTGAGCTGGTTAACGATCAACTCGTCGAGCTTGTTTTCGGTAAGGCTCAGTGGCACTTCGTAGATCGAAAATTCCTTGTCCTTCTCTTCGATCACCGCTTCGATCGGCACGTTGCAGAACAGGGCGATCTTTTCGCGATCCTCTCGCGAGAGCGAACGCTCGGTCCGGCAGATCAGCACGTCGGGCTGAATACCGATCTCCCGAAGTTGACCGACGGAGTGCTGCGTCGGCTTGGTTTTGAGCTCCCCCGCGGCCTTCAGATACGGCACCAGCGTCAGATGAATGTACAGACAGTTGCGCTTGCCGACGTCGAGCGAGAACTGGCGAATCGCTTCGAGGAACGGCTGGCTTTCGATGTCACCCACGGTGCCGCCGATTTCGGTGATCACCACGTCCACGTCGTCGTCCGCCAGCGTGCGAATGCAGTTCTTGATCTCGTTCGTGATGTGCGGGATGACCTGCACGGTTTTGCCCAGAAACTCGCCACGCCGCTCCTTGTTGATCACCGACAGATAGATCTGCCCGGTGGTGAAATTTGAATCGCGCGTGAGCGGACTGTGCGTGAATCGCTCGTAGTGCCCCAGGTCGAGGTCCGTCTCGCTGCCGTCGTCCAGCACGTAGACTTCGCCGTGCTGATAGGGGCTCATCGTGCCAGGATCGACGTTGATGTACGGGTCGAGCTTTTGCATCCGCACCCGCAGCCCGCGCTGCTCGAGCAACATGCCGATCGAGGCGCTGGTCAGCCCCTTGCCGAGGGAGCTCACCACGCCGCCGGTCACGAAGATATGCTTGGTCATGCGATTTTTCATCCCTGCTGAAGAATACGTTTCCTGCGCGCTGGCGCGCACCGCGAGCGGCCATAAAAGCTCGGAATGCGCTCGAAAATACCCGCTTTTCGGCGCTGCGAGGAGGGGCCAGGGCCAGTGATCCCTGGGACCGTATCTTAGCGGGTTGCCGTCCGGCTGACAAACGCCCGGTAGTCCTCGGGCGTATCAATTCCCACGGTGCGCTCGTGGACCACTCCAACTCCAATGGAGTAGCCATTTTCGAGCACGCGGAGCTGTTCCAGATTCTCAAGTTTTTCCAGCGGTGTGCGGGGAAGCTCGGCCAACCGCAGCAGAAAATCGCGCCGGTAGGCGTACAACCCGATGTGCAGATGGAACACCGCCGGCTCCGCGTTGAGCAGCTCGTCGCGCCACTCCCGGGCATGCGGAATTGGACTGCGACTGAAGTACAGCGCCTTGCCTTGTTCGCTGAATACCACCTTCACGCAGGACGGATCCTCGAGCACCGCCCGATCGCGGATCGGCGTGGCCAGCGTCGCCATCACCAGCTCGGGATTGGTCTCCAAAAGTTCGATCACACAGTCAATCGACGCGCCCGGCAGTTCCGGCTCGTCCCCCTGCACATTGACCAGAATATCCACGTCTGGCAGTTGCCGGGCGACTTCCGCCACGCGGTCGGTTCCGCTCGCGCAAGCGGGGCTCGTCATCAGCACGTCGCCGCCAAACCCGCGCACGGCGGCAGCAATGTCCTCGTGGTCGGCCGCCACGACCATCCCGCTGGGGCGTGCGGCCTTGGTCGCCGCTTCGTACGTATGCTGGAGCATCGGTTTGCCGGTTTCTGCCAGCAGCAGCTTGCGCGGCAGTCGGGTGGATGCCAGCCGGGCCGGAATCACCACGTAACTGGTCGAGTGGACGCGTAACTTGGGCTGCGCGAGCGACATCCTTGTGGCTCCAGGGATCGTTCCGGCCGGATCGGATTATGCGGATTAGTCGGTCTGACTTGTAACGGATGTGACCCGCTAGCGGGTAGAGCGGTTTTTCGCCCACTTCCCCGGCTTCTCAAAATACTGCGAGCCGGGACAAAAGCTGGTTACCGCGAGATTCCTCACGTATGCTAAGAGAGTCCGGCCGGCAGCGGCGGGACCTGCCCTTCTTTCTGCGAGGATCATCGCAAACATGTGCGGAATCGTCGGCTATATCGGCCCGCGGGATGCGGCGCCTTACCTGATCGAAGGACTTCGCCGCCTGGAATATCGTGGGTACGACAGTGCCGGCATCGCAACGCTGGAAGATGGCGAACTGCGGATCACGAAGTCGGCCGGTCGGCTGGATAACCTCGTTCAGTTGCTAGCAGACCATCCCTCGCCAGGGCACATCGGCATCGGTCACACTCGATGGGCGACGCACGGTCCAGCCAATGACGTGAATGCCCACCCGCACCTTGGTCGCGGTGGCGCCGTCGCCATCGTGCACAACGGAGTGATCGAGAACTTCCGCAATCTGAAGAGCCGCCTGGAGGCCGAGGGCTGCGAATTCCGCTCGGCCACCGACACCGAAGTGATCGCCCATCTGGTGGCAACCTGTCTTGATGAACAGTTAGCCCTGGCTTCCGCCAAACTGGAAGAGTCCGAAGGCGAAGACGGCTGGATCGAGCCCGAGTATCGCCCGTTGGTCGCCGCCGTGCAGCAAGCCATCGCCCAGTTGCAAGGCACCTACGGCCTGGCCGTGGTCTTTCGCGACTATCCCGAAGTGATCATCGCCGCCCGGCTGGGCAGCCCCCTGGTCGTGGGCGTGGGTGACGACGCCCACATCATCGCCAGCGACGCCTCGCCCCTCGCCGGCCATACCGAACAGATTGTCTATCTGGCCGACCACCAGATTGCGCTCGTCACGGCCGAGTCGCTCCGCGTGATAGACCGCGATCAGGGCCGCATCCAGCACCAGGTCAACGTCCTCGACCTGCCGCCAGACGCCGCCTCGCTCGACGGTTTCCCGCACTACATGCTCAAGGAGATCTTCGAGCAGCCCGAGACGATTCGCAACGCGATGCGCGGCCGCTTAAGCCTGGACGAAGCGACGGCCGTGTTCGGCGGGTTGAATCTCACGCCGCAGCAATTGCGCAGCGTGAACCGCATTTTGCTCACGGCCTGCGGCACCAGTTGGCACGCGGCACTGGTGGGCGAATACATCATCGAAGAGATCGCCCAGATTCCGGTCGAAGTCGAGTACGCCAGCGAACTCAGGTACCGCAATCCGCCACTCGAGAGCAACACGCTGCTTTTCGCGATCACCCAGAGTGGTGAAACGGCCGACACGCTGGCCGCGCTCCGCGAAATGAAACGTAAGGGGCATCCCACCCTCGCGATCTGTAACGTCGTGGGCAGTTCAATCGCCCAGGCCGCCGATGGCGGTATCTACCTGCACGCCGGACCAGAAATCGGCGTCGCCTCGACCAAGGCCTTCACCTCGCAGTGCACCGTGATGGCCATGCTCGCGCTGTATTTCGGGCGGATGCGGAACGTCGGCTTCGAAGCCGGCCTCAAGATCATCGAGAATCTGCAAAAGCTACCCGAACTCGTCACCCGGGCGCTCGAGACAAACGACGTTTGTCGCCAGTTGGCGGGCAAATACTGCCACTGCACAAACTTCCTGTACCTCGGCCGGCAGTTCAATTTCCCAACCGCGCTCGAAGGCGCACTGAAGCTCAAGGAAATCAGCTACATCCACGCCGAGGGTTATCCGGCCGCCGAGATGAAGCACGGGCCGATTGCGCTCGTCGATGAGCACACGCCCACCGTGATCATCATTCCGCAGGGCGCGGTTTACGACAAAGTCATGTCGAATCTCGAAGAGATCAAAGCCCGCGGCGGGCCGGTGATCGCCATCGTCTGCGAGGGCGATACCCGCGTGGCCGACGTGGCGGACGACGTGATCGAGGTGCCGCACATCGACGACTTCCTGCAGCCGATCCTGAGCATCATCCCGCTGCAGCTCCTGGCCTATCACATCGCCGTGCTTCGCGGTTGCGACGTCGACAAGCCGCGCAACCTGGCCAAGAGCGTCACGGTCGAATAGGGCAGGGGGCGGCTGTTTTTTCGTCGACGCTGGTCGCGGAACGGCCAATTTTTCGCCGTGCTCACTCGCGGGGGCATACTGGCGGCCAGATTCTTCCCACGGGTGAGAGCCAACGGGTAAGAGTCAGAGCCCCCCCCAAGCCCGACCCCTTTGGAGCAGGCGCCCCGCCGGTTGCCCGCCGCGTGTGGCGCCTGAGGTTTCCCGCATGGCCAACTCTACCCGCCCGCACACGTGTGGTTTCACGCTTGTTGAACTACTCGTGGTCATCGCGATCATCGGCGTACTCGTGGCACTGCTGCTGCCGGCGATTCAGGCCTCGCGCGAGGCAGCCCGCCGCTCGAAGTGCCAGGC
>Ga0169931_10001530_pt1 | contig 38132 bp, 23 predicted proteins | sample Kivu_15m_20L_FD_129675 | JGI IMG/M metagenome (GOLD analysis project Ga0169931, IMG submission 129675) | Freshwater microbial communities from Lake Kivu, Western Province, Rwanda to study Microbial Dark Matter (Phase II) - Kivu_15m_20L... | ecosystem: Environmental > Aquatic > Freshwater > Lake...
CCAAGACGCGTCAAGGGCGATTCTGGGTTTACGCCGGCGATGATCGTCATCCGTATTCGGTCTACGACTACACGGCCAGCCGCAACCGGGACGGACCGGAGCGGTTCTTGAAGGGCTTCCAAGGTTACCTGCAGGCGGACGCCTTTTCAGGCTACGATCGTCTCTGCGCCGGGCCCGGCGTGACCGAGGTCGCTTGCTGGGCCCATGCCCGCCGAAAATTCTACGACGCGTGGACGACGGCCCCAGACCTGGCTCACGAAGCGCTGGCTCGCATCGGGCAGTTGTACGACATAGAACGGCGCGCTAAGGAGTGGTCGGCCGCTGAACGCGGTGCGCTGCGCCAGACTGAATCCGTGGCACTCTTGAACTCTCTCGGTGATTGGTTGGTCGAGCAGAAGTTGCGGGTGTTGCCCAAGAGCCCGCTGGGACAGGCGATCTCATATGCCTTGGCCAACTGGCAGGCGTTGTGCCGCTACCCAGAGGATGGCGCGTTGACCATCGACAACAACCTCTCGGAGCGGGCACTGCGGGCTCAGGCCGTGGGGCGAAAAAATTGGCTCTTTGTCGGCAGCGACAACGGCGGCCGCACCGCGGCCGTGCTGTTCAGCATGACGGCCAGCTGCAAACGGCACGGAATTGACCCGTACCGCTACCTGGCCGACGTGCTTCGGCTGCTCCCCACCACTCCGCCCGACCGTCTGGCTGAGCTGCTACCCGATATCTGGTTCCAGACCCACCCCAATGCGGCCAGAAAACGGGCCGCGCAGCTTGAAAATGGGTTACCGTTGGGCGAAAATACCGGCCGTCCAGCTGGACGGTTACGAAATTATGAGGTCTATTGGGTGAAGGGCTTTCGCGGCCGGCTATGGAACAACCCATCGACAAAGTAACCTCGCCCCCTCAGTGCGCTGTTTGGGCCGATCGCCGGTCGAGTGCATGAATTCTTTGGGGGTGGCACGTTCCAAGCGGATCACAATTTGGTGGCAAGTTCGCACGCCCTCGTCCCAACCCTGGCCGCCAGGGTTTCAAAAACCGCTATCCTTGAAGACGACATTACTTGCTCGGATCGGCGGCTTTCACCAGCCGCTTGCCGGTGTTGTCCCCCTGGAGCATGCCGATGAACGCGCGGGGCATGTTTTCGAAGCCGTCGAGGATGTCTTCGCGATACTTCAGCTTGCCCTCTTTGATCCAGCCGGCCATCTCGGCCACGGCGGGGCCGAACTTGTCGAAGAACTGGAACACCAGAAAGCCTTCCACCCGGGCTTGCTTGACGATCAGCGCCCACAGCCAGCGCGGACCCATCTCGGGCTTCTCGATGTTGTACTGCGAGATCTGTCCGCAGATCGAAAGCCGGGCTTTCACGTTCAGCAGCGGAATCACGGCGTCGGTCACCGCGCCGCCGACGTTGTCGAAGTACACGTCGATCCCCTGGGGGCACAGCTTCTTGAGCTCTTCGACATAGTTCTTGGCGGTCTTGTAGTTGAACGCGCCGTCGAATCCGAGCTCGTCGACGAGGTACTTCACCTTCTCGTCGGTGCCGGCGATGCCGATGACGCGGCAACCCTTGATCTTGGCGATCTGACCGACGGCCATGCCGACCGCGCCGGCAGCGCCGGAGATGACGACCGTTTCGCCGGCCTGGGGGTGGCAGATTTCCAAGAGACCGAAGTAGGCGGTCAGGCCTGGCATGCCGAGGATGCCGATGGAGGTCGAGATCGGCGCGATCGAGGGATCGATCTTCCGCACGCCCTTGCCATCGCTGACGGCATACTCTTGCCAGCCGAACTCGCTTTGCACGATGTCGCCGACCTTGAACTTGGGATTGTTGGACTCGATGACCTGGCCGACGACCCCGCCGCACATGACCCCGCCGATCTCGACCGGCGCGGCATAGCTCTTGGCGTCGTTCATCCTGCCGCGCATGTACGGGTCGACCGAGAGATAGAGCGCCTTGACGATCATCTCGCCGGCGCCGGGCGAAGGCACGGGGCTCTCGACGAGCTTGAAGTCGGATTCTTTGGGCATTCCGACGGGGCGAGCGGCGAGCGTGAACTTGCGATTGGTGAGTGCCATGATTGGTCGCTGGTGGTTCGTGGTTAAGAGGAAAGCGCGCGGGCGCGAATTTCGAAGTTCAGATTTGGAGCACCGCCATTGTCGCGATCGGCTGGCGGCTTCGCAACGACGCAGCACGGCTCGATTCTTAGGGACCCAACGAAAAGCTTTGCTGGGTTTGGCTGCCGTGTTAAGATAAGCCGCGGTTGATGCGTGTGGCGCGATCGATTTGTCCGCGGCTTGGAATTCTCACATGCTTCATCGCAGACTACTCGGCAGCAGACTGCATCGCCGTGATGCCATGATCCGTCTCGGGCAGGCCGGGCTCGGCGCGCTCGCGCTGCCGAATCTGCTGCAGGCCGAGTCTGCCCTCGCTTCCGCGACCCTCCAGCCGAAGGCCAAGAGCTGCATCCTGCTGTATCTGTGGGGTGGCCCGCCGCAGCAGGACATGTTCGACATGAAGCCGGACGCGCCCGAGGGCATCCGCAGCCAGTTCGGGCCGATCGATACGGTCGTGCCGGGGATTCAGCTTTCGGATCAGCTTCCGCTGATGGCGAAGCAGACCGACAAGATGGCGATCATCCGCTCGTACACGCATCCGAGCAACGTGCACGAGGTGGGCGTCTACCACACGCTGACCGGCAAGATCAACAACACGCTAGCCGTGCCGCGGAACCAGCGCAACCGAAATGACTTTCCCACGCCGGGCGCCGTGGTGTCGAAGTTCAGCCCGCCGGGCGCGCTGCCGGCGAGCGTGACGATCCCCTCGCCGATCGGCCACGACGGGGTCATCTATACTGGCACGTACGCGGGCTTTCTGGGCGCGAAGCACGACCCGATGGAACTCAAGCCGCCGGGGGAAGTGCAAAACGCCGCGCCGCATAGTTTGGATTTGCTCGATGGGATCGACTCTACGCGGCTGCAAGCGCGGTTCGGGCTGCTCAAGTTGATGGAGGATTACGACAGGCTGGTGCAGGCCAAGGGTCCGCAGCGTGGCGTGGCGGGGCTCGAGCAGTTTCGCGAGCAGGCGTTTCGGATGCTCACCTCGCCCGAGTCGCGCGGGGCGTTCGATCTTTCGCGCGAGAGCGACAAGCTGCGCGACCAGTACGGGCGGAATGAGTACGGCGAGAGCTTCCTGCTCGCGCGGCGGCTCGTCGAGTCGGGCGTGCGGTTGGTGACGGTCGTGTGGTCGTATATCTGTCCGGACGGCAACGTGGCCAACGTGTGGGACAACCACGGGGGCACGGGATCGCTGGGCGGCGTGACCGGCTACCAGATGCTGAAAGAGAAGTATTGCCTGCCGCCGCTGGACCTGGCGTATTCGGCCCTGCTGGAGGACCTTTCGCAGCGCGGGCTGCTGGATGAAACGATGGTCGTGATGATGGGCGAGTTTGGCCGCACGCCGCAGATCAACAAAGAGCAGGGGCGCGATCACTGGGGCGCTTGCCAAAGCGTGGTGCTGGCCGGCGGTGGCATTCGTGGCGGGCAGGTGTATGGTTCGAGCGACAAGCACGCGGCTTATCCACGCACGAACCCGGTGGCGCCTGAGGACGTGATCGCCACGATGTATCACGCGCTAGGGATTCCGCCCGAGAGTTTGATTCACGACCGCGAGAATCGCCCGCACAAGCTGAGCGAGGGACGGGTGCTGGGTGAGTTGTTTGGGTAGCACCGACAACTTGTTGTCGGTGTCGCGCAGCGACAGGAGGGATCGGGCAGAGCGTGACTGGAAGGAAAGTCCTCCCTTGGGTGAGTACGGTTCATGATCCCTCTTGGGCCGGAGGCCCACTGACAACAAGTTGTCAGTGCCACCCGATTGCTCGGTTCGTAGGTTCGGTCGTGCGGGCTGCGTGGGTCGCGCTAGCTGAAATCGCGAGGTTTCCGCGGCGGCGGCGAGCTAAACTTGCGTATGGCCACCGCACTCGAAACGCCTGCCGGGCTCGACTACATCGGCGAAGAGTTGGGTCTCTTTAAGCTCGCCGAGAATTGGAAGCGGTACGTTGCTGCGCGGTTGCAGCCGTACTTGTCGGGCGAGTTGCTCGAAGTTGGCGCGGGCATTGGCGCGAACACGCGGTACTTCGATCGGCCGCCGCTCACACGCTATGTGGCGCTCGAGCCGGACGGCCGGCTGTGCGAGGAGTTCCGCCGCGAGCAGGCTGCCGGAAAGGTTCCCGAACGCTGTGAGCTCGTGCAGGGAACGCTTGAGACGCTGTCATCGAACGAACAATTCGACGCAATCGTGTACATCGACGTGCTGGAGCACATCGAAGACGATTGGGCCGAGTTTGCGCGGGCGTATGATCGGCTGCGGCCGGGGGGACATCTGTGCATTCTGTGTCCCGCGCACAATTACTTCTATTCGCCGTTCGATCGGGCGATCGGACATTTCCGCCGCTACGACAAGCGGATGTTTCGGGCGATCTCTGAGCGGCAGCCGGTGAGGCTTGAGTATCTCGACAGCGTCGGGATGCTGGCCTCGGCGGCGAACAAGCTGCTGCTGCGGCAATCGTATCCGAACGAGCAGCAAGTGCTCCTCTGGGATCGGCTATTCGTGCGAACCTCGCGAATCGCGGATCCGCTGCTGCTGCACATGCTCGGGAAGTCGATTCTCGGCGTGTGGCAGAAGTAGTGCCGCGGCGGACGCTCCGCTTGTAAAGTCTTGTGACGCGTCGGCCTGGCGCGGCGACTAAGGACTCCAGATTCGCCCGGCTGCCAGTGCCGCGATGCATGGGCAGCTTCACCTTCAGGAGTCTTGCCATGAGTGAGATTGCGCAGGCGCCCGAGGTTTCGCCGCGAGTGTTCGGCCTAGGTCGGCGACGACTGGGCGGTTGGGGGCTGGTTTGTGTGTTGTTGCTGGTAGGCGTGCGCGTGCTGGCGGAGGTTGGCATGATGCGAGCGCATGGGCCCGATCCGCAGATGCCAATCTGGTGGGTGCTGTGTGCGGTCAAGGTCGCACTGTGGTTCATCGGTGGCGGGATCGCGCTGGTCGTCATGCTGCGGTTGTGGCAATATCGCTGGGGGAGGACGGCCGGCGCTGTATCGCTAGTTATCTGGGCGGCGGCGATCGGTTGGGCGAGCTGGCAGTACGATGTTGGCGGGCGGGCACTCACCGACGCGCGCGATGTGAGGACGTCGCCCGAGCGCTTGCGAGAGCTGGTGCGCTTCGGCGGGATTCAAGCCGGCTATGAACTGGACAATCGGCTGGCGGCGAATCCGAGTACGCCCGTGGACGCACTGCGCGAGTTGGCGGCAAAGCCGGATCAGCTGGGGACGCAGATGGTGCTGGAGCGGAATCCGCGGACGCCGGCGGATGTGCGGGAGAAGCTAGAGACGGGGAAGTAGGTCGCTAGAGTAAACACCGCAGAACGGAATCGCACGAGTCAAAGTCCGAACGCGACTCTTAAAGCCTGATCTACATCCTTCAATATCTCAGCAGGCAAATCGCCCAGCTTTCGAAGTATCTTGGATTTTTCGAGCGTGAAGACGTTGATGCAATTGACGACCGAATCGACCCGAAGTCCAGTTGTCGTGCCGTGAGTACTCCGCTCCACAAATACTTGAGTCGATTCGGCATGCGATCGAGATGCACGGCTAGTGATCATTGCCACGATCGTGTTCTGAAGTCGCCTGTTATCGCGGTCATTCTGCACGACCAGGGCGGGCCTTACCTTCGAAGGTCCACCGCCGGCGAACGGGAAGTCGACCAGGACGATATTGCCGCGCAAGACATTCATGAGCTGCGGCGCGGATCGAGATCGTTGTAGATGTCCTCGGCCGGATCGTCCCACCCGGCCGCGCTGGCGGCCGCGTCCATCAGCGGGTAGGCATCGCGAACGTCGAACCCCTCGTCCAGTACGCTACGCACCTGCTCGTACACGTCGGCGCGAAGCAGGACGTAGCTCTCTTGTGTCTGCGGATCAATTACTCGGACGGGCGCATTCCCCGCCTGCGTGACCGCGTCGTGTTGGTCGGGCGTCAGTTCTGTGCTCATGTTTGCAGTATATCACGGCGTCTGCTGGATACGTTTACCGACTAGCCCCTTGATAATCCGCCCCCGATCATGGTAATTTTGAGGGATTTTAGACCGGAACCAAAAGCGGCCCTAAGCCTTTAGCGCCCAACGGTTACGGCTCTCGAATCGCTCGCTTCCAGCCAAATGTGTCCCAGGGGAAGGTAAACCAAACCGTGCCGCGCCGCGACGACTTGCACAAGATTCTCATCATCGGCTCGGGCCCGATCGTTATCGGTCAGGCCTGTGAGTTCGACTACTCGGGCACCCAGGCTTGCAAAGCGCTTCGCGAGGAAGGCTATGAAGTCGTGCTCGTGAACTCCAACCCGGCCACGATCATGACCGACCCGGGGATGGCCGACCGGACGTACATCGAGCCGCTCACCTGGGAAGTCGTGGCCAAGATCATCGAGGCCGAGCGGCCCGATGCACTGCTGCCGACGCTGGGCGGGCAGACGGCCCTCAACCTGGCGATGGATCTGGCCAAGCACGGCGTGCTGGAGAAATACGGCGTCGAAATGATCGGCGCGAATCCGGACGTGATCGACAAGGCCGAGAACCGCAATCGCTTCAAGCTGGCGATGGAGAAGATCGGGCTGAGTGTGTGCCGGGGCGATACGGTGCACAACCTGAAGGAAGCTCGGGCGCTATTGGCCGAGATTGGTCTGCCGTGCGTGATTCGCCCCAGCTTCACGATGGGGGGCAGCGGTTCGGCAATTGCCTACAACCGGGGCGAGTTCGACAACCTGGTGACGCGGGGGCTGGAGTCCTCACCCGTGACCGAGGTGCTGATCGAAGAGTCGATCATCGGCTGGAAAGAGTACGAGATGGAGGTGATGCGCGACGTGGACGACAACGTCGTGATCATCTGTTCGATCGAAAACATCGACCCGATGGGCGTGCACACCGGCGACTCGATTACGGTGGCACCGGCCCAGACGCTGACCGACAAAGAGTACCAGCGGATGCGCGATGCTTCGCTGGCCGTGATTCGCGAGATCGGCGTCGAGACGGGCGGTTCGAACATCCAGTTTGCGATCCACCCGCTGGACGGCCGGATGATCGTGATCGAGATGAATCCGCGCGTGAGCCGTTCGAGCGCGCTGGCTTCGAAGGCGACCGGTTTTCCGATTGCGAAGATCGCGGCCAAGCTGGCCGTGGGCTATCGGCTGCACGAACTGCCGAACGACATCACGCGCGAGACGAAGGCCTGCTTCGAGCCGACGATCGACTACGTCGTGACCAAGATTCCGCGGTTCGCGTTCGAGAAGTTTCCGGAGGCCGATCCGACGCTGACCACGCAGATGAAGAGCGTGGGCGAGACGATGGCCATCGGCCGCACGTTTAAGGAATCCTTCCAGAAGGCGCTGCGGGGATTGGAAGTCGGCAGCTTTGGCTTCGGCTGCGATAACAAGGATCTGTGGGGCACCGACGAACAGCCCGACCACGACCAGATTCGCGCGAAGCTCTCCACGCCGGGCGATGAGCGGGTGTGGTATCTGCGCTATGCCTTCAAGAGTGGAATGTCGATCGAAGAGGTGCATCGGCTGTCGCACATCGACCGCTGGTTCCTGCAGCATCTGTACGAGATCATCGAGATCGAGGGGCAGCTCCGCGGTCATGAGAGCCCCACAACGGCAAGCGACGCGCTGATTCGCAAGGCCAAGCAGGCGGGTTTCTCCGATCGGCAGCTCGCCACGATCTGGGGCACGAACGAGATTGCGATTCGGGCCGATCGCAAGCGCCGCGGAATCGTGGCCACGTTCAAGTCGGTGGATACCTGCGCCGCGGAGTTCGAAGCCTACACGCCCTACTACTACTCGACCTACGAGCAGGAAGACGAGACGCCGGCGAAGGAGCCCGGCCGCAAGCGGGTGATGATTCTGGGCGGCGGACCGAACCGTATCGGCCAGGGGATCGAGTTTGACTACTGCTGCTGCCACGCCAGCTTCGCCCTGCGCGAGATGGGCATCGAGTCGATCATGGTCAACTCGAATCCTGAGACGGTCAGCACGGACTACGACACCAGCGACCTGCTGTTCTTCGAGCCGCTGACGACTGAAGACGTGCTGAACATTTGCGACCGCGTGCAGCCAGACGGCGTGATCGTGCAGTTTGGCGGGCAGACGCCACTGAACCTGGCCCGGGCGCTGGCGAGCGCCGGCGTGCCGATCATCGGCACGAGCGTCGACACGATCGAAGACGCCGAGGACCGCGAGAAGTTCCAGCAGCTACTCGTGCGGCTGGGGCTTAAGCAGCCGGCGAACGGCATCGCCCGGACGATGGCCCAGGCTCGCAGCGAAGCGGCAAAGATCGGTTTTCCGGCGCTGGTGCGTCCGAGCTTTGTTTTGGGCGGCCGCGCGATGGAGATCTGCTACGACCATGCGCAGCTTGAGCGGTTCGTGGCCGAGGCGTTTATCGTGGCCCAAGGGCAGCCCGTGCTGATCGACCGCTTTCTGGAAGACGCGATTGAAGTGGACGTCGACGCGATCAGCGACGGCGAAACCGTGATCGTGGCCGGCATCATGGAGCACATCGAAGAGGCGGGCGTGCACTCGGGCGACTCGGCCTGCGTGATTCCGCCGTATAGCTTGCAGGGACCGATCCTGCAGGAGATTCGCGAAGCCACGCACGCGCTGGCCAAGAAGCTGCGCGTGAAGGGGCTGATGAATATTCAGTTCGCGATCAAGAAGGAAGACGGCCGGCAGAACCTGTACGTGCTCGAGGTGAATCCCCGGGCGAGCCGGACGGTGCCGTTCGTGGCCAAGGCGACCGGCGTGCCGATGGCCAAGATCGCGGCGAAGGTGATGGCCGGCCTGACGCTGGCCGAAGCGGGACTCGAGAAGGAGCCGATTCCGAGCCACGTCTCGATTAAGGAAAGCGTGTTCCCGTTCCGCAAGTTCGCGGGGGTCGACATCGTGCTCGGTCCGGAGATGCGTTCGACCGGCGAAGTGATGGGGATCAGCGAGCGGTTTTCGATTGCGTTTGCCAAGGCGCAGCTCGCGGCGGGCACGGTGCTGCCGCGTGAAGGGACGATCTTCATCAGCGTTGCGCGGCCGGCGAAAGAGCACATGGTCGGTTTGGCCGAGCGGCTGTCGAAGCTGGGCTATAAGCTGATGGCCACCGATGGCACGGCGCGGCGGCTGGAAGCGGCCGGCATTCCGGTGCAGCAAATCAACAAGCTGCAGGAAGGGCAACCGAACCTGCTCGATTACCTGGTCGACGGCGCGATCCACCTGATCATGAATACGCCCAGCGGCAAGGGGGCGCGGACTGACGAAGGCCGGATTCGCGCGGCCGCGGTGGCGGGCGGCGTGCCGTGCATCACGACGATCCAGGCGGCCGACGCCGCGGTGCGAGCGATGGAAGCCTTGCGCGATGAGGAGATCACCGTGCAGGCGCTGCAGGACCGGTTTGCCGCCGAGCCGCGGAAGAAGCAGACGGTGTAATCGGGCAAGCAACCGCCGTCGAGTCCATTGTGCACGATCGAACGCGCAGCTTAATTCTTGAGGAGTGCCAGCAGTTGAGGGATCAACAGACGCAAATGCCCTGGCACTCGCTTGAGCTGACTGCGGTTCGGGAGAGATTGCAATTTGCCGACGATGGTTTGTCGGAAGCGGAAGCGCGAACGCGCTGGCAGCAGTACGGCGCCAACAAACTGCCGGAACAGCAGCCACCGACGGTGTGGCAAATTGCCCTGCGGCAGTTTTACAGCCCGCTGATCTACATCCTGGTGCTCGCCGCAGTGATTTCGCTGGCGATTGGCGACTACAAGGATGCCGGTTTCATCGCGGCGGTGCTGGCCATCAACACCTTGATCGGCGCTTACCAGGAATGGAAAGCCGAGCAAAGCAGCCACGCGCTGCGGAAGCTATTGCAGATCCGCGCCGCAGTGTGGCGCGACGGTGAGGTGCGGACGATCCCGGCCGAGGAACTCGTGCCTGGCGACGTCGTGTGGTTGGAATCCGGAAACCGGGTGCCTGCCGATCTGCGACTGCTGTCGGTGCAAGGGTTGGAGATCGACGAGTCGCTATTGACGGGCGAATCGGTGCCGGTCACGAAGGATGCCCAGTGGCGGGGAACGGAGAACGCTCCGGTGGGCGATCGCGCGAATATGTCCTTTGCCGGATCGATTGTGACGCGGGGGCGTTCCAAAGGGGTCGTGGTGGCGACGGGAACGGCCACGAACGTGGGACAACTGGCGCTCGACGTGATGGGAAGTTCGGGCGGCACGCCGCCGTTGATAGCGAGGATGGAACGGTTCACGAACTTTGTGGCGGTGGCCACGCTGGCAGCCTCCGTGGCGATTGGCGGGTTGGCCGTGGTGCTTGGCCGGTATCCGCTCAGCGAAGTGTTTATTTTTGCGGTTGCCTTGGCGGTGGCGGCGATTCCCGAGGGACTTCCCGTGGCGATGACGGTGGCGCTGGCCATCGCCACAACCCGGATGGCGCGGCGTGGAGTGATCGTGCGTCGACTGACGGCGGTGGAAGGTCTGGGTAGTTGCACGCTGATTGCAACGGACAAGACCGGCACGCTGACGGTCAACGAATTGACGGTCCGCGAAGTGAGGTTGCCCGAGGGAGTCGTGTGTTCGGCGAGCGGGGAGGGATTTTCGCCCGAGGGGCAGGTGCTTGCCGAGGGGCAGACGGTTCGCCAGGGAGAGCGGCCGGCGCTCGACGGACTGGTGCGGGCCGGGGTGCTGTGCAACGAGTCTGATTTGCACCGCCGCGATGGCCATTGGGAGTGGCGCGGCGACGCGGTGGATATCGCTCTGTTAAGCCTGGCGCACAAGTTGGGTATCGAGCGCGCTGCGCTATTGGCGGCGCATCCGCAAGTCAACGAGATTCCGTTCGAATCCGAGCATCAGTTTGCCGCCACCTACCGCGAAGCCGAGGGCCAGGTGCGGGTATTCGTCAAAGGCGCGCCGGAACGGGTTCTGGCCATGTGTGGCGGCCCGGCCAATCGGGAACAGCTCGAAGCCGCCGCGCTCGACATGGCCGCCCGCGGCTTTCGAGTTCTGGCACTGGCCGAGGGAGATGGGCGCGAAGGAGCGGGCGTCGAACACGCTCCGCCCGAGCCGGCAGGGCTAACCTTCCTGGGCTTGGTCGGAATGATCGATCCGTTGCGGAGCGGTGTTCGCGAGGCGGTGCATGCTTGTCACGACGCGGGCGTCGAGGTGTCGATGGTTACCGGAGACCACCGCGTTACGGCGCTGGCGATTGCCCGCGAACTCGATCTTGCGCATGAGGAGTCGCAGGTCGTGACCGGTCCCGAACTGGTTGGGAAGTCGCCCGAAGAGCTGGCCCAGATCGTGCGGCGGGTGAAAGTGTTCGCGCGGGTGGCGCCGCGGCAGAAGTTGGAGATTGTGAACGCCGCCCGGATGGCGGGGCACTTTGTGGCGGTGACCGGCGACGGGGTCAACGATGCGCCGGCGCTGCGGGCCGCGAACATCGGCGTGGCGATGGGCAAGGCCGGCACCGATGTCGCGCGAGAGGCCGCGGAGCTGGTGATTGGGGACGACAACTTCGCCACGATCGTAGCGGGCGTGGAAGAAGGGCGAATCGCATACGACAATATTCGCAAGGTGATCTTTCTATTGCTGTCGACGGGCGCGGCAGAGTTGCTGATGGTCTTGTTGACAGTCATGTTTGGCTTTCAATTGCCACTGTTGCCGGTGCAACTTTTGTGGCTGAACCTGGTGACCAATGGTATCCAGGGAGTGGCGATTGCCTTTGAGCCGGGGGAGGGCGACACCCTGCGGCGCCGGCCGCGATCGCCGACCGAGCCAATCTTTAATCGGTTGATGAACGAGCGGATGATTGTTTCCGTGTCGCTCATGGGTGGCGTGGGTTTCGTCGCCTTTGCCTGGATGATTCGCAATGGCTGGAGCGAGCTCGAGGCGCGCAATATGCTGTTGCTGCTGATGGTGCTGTTCGAGAACTTCCATATCGGCAACTGTCGTTCCGAGATCAAGTCGGCCTTTGCGTTGTCGCCGCTACGGAGCCCCATTTTGCTGTTTGGGGCGCTCACGGCGCTGGGCATCCACATAGCCGCCATGTATTTGCCCTTCATGGAATCGGTGCTGGGGACGCGACCCGTCTCGCTGGTTGAATGGCTGGCGATGATCGGACTTGCGGCCACGATTATTCCCGCCATGGAACTGCATAAGTGGCTGTGGAATCGTCGCTATCCGGTCATGGCCGACCATGGCTTGAGCCACTGAAGCCACCCGAGGCTTTCAGCGGGTATGGGCCTGGATGCATCAGGTGATTAATCCGCCCCCGGAACCAAGAACCGGCCGCCGGCAGCGAAAATATTGCTGCCGGGACGGGAGGCCTGTTATATTTCCCTGCGCCAGAAGCACCACCCATTCAAGCGGAGCCATCGCCATGCGTACGTTTCTGTTCGGCCTGCTGTCGTTACTCGTTGCCGCGCCCGTTCTGGCCGACGAGCCTGGCACGCCCGACCCGCCGCTCGACAACCAGAAACTAACCGTGCACACGCTGGTTCGCGAGGACATCTTTGCCGGCTGGCGGTCGAAGAACATGGAACGCTTCGAGCGGGGTGAGAAGAACATCGAGCTGCTGCTTGAGCAACGGCCGAAGTTCAAGGCCGACCTGTTGGCCTGGAAGGGCGGAGCCAAGCTGTATCGCGCGGTGCTGGCCTATGAAGAAGGAAACAAGGAACAGTTCCAGAAGCTGTATGACGAGGCGAAGTCGCTGCTCGACGAAGCTGCAGCGCTAGGCAAAGGGAACGCCGGCGTGGCGGCGGTGGTCGGCGGCAGCTACCTGACCTTCGGCGATCGGCTTCCCGAGGAACTGCGCGAGCACGCCTGGCAAACGTCGTACGACAACTACCAGACGCTGTGGAAGTATCAGGGGAAGATCGTCGAGAAGTTGCCCACGCACATCAAGGGTGAGCTGCTCGCCGGGCTCGTGCAGTCGGCCCACCGCACCGGCCGCGACGCCGAGTATCAGCAGTACCTGGAGAAGATCATCGAAGTGCTGCCCGACACGGGCTACTCGCGCGTGGCGCTGCAGTGGAAGGAGAACCCCGAGAGTGCCAAGACCAGCAACATCTCCTGCAAGAGCTGTCACGCGGACGGCCGGCTGGAAGCTCGGGTGGCGGCGCTGGAAGGGAAGTAGTCGCGGGGGATTTCAGCGCAGCCCTTGCTGGGCAGTGGCCTGCAGGCGGCCGAACTGCTGCATCAGGTTAGCCACTTCGCGTTCGACGACGTCGGCGTCTTCACTGCGATCGAGTTGCGTCTTGATACGCGTCAGCGAAGCGCGAACGTCTCCGATTGCTTTCAGCACCCTGTCCGCGTGTGCTGGCGCCGCGGATCGCACCGCGCGGAGTTGGATTTCGCAGGCCGCCAGGCTTTGCTCGTGCTGCGCGATGGTTTGCCGGAGCTCCGCCTCCTTGGCGGGCGACACCGGATTGCTGACGGCAGCCGTGGGAACCTCTGGTATGGGCTTCGCCTGCTGGAGCTCTCGCAATCGGGCTTGGAGCTTTTCGTGCTCAAGCCGGGCCGCAGCGGAAGAGAAAGGCGAGTTCGAATCCGGCTCGGTCGCCGGCTCGCGCTGGGTGCAGCTGGTGGTCAGAATTGTGACGATCGCTAAGGCGCAGCTGATACGCATGGCGGGAGCCCTCCACGGCGAGAAAAGTCTTTCTCTGGAAAGCTTAGGTCATGGGGTCGGCGGATCGCGCGAGGGAAGCACGAAGTTGCGGCTCAGCCCTTATATCGCAGTGCCCGGCCGGGCTGCTGGGGACCGGGTAGCGTGATGGCCCGGCCGGTTGCAAAAACCTCGATGCCGCTGGTAAGGACATGGTTGATGCCGATCGAGAGCTGGTGTGGGTCGGCGTGTGTCGCGCGGTCGGTGACCGTGATGGGATCGAAAACCACGAGATCTGCGATGGCGCCCTCGCGCACCTCGCCGCGATCCGTGAGTCCGAAACGCTCCGCGGGAATGCCGGACATCTTTTGCACGGCGGCTTCGAGGGTGAACAGCTTACGGTCTCGCACGAGCGGGCCGAGCATTCGCGGAGCCGAGCCGTAGACGCGCGGATGGACCTGGCCGTTCGGGAAGTAAATGCCGTCGGTGCCGAGCATGAACTTGTCGTGCTGCAGGAACGGATCGATCAGCCGGTCGTCGCCCCCTTCGAGCACGGAAAGTGCGGCCAGGTTCTCTTCGATCACCATGTCGCAAACCGTGTCGGCAGGCGACTTGCCGAGCGCGGCCGCAATCTGTGCGAGCGACTGGCCGCGATGACGGAGGTTCTCCTCGCCCGGGCACCAAGCGAAGCGAATCTTTTCGGGCGGTAGCGGAAAACATTCAAGCAGGAGCGCCGTGCGCTCGCGAATCACGGGGTCACTGAGTTTTTCGATGACGCGAAGTGGGCCGTCTTCCCAGACCTCATATGGCAGGAGATAGTTGAACATCGTCGAGCCGGCCGAGTAGGGATAGATGTCGAACGAGAAGTCGACGGCGTGGACCGCGACCCGATCGACGTAGGCCAGGATCTCTTCGGCTTCGGCCGCCGTGCCGGCCTTGAGATGCGAAATGTGAACGGGCACGCCGGCCCGCTCACCGATCTCGACCGCTTCCTTCACGCCGGCGAGTGTCCCCTTCTTGTAGCGGACGTGCGTGACGTACAAGCCTCGCCAGGGAGCCATCGCCGCGCAGACTTCGACGAGCTCGTCGGTCGTGGCGAAACACTCGCTGACATAGTCGAGGCCGGTCGAGATGCCGACCGCGCCAGCATCCATTTCCTTTTCGACTTCGCGGCGGATGATCTTGATTTGCGAATCGTCGAGCGGGCCGCGCTTCCAGCCGGCTGCCAGCACGCGGAGATTGGCGTAGGGGATTTCGCTGATGACGTTTTGCGCCGTGCGGCGGTCGAGCAGGGCCTGGTAGTCGGCGATCGAGTGCCAGCCCTCGTAGTCTTCGGGCACGAGCGCGTTGAGCGAGCGGAGATAGACGAACCATTCGCGCCAGCTGTGCGGGGTGACCGGCGCGTAGCTGATGCCATCGCTCATCAGGACTTCGGTCGTGAAGCCCTGGCTGGTTTTGCACTCGAGGTTCGGCGTCTTGAGCAGCCAGCCGTCGGCGTGGGTGTGCACATCGATGAGGCCGGGAGCGATGATCTTGCCGGTGGCGTCGAGCGTGTGCGAGGCTTGTGCACCTTCGAGAGCGCCGATGGCCGCGATGCGGTCGCCGCGAAGTCCCACGTCGGCCGCGTAGCGCTCGCGGCCAGTGCCGTCGATGATCGTACCGCCGCGGATGAGGGTGTCGAAGTGCATAGGGCCTAGTGGGGCATTCGGTGGCGGAGCGTGTAGTAGGCTTCGGCCGGGAAGAACTCGCCGCCGTCCTCGCTCAGATTGCGCAGATGGAACTCATAGACGAAACCTTCGCGCAGCTCGTCCAGCATGAGCAGGACAGTGCGGTTGTCGGGCTGCAATTCGACCTTGGCGATCTTTTCGGCGCGGCGATCTTGATCTTCGCCGCCATAGGCCGGCGTCGACGTTCGGCGAAACGACACGACTGAGTAGCTGGCCGGGTCAGCAGCCGTTGTCGGATTGATCGACCCACTGAATGAAATGGCGAAGCCGTTTTCGCGTAGGTGGACTCGATGTATGCCGGCGGATTCCACAGCCGGCGTGAGCCGCACGATCGAACCGGTGTTCGAGCCCGCGCCCCAGCCGCTGTCGCGAATGTTGCCGATGTAGAACGCGCCGTCGGGGCCCGTCGCACAGCAGAGCGGACCTTCGAACGTCGGTTCATTGGCGACGGGCTCGCGCGAGAAGGGATAGACGGCGCCCTGAAACTCGCCCGCCACTCGCTCCAGACTCATTCGCACGAGACGACGGGTGTCGTACTCACAGCCGATCAGATCGCCCGAGTACCGCGGAGGGGCGCCGCTCAGGCCGTTGACGCTCCGCGTCCAGGGATGAGGGATCTCGATGGCGGGCGACTCGGCTGGAGGCTTTAGACCGCGCTTGGCTTCCAGGGAATTGATGAAGCCGTATCGCTTTCCTGGCTGCAGATGGTTCAGCTCATTGAACGGGTTGTAGTTCCCCTGGTTGTCGGTGGCGAACAATTCGCCCTGCGCTGTCAGGTGCAGCCCCTGCGGGAAACGGAGGCCGGCGCAGAACTCCTCGATGCCGAACTGGCGTGGATCGTCGGGCGTTCCTTCGCGCGGCATCAACTTCAGCAGCCGGCCGCGGAGATAGGCCGCGGCCTCACTGCGGTTGTCTTGCTCGCAGGGAAGGGCGATCAGGTAGTTGCCCGCCATATCGCGTTCCAACCCCACTGCCCAGTCGTGATAGTCGCGGGTATGTCCCCAGCCCGAGGCGAGCGTCTCGGTGTGTTCGGCGCGGCCGTCACCGTTGTTGTCCACGAGTCGTAGCAGGGCATACTTGTTGACGACGTCGACGACGCTGCTAGAACCCGATTGGCGGACGGCGAGTCCATCCGGAGCGGCAAGATCGCCGGTGAACGGCTGGATCTTGAAGGCAGGCTGACTCGATATGAGCACGGTCAGACCGTACGGAGCGGCTAGGTCATCGGAGAACGGTGCAAGCTTGTCGACGAGTGAATCGCCATCGGTATCGCGGCCGCGCCACACGCGCCCTTCGAGCGAACTGACGTAGAGTGTGCCCTCGTTACCCCAGGCGAGCCCGGTGGGCATGACTTCGTCGGTGATCGGCAGCCGGATGGCTTCGTAGCCGGGTACCACGTCGAGCTCCTGCTTCGGCAGCGTGCGATCGACGACCGGCAGCGGCGGGAACTGATCGGGCTGGGCCTCGCTACGGTAGTCAAGCGTGAGCGTGGACGTGCCATCGGCACTAGCGACAAGGTTTGCAAGTGAGCCGCGTTTTGAGCTTACCAACTTCGCGTGCGAACCCGCTGCGAGTTGTACCGCGACGCCACCGCGCGGCCCGCTGAGCGTGGCCGTCTTCCCAGCAGGATCCACGTTCGAGTCCTCAGGCAGCACCAGTAACTGCCAATCGGAACCGGACCGAGCATGCTCGATTGTGAGTGTGCGTTGGAAACCGGCTCGGCCGGAATCGTCCGCGGCCAGCGGTTCAAACTGCTCGGTGAGGCGAACAATGTGCTGCTCATCCTGGTGCGGATACCGCAGACGATAGTAGACCCGCAGCCCGCGCGGCGTATGCTCGAGGATATCGAACTCGGTGACGAACTGCCGATCACGCGCGGCGTGGATCGACTTCTCGCCGACCATCAGGGCCAGGTCGCTTGGGGCGTCTTCGTCATTGTCGACCGGCAGGAGCTGCGGCATGCCGGCTTCCCAAAACCAGGTCTTGCCGCGCGTTTGCTGGCGGGCAGAGTCACCAATCCACCAGGCGGCCAGTCGCGCGGTTGCCAGGTCCACCAGCACGCTGTGCCGATTGTCGAGTCCGATGACCAGCGGCTTGATGAAACCTTTGCCCTCGACTTCGATGACGTCGGTCATCACCGCCGCCGGCTCGAGCATTTCCGGCAGGTTTGCCCGGCGGACGACACGGAGCGCGCTGGGGTTGGGGGGCGTGAAGTCGGGCCGATTGAGCACGCGCCACACGGCGGCGAGTTGCTCGTCGAGCTTCCCCTCGAGCACGCCGCGCACCGGCTGCTGCACTGAGGGCATTTCCATCTGCGGCACGATGCGGGCCGGGTTGCGGACCCAGCGGTCGAACCATTCGCGACGGACGCGGTTGCCGATGTTCGAGAGGGCGGTGCCGTGAGCATTGAGGGCGACCTTCTGCGGTTCCCAGTTGCCGATCGCATGGCAACTCGTGCAGCCAAAGCCATCAGCGGTCACCAGGCGCGGACCGGCGGCGTCGAGCGCGGGCGTGGCGAGTGAAGCGTCGAACGCGGCAAGCTCGAGCTCGGGGCGCGGGGGAATCCGATCGGTTGCGATGAACTCGGTGACGATCCGAGCCATTTGATCCTTGGTCAGGTTGAAACGCGGCATGCGCACATGCAGCCAAGGGCGGCGGGGCGGGTTGGGCGTTTCAAGCGACGCGAGAAGTGCTTCATCGGTGAGTTTGTCGCCAATGCCGTGCAAGGCCGGGGGCTGGAGCGCGGGGAGCACCTCGGCCAGCGTGGGATCGGCTCCGGCGAGAGCCGGTAACTTGCCCGCCAGGCCGGGCGATGCGCCGCGCGCGTGACAGGCGAGGCAGTTATGCTCGACGAGCAGATCGTGGCCCGTGGTCGTCGCGCGTTTGTTTTGTGGCGCAAGGTTGGTGAGATACGTGCGGATCGCACGCTGATAATCTTTGTTCAGGCGGAACCCAGGGCGAGGCCGCTTGGCATTTGGTTCGGTAAGGCAAGTGTTGCTTGGCCGAGCAAGTGCGTCGGCGGAGAGCTGGGTTCTCGCGCCCTTCGCATCGGCGGCGAGCGCTTCGGGCAGTGCGTGGCAATTGGCGCAACCGGCGGAGCGAATCAGATTAACGCCGTCGATGCCGGTGCTTGGGTCGCCGGGGTCTGCGTTCTCCTGGGCAGCTTCGGCAGGCTTGCCGAGCGTTTGCAAGTAGAGCGACAGACTTTGACGCTGATCAGGAGTGAGCGGGAAAACCGGCATGCGATGGTCACGATTAAGCCGGGTGGGATCGGCGAGCCAAGCTGCGAAGAACCCGGCAGGACGCTTGGCCGCGACGTGCGACAAGTCGCCGCCGCCGAACAGGCTGTCGGTTCCGAGATTGCCAGCTTCATGACAAGCGAGGCAGCCGATGCTGCGGAAGAGGGTTGCGCCGAGCTCGGCGCTAGGCGGCGGAGGTGCAGGTTCGTCCTTTTTCCTTTTGTCCTTTTTGGCAGGTGGCTTAGGCTCAACCGGCAATGGCTTTAGTTCAGCGAGTGGCTCGGAAGCGGCCAGCAGTGCATCGGCCGCCGCCGCGGCTTCCTCAAGCGAGAACGCAAAGTGCGGCATCCTGCGGCCGGCTGAGTGCTCGTCGCGATTGCTGGCTGATAGCCACTCGATGAGCCACGCGCGCGAAAGGTTGCCTTTGAGCGAAGCCAGCGATGCGGCCGGGAGAGGCCGCTCATCGACCGGCAGCTCGTGACAAGCCGCGCAGCGCAGACCGCGCACCAGGAGCTCGCCGTGCTCGAAGTCGGTGCTTGGCGCGTGCTCGCGCTCGTGGAGTAGCCAGCGACTGGCCACCGGCTCGAAGGGAAAGTTTGGGCCCTGCCAGTACAGGCCAAGCTGGGCAGGTTCAGTATTGCGATCGTACGCAACCGTGATCGGGTGGAAACCGAAGGGGAGCTCGATGGGCTCGGCCGCGATCCAGCCGGGTTCGGCGAGTCGCTCATCAACCAGTTGCTGATCGTTTACCGACAGCTTGATCCCGCCGGCGGCAAACAAGCGGAACTTGTAGACGCCGGGCGCCTGAATCCAGAGCCGGCCGGTGAACGTCGCTTGAAAGGGGCCGGCTTGCATCCGGGCGTCGGGCGCCCGATTGCTCCAATCGTGCGAAAGGCCTTCGACGAGCCGCACGTGCTCGCGACCATCGACGCCGCGAAACGTGGCAATCAGGCCTGGAGCAAACGGATTATCCTCATCCTCGACGTTGAGTTCGGGAGCTTCGTCGAACCACTGCTGGCCAAACGCGGCCGGAACGAGCGTCGCCACGAGCCAAACGAGTGCACTCGCAATCGCCGCGTGCCGCGCACGAAGATCCCGGAGCATCGCCGGCCAACGGCTCATCCGGTGAGTCCCGCGCTTAAGGCTGTGCTGTGGGTCGTGGGGCACCAGTTGCGTTCGATGTGCGCGATCACCAGCGCGGTGCCGTCCTCGTGCGGCACGAATGGCTTCATCCGCGGGTTGTACATCGTATCGGTCAGATCGCGCACCAGCACGGTGTTCAGGCCCAGACGCGTCAGCTGGCGAATGCCGAACGAGCGGCCGAGGATGCACATGTTGGTGTGGACGCCCATGATCAGAACGTTGTCGATGCCGCGCTGGTGGAAAAAACTGTAGACCTGGCGGCCGTCGTCGGAGATGAAGTCTTCGTCGGCAATGTTGATCGCGGCGTGCTGTCGGGTCCAGGGGCTGCCTTGCTTGCACTGCGGCTGACAGTCGCAGCCGCCGTCGGTATCGTCGATCGGCAGCGGGCCTTCGGCGGCTTTGTCGAGATGGCACCAGCCGGCGATCGGCACCGGCGGCTCGACGAGGGAGATCGCGAGGGCGCGCTTGCGGGCCGGATGGTCCTTGTAGAAGCCGAGCGTGTCGGACGGCGCGTGCACAATTGCAATACCGGCCGCACGGGCCTGGTCAATGAGTGGCGCCATACGCTGGGCGATCTCTCCGCAGCGGCGCGTGGCGCTTGCGCACCAGTGCTGGTTCCACATGTCGCAGATGACGATCGCCGTCTTCTCGGCTGGTAGCTGACGGGATTCGGTTTTGGGGATGAACTCATCACCATTCTTCACCTGCCAGCGAACGGGAAGCTCGACGGTCTTGCCGGCTTTGCCTTCTGCCGCCCAGAGCAGCCGCGGCAATGCTCCCGCCGCCAGGCAGCTCGCTACGGAACCCGCCAGAAAACTTCGTCGCGACGAATGGGCATCACGCATGACAGGATCCTTTCTTGGGCAGCTTCAAACACAGTCCACGCCAAGATTGTCAACCGCAGTCGTTCAGCGTTTTGGCAGGGTACCCTCGCTGGCGCTTCGGGCTAATATTGGACACCCTGGCAGTTCCTATTTGCCTTCGGCCGGCGGGTTCGCCAGGTAGGTGAACAGGTCGACGATCTCCTGCGAATTCAAGTTGTTGAACAAACCTTCGGGCATGGCCGATTTCTTACTCGGCACGATCTCTTCGATGTCACTTTTGGCCACGTTGGCTTTCTCGCCATTGGCCTGCAGGACCACGACACCATCGGCTGTTTCGCCCACGAGGCCGGTGAAGATCTGGCCGTCGCCGGTCACGACGCTCTTGGCGGCGAACTGGTCGGAGATCACGAGCGAGGGATAAGCGACCGACTCCAGAATTTCTTTTTTCTGGAACCGCTTGCTGACGTTCGTCAGGTCTGGGCCGATACCTTCGCCTCGGGTGCCATAGCGATGGCACTTGATGCACTGGGCTTTCTCGAACACGGCCGCGCCCCGCGTGGCGTCACCTTCGGCCGCGGCGGGACTGGCCAAGAGCTCAGTCACCGAGGCGAAAACTTGCTGGCCTTCCGGCTCCTTCGGCAGCGCGGCCTCTGGTTGGTTGGGATACTTTTCGCTGAACCACTTTTGCCAGACGGGAAGCGCGGTTTGCCAGGTCTCGCGCGGCTGAACGACCTGCTCGCCGGTCCAGCGCAAGAGAAGCTGCGAGGCCTCGCGGCCACCCTGGTCGCCGAGCTTGAGACCTTGCAAGATCACCTGGCGAATCTCCTGCGGGTTTTCGTTCCGCATCTGGTAGCGCTGCAAAGCCCGAAGCACATCGCGTGCGGCCGAGCCGTCGACGACCGTCAGTGAACGAACCAGCAGCGGATAGTCCTCGTCGCGTCGTTTTTGGGCGAGCGAGAAGGTGGCCAGGGCCTGAGCCACGTGATGCCGGCGATCGGGCGAGGCTTCGAACACTTCATGCAGATACGGCAGGGCCGACTCGTCGCCGTGCCCCAGGGCAATGAGCGTGGCCTTGGCAAGTTCACTGTTGGCGGGCGCGGGAGTCTTGGCCAGATTGCGGTCGAGATCCAGCAGCGCTGCTGTCACTTCGGCCGAAAGCTTGCCATTGAGGCTTTGCACCACGCTTAGCGCGCCGGCCGGATCAGCCGTTCCCTGACGAATGCGGGCCAGTTGTTCCTCGGGACTCATGTTCTTGAGGACGTTGTTTGCCCCGTTGGTCAGATAGCCGCGGTAGCTGTTGCCACCTTCAAGCTCGCGGGCCATTGCCAGGAAGTCGAGCAGGCCGGTGCGGAGCTCGGGAGTCCAGCCGACCAGCAGGAAGCGGCCGAGCATCGCGGCCTGAATGCGTTCGTCAATCGGGGCATTGCTCTTGAGGTGCTCGACCAATCGCGGGGCGAGCGTCGGGTCCTGCAGCATCACGAGCGTACGAACCAGCTCGCGATTGAGCCGGGCATCGTCCGAGGGATAGCTCTTGGAAATCACCGAGCGCAGCGACTCCTGCTCGGCTGGCTGGAAGTCGCCGCGATGCAGGGCCAGCTCCACGACGCGAAGCACGTCGAGCTGGTCGTCCTTGGAAAGATTCGTGCCGAGCCACTTCTGCGCGGCTGCCAAGATCTGGCCCGCGGTGTCACGATCGGCCTCGAGGACAACGAGCGCCACCGAGCCTTGGATGAAGTCGCGAACGTTCGTGGAGGAGAGCACCAGCGATTGCCACTGATCCTTGGGCATCTCTTCCAGCAGGCGGCGGGCTTGCCAGGCGACAAAGCGATTGGGATCGGCCAAGAGTGTGAGAACTTTCTCGACCGGCGCAGGATGACCAGCGCGGACGAGCGCCCCACAAGCGACGCGGCGCACATTCGGATCTTCGTCATCAAGCAGCGAGACGAGGCGATCGTTCGAGGCGGGCGTCGGATGCAGGGCCATCTGGTAGGCGGCTTTGGCACGCACCGCCGGGCTCTTGTCCTTCGAGATGCCGATCAGCAGCTCGTCGGACGATGCCATGCCGGTGAGCGTCATCAGCTCGAGCGCACGGACGCGGTCAACGGCTGGCGCTTCAGGATTTACCGCCACGGCGAACAGGCTGGGTCCCCACTGGTCGCCAAGTTCCTTACGGACTTCGCGCGTCTCGCGACGGGCCCAGGCAGCCGAGGGTTGCGGCTGATGGATCGCGCGGGCGATGCCTTGCTCGGTGCTTTTTTCGGGCTTGAGCGGAGCGCCTTCGGCGACGACGCGCAGGATCGAGCCCTCGGTATTGCGACCGCCGACGCAGATGTACAGCCAGCCATCGGGACCGACGTCGATGTCCGAACAGTTGAGCGGTCGGCCTTCGAGGAAGTTTTCGGCGACGCCCTGGTAAGTGCCACCTTCTTCCTTAAGCGTCACCGCAACGATCCGGCCCATCGACCAGTCGCACATGAATAAGGCGTCTTGATACTTCTTGGGAAATCGGTTGTGTTCGTAGAACACGACGCCGGTCGGTGAGCCGCGGCCCGTGTCGACCACGTCGGGCAGGCTATCGATGAAGTACTTGGGCCACTTGGACCAGCCGCTGCGCCAGCCGAACTCCGCGCCGGGGATCAGGTGGTTCACGCGCGTCGGGCGATACCAGGGCAGGGCGACGTCCCATTCCATGTCGCTGTCGTAAGTAAAGAGCTCGCCGGCGCGATTGAAGGCGTGATCGTAAGCGTTGCGGAAGCCGCCGACGAACAGTTCGAGGAAGTTGCCATTCTTGTCGGTGCGGACGACCGTGCCGCCGGGGGCCTTGATGCCCGAAGCGTGGCCGTTGGCGTCTTCGTACTTGGGGGTGATGAGTTCGGCGTCGTAGTAGTGATGATGCGGACTGGTGTCGGCGAGCTGACCTTCGACGAAGGCGTGGTTGCCGATCATGATATAGATCAGGCCGTCGGGGCCGAGGATCGGCTGGTGCGGACCATGCTCGCCCATCCCGCCTTTGAACTTGAACAGCGTTTCGATCTTCTCGGCTTTGCCGTCGCCATCCGGATCGGTGAGCTTGTAGAACGCGGTCTTGTCCGGACCTTCACCCACGGCATAGACCGCGCCTTCGAGCGGGAGGATGCCCTGGCAGTTGCTGACATTGTCGCAATAGGTTTCGATCAACTCGAACTGACCATCACCGTCTTTGTCGCTGATGCGGAGCAGCGGTCCGCGTTCTTGCGAGGCGATGATGCTGCCGTTTTCATCAAAGGCCATGGCGACGAGCGATCCGGCTGCGCCCGGCTTGATGACTTCCTGGACGACGAAGCCGGGTTGCGGCGTGAAGCGATCAGCGGCAGGAGCGTCTTCGGCAGTCGCCCGCGGGGAAATGGCGAGCGAAGCGGCTGCGAGCGTGGCGACAAGCGAATAAGTCCGCACAATCAACATAGGGAGTCAACCTCGTGAAGGCTGGGAAGAAACTCGGGCGTGAAGCATCTGGGGAGGGTCGGCTGGCGATCACCTTGGGAGTGCAGGCCGGCGTCCGGCAGGTCCGGGCTCTCCAGTATAGACAACGGGTTTGGGCCATGCACGAAGCGAAATGAGCCTCGCGGCGGCCGAATTTTTCGGACGCTGTTGACTGGCTAAGTGCGTTTGTCGAAGCTAGTTGAAGTTAGCGGCGATTCAGGCGGATCGCTACCATCAGCGATTGCGGGTCCACGCACGCGCCAGCCGGCAGCCGCCATGAAGAAGCCACACATTCTGATTCTTGAGCCAGCCTTCGCTGCCAAGCGGCAGTATCAGCAGGCGCTAAACTCGCTGGGAACACCGGAGTTCGTGCTGGCCGAATCGCCCGACGCAGCGCTGGAGAGCATTCGTGGGGGGGCGTTTGATCTGGCGATCGTGAATCTTGATGCCGCGGCGGGCGATGATTTTGCGTTTCTCAAGGACCTCCGCTCGGTCGACGCCGAGTTGCCGCTGATTGTGACCACTTCGCGGCCCACGATCGCATCGGCCACGGCGGCCATGCGACTGGGCGCGGGCGACTACCTGGCCCAGCCGATCGAAGGTCCGGCGCTGTTGGCCGCGGCCGAGCGGTTGCTTTCGGGCCGGCGCATCGAAGCCGAATACGAACTGTTGCGCCGGCAGGTGGAGCGGCCGTACGGCTTTGACGACATGATCGGCGGTTCGCCGGCGATGCGCAAGGTATTTCAAACCATCGAGCAAGTGGCGGGTTCAGACGTTGACGTGCTGGTGGTGGGCGAAACGGGAACGGGCAAGGAGCTAATCGCGCGGAGCATTCATCGCCGCAGCCGCCGATCCGAGGGGCCGTTCGTGCCGGTCGATTGCGGAGCGATTCCGGAGAAGCTGCTGGAAAGCGAGTTCTACGGACATGAGAAGGGCTCGTTCACCGGGGCCGATAGCCGGCGGATCGGGCTCTTGGAGTTCGCGGATCGCGGGACGTTCTTCCTGGACGAGCTCGGCGAGCTGCCACTGCTGCTCCAGGCGAAGCTGCTGCGGACACTGCAGGAGCGGAAGATTCGCCGGGTAGGCGGACGCGAGGAGATCGACATCGACGTGCGGATTGTAGCCGCCACGGCGCGAAATCTGGACGAGATGATCCGCCAGGGAACGTTTCGGCAGGATCTGTTCTATCGAATCAACGTGGTGCGGATCGATCTGCCACCCCTGCGCGAGCGTGGCGACGACATTGGCCTCTTGGCCGAATACATGGCCCAGCGCTATGGCCGCGAAATGGGGCGTGAGATCAAGAGCATCACGCCCGAAGCTTACCAGGTGCTTAAGCTATTTCGCTGGCCGGGCAACGTGCGGGAACTGCAGAATGTGATCCGTCGGGCGATCGCCCTGGCGCAGGGACCGCTGATCACGCTGGATGACTTACCGGGTGAGGTCGTCGAAGCGGCAGGCGAAGGGCCACAATCCGGCGAGGGAACCCCGGCTGGAGACGTGGGCTACTTCGAGCTTCGCGACCGGCAGTTAGCTAGTTTCGAGAAGCAGTACCTGAGCGAACTACTCGCCCGACATCAGGGCGACGTGCGAACGGCAGCCTTCGAGGCGAAGTTGCCGCGGGGGACGTTATATCGGCTGATGAAAAAACATGAGCTTGACGGGGATCGCTTTCGATAGCAGCCGGCGCCGGAAGGGCTTGTCACAAGTTTGTGACTGCTGTTTCACGGGCGCGAATTAGCAAAAAGTGCCGGAAAAGGCGGCGTTTTCTGCAAACTCCCGGGGCAACGGCTGGCGCGTGTCACGGAGGCGCGAATCGCAGTTCCGGGCGCCAAAAAAATCTGAGGCCGAGATGAATCTCGCCAAGGTCCAACTGCATATAGCTTTACGCGAATCGCGGCGCTCGCGTTTGGCGGCGCGACAAGTCTTGGCACACCCCTTGCTTTTAAGCGAACCGTCACGCGGGACAATTGAAGCCTGCGGGAAGTCGAAACGGGAGTAAGCCAACTCCCCTGTTGCCAGTTACAACGCCAACGGGCGAGCCCCGCGGCATTACTCTCGAAGGGAGCCTAGCCATGAAGAAGATTGAAGCCATCGTGCGCCACTTCAAGGTCGAAGAAGTCAAAGACGCGCTGAACGCCAAGGGCATCGCCGGCATGACCGTCACCGATGTTCGCGGTTTCGGACGTCAAAAGGGACACATGGAAACCTACCGCGGCACCGAATACGCCGTCGAGTTCATTCCCAAGTCCAAGATCGAAGTGGTCGTGTCCGACGCCAACGCCCAGACCGTGATCGACGCCATTCTGAAGAGCGCTCGCACGGGTCAGGTTGGCGACGGTAAGATTTTCGTCAGCGACCTGTCGGGCGCGATTCGCATCCGCACCGGCGAGAGCGACGATAGCGCAGTCTAAAGATCGACTGCACGCAGTGCTCAATGGCGTCAGGCGGCGCCGGCGGCAGAATGACAACTCTGATGCCAACCATCCAGTAGTCTGCCGCTCATTTAGAGCCCGGGGAAGCGAGATTCGCTCCCCGGGCTTTATCTTTTCAGGTAGCCGCAACTTCGGACACGCGCGGGCCGGCGGCGGCGAGGTCGGCCGAGGACCAGTTGGCGTGCTGCTGGAAGTTCGCCTGAAACTGCTCGGCCAGACGGAGGGCGGCAGCGCGATAGGCCTCGGCGCTACGCCATGACTCCCAAGGATGCAGCAACTCGGCAGGCACAGCTTCGACGCGGGCGGGAATCTCCAGGCCGAAGATCGGCTCGGCGACGGTCGGTTGGCCTTCAATCGCCCCGCTGACAATCGCCGAGATGATGGTGCGGGAATGAGTCAGCGAGATGCGGTTCGTACTGGCAGGTTCGCCGCTCCAGCCTGTATTAACCAGCCAGGTTCGCGGCGCACGCGCACGGAGTCGTTCACTGAATAGTTCCACGAATCGTTCGGGAGCGTGCACCAGCAGGCCCGCGCCATAGCAGGGTGAAAACAACGCTTCGGCCGACGCGCCCGCCGCGGTGGGCAGCTTCGACGAGTAGCCGCTCAAGTAGTAGTAGGCGGCTTGTTCGGCCGTGAGCCGGCTGACGGGCGGCAGCACGCCCGTGGCATCGCAAACGAGCAGAATTACGTTGGTCGGGTGACCGTGAAATGCGGATCGGTTTGCCTCGACAATATGCTCGAGCGGAAATGCGGCCCGGGTGTTCTCCGTGAGCGTGGTATCGCGATAGTCGGGCAGCCGCGTGCGCGGATCGACGACGACGTTCTCGAGCAGGGCGCCAAAACGAATGGCCGCGGCGAGTTCGGGCTGCTCGGCGGACGCTATTCCGTGGCAGCGAGGATAGCAGCCCCCTTCGAGATTCGTGACACCGCGATCGCTCCAGGCGACGGCATCGTCGGCCACGAACTGCTGAGCAGCGCCAATCGCGAGGGTGGTTTTCCCGGTTGCGGGCAGACCCACGAGCAGCGTGACGCCGCTCCGCGGATCTTCCATGGCCGAGGCACGCAGCGCGAGTACGCCTTGCTCTACGTGCCTGTAGCCGGCCAGCGTGAACAGCGCTCCTTTCATTTCGGCGGCGTAATCGGTGCCGAGAATGACGACTTCGCCCGTGGCGAGACGGATACTCACGCTCACCGCGGAGGAAAGGCCCGGCGTTTTCGGATCGGCCGGCGATTGCCCTGCGTTGAGAATCAAGGCGTCAGGCGCGGCAAACCCGGCTCGCTCTTCGGTCGTGGGACGCACGAGCATCGTCCGCATGAAGAGTGCGTGGTAAGCCCGCGCGCAGATTACGCGGACCTTGAGGCGGTGCTCGGGATCGGCGCCGTAATAACCATCGACGACGTATAGCCGTCCGCAGGTATTGAGATAGTCGATGGCCGCCTTGTGAAGTGCGGCGAACGACTTTTCTGAAAGCTTCTGGGTGAACTCGTTCCAATCGACGTGGCTGTCGATGGCGGGCGACTCGACGATGCGGCGATCGCGTGGCGAGCGGCGGGTGCGGTCGCCCGAGTTGGTAGCCAGGGCGCCCGTGGCGGTGATCCAATCGCCATCGCAGACCACGCCATCTTCGTAGAGCAGGCCGAGAGAAGCATCATAGATTACGTCCGGCGCATGAAGTCCGTACGCGCTCAAGTCGAAACCGCGAGCCATGGTGTGAACCGTCTAGGAGTAAGTCAGAGCGGAGAGGATGTTCGACCGCGGCGTATCAATGCGAACAGCAGTCGAACGTGCGCGCCACCGAAGTGTGTGCGTCGATTATAGATGACGAGTGGCCTGTTTTGCGCTAGCAGTTGCGCAAGAATTTTGCGAGTGGGCGTGTGCGAGTCAGATTGGCAGTGCTGCGCTCTTGACAAGTAGCCGCGCGGTAACGTACGAGCGCGAATGATCAGGCATCCGTCGCCTTCGCGACTTTGCCGTCGCGCGATTTAATTTTGCGCGAAGGTTTGCTGCGCGAAGACTTGTCCTGCGCGTTGGGGTCTTTCACAGCGTCATCTGCTGCACCGACTGGCGCGCCGCCTGCATCCGGCGCAGGCATGGCCGGACCGGGAACTGCCGGCGGAACCAGCCCGACGGCTGCACCCGCGGGAATTGGTCCTGCGGCAGGCGCGCGTCCGGCACCGGCAGGAATGGGACCAGCAGGAACGGCGCCCGAAGGCTTTGCCGGATCAGCGGCGGCGCCTGTATTCGCAAGTCCCCCGGAATCGACAAGCATGTAGCCCGCCCAGAAAAAGGGATGGCTGGCGGTGGAAGTTTGCATGCGCGAGACATCCTTCACGCGCGGTTCGCGATCGGGATCGAGCGGGGAATCGCGCACCACCTGCACGCTTCGCTGCCAGGCTTCTGCCGGCCCCGAGTGTGGCAGTTCCTGGGCGTATTCGCGCACCAGATCGAAGCTCGTTTGACCACCCGTGCGCCAGCGACTGATGAGCACGGTACGTGCGCCGGAGCCCAGCAGTCCGCACAGTGAGAGAAAGATTTCCTCGCCGGCGGAAACGCCTTTTTTGAGTCCCGTTTCGGCCGAAGTGTGGAAGCCGGGGAGGATGATTTGCTCAGGAGCACCGAAGGGCAGCGACAGCCAGCCGCCCAGCGGCGCGGCGCCTTTGCCGGTCAGAGGCTGCCAGCCGTAGGGATTCGCGGCCGGGGGCACGTCATCCAGGACGATCAGCCCATCCAAAATCACACGGTACATGTGAGCCGGGGCCGCGAGCTCGCGAGGCAGGGCGATCGCACCTGCCACGGCGGGGGCGAGTCGTTCGAACGCTTCGCGAGTGGTTTCCTCGCTGTCCTGCGGAAAGAGTTTGCCGAGCGCGACGCCGACGTTAGGTCGCGGCTTTTTCGCACCCCGGTACGGCACGGCCAAGCCCACGGTCGGCGCGTAACGCACGCGCGCTTGCGAAACGAGGAGCTTCTGCTTGTCCGGCTCGCCGATAGGCAAAGCCTCGAACGGCAGGTACCACAGCGGACCGTCGGGCACGACGACAATTTCTGCGAAGTTACCGGTCAGGTCGACGTTCGAACGTTCCAGGAGCAGCGACATCAGCTTAGCGCCGGATGCCTTCCAGGTCTCGCTCGCCAGGTCGCTGGCGGCGACCTGTTGGTTGGCCTCGAAGTTGCCCATGTCGCGCAGCAACAGGCCAATTTGTTTCTTAACGCTCGCCGGGGAGCGGATTTGCCAGACGGCGAACCGATCGTTCGACATCAAGAAGGCATACATGCTGCGGCGCGTGGCAAAGAACGCCCACAGCACTTCGCTGTCGCCGAGCGCTGCTTTGATGTCTTGAATGCTGCGCATCGGTGGGAAGACCATTTCGGCCGGTTCGCGGCGGACGGCCATCTCGCGCAGGATGCGTTCCTGGCCCTGACTGAGCCGATCGAGTTCGGCAAGGGCCTGACCCTGTTCGAGCCGCGCGGCCGGATCGGCGGGGGCGACGGGCTTGCCGGCCAGACGGGTGCGAACGGCCGCGGCCTGTTCGGCGAGCTTCGCGAATTGCGGATAGCGCGAGAGCAGATTCTGCCGCTCGAGCTTGCCCTCGTCGTCGAGCATCTCGGCTGGGCCTTCCAGCAACCAGCGGAGCGAGAGCAGCCGGCCGCCGAGCGGCAACGTGCTATAGAAACGATGACGCCGCGCGCGGTCGGCGACTTCGACCGCGCGCTCGCGATCCTTTTCGCTCTTGAGCAAGAGTTCGAACCAATTTTCCAGCGGTAGTTCCAAATCGCTGGAAAGCATTGCCAGGCATTCTTCCGGCTGTGTGCTCCAGTCGCCGGACGTGGGATCGCGCAACAGTAGCTCGTAGAGCTCGAGCGCCACCCGGTCGCTCGCCCCGCCCCGGGTGTAGAGGTTGTCCGCGAGCGCGATCTGGAAGTTCCACAGCGATGCGCCGCGATAGAATCGCATCGCGGCGTCGAGCGTCTGGTCGCCGCCGGAGATGTTGCCTCCTTGATAAGCGACCACGGCGCTCAAGTAGTTGAGCTGTGCGCCGGCGCGACCCGCGGCCAGGTCGGTGCGGGCCATTGTCATGCGGGCATTATTGAGCAGGTTCGTGGCTTCGGACGTATTGCCGGCGATGGCCATGTTCTCAGCCGCGAGGAGCAGGAGCGTGGCCTGCAGCTGGCGGGGCGCGTTGTTGCCGCGGGCCCAGGGCAGGGCGTGAGCCACTGGGGCGAATGGTCCCTTTTGATTGAGAAGCAGGTGCGCCAGCATGCCGATGCGGAATGCTTCTTCGAGGTTTCCCCAGTTGCCTCCGGACTGGACGTCCAGGTAGTTGAAGGCAGAGTACGTGGCTTCCTCGGCATAGCGCATCGCGGCCGGGTAGTCGCCGCTGGCGAGCGACAGCCGGGCGAGCTCGACGAGCGCGGTGGCGGCCAGCGGGTGATCGAACTGTCCGCCGACGAGCAGCGACTGCTCGAGCGCGGTTTTGGCCTGCGGCAGGCTGCCGGCGCCGGCATAGGCACAACCCAACTGCAGGTTGACCCAGGCTTCGCTCCAGTGGTTGGGCGGACCGGGTTTACGGGCGAGCACGTCGACCAGGCTTTGCGTGAGCGGATCGTGCCGGCAGACGGGACCCATGATCTCGCTGCGGCGGCGCATGGCGAGCGACGTGCAGCGGATCACTTCGACGACGTTGACGGGAAAGGCAATCGCGGCCTGAACGACGCCCCCTTGCTGCACGACACGGCTCTGGTCGATCTGACCCTGGCCCATCGTGTACTCGCGCGCGAATGCTCCTGCCACGGCGCGGCGCTTGCTTTGGCCCCAGGGCGTGGCGCGGGCGGCGTTCAGCGCGGGCGTTGGATCCTGAAACTGAATGCGCATCATCCAATCGCTGTAGGCGACGTAGATCTTGAGCGCGGCGTCGTATTGTTCGAGTGCCTTTTGCGGCTGGCCAAGTTGGTAATAGCACTCGCCGGCCATCGTGTAGGCCGGGATGACGTCGATCCACTGGCTGGCGGCGTTGCGCAGGCCGTTTTGCGATTCGCTGGTGAACAGCGCCAGCCCGCCGCGATAGTTGCCGTTGTAGTAGCCCGGCAGGCCGGTGAAGTAGAAGTTTGTGGGAACCGACCTGGCGACGCCCGTGGGTGTGGCCGAGGGGATGAGGACCTGGGCTGGGGCAGGCCGAGCAAGCGCGCCGGCGGCGATCGCCAGGAGCCCGCCCAGGAGACAGAACGCAGCGCGTCGGGCGCGACCGAGCATGGCCAAGTTCGAGCCTCTCTACTTAAGCAAAGTGCCGCCAGGCTGGCGACCACTTGGGCCGCCCCTCGCTTCCGGCCGCGGTTCCGAGGCGCGGCTGAAGCAACCTCCATCATACCCAGCTTTTCCGGTCGCGGCGAACTTAGGGTGCATAAATGCTGGCGGTGAGAATGCTATCAAACGGCAGCCGTCCGCCGTGGGGGCCTTTTTTCGCTTCTTGGCCAAACGTGTCAAAGTCTGTCGATTATGCCGGCCGATATACAGCGTGCGGGTTATAGCGATCAGGCGAAGCCGAGCGGGACTGGTGCGGGCATGGTTGCCCCTAGTCTCCAAGTCGCTCGGCATTTGCTGACCGTCCGCCGACTTACCGGAGGTGAGATTCCGATGCCGCTGAACACTGAGCAAAAGCCGACCTGGCGCCGTGCGCTGTTGGGTCTGGGAATTTGCGGCACGCTGGTTTCGACCGTGGGCTGCCAGGTCGACGTCGGTGGCCAAACGCTGCCTAGTCCCTGGTACCAGCAGGACGACATCCAGTACTTCCCGCCGGGGCCAGAGTTTAAGCTCTCGCGTGAAGCGGCCGCCCAGAAGGCATACAAGGCGGACTTGGATGCCCAGCAGGGACCGTAAAGATTAGTGTGCGAGCGGTGCCGCGTTCGCCTGGAATGCGTGCGGTGCCGTGTTCGCCAGGATTTTTTCGTCGAGCGCCCGAGGAGTTCGTGCGAGGGTCAATCGTGCTGGCCTGCTGTTCTCTGCCAAGGGACCAGCAGGGAGTTCGAGAGACTTTCGCCTCCGCGGGCGTTGGGGGGGACGACGCCCTCGGCGGCTGACGACCAGGACGAATTGCGCAACGCCCTCGGGCGATTGTGCGCCTTGGACGTCAGCGGCCGGGGATCTTTTATTCCTTCGTCCGTGGTCAGCCGCGAGTTTTGGTCTATGGAAGCGCAACTGCCACCGGCCGTCGAACAGTGGGCCAACCTGTTTCTGGTGTGGGTCGGTTTCGGCACGATCGTGGGACTGATGGCGAAGGCCGTGATGCCGGGGCGCGATCCCGGCGGAGCCGTGGCCACGCTGGCCATGGGCGTGGGCGGTACGGTCATCGGCTGCGCGGTGACGACGTACGCTTCGGGCCATCATGTGACGCCGGTCAGTCCGCTGGGCTTTGTGGTGGCGACCGTCGGTGCGTTCGTGCTGCTGCTCTTTTATCGCCTGCTTTCCGGGCGGTTCTTTCACGAAGGTGACCGCGCTCTGGTGGTTCGCCAGCCGCGCACGCGGCGCCGGCAAGCCGCGGTGTACACGCATCTCGACGAGTAGCGTGCGCCTACTGCCACGCGGCACTACTTCCCCGTGACCGGCACTTCGCGGCCGCCGCGCCACCAGCGAGAGAGATTGCGCTTGAGCCGCATCAGATGGGCGATCGGCACGCCCGCCGGGAAGTGCGTGTAACGGAAGCTCGGACGGGCCGCGGTCAGCCAGTAACGCTTGCAGTCGAGATAGCCGGGGCCCAGATCATACGTGTGGTCGCCCCGCTCGAAGCTGTCTTCGATCATCCGGGCCTGGAGCACCGAGCCAGCGCCGTCGCTGGCGGCCGAGGCGTCGTAGCCAGTGCGCAGTCCGAACACATGGCCGCGGTGATGGTAGGCGTAGTTGAACGCCACCGGCTTGCCATCGAGCAGCAGCAGGTTCAGGTCGAGACCGCCGGAGCGAGCCGCGATGGCGTGACTCTCACGAAAGAATTCGCGGACTTCGTCGTGCACGAGCGTGGTGCCCGTGGTGGAGTCGGCCTGCCAACTTTTGCTGGCGATCTCCTCGCAAGCTTCATAGAGATCGTAGCGCGGGTCGGTGTCCGGGCCACCCTCGGGGCGGTAGCGTAGGTGCGTGAGCTTGCCTTGCGCGGCGAGTTTCTTTTCGCTGCGGCGAACGTTGTTTCGCCAGCGACTTTGGCGCGAGGCCCAATACTGTTGCCAGCCGTCGTACTGTTGGAGTTCGACGAGCGCCGTGGTCTGTCGTGTCTCGCAGGTGGTTTCCAGGCCGACGCCTTCCAGAGCGTCAGCAGTGCGACCGTCGTCGGCGCCCAGCGCGTCGACCCAGGCGAGTTCCATGACTTGCCAATCGCGCGGCGTATTGCGAACGTGATCGAGCCCCGCGGCAAGTGTGGCGGCCGGATCGGGGCCGATCGGTCCGAAATAGCTCCCCCAGTCATCGAGCGGGTAGGTCAGCACGCGAACGTTGGTCGCCAGGCGGCGACTGGAGCGGACCACCAGCGGCAGGATGCCCGTGATGCGGCCGTCGTCTTCAACCACCAGGAGGCGGAGCTTTTGCCGGCCGCCAAAGTGCTGCCAGTAGCCTGCGAGCCACTCGGGGGATTGGAAATACGTGGCGCCGGGGGTCTGGGCCAGAAGCCGGTGCCAGTCGGCGGAGATTGCCTCGAATTCAGCCGGATCGTTGATTTCGCGGACGGTGGTCATGAGGGCTCGGAGTTGCTTGCAGAGTTGCGCCTGATGGCGACTCACCTTGCGCACGGGTTCAGACCGATGAGTTTGCAAGCGATGTTCCGCCGCCCTTGCAGGCACGCCTTCACTTCCTTTTCGTGCATTGCAAGTGTTTGCTGGCACGTGGTTTATGGCCGATAATATCGCGGCGCTGCTCGCTTACCACGTGTCGTGACGGCGAAACATGCCCGGGGTCGGTCGTGGTTTTTTCGCAACGCAGGCGGCCGGTTTCGTGTTGTAATAGCTAGTGGCGGCACGGCCGTTGGGCCGAGTTGCCGGTCGCCGGGAGTGAGCCTTTTGGCACGAATTACAAACGCTCGCCCGCCGTCGAAACTTCCCCGACATGGGCGGTGTTCAATGAGTGCACAAACCAGCCATTTCGCAGTCCTTCGCGACTGCCGGGAGCGGGAGATCTTGAACGTGACCAGTTCTAAAGCACGAGTATTGGCAGCGCTGCTGACGGTGAGCGCGGTTTTGCACACCGTGGCCCTGGCCGGGGAGATGGGTGCCGCTGCCGTCGCCAAGCGAGCGGATGCGCTGCTGGCGGAAGAGCAGTTCGGTGGCGATGCGCAAACCCAGGCGGCAAGTGCTGCCAGCGATGAGATCTTTTTCCGCCGGCTGTCGCTCGATTTGATCGGGGCACCGCCGACGCCCGAAGCGGTCACGGCGTTCTCGCTCGATCCTTCGCCGGAGAAGCGGCAGAAAGCCGTCGAGCGGTTGCTTGCGGATCAGCGGTTCGGCCAGAACTGGGCCCGCTACTGGCGCGACGTGATCATGTTCCGCCGCACGGAGGATCGCGGCCTGTTTGCGGCTCGCGCGGCTGAGCAGTATCTCACCGACGCTTTCAACAGCAATAAGCATTGGGACCAGATCGCTCGCGACTTCATCACCGCGACCGGCGATGTGCAGCAAGCCGGCCCGACCGCGATCGTGATGGCTCAGAACGGCAACTCGGAAGACGTCACGGCCGAAGTCTCGCGAATCTTCATGGGCATCCAGATTCAGTGTGCCCAGTGCCACGATCACCCAACCGATCGCTGGAAGCGCGAGCAGTTTCACGAGCTGGCCGCGTTCTTCCCGCGCATTTCGGTGCGGGCGGTCCGGCAGGACGGGAAGCAGCGTTCGTTCGAAGTCGTGTCGGTCGATCGCGGACCCAAAAACAAGAAGAACAATGCCCGGCGCGGTTCACTCGAGCATCATATGCCCGATCTCGACAAGCCCGAGGAGATCGGCAAGCAGATGGAACCCGTGTTCTTCGTAGGAAACCAGAAGCTCGATCCGGGTAAGTCCGATCAGGAACGTCGCGGCGCGGTGGCCGACTGGATCACGGCCCATGAGAATGAATGGTTCGCAAAGGCCTTCGTCAACCGGATGTGGTCGGAGATGGTGGGTCGCGGGTTTTATGAGCCGGTCGATGACATTGGGCCGGATCGCGACTGCGCGGCTCCCAAGTCGCTCGACTACCTGGCCGACCGTTTCGCGGCGAACAAGTATGACGTGAAGTGGCTGATGCAGACGATCGCGCTGACGGATGCTTATGCTCGCCGCAGTTCGTCGCGGGTGGATGACGGCTCGGCCCCTTTCGCGGCGGCGTGTCCGCAGCGGCTACGCGGCGATCAGTTGTACAACGCCCTGGTCGGTGTGCTTCAGATCGAAGACCCTTCGGATGACGGCCAGCGGGGCTATCGCAATCTGTTCAGCGGCCCGCGCGGTCAGGTGAATGCCACATTTGGTTACGATCCGAGTGTGCGGCGCGACGAAGTGGCCGGATCGATTCCGCAGGCGCTGTTCTTGATGAACTCGCCGCAATTGGCCCGGGCGATCAATGCCAAGCAGCAGGCGACGGCCCTGGGCAAGCTGGTGGCCGAGACGCCAGACGACGAGGCCGTGGTGGGCGAGCTGTACCTGCGGTGTTTCGCTCGCGAGCCGAAAGCCGCCGAAATGCGAACGTGCCTCGACCACGTGCGGACGAGCCCCGATCGGGCCGAAGCCTTTGAGGACATTCTCTGGGCGCTGCTGAACTCGACCGAGTTTTTGAATCGCAAGTAACTGACATATCGCAATCTTTGCCATGCCTGCGCGGACGCGTACGGCCTGACCGTGAAAGAAAAGGTCCTTCGATCATGACCATGCATTTGCGCCACCAGATTGACGTATCGGTTTCCCGTCGCGGAGTGATTCGGCGCCGTGACTTCTTGCGGGGAATTGCCGCCGCCAGTGTCGCGGCCGGCACGCTCAGTTGGCGCGACATGGTCGCCCTGCAGGCACGCGAGCTGCAGCAGCGCGGGATGTCCATGATCCTGCTTTGGATGTCGGGCGGACCAAGCCAGTTCGAAACGTTCAGCCCCAAGCCAGGCCACGAGAACGGCGGCGAGACCAAAGCCATCGACACCTCGGTGGCGGGCATTCAGATCAGCGATAACTTCCCGCACGTCGCCAAGATGATGCACGAGGCCGCGATCATTCGCTCGATGACCAGCAAGGAAGGAAGCCATCCGCGGGCATCGTACCTGATGCACACGGGCTACTTGCCCACAGCGAACGTGAAGTATCCGGCGTTCGGCTCGATCATGGCCCAGCAGCATCCGCGGGCGGAGCTTGACCTGCCGGCGTTCGTGCGGATTGGCAATGGCCGCGATGGCAGCGGCGGCGGGCTGTTGGGTATCGAGTACGATCCGTTCGTGCTGCCTGCCGCGGGGCAACTGCCGACGAACGCGCAGCCGACGACGCCGACGCCGCGCTACACACGGCGACTCGATCTGTTGAGCCGGTTGGAAAGTGAACATGCCGCGGCGGGAGCCGCCTTCGAAGTGGACGAACATCAGAAGCTGTATAAGAAGGCTGCGCGAATGATCATGAGTTCGCAGATGAAGGCCTTCGACCTGGAGCAGGAACCTGCGGCAATTCGCGAAGCATACGGCGACTCGCAGTTTGGTCTGGGCTGCTTGCTCTCGCGCCGGCTGGTCGAGTCGGGCGTGCCGTGCATTGAAGTCACGCTCGGCGGCTGGGACACCCACAACGACAACTGGCCACGGGTGAAGGCCTTGGCCGGCCAGGTCGACCAGCCGCTGGCTGCCTTGATTGCCGACCTGAAGCAGCGCGGGATGCTGGATTCGACGCTGGTGGTCTGGATGGGCGAGTTCGGCCGCACGCCGCGGATCAATCCACGGGCCGGTCGCGATCATTATCCGCGGGCCTTCAACGTGTTGTTGGCGGGCGGCGGCATTCAGGGCGGCCAGGTGATCGGCAGCACCGATGAGTCGGGCACCGATGTGGCCGATCGCCCCGTGGAACCGACCGATTTGCTCCAGACATTCTGCAAGAGCTTGAAGATCGATCCGAAGTTCGAGAACATCGCACCGAACGGCCGACCGATCAAGCTGGTCGACGGCGGCACGCCCGTTGACGAGCTTTTCGCGTAGCGGAAAATCGCCAAACCGGACGCGGAATCTCGAAAAAAACCCGATTAGTTCTGTGAATCCTTGTCGGGTCGAAATCCGGTTTGGTTGCCCTCACTCAAGCGGGTAGTATGAGGAGCATGGTCGCCGACCCCAGTACAACCGAGACGCGCGCCCCGCACTTCGACTCGCTTGAACAAGAAGCGTTTTTGAATTTGTGGCGCACTTACGATCGGCTGCACCTCATCGAAGAGGAACTGTTCGGTCGATTTGAACTCACGCCGCAGCAGTACAATGCTTTGCGATTGCTGCGCGGCGAGGGTGACCACAAGCTCGCCACGCTGGTGCTGGCTTCGCGATTGGTGTCTCGCGCGCCGGACATCACCCGGCTTCTCGACAAACTCGAGGAGCGCGGACTCGTGGAGCGCGAGCGGCCGCCGGACAATCGCCGCATGGTGCTGATCGGGCTGACCGAACGCGGCCGCAATTTGCTGGCCG